>Ga0181607_10001056_pt1 | contig 24726 bp, 22 predicted proteins | sample 041ome_9_FD_132420 | JGI IMG/M metagenome (GOLD analysis project Ga0181607, IMG submission 132420) | Coastal salt marsh microbial communities from the Groves Creek Marsh, Skidaway Island, Georgia - 041413US metaG (megahit assembly) | ecosystem: Environmental > Aquatic > Marine > Intertidal zone...
GAGCCACTTCTGGCAGCCATGCCTATACCAGAAGTCCCAAAAATTAATTAAGCCAAAAGTGTACCAAAAAACGTACCAATCGGGCTTCGTGTTTTATAATTACAATTATAAATCAAGCGGTTACTATATTATTATGGCGGAGGGAGAGGGATTCGAACCCTCGATACGGGGATACCGTATACACGCTTTCCAAGCGTGCGCCTTCAGCCACTCGGCCACCCCTCCGTAAGCGGCGGGACAATAGGCAAGCGCCGCGTCCCGCGCAAGCGCGATTTACATTTGTGCGTGGCGGGCGCGTGCAGCGCGTTCAATCGCCGCGGCTGCAAGCCTGGTAATCGTGAGTTTCCGGCGAATCATTTCCAGCAATTCAGATTCTTCCGGTGCCACAGAATCATCTGCAGCAGCGATATCACACGCCAAAACATAGGCCGTTTCGCGCAGCTTCTCCGGCAGGGCTTCAGCGATCAGGCCGAGGGCGGCGTCGAGCCCGTCGTCTTCGCTCAGCAAAGACGCGCACGTTTTGGCGTCCTCTGATATCTGGCCAAGGTCATAGCCTTCAAAAATCGGCAACACACGGACGGTCTCACCGATGGCCCGTAATTCTACGTCCATCATCTCATTATCAACGGCAGACATCAGCACCATGACATAGATAAGGGCGGTTCGGTGATCGATTACGCTCGTGCCAGCCATGGTGCGCTCCGTTGGGAAATGCGGTTCAGAATTGATATAGGCCGAGGTACAGAGGCCCCCCGACGCCGTCAAGTGTGGGTCAGTTTGAGACTGTTCAGGATTAGGGTTCTGCAACAGGCAGCCACAACACATCGTTAATGTGGGAGGCACCCGTGGCGAGCATTACCAATCTATCGAAGCCCATGGCTGCCCCCGCGGATTCCGGCAGGCCGTGGGCCAATGCATCCAGGAAATCCTCATCAATGGCTCGGTCGCCACCAGCGGCGCGGATATCAGCCTGGTCTTTCTCGAAGCGGGCGCGCTGTTCTGCGGCGTCTGTCAGCTCCCCGAAGCCATTGGCGAGCTCCATGCCACCAGCAAACACCTCGAACCGTTCCGCGACAAGAGGATCAGCCGCATCGAGCTGTGCGAGTGCGGCCATTCGTGCCGGATAGCTGTGCAGCACAACGGGCGCGGCAGCGCCAAGGCCCGGTTCAATCCGGTTCAGAAGTCCGCGAAAAAAGATATCGTCCCAACTGTCGTCCGGCGATGTGCGGATGCCAGCAGTCTCTGTCGCGGTGCGAATGGCCGCTATGTCATCCTGGATCGGCATGGGGTCAAAACCCATAGCGGTTTCAAATGCGGCTTTAACTGACAGATGCTCGACTGGGCCGTCAGGGGCAAAACCGGGCAGCGGTGTCAGCGGATGGGCCGCATTGGCCGCAACTTGGATTAATGTGCAGGTGTCATCTGCAATGGCCCGCCATCCAGCACCGGGCCGATACCATTCCAACATGGAGAATTCAGGATGGTGGGTCGCTGACCGCTCGCCATTCCGGAAGACATGGGCGATTTGGAAAATCGGCCCAGCACCTGCCGCCAGCAGTTTTTTCATGGCGAATTCTGGGCTGGTATGCAGGCCCATCAGGCGGGCTTCGCCGTCGATCTCTTCAAGGGTAGTTTCAAAGGGTTTGAGTGTCGGTTCCATGCCGGGGGAGACTTGCAGGGCAGGGGTATCGACTTCCAAAAACCCTTCAGCCTGGAACCACTGGCGGACTGCATTCAGGATACGGCCTCTTGCCAGCAAGAACGGCTTGCGGGCGTCGAAGCGGTCTGGTCGCCAGGGTGGGGCTGGTCGCAGTGCATCCGGCATCAGGCTTCCCTCCAGAACGCGTGCGGCCTATAGCAAGCACCATGAGCCGTTCCGCCACTATAACCAGCGCTGAAGGCCTGGCATCTGCCGGGTTGATCAATAAATCTGCGGCACCCGCCGTTGCAGATGTCAGCCAGCGCTATGCAATCCGCGTGACGCCAGAAATGTCGGCGCTGATGGCGGGGCCAGATGGTGCTGCTATCCGCAGCCAGTTCATCCCTGATCCAGCAGAGCTTCACACAGCGCCGGGCGAGTTGCTGGATCCCATTGGTGATGATGCTCACAGCCCGGTTCCAGGCGTCGTCCACCGCTATCCGGATCGCGTGTTGCTGAAGCCGATTAGCGTTTGCCCGGTTTACTGCCGCTTCTGTTTCCGGCGTGAGACTGTTGGTGCTGCACCCGCTATGACGCCGGATGAACTGGATATTGCCTTCGCCTATATCGAAAGCCACCCGGAAATCTGGGAAGTTATCCTGACTGGCGGCGACCCATTGATGCTGAAGCCGACTGTCTTGGCGCGTATTATTAGCCGCTTGGATGCTATCCCCCATGTCACAATCGTGCGCATCCACACCCGCGTTCCAATCGCTGATCCAGGCCGCGTTTCGGCGGATATGATTGCGGCCATCAAGACCTCCCAGCGTTTGACGCCCTATGTCTCGATCCATTGCAATCACCCGGCTGAACTGACGGATGCGAGCCGCGCCGCCGCAGGGCGGTTGGCGGATGCGGGGCTGCCGCTGCTTGGCCAAACGGTCTTGCTGAAAGGCGTGAATGACGATGTAGAGGTATTGACCAGGTTGATGCGCGGCCTCGTTGCTGCGCGCATCCGGCCCTATTACCTGCATCATCCGGACCTCGCACCGGGGACGGCGCGTTTCCAGATGGATATTGCAGAAGGGCAGGCGCTGGCGGCAGCACTTCGGGGCAAAGTTTCGGGCCTTTGCCAGCCGACATATGTGTTGGATACGCCGGGCGGGTTCGGCAAAGCGCCATTGGCGGAAGGTCATGCTGGAAAAACCGCTGAAGGCTGGCGCATTCGCGACCCTTTTGGGCGAGACCATGCCTATCCGCCGGTGATTAAGCCGGATTAGACTCTGGTGCGGCCTCCGCGCGCGCTTGCGGGGTGGGCGCGCTACTGGTAGAACCCGCGCCAATCCTGCATTCACATTCATAAGATACGAGGCCGCCGCCATGAAGGTCATCGCTAATACGTTGCGCTCGGGCAATGTGCTCGAACACGAGGGTCGTCGCTACCAAGTCATCAAGCACGAGCTGATCCTGCCGGGCAAGGGCAATGCCTTTATCGCGCTGGATATGCGCGATGTGATGACGGGCACCAAGACCAATGTCCGCTTCCGCACCGGCGACAGCGTCGAGCGCCTGCAAACAGACGAGCGCGATGCGCAGTTCCTGTTCTCGGACGACAACCTGTACACGTTCATGGACAACGAGACGTTTGATCAGTTCTCCATCGATAAGGAACAGCTTGGTGACAAGGTGGATTTCCTGATGGAGGGCATGAAGCTGCGCGTCAACACAGTGGACGGCTCGCCCATCGGCATCACGCTTCCGACGACAGTGACACTGGAAGTGACTGAGGCTGATCCCGTCGTGAAGGGCCAGACAGCTAGTGCTTCATACAAGCCAGCTGTGCTGGAAAACGGCATCCGCATCACAGTGCCGCCCCATATCGTGACCGGTACACGCGTTGTTGTTCACACAGAAAACCGTGAATACATGGAGCGGGCGAAAGACTAGGGCTAACCCCTTTTTCGCTCCTGGAGTTCAGATAAATGCGCCGAAGCCCGGCTATGACCGTCATGATCCGCGCCGCCGAAAAGGCTGGGCGCGCGGTTATTCGTGACTTCGGCGAAGTGGAGCAGCTGCAGGCCTCCCAACGCGGTCCGAAAGACTTCGTTGCCAAAGCAGAAGCCAAGTCTGACGAAGTTATTCGCGAAATTCTTCAACAGGCGCGGCCACGTTTCGGGCTCATGCAAGCCACAACGGGTGAAGTGACAGGGGAAGACACATCCCACCGTTTCATTGTGGCACCCATTAATGGCCGTGCGAATTTCATGCACGGCCTGCCAAGCTTCGCCGTATCCATCGCGCTTGAAGAAAGCCGTGAAGTGATTGCGGGCGTTATCTACAATCCGATCACAGACGAAATGTTCTGGGGTGAGCGGAACGGCGGCGCCTATGTGCATGATCGTCGCTTGCGGGTTTCTAAGCGGAACAGCCTGTCCGATTGCTTATTGGCTGGCGGCGGCCCAGCACCGGCCAGCGAGGAGGGCGCTGCACCCCCATCTGCCGATTGGCTAGGGATTACCGGGCGGATTGCCGGATCGGGCGCCGGAATTCGTATGCAAGGGGCGGCAGCACTGAATTTGGCCCATGTGGCGGCAGGCCGGTTGGATGGCTATATCGCCGCCGGACCCCATGGCTGGGACGTGGCGGCGGGGGTCATTATCGTGCGGGAAGCGGGTGGTCAGGTGACTGACTTCAGCGGAGGGCCGCGCTGGCTAGATAAGCGCGAGATCGTCGCAGGCCCACCTGATTTGCACCGCCAATTGACGAAACTGGCGACCGGATAATCATACCTGCAGTATTTCTGCCCTGTTAAGCCTGTGGTAACCACGCAGGCGCTGCGGTCTGCTAAGCTTCTCAACGTATTGGCGCCGGGACCGTTAACCGTTAGGGTGCGGCCCGGGGACACAGGGGCTTTGTCCGCTTTATGACGCGATTGCACATGCGACTAAAATTGAACCATCCGAGCCGTTTGCGCTGGCGCCTGCTTGCAGGTGCCGCAATGCTGGCACCTGCCTTGCCCAGTGTTGCGACCGCGCAAGACGGCGTTCTGGTGATTGATAGCAGGGGGGCTTCCGTCCAACGGGAGCGCGCGCCTGCGCTTTTGTCTGCTGCTGATGGCTTTGCTGCTGGGTATGATAATGGTGCCGTTGTCGTTGATTTAAGCGTGCTTGATGGCGGGCAATCCAGCAATCAACCGCTCCGCTTGCGCCCACCGCCGGCGCGTCGCGCCCTTGCCGTGGCACCGGAATACGCCCCGCAGACCAACCAGTTCGCGACGGTTCCACTGCAGCTTAATCCGCCGACCACGTCCTCACAACAGCTTGGCATGCGTTTGCCGCCGCGACGCCCGGCCAGTTTGACAGAACGCGTGCAGCTTGCTGTTGCAGCACCACGGCCCGCATATCAGCCACCGCCACAGATGCCGCCGCCTGCTGTGGCTTCGCGGCCGCGTTCATTTAGTCCAAGTTCCGTCGTGCACGCACCTGCGCCGCGTATTGTTGCGTCTGCACCACCGCCAAAAGCGCGCGTGCAGTCCCGGCATATTGCTGAAACAGCACCACCCATACGGCGCCGTAAACCAACGACGCCGCTGCCCCCTGCCGCGCCTGCACCACTGCCGCTGAGCATCGCCTTGGCACCGACATTGCCTGAGCGTAAGCCTTTGCCGCGCCCATCACCAGCCGCACCGCCGCCAAAACAGGCGCCGCTTGTACGCTTGGCTCCTGGACGGCCTGGCTTGCCACCAGCGGCTTCAATCCGCACACCGGCGGCACCGCCTGCGCCAATAAAGTTTGCGCCCGTACGGAATACGCCTGCGCCGCCGCCTGCCTATAAGCCTGTGCAGCCACAGGGCCAAGCCGCTGCCGTGCTGGCCTTGCCGCCAGTCCTGACTGTTCGGAATGCCCCCATGGCACCGCCACCACCCGCGCTGACTGAGCGCCCGAATATGGTGGCACCTCAATTGCCGTCTGCCGAGCAGCCCAACCGTCGCTTACCTGCATTCAGCAGCGCGCCGCCACCGGTTTTGCCGCCACCAGTTCTGCCCTCAGCGTCGCAGCCCCGTGTGTCCACGCCGCCTATTGCTACGCCCCTTCCGCAGCCGCCGATATCTCAACCCACGCCACTCTCGGCGCCGCCATCTGCGAATGACGGTTTGGTCACTCCCTTGCCATTGCCGCGATCGACAGCAGCACTGCCGCCGCCGCCAGCATCATCTGGCTTTGGCCCGTTAGAGCAGTTTGATCGGCATCAGCTCGCGCGCTTGCCAGAGAAGGAACCGCGCCGCCCTGCAGCGCCGCGTTCGCAGGTCCGCCAGATCGCAGCCCTTCCGGTTGCTGAGCCTCTTGGCGCTCAGCCGTTGACGGCACCTGCAGCACCTGCGCGTTCGAATAGCCAACCGATTGCGTTGCCGACTGCTGATATAAAGCCGGCCCGCGCCGGTGCACTTTCGCTACCGCCACCGCCGCCGCTTCCAGCAGCTCCGCTGCCATTGGCGCCAGTTGCACAGCAGGCGGCATTCCCGCCGGCACCTCCGCCAACACCGCTTGTGTCATTGCCACCGCCGCCATTGAGCATCGAGTCTGAGGCTGTGACGCGCCCGATGGGCCGGGAAGATAACCCGGAGCTTGCATCCCTGCCGCCCGCATTGCGCTTGGAGCAGTCGCGCCCGGTTCCAGCGATGGCGCAACCAAAGTCGCCGGCACCCTCAGCGCGGGAATCGCTTTCTCTTCCCGTGCCGCCGCCGCGCTCGACAACACCACCTATGCAAATGGCATCGGCGGAAGAGTTACTTGGTGGCGATGCCACATCTGGCATTGAAGCGTCTGATGCACTGAAGGCCCGTTTCCCGATTATCTTTGACCGGCAGAAGCCGCCTGCTATGGCCCAACCCGGTTGGACGCCTGCTGCACCTGCCGTGACAATCGCTGCCGCAAAGCCAGTTAATCTGGCCCCGCTCGCCAGCTTAGCACCACCCCGTCAGCCAGATGAACCGCGCCGCCTGCTTGCTGCATTGCCGCCAGCGGCACCTGCAGCACGGACTGTGCAATTGCCGACGCTGACATCTCAACCGCTGCCAAACCTTATTCAGCGGACTGTTGCCGAACCGCGCCCATTCAACGGTGTTGCGAAGCCAAGCCAGGTCCAACGGCAATTCACACCGAATTTGGAGCAATCGCGCTCCATTCAGCCGCGTGCCGACCAGTCCCGTATCGTTAGGCCGCGGATGGCACCGCCGCGCTTGCCAGTGCAACAAGCGCCGAGCCTGGCTTCACCGGCGCCATTGCCGCCAGCACCTGCCATTCGCCAAGCCCCGAATTTGACCCCAAGTTCAACGCCAGCGCTGGCTGCGGTTCAACAATCGGAACCACAGAGCTTCAATGGCGTTCGTGCGCCGGATAGCCTGCCGCCCGCTTCATTGATCCAACCGCCCCAACGCCGCACGTTTGTTCCGGGTGCTGCATTACCGCAGCCCATCGCATCGCGTGCTGTTGAGCCTGATCTTGGCAATGTAACGCAGCCTGGCTCTGCCGTTTTGGCACCACCGCCGCCGCCCGCCCGTGCGCCTGAAATTGCAGCCCGGCCTGAAAGCCAAAGCGCGCTCCCTGTCCCTGCGACAGAAGTTTCTAATCAAGCGCCCCGGCGTGGTTTGTCGATCCCAGATGGGTTGGCGCGCGTAACTGCGCCGCAACAATTTGGTAGCGATGCGCCCCGTCGTTTGCTGACGCCGCCGCCGATTGATGATCTTTCGAAAGCGCCTGGCTTCGCGCCCTTGCCTCTGCCAGCGCCAATTGCACCCCCTGTCGCTGAAGTACCCCCTGTTGCTGCCGGACAGGCACAGGATTTCAATGCGGTTCCGCCGCCGCGTCTGTCTGAGCTTGCACCACCATCTAGGCGCACGGCGTTCGTGCCACCTGTCAGCGGTTCCCAGGATTTCTCCACGGATATCGCCTTTGCCGGCGGCAGCCGCAGCTTGCCGGGGGACGCTATGCCCGCGCTATCTGCGATTGCGGACCGGATGAAATCCAATCCTGGCCTGCAGGCTCGCGTCAGTGGCGCCGCGGCTGCTGGTGATCCTGGTGAAGCGCGCGATGTAGCCCTTGCCCGTGCGCTTGCGGTGCAACGCTATCTTTTGAGCCGTGGTGTGATGAGCGACGCGATCAAGGTGCAGCCTGTTACAGGCGGGCAGGGCCGCGATGGCGTGTCCGTCACGCTCGTCGTCCCTGCGTGAGGTTGACGAGGATGCAGTGGTCATTCTGTAAGCAATCGGCGTGACCCGTCCTCGCAGATATCTGATCCGGATGGCGCTGTTCGTTATCGCCGCCGCCGCTGCAGTCTATGTGCTGCGGGTTCCAGCGATGGCCGCATTTTTGGCCAATCCAGCACTTAATGGCGTGATCCTTGGCGTTCTGCTTGTCGGTGTATTTGTATGTGTGCGTCAAGCAACCACGCTGAATGCAGAAATCGCCTGGGTGGAAGGGTATCAACGCCAGGCCGCTGGTGCCCCGCCACCACATCCGCCGCGCTTGATGGGGCCAATCGCCCGCGCATTGGGTGAAGATGGGCGGAAGGCAACGCTCACGACATTTTCAACCCGCGCCTTGCTGGACGGGGTCGGGACGCGGCTTGATGAGGGGCGCGAGCTTGCGCGTTATCTGGTAGGCCTGCTGATATTCCTAGGCCTGCTTGGCACGTTCTGGGGCCTCCTGGAGACCGTTCGATCCATAAGCAGTGTTGTGGACGGATTGACCGTCGACAGCACAGCGAAAGACGCCGGTAGCCAGATGTTTGACCAATTGCGGTCCGGATTGCGCGCACCTTTAGACGGCATGGGCACAGCCTTCAGTTCCTCGTTGCTCGGACTTTCTGGCGCACTGGCCTTGGGTTTCTTGGACTTGCAGGCTGGGCAGGCGCAGAACCGATTTTACAATGATGTGGAAGACTGGTTGTCCAGCATGGCGCGCTTTCGTGCGTCGCCTATGGCTGGTGATGGCGACGGTGAGGGCATGCGCCCCTCTGCATTCACAGAAGCGTTGTTGCAGCAAACTGCAGAAGCGCTGGATGATCTGCGTCGTCTGGTCTCCCGGTCAGAAGAGGGCCGCCGCGAAACCGGCCAGGGCCTCGCTCGTATGACGGACCGCTTGCAGGATCTTGGCGACAAGCTTGAATCGCTGGGTGTGATCGTTGAGCGCCAACAACGCGTTATTGATGGTGCCACGGACCGGCAGGCGGATATTGGCGGCGCACTGACGGCACTGACGGCACAAATGGCGGCACCCAGTCCGGGTGATCCGGATGCCCGGCGCCAGCTGGCGCAGATCGAACGGCTACTGACCCGCATTGGCGATGGTGCTGAATCTGGCCGGGCTGAACTTGCTAAAGAACTCCGCAGTGAGATCAGGCTGCTTGGGCGCACGCTGCTTGGTGGCGCTGCGGCTGTGGAGAGCAAGCGATCTGATTCCGACACCTGGCCCGGCTGAGAGCATTCGCCATGCGCGCCCGCCGCCGTCGTTCCCCCATAGGCACTGACATTTGGCCAGGCTTTGTGGATGCGCTCGCCAGCCTGCTGATGGTGGTGATCTTCCTGTTGATGGTGTTCGCACTCGCCCAACATTTCCTGAGTGATGCCTTGAGCGGACGTGACGAAGCGCTTGCCGCCGCCACGGTCCAAGCGGCGGAAGATGCAGCGGCAAAGGCTGCCGCCCGCGCCCGCATCGCAGCGCTCGATAAGGATTTAGAAACGACTGCCCGTGGATTAGATGCGGCCAAGATCAAAGCCATCGAAGATGAAAACCAGATTTCCTCGCTGGAGGATGCGCTGGCGGCCGCCGTTCAAAAAGCGTCTGAGACCTTGGCCAAGCTAGAACGGACTGAAGCCCGTCTGGCAAGCGCTAGAGATGCCGGGCAAGCGGCTTTAGCAGATGCGCAGGCCCAAGCGGGCCGGGCGGATTCGGCGGAGGCGAAGGCATCCGATCTTGCGGTGGAATTAGCAGCGTTGCAGGCGCAGGCCGCTAGCTTGAGTGCGGCGCTAGCTGAAAAATCGGCGGAAAGTGCAGAACGATCCGACGCCCTCACAGCCTCCGCCGCATCGGTTGCCAGCTTGGAGGCGACGCTCCAGGCGTTACAAGCATCTGCCGCGAGCTTGGAAGCTGCACTCGGCGCTAAGACCCGAGAAAGCCGGGAACGGGGGCTGTCCTTGGCGGATGCAGCAACGGCTGCCGCGCGCCAGGATGATCAAATTGCAGCACTGCAACGGGATGTCGCTGCTCTGCAGTCTGCACTTCAGGATAAATCTAGGGAGAGTGCGGCACGACAGGCGGCATTGGCTGCTGCGACGGCAGAGCAAGCCCGGTTGGATCAAACGATTGGTAACCTGGAGGGCGCAATTGCCGCACTCGAAGCTCGATCCCGCCAACAGGAATCTGAGCTGGCAGCAGCGGCCAAGGCGGCTGATTTACAGGCCAATGATCTTGCGAGCCAAACTACGGCATTGGCTGCTGCTGAAGTCACCAACGAGGCGCTCGGTGTTGAACTTGCGGCACTTGAGCTTCGCATTAAGGCTTTGTCTGGAGACCTGCAGCAGTCTCAAGCAACGGGGGAGACGGCGGCGGCGCTGGCAGGGCTTCGTGCGGCGGAAATTGAGACGCTATCTGTGGCCTTGAAAGCCGCGAATGCCACACGCGCGACCCTGGAAGATGCGCTTGCAAAAGCAGAAGGAGAGCGCGACGCGCTATCTTTGCAGGCGGCACGGCAAGCTGCGACGTTGGCAGACCTGAAAGAAAGCGGGATTGCGGCCAAGGCTTTGGCTGAATCGGACAATGCTGCGCTCGCCAAGCGCGTTCAGATACTGGAACAGGAATTGGCCCAGAGCCTCCGTCTGGTCGGGGCAGGGGAGGGGCGGCAAGCCGCACTGCTAGAGCAAGTCCAGGCGCTGCGCCAGGACCTGAAGGACGCGCAGCGGGCCAGTGCTGGTGCGGATGCGGCACGGCAAGCGCTTTCGGCGCGATTGGCGGAACGGGGGGCCGCGCATACAGCCGCCATCTCCGAATATCGCTTGAGGATTGAGGCGCTTGAGGCGCAGATTTCAGCGCTGAACGCTCGGGCGCGCGCACTCCAAGAGGCAGCGGATGCGGCGGAGACTGGATTGTTGCAAGCGCGCCGCGCGGCGTCCGGCCTTGAGGCGGATAAGACCCGTGCCGTTGATGAACAAAAGCGCATTGCGCGCCTGAATGATGAATTGCAAGAAAAAGTCGACAGCCTCAACAACGCCCTGGACGCCGCTTTGACTGATGCCAAGACGCGGGGAGCCACTATTTTGCAATTGCGCCGGAAGCTGAATGCCGCGCTGGCTGCGAAAGTCGGTGAGTTGAAACGGTACCGGTCTGACTTTCTTGCGCGCTTGAGCGAAGTGCTAGGCGACCGGAAAGATATCCGCGTGGTTGGTGATCGGTTTGTGCTTCAGTCAGAAGTGCTGTTCGCAACGGCTAAAGCGGACCTTGGGCCACAAGGGCAAGCGAGCATCCGTGCGGTTGCGCGGTCACTGGCTGAAATCGTCAAATCCATTCCGGCTGATGTGGATTGGGTGCTGCGGGTGGATGGCCATACAGACCAGCGCCCCATCGCCAATGAGCAGTTCCCGTCAAACTGGGAACTGTCTGTCGCCCGCGCTGTCGCCGTTGTGCAGGCGCTGGCGGACGCTGGCATCCCGGCTGATCGTCTGGCGGCGGCAGGGTTTGGGCAGCATCATCCGCTTGATCCGGCTGGGTCGGCGGAAGCGGATCGGCGGAACCGGCGTATTGAGTTCAAGCTGACGACCCGCTGACCGATAAAGCGCAATGCCATACATGCAAATACGGGCGCGCAGCCTTCGCCGCACGCCCGTAAACGCAGTCAATCATAGTGGAAGTGTCAGGCGCTACTTACCCGATTCCGTTGATGTTGCGCCCAGGCTTGCCTGGAACATCACCACAGCTTTTGCCGGTGGTGGTGATCGGAGCGGCTGGGCCGCAGCAACAGCATCAGCCTCGCTCATGCCAGTTGCAGATGCGACTTCTCTCGCACTCTGCACAGCGCGCTCCGCGCGTTCTTCGCCTTTCGCGCGGGCGGTCGTGAGCGTTTGCAATGCGGCTTTTGCTTCTGCCGAAAGCACAATCTCGACACTGGGAGACTCAACGGCTTTCGGCGCAGCGGCTTCAGCAGTATTGCGCTGCTGGGACGGATGGAACGTAATACTGCCGCGCGTCGGGGAGACGCGGACGCTCTCCTCGAGCATGTCCGACATGACTTTAATCCTTTCAAATGCAGGCCCAGGAATTCGGGCGCTTCGCAATTCCACAAAAGTGGTTTCCAGATAAGAGTATCGTCGGGAAGACTGAATCCGGGCTTAACAGGAATCAAATAATTCCGTGTGTTTTCCGCAGCCTGTTAAGGCGTGGATTGGCCCGTGCGTGCGGGCATCAGGAAGCGGAAATCGGCACCGTCTTCAGCCTGGGTAACTTCGTCCAGGTAAAGTTTAAGATAACCGCGCTCTTGGCCTTTGTGGGTAACTGGCTTCCAGCTCTTGCGGCGCTCGGCGAGCACCGCTTCGTCTACCAGCAAATCGAGCCGCCGTGCCTCCACATCCAGCACGATCCTGTCGCCATTTTCGACCAATCCCAGTGGCCCGCCTTCCGCCGCTTCTGGTGAGATGTGCAGGACGATGGCACCGAACGCTGTACCGCTCATCCGTGCGTCAGACATGCGCAGCATATCTTTGACGCCCGCCTGTGCCAGCTTACGCGGGATCGGGATATAGCCCGATTCCGGCATGCCCGGTGCGCCCTTCGGTCCCGCATTCTTGAGCACCAGAATGTCGTCCGCGGTCACATCCAGGTCTGGGCTATCGAGGCGTTCTGCCATATCAGCCAAGTCATCGAACACAACAGCGCGGCCTTCATGCTTCATCAGATGGGGGGCTGCTGCGGACTGCTTAATGATCGCCCCATTGGGTGCCAGCGATCCCCGGAGTACGGCGATGCCGCCCTTTGGGAAAATTGGATCAGCGGCAGTTTTGACGACCTCCTGCCCCCAATCAGCAGGGGCAGCATCAATATTGTCGCCGAGCGTCTTGCCGGTGACCGTCAAGCAATCTGTCGCAAGCTTCTCACGGATCTCACGCATAATCGGTGCAGCGCCGCCCGCGTTGTTCAGGTCTTCCATATAGTGTTGGCCGGATGGTTTGAGATCGACCAGTACTGGAATTTCATCAGAGAGCTTATCGAGCGCGTCTAGATCAACCTCAATGCCAAGCCGCCCGGCAACAGCCGTCATATGGACGAGGCCGTTGGTGGACCCACCTGTCGCCAGCAGCATCTTGAAGGCGTTGGCGAAGGCATCTGGCGTCATGATCTGATCTGGCGTCAACCGTTCTGCCGCCATGGCAACGGCGCGTGTTCCGGTAGCTTCAGCATGGCGGAGGCGGTCTGCATGGACGGCGGGAATAGCAGCACCGCCGGGCAACATCATGCCCAAAGCTTCAGACATCAGTGCCATTGTGGAGGCTGTGCCCATGACCATGCAGGTGCCAGCGGTCGGCATGAGCCGGTCGCCAGCGTCCGCGATTTCTTCGGCATCCAACTCGCCCGCGCGATGCATGCCCCACATGCGGCGGCAATCGGTGCAGGCGCCCAGGCGCTCGCCACGGAAGAAGCCAGTGATCATAGGACCAGTGACTTCCAGGATGGCAGGCACGCCAGCACTGGCCGCACCCATCAGCAATGCTGGAACGGTTTTATCGCAGCCGCCGATCAGCACAACCGCGTCCATGGGCTGCGCGCGAATCATTTCTTCCACATCCATTGCCATCAGGTTCCGCAGGAACATGGATGTCGGCGCGGAGAAACTCTCGTGGATGGAGATCACGGGGAAATCGACAGCTATGCCCCCCGCCATCATCACGCCGCGGCGGATGGCGTCCACCAGCTCCGGCACATTGCGGTGGCAGGCGTTATAGCCAGAATAGGTGTTGACGACGCCAATGATCGGGCGTTCCAGCGCATCATCGGAATAGCCCATGGCCTTGATGAAGGCTTTGCGCATGAACAGGGAGAATTCAGCGTCGCCATAATTGACGAGGCCCTGCTTCATGCCGGTTTTGGGCTTCATGCCGGTTTTGGCGTCATCTGCACTCATGGGTTTAGGCCCGGTCTGTGTTGTCAGCGATTGCGCCGACGATTTCTTCGATCCCGCCCGCCGGATAATCATGCGCCATGCCCTGAATGACGGTCATGGTGGCACCCGGAATACTGTTCTTGGCATCCTCGCCGCAGCCGACCGGTACCAGCGGATCATCGGACCCGTGGATGATGGTTGTCGGCGCTTTGATCTCACTCAGATGCGGCACGCGGCCATCGGCAGAAGCGATGGAGGCTAGCAATTGCCGACCATGGCCGAACGGCTTGTAAGCGCGGTCATACATGGCACCAGCGCGGGCGGATACAGCCGCGTCATCTTTCGGAAAGCCAGGGCTGCCGTTGATGCTGGCAGTTTCCAAAGCTTCCGCTATGAACTCATCACGGGTGGCGTCCTGCTTGCGGACTTTGTTCAGCCAAGCCGTTGCGGCTTCCGATGGGCGTGGCAGGCCACGACGCCCGGATGTCGCCATGATGGACGCGAGAGAGAGCGTTTTATCCGTATGGCGATATGCAAAGATTTGCGCAATCGCCCCGCCATTAGAACTGCCGACGATATGCGCCTTTGGAATGCCCATTGCATCAAGCAGGCCTGCAGCGTCATCAGCCATGGTTTCTAGATTGTAGGGCGCGTTCACAGGTTCTTTGGCGCGGGCAGCTTTGAAAGCGGCGGGGATATCGGCAGGGCCAAAATCATCGAAATCCGTCGAAAGACCGGAATCGCGATTGTCATAAACAATCACGTAGAACCCGGCTTCAGCCAGTTCATTCAGTAACGCTTCCGGCCAGGAAATCAGCTGCGTTCCCAGTCCATTAATCATCAGCAACGGTTTGCCCGAAGCCTCCCCCCAGGTCGCGTACTCAATTTTAATTCCATTAGCGGCGACGTTTGGCATTGGGATGCGCTCCTGTAACTCGGTTATGGCGATAGTTTAGCGGGGAATGCGTTCAGCCAGCAATGCGGCTCTAAGCCTTGCACCCCGCCACAAACGAAGCCCAACGCTCATCAGGGTCATTTGGGTCAACGGGGAAATAGAGGCTGACGCGGTCTAGGACGCCATCTGCGCGGGCGCGGAGTTTGGCGGGGAGGGTGTTGAAGTCTCCGTGGATCGCGAGTTCGTCCATCAGGTGATCCGGGACGAGGCGGGGCATTTGGTCAAATTCGCCGTTCCGCATGTGGTGGGAAAGCTGGCGGGCTTCATCGCCTGCACCGTGGTGCTCGAACAGGCGGCGATAGTTGGGGGTGGAGCCATAGAACGCGATTTGCTGGCGGATTTCGGCTTCAGACTTCGCGCGCTCAGCCTCTGTGTCGCCCCATACGGCGAACACAGGGGCGTAGAGGTCAATATCGGCGACGGTCTTGCCACGCTTGCGCGCGCCCTCATCAATCGCTGGGCGGACGACCTCATTCAAGTAGCTTCTAGAATGCATGGGATGGACGTGAAATCCATCTGCCGCTTCGCCTGCCGCACGGGCCATGCGGGGATTGAGGCCTGCTAGATAAATCGGAATATCGGGCTTGTCATTTGGGCCTGGATTGAAGAACGGGTTCATCAGCCGGAATTGATAGAACTCGCCCTGATAGTTTGGGCGCTCGTCCGTTTGGAACGTCTGCCAGATCGCCCGCATGCAGTGGATATAGTCAGTGACGCGTGCGGCTGGGCGATCAAACGGCATGGATAGGCGACGTTCAACATGGGCGCGCACCTGGGTTCCGACACCAAGGCGCAAGCGGCCTTTGCTGGCGCGCTGCACATCCCACGCAGCTTGCGCCATGGAATAAGGGCTGCGGGCGAAGGCGACAGCGATATTGGTGCCGACTTCCATCGTCTCGGTCGCGGCGGCGGCGAAGGCCAGCGGCAGGAAAGGGTCATGCTTGGCTTCAAACGTCCACACGCACTCAAAGCCCATTGTCTCCAGGCGTTTCGCCTCGGCACCAACCTCGCCCAGGTCCATGTCGCGGATTTGTGTGTCTATCTGCATGATGAAGCCCTTGATTCGATAACCTGATATGTTCGGTGTCGGATTGTAGACAGGAGACGCCGTTCATGGAAATCGAAGAATTCCGCGCCCATGCCCATGAGCTTGTGGATTGGATGGCCGACTACATGACGGGTGTGGAGGCGCTGCCTGTCCGTGCCCAGGTAAAACCAGGCGAGATCACCGCGAAATTGCCGCTCGGTCCCCCCACAGCGCCGGAGCCAATGGACGCCATTATAGCGGACTTCAAGCAAGACATACTGCCCGGTATGACCCATTGGCAGCACCCGCGCTTTTTCGCCTATTTCCCAGCAAACTCAAGCCCACCGTCTGTCTTGGCGGAGATGCTAACGGCGACTTTGGGTGCGCAGGGCATGTTGTGGCAGACATCGCCTGCCGCGACCGAAATGGAAACGCGCGTCACGGATTGGCTGCGTCAGATGATCGGCCTGCCGGAAGGCTTTCATGGCGTCATCCAGGACTCTGCCTCCAGCGCGATTCTATGCGCAATTCTAACGGCGCGAGAGCGGGCGACCGGGTGGCAGGCGAACGAGGCCGGATTGGCTGCGGGGCCGGAGATTGTTGTCTATACGTCGGACCAGACCCATTCTGCGACGGAGAAAGGGGCCAAAATCGCTGGGCTGGGCCGCCAAAACGTGCGGCTGATCAAAACGGACCCTGAAACCTTCGCGATGGACCCGGCAGCCTTTGAGGCCGCAGTGCTGTCAGATAAAGCGGCGGGCCGAATTCCAGCCTGCCTGGTCGCGAACCTGGGTGCCACGGGTGTGGGTGCGATGGATGACTTGGCGGCACTGGGCGCTATCGCCAAGCGGCATAATATCTTCGCCCATGTGGACGCCGCCTGGGCCGGGGCCGCGCTTATACTGGACGAATATCGGCATCTGATGGCGGGCATCGAATATTTCGATAGCTTCGTATTCAATCCGCACAAGTGGCTGCTGACGAATTTTGATTGCTCAGCGCATTTCGTGCGGGATCCGGATGACCTGGTGCGGACTTTGGCGATCCTCCCGGTTTTCCTGAAAAGCCGGGAACATGGTGCGGTCATTGATTATCGGGATTGGTCCGTGCCGCTCGGCCGTCGCTTCCGAGCACTGAAGCTCTGGTTCGTCATTCGTAGTTATGGCGTTGAGGGCCTGCAGCGGATACTGCGAAATCATATTCAGATGGCAGCAGAATTGGAGGCGCGGATCGCTGCGTCCACAGAGTTTTCACTCATGGCACCGCGTGTACTGTCACTCATAAACTTCAGATATGCGCCTGATGGCATAGCGGCACCAGAGGCGTTGGATGCCCTGAATGAGCGCCTATTAAACGCCGTGAATGACGATGGCTTCACATATCTTACCCAGAACCGCGTGCATGGCCGCTATGTCATTCGCTTCCAGATTGGTCATACCAGTACGGCGCAAAAGCATGTCACCGAAGCCTGGGAGCGGATTGAAGCTATTGCAGCGACGCTCTAGGGTCCTGACTCCAACGCTTAAGCGCTGATATCTGGCGTGTTGCCGCCTTCAATTTGGTCGATCATGTCTTTGAGGCGCAGTTTGCGTTTTTTCATACGCTGGACCTGCACCTGGTCGATCATTGGCTGCTCAGCCATTGTGGCAATAGCGGAATCCAGATCACGATGTTCCGCTTTCAAGCTTTCGAGCCGAGCGTGGGTTGCCGGATCAAGGTCTGCATCTTTCAACGGGCAATCTCCTCAGTGGTTAGCCTTTGGCAAGGGCCATGGGCCGCACAAAGCGCGAATAGTATGGCATGCCTTGGGGGCAGGTGGGGCGAGAAAACGAAATTATCTTGTGAAGAAAGCCTTAAAATACTGTAACGGCAGGGCATTATGAATTGTGGAAATAACCAGGTGTTTTGGGCTTTCGCATTGGACCTATATGCAGTTCCAGGTGCCCAAAATGCACTGCTCACTGTGCAAGATGCTCATGGCGGTGACGTTATGGCCGTGCTTTGGGCGCTCGCAGCCTCAGCTGAAGGCCGCCGCCTCTCGCAATCGGACATTGCCGCCTATTCTGATGCCACGACAGCCGCCGCCCAAGCTGCCATTGACTGTAGATTGGTCCGTCGGCGGCTGAAATCTGGCCCAGAAGCCGCCTATAAGGCTGCAAAGGCGGATGAATTGGCGGCGGAGCGAGCCGTAGCCGCATCAGCGCCCGATCCGTTCGAGGCGGGAACCCCGTCACCGGATCACGTCAATGAATTAGCGGCATTCAATCTGGCCCTATTTCTGGATGCGCTGACGCCGCCTGTTCTGCCCACGCTTCGCAAAACGCTTATTGGGTTGCCAACAGCACAGAAGGCTTAACCTGAAAGCAATAATTTCCTGCCCATAGTCTTCTTGCTAGAAGCCGCTTCCAGCCGCTGCAAGGGTACGCCAATGCAAGAGTCTTTTGAGCCGTCTGTGACGCAATCTAATGTTCTGCCGCTTGATGCGGGCGATGGCGCTGACCGGCGCCAATATCGCCGCTATCCAATCCTGGAATCTGGGCTGATCTATACAGCAGATGGCTGCATTGACTGCCAGGTCGTAGACCTTTCTGCCAGTGGCGTTCGCGTGCGTCCGGTTGGGAAGCTGAAGGAACAGCAGGGTACGTGTCGCTTCCTCCTGGGGCGCCTTGGTGCCTTCGAAGCTGAAGTGTGCTGGGAAGGTAAAGACAGCATTGGTATCCGATTTGGTGATGAGCCTGAGACGGTTGCGCAACGCTATAGCGATTTACTCCCGCCCGACTGTTTGGCTGCGGCATAGCGGTAGAGTTCCAAGCAAGACTTGACCATCTGACCAAGAAAGGTCATTTCAAGCCGGAAGCAGTATGCTCTCCGGCTTTAACTTTTGAGGGCGAAAGGTTTTTAGAACATGTCCAAACCCGCACCGCCCTGGTTGAAGCCGTTGACCGATTACGGTCCGATCGCCGCTTTCATGGCCGGGTACTTCACTGCTGACCTGATGACCGCCACAGTCTGGCTGATGGTGGCGACGGCTATTGCTGTCATTTTGAGCCTAGTGATTGAGCGCCGTGTTCCCTGGATGCCGCTGACGACGGCAATTATTGTCGGCGTGTTTGGCGGCCTGACGCTGTGGCTGAATGATGAAACTTTCATCAAGATGAAGCCGACGATTATCCAGCTTATTTTTGCGGGCGTGTTGCTCGGCGGCCTGGCGTTCGGAAAATCGTTCTTGAAGCCCATGCTGCAATCTGCCTGGACCTTGAGCGACGCTGCATGGCGCACACTGACAGTCCGCTTTGGCCTATTTTTCATTGGCACGGCTGCGCTGAATGAAGTGGTTTGGCGCACCCAATCAACGGATTTTTGGGTGACATTCAAAGTCTTTGGCTTGATGGGCCTGACATTGTTGTTCTTTCTTGCGCAAACACCATTCATTCTGCGGCAAAACAAGGCTGGCGATGCGTAAGTCGGCGATACAAGTTATTCCTGACGCCCTGTTCTTTTAATCTTCAGCACACTTTAACGGCTCCAACCGACACTGCAGCTCGTCTATTGGATGAGGGGCAATCCGTTTTTGCGGAATGCGGAGGATCAGGCTGTGCTGGCGCAATTAAAACTCTCTATCAAGTTACCGATGCTGATTGGCGCTGTGGGCGTCATTGCGGCTGGGGCAACGACCTTAGCTGGCTATCTGTCGTCTTCATCGACGATCAAACATCAAGCCGAACGTCGTGTTGTAGGGATTGTAAGTGACCGCGCAGCCTCAATGACGCGCTGGCTTGGCGATGTTGAGCGCACATTGTCCATTACGGCGACAAGCCCTGCAACGCTACAGGCGATCTCTGATTTCACGGCGGCGTGGAATATTATGGGGGGCTCCCGGTTCGCTGAGCTGCAGTCTGCCTTCATCACCCAGAACCCCTATCCTGTCGGCGAGAAGCAGAAAATGCGGGCGTCCGGGAACCTGCCGTTTTATGACGAAATGCATATCGTGCATCATCCAGAATTTCGCAAACTGCAGGAAGCTAGCGGGTACTATGATATCTTCCTATTCGACCTAGCTGGGAACATGATCTATTCCGTCCGTAAAGAATCGGACTTTGCGACAAGCCTCAAAGACGGACCATTCAAGGACACAGCGCTTGGCGCGGTCGTCATGGATGTTCTGGCTAAGCAGGATGGCGAGCATACAGCGTTCCAGGATTTCACACCCTATGAGCCATCTGCCAGCTCACCCTCTGCATTTATGGCGCACATCGTCATGGATAATAACGGCGACGCGATCGGCGCTGTAGCATTTCAGTTGCCAATCAGTGTTGTTGGTAGGATCGCGGCGCAGGACACGGGGCTTGGGAAAACAGGCGATATTTTCGTGTATGGCGAAGACAAACTGCTGCGCAATGATCTCGCCGATACGGAAGCGCTGGATATCCTGACAGCAGCCCCCAACGGCGCATGGCTGCGTGCTGGGGACGCGCCAGCGCATATGGGCGGCGCTTTTGACCGCTCTGGCGCGCCTGCGCTTATCGCCACTGCGAAAGCTAAGTTTGCAGATGCCAGCTGGACCTTCGTCGCAACGGAGCGTCTGTCTGAGGCGATGTCTGCAGCCAATGCTGTTGCGGTCGCATCTTTGCAGACGCTTGCAGTTGCGACTGTTTTACTGCTGATCCTTGCCGTGTTCATATCCCGCTCGCTCACCAGGCCACAGCGTGAGTTGACAGCGGCAATGGCGGCAATGGCGGAAGGTGATCTTACGGTGGATGCGCCTGGCCAAGATCGCGGTGATGAAATTGGCGACATGGCTAGAATGACGGCGGCTTTCCGCGACAGCATGATTGACGCTGAACGGGTTAAAGAAGCCGTTGCGGAACGCGAAACCGCGCAGATGGAACGCCGACGCGCTACGCAGCTTCGCCTATCGGAAGCATTTGAGAACACGGTTGGCGGGGTCATCCACGCCGTCAATGCGGCATCCGAGGAGCTGCATGTTTCAGCCCAATCTATGGCGGGCATGGCGCGGGCATCTGGCGCTGAGGCCAGCCGGGCTGCAGAGGCATCAGAGGCCGCAGCGGCATCAGTTGGCTCCATGGCAACATCGGCAGACCAGTTGAATGCGTCGATCTCAGAAATCGCGCAACAGGTCGATGCGTCGTCTCGGATTGCTGATGTGGCGACGGATAAAGCCGCTCACACCAGCCAAACCGTTGAAGCGTTGAGCGCTGCTGCCAATAAAATCGGTGAAGTGGTCAGCCTGATTTCAGATATCGCTGCGCAGACTAACCTACTGGCGCTGAATGCCACCATTGAGGCTGCGCGTGCAGGCGAGGCGGGTAAAGGCTTCGCGGTCGTTGCAGCCGAAGTAAAATCACTTGCAACCCAAACGACCAATGCTACCGGCGAGATCGCATCGCAAATTGGTTCCATCCAGCAGGCGACGGAAGTCGCCGTAACATCCATTGCCGATATCCGTGAGACAATTGACCGGATGAGCGAGACCTCCCAAAGTGTCGCTGCTGCCGTCAGCCAGCAGCGCATCGCCACCCAAGGGATTGCGGCCAGTGCCAGCGGGGCGTCATCGTCCTCGGGCCAGGTAGATCGCAGCATTGCGTCTGTGCGGGGTTCTGCCCTGGATACCGGCAATGCGGCTGAGCAGGTTGTTGATGCCGCACAGGAACTCGGTGGTCAGGCCGCCACCTTGCAGACCGAAGTCGAGAAATTCCTGGCGACAGTGCGCGCCGCCTAAGAGCTAGCTTGACTGGCGCTGGCTGGCGCACGACCCTCTTTGCTAACCAATGCAAAGAGGTACCGCCAGTATGTCAAATGATCAGTCCAATCCCGCATTCATGCCCGCCCATGCGCTGAGAGACGCTTATGACGCTGGCAATTTGAGCCCAAGCGATGTTGTTGAGGCACAGCTTCAACGGATCGATCAATATGAGCCGCAATTGGCCGCGTTTACGGAAGTATATGCCGATGACGCCCGCAAGGCCGCTGCCGCTGCAACCAATGCCATCCGGGGCGGATGGCGCGTCGGCCCGCTGCACGGCATCCCCATCGCCCTCAAAGATCTGATTGAGATCAAAGGTCGGGAAACCAAGGGCGGGACAGCGGCCAATAAGGGGCGTATCTCAAAATATACCGCAACCCTGGCGGCGCGCGCGCTGCAAGCCGGTATGATCGTCATTGGCAAGACCCATACGGTCGAGTTTGCAATGGGCGGATGGGGCACGAATAAGGGCCTCGGTACGCCCTGGAACCCGTGGGATGGGTCGGCAAAGCGGGCACCTGGCGGATCAAGCTCAGGCTCCGGTGTGGCGACGGCGGCTGGATTCACGACAACAGCTATCGGTACCGATACGGGCGGCAGTGTGCGTTTGCCCGCAGCATGGTGCGGCCATGTGGGGCTAAAAACATCGCTCGGTCGGATCAGCGTTCATGGTGTCCTGCCGCTTGCGGAAAGCTTGGACTCACCGGGCCCAATGACGCGGTCCGTGGAAGATGCAGCCCTGCTGTATGTCGCAACTTCAGGCCCGGACCTCAATGACCCGCTGACCTACCGACCAGCCTATGTCGACCCTATGCCTGCTCTAAAGCACGGTGTTGCTGGCATGCGTATTGCGCGGATGCCGGATCATGATCGGGCAGGCGTCGATGCTGAAGTGCTGGCAGCCTATGACGAAGCGCTGAAGCTGCTGGAAAAGGCTGGCGCGTCCGTCGTGTCGATTGAGCTTCCAGAGAAGCTGGCGGATATGGCTGATCCACTTGGACAGATCATCTATGCAGAAGGCTACGCCCATTATAGCCACCTGATTGACGACCCAGACGCGCCGCTTGATGAAGATGTGCGACCACGGCTCGCCAGTGGGCGGACCATCACATCGAAGGATTACCTGCTTGCCAAGCGGGACCAGCAGCGCTGTATCCAGGCATTCCATCAGGCCATGGCGGATGTGGATATTCTGTTGACACCAACCACCGCTACACCTGCACCGGTCGTCGACACCATTGACCAGAAAACCACGCCAGCGCTCTTCACCCGCGCTGTAAACATGGCAGAGATGTGCGCCTGCGCCGTGCCTGTCGGGTTCACCAAGGCTGGCTTGCCGCTCTCTGTCCAGTTCGTTGCCCGCTACGGTGCGGAAGATGTGGCGCTTAGGGCCGCATGGGCCTACGAGCAGGCGCGCGGGTTCACCATTGGCGCACCCTCTATGACCCCGTAAACCCTGTTCAGCCGAGCCTGTGTTGCTGCGCCCGCGGGACAAGCTGGCCTTTCCCGACTTGGCGAAGGCGCGGGCTGGTGCTTTCTAACAGCACGGGATGCAGCGCCAGCGCCAGTGCGCCCGTCGCCGTTTCCCCCCAGAACCAGTCTGCCAGCGTTTTCGATGATGGCTTCGGACCTGGCTGCGCCGTAATCGCTTCCAGTCGCCAATTGCGCAAGTCTTCAATCGCAAAGCGGAGAGTTGATGCCTGGTCTCTGCCTTCGGGCGGCTCTGGGTTTGATCGTGATTCCAAAAATGCGGCGGCATAGCGGGCGGCGGCATCGATATCGAGGCCGCTGACAGTGGCAATGCTCCGCCCGTGGGTTTCCATGAATAGCGCGTGCCAAGGTGCCAGGCTGGCCGTTTCCGCTAGCACTGCGCGCAGCAGATCACTTTCATCGGGATTGGGTGGTTTGGGGAAGTTGACGGGGCAGACGAGCGATGCGGTACTGTCGCTCTCAGGGGCGTCATCCGGAAAATCCTCCAGAATCACCGGCCCGTCGGTGCGATCCAAAAGGGCCAGCGCGGACAGTAGCACGCGCATCTGAAACGCTGGTGCGTGGGGCGCGCCGAAGGGGCGGCCCAGCTCAAACGGTACCCAGAGCGCGCGTGGCGGCCGCATCAGTTCCGTGTTTTCACGCACTAAGCTGATGCCTGCTGTCGCGATGCCTGCGGTTTCGAGAAAATGCCCAAGCGCGCTCACGGCGCGGGTGCAGTTCGGTCAAACAGGGACGAGTAGGGCGGCGTCGACATTATCCTGGTGCAGGAGGGCTGCCATCTCCAGCGCTGTCGGCTCAATTTCATGGGGCTCCCATCCCGCACCCATGACAGAGTAGTGGAAATCCGCCATGGCACCAATTTCGCCTGCCGCTTTCATTTCGCGCAACCGGTCAATGGGGAAGACTACGTTCACGTCATCCTGAAACCCAGACCGGTCAAAATTGACGGAGGCATGGCTCATCGCCAGGTCTGCCGCTTGGACATTTCCAGGAATGACCCGGTAGCCAATATCGGTCAGGTCAAACACCGTATCCGTTGTGCGATGTAACCCGGCTGTGGTGACGATCGTGACGCGGCGCTCTTTTAGCGGTGGTCCAGCCACGAATGGTTCACCTGGAAAACTGGGGCAATTCTTGGACAAGAGATGGGCTGCATCATCCGCTGTCATATCAGAAAGTCTGACCATTAGTTTGGCCTCACAGGCATTTAAAGGGGAACCATTTCAGGGAGAATTGGATGGCGTCTGTCTGGTCCTCGAACCAGAAGATTGGCGTGTCGTCGTGATCCCGCTCTGCGGTCCAACGGCCTTTTGATTGCTTGTCGGACCAGGTGAGCATGTCGTTGATGCGGCGGGATTCGGGCGGAAATCCGCGGGAGCGGGCACCGTTCAACTCATCCAGAATATGCACGCAATACCAAGTTTCGCGATCCAGTGCGGCCCGGTCTTTTTGGAAATCAACCGAAGCCATATTCGCTGCCCCAACGCGCTAGGCCTTCCAGCGTGCCTGCGGCAGGCCGATATTCGCAACCGACCCAGCCTGCATAGCCAAGATCATCGAGCATCTTGAAAAGATAAGGATGATTGATTTCACCAATGTCTGGCTCATGGCGACCCGGCGACCCGGCGATCTGAATATGGCCGACGCCCGCTTGATGCTTCTGGAAGCGCATGGCGATATCACCTTCCATGATCTGGACGTGA
>Ga0181607_10001061_pt1 | contig 24690 bp, 20 predicted proteins | sample 041ome_9_FD_132420 | JGI IMG/M metagenome (GOLD analysis project Ga0181607, IMG submission 132420) | Coastal salt marsh microbial communities from the Groves Creek Marsh, Skidaway Island, Georgia - 041413US metaG (megahit assembly) | ecosystem: Environmental > Aquatic > Marine > Intertidal zone...
AAATCCCAATTTAATGCGCGTTCTGTTGTCCCCAAAACTGGCGACGATGCTGATGCGGTTTTGTCCCGCGCCGAGGCAGCCGTAAAACAGGGTGACATTGCCACTGCTCTGGCAGAGATAAACACACTCAGCAACGCTGCGCGCGCGCAAATGTCTGATTGGATTGCCTCAGCCGAAGCGCGCGTTTCCGCGACCAATGCCATCAAAACGCTTAGAAATGACCTAGGACAGTAAGAGGTACTGATATGCTAAATTCATTATTCAAAATTCTGCTGTTCCTTGTCATCGTTGCCGCGCTTTCAATGGGTGCGACTTATTTGATGGATGCCCAAGATCGCGTGATCGGGAACGTCATGATCACCTTGGCTGGCGTAGAATACACATTTAGTCCAATACAGGCGGTTATGGCGTTGATCGTTTTAACCATCACAATTTGGATCACATTAAAGGTTCTCTCTTTTGTTGTCGCGCTCTTAAAGTTCATAAACGGGGATGAAACCGCCGTATCGCGTTATTTTTTCCGCAATCGCGAACGCAAAGGATACCAAGCGATTTCCGAGGGATTGCTTGCGATTGCATCAGGCGACGCATCTGATGCGATGGCGAAAGCTAAAAAAGCTGAAAGCTATTTACAAAAGCCCGCTTTGACCAACCTTCTGGCAGCCCAAGCTGCAGAAATGGCAGGCGACAAAGCTAAAGCGGCGCATGTTTACAAGTCACTGTTACAAGACCCCACGACAAAATTTGTCGGGCTGCGCGGATTGCTCAAACAGAAACTTGACGACGGGAATACAGAAGTCGCGCTAAAGCTTGCTGAAAAGGCCTATGAACTAAAGCCACGCCACGGCGAAACGCAAGATATCCTATTACAGCTACAGGCCAAATCACATGATTGGACAGGTGCCCGAAAAACACTTGCGGCCAAGCTGAAAAGCGGAAGCGTACCGCGTGATGTTCATAAACGCAGAGATGCGGTATTGGCGTTATCGCAGGCCAAGGACATCGTAGACAGTGAAAGTTCAATAGAGGCACGTGAAGCCGCAATCGAGGCCAATAAATTGTCGCCCGACCTCGTGCCAGCAGCATGTCTGGCAGCGCAAAGGTATATTGACGATGCAAAGCCCAAGCTTGCAGCACGCGTTATCAAAAAGGCTTGGCAATCACAGCCGCACCCAGATTTGGCCGCGACATTTTCACAGATCGAACCGAATGAAACGCCACAGGAACGTCTGAAACGGTTTAGCATGCTTGCCAAGGTAAATCCAAATCATTCGGAAACGCGGCTTATGATGGCTGAGTTGAACCTTGCAGCCGAAGATTTTCCTGGTGCGCGCCGCGCATTGGGCGACGCGATTGAACACGATCCCGATGCGCGCGTTCTAACGATTATGGCTGCCATTGAGCGTGGCGAGGGTGCCGATGATGCTGTGGTTCGGGGATGGTTGGCAAAAACATTAACCGCTCGGCGCGGGCCAAGCTGGGTTTGTGACAAGTGCAATACAGTTCACCAAGACTGGACACCTGTGTGTGATCACTGTGATGCATTCGATACATTAGCCTGGCGCGTACCACCTAGCGCTTCGGTTGCGACGACGACCGGGTTAGAAATGCTGCCGCTGTTAATGGGAACACCAACAGACACAAATGTTCCCGCCAGTGCAAGCAATGTCGAAGATGCCGATGTGATCGACGACGTGGACCAAAACCAAACTGCAAATTGAACCTGTTGGATTTAGCATCGGATCACCTTGGTGATCCGATCAAAACAAAAGCTTGGCCAACTGGCAAAAAGAATCGTGATGACGATGAAAGTAAGAGCGCGCCTTAAAGCCGCTTAGACGCCTGTAAAACAAGATCGTCCAAGCTTTCCCCGCCCGAATTCACATATTCCGTGAGCTGCTGGCGCATCCTAGGATCCCAAAAATCGCGTAAGTGTGATGCGACTTTGTCCACTTGGTCAACGCCTGGCTGGGTTCTAAAAAAAGTCGCGATTTGATTGGCGGAACGGACCATTTTTTCAGGTGACATTTTCATTTCCTTTCAAGCGGAAGGGATGGGAATAACATTCAAAGCGCCCTGCGCGCGCTGATGCGCACAGGGTAATGTTTGCGTCTTGGGCCAGTTTCAAGGCATGGGTTGTCGGGGCCGACGCGGCGATAATAATTGCACAGCCCGCAATGGCGGTTTTTTGGACCATTTCAACAGAAACACGTGATGTCAAAACGATGGCCCCAGTCGAAGGGGCAGTATTCGTTTCGATCATCGCACCAATCAATTTATCAAGTGCATTATGGCGCCCAACATCTTCGCGCGCGAGAACTAAAGAACCATCTTGGGTTAAAAATCCGGCCGCATGCGCTGCGTGCGTTTGATCATGTAACGGCTGATGCGCCCGCAACTGATCAGTCGCGGCTGCAATAAAGTGTGGGTCTATTGTAGGGCCTTGATCAGCCAGCCGAGGCAAAGGACGAACAGCTTGATCCAAGCTATCAATACCACACAAACCACAACCAACAGGCCCCGCCATGGCACGACGGCGCGCTAAAAAGGGGCGGGCCGTATCGTCAGCCAACCAAAACTGAGCTTCGAGCCCTGTGTCATGTTCAATGATATCCAGAGACTCGATTTGGCCTAACCCGGTGATGATACCTTCGGTAATGGCAAAGCCAATTGCAAAATCGCGAAGATCAGAAGGGCTGGTCATCATCACAGCATGGGTTGTGCCGTTGATGGAAATTGCAACCGCAGTTTCAACCGCCAAATCGTGATAAACCTGTGACACGCCATGCGTGTCACAGGCCATCGCAAGATGCGATTGTAAAGCGGGCTTGGTCATTATTCAGCGGCAGGCAGGATACGGCGTGACCGTTCCGCTTGGGCATTATAATCCTCTTGCCACTCTGTTGGACCATTCGATGGGCTAACCTGGACTGCAGTGACCTTGTATTCAGGACAGTTCGTTGCCCAATCCGAATAATCGGTGGTAATGACGTTGGCCTGTGTATCGGGGTGGTGGAATGTCGTATAAACCACACCCGGCGACACGCGATCGGTAATTTTAGCGCGCAGGCTGGTATCGCCAGAACGTGACGCAAGTTTTACGAAATCACCATCATTGATCCCACGGGTTTCGGCATCATGTGGGTGAATTTCTAACACGTCCTGATCATGCCAAACGACGTTCTGAGTGCGCCGTGTTTGCGCCCCCACGTTGTATTGTGACAAGATACGCCCTGTTGTCAGCAAAAGCGGGAACCTTGGGCCGGTCCGTTCATCCGTCGCCACGTATTCGGTGACGATAAAACGTCCCTTGCCACGCACAAAGCCGTCGACATGCATCAAAGGCGTACCCTCAGGGTTTGCATCGTTGCACGGCCATTGCACTGAGCCCCGCTGTTCAAGTAGCTCGTAACTTACATTGGCGAATGAAGGTGTTGTTGCCGCGATTTCGGCCATGATTTCGCTTGGATGGGTATAGGACCAACCTGCCCCCATGGCATTCGCCAGCAACTGCGTGACCTCCCAATCGGCGTAGCCGTTGCGCGGTGCCATGACGCGACGCACACGGTTGATACGGCGTTCGGCGTTGGTGAATGTGCCGTCCTTTTCTAAAAACGTTGAACCGGGCAGGAACACATGCGCATAATTCGCGGTTTCGTTCAGGAACAGGTCATGCACGATCACACATTCCATCGCGGCCAAGCCCGCCGCCACGTGTTTTGTATCGGGGTCAGATTGCAGAATATCCTCGCCCTGGCAATACAGCGCCTTGAACGTGCCATCGACGGCGGCGTCCAACATGTTTGGAATGCGCAGGCCGGGTTCCGGATCGATTTCCACGCCCCAAGCGTTTTCGAAAATCGCGCGCACTTCGGGCAATTTCACATGGCGATAACCGGGCAATTCGTGTGGGAACGATCCCATGTCACAGGACCCTTGCACGTTGTTTTGACCGCGCAATGGGTTTACGCCCACACCTTTGCGACCGATGTTACCGGTCAACATGGCAAGGTTGGCGATGCCCATAACGGTGGTTGAGCCTTGGCTATGTTCGGTGACGCCCAAGCCATAATAAATCGCGCCATTGCCGCCCTTGGCAAACAAACGCGCCGCGGCGCGCAGCTCGGCCGCCGGCACGCCCGTCAACAATTCGGTGGCCTCTGGGCTGTGGCGGTCTTGGGATACGAATTCGGCGTATTCTTGGAATTCGTCCCAATCGCAACGGGTTCTGATGAAGTCTTCGTCCATCAACCCTTCGGTGAGGATGGTATGGGCCAAGGCCGTCACTACCGCCACGTTTGTGCCCGGGCGGAGTTGCAGGTGATGGGATGCCGCGATATGGGCGGATTTCACCAAATCAATGCGACGGGGGTCGATCACGATCAATTTCGCCCCTTTGCGCAGACGTTTTTTGAAACGCGATGCAAACACAGGGTGCCCGTCGGTCGGGTTTGCGCCAATAACGATCACAACGTCGGTATGTTCCACGCTATCGAAATCCTGCGTCCCCGCAGAGGTGCCAAAGGTTTGCCCCAGACCATAACCGGTTGGCGAATGGCACACACGCGCGCAGGTGTCGGTGTTGTTATTGCCAAAAACCGCGCGGGTCAATTTTTGCACAAGATAGGACTCTTCGTTTGTGCACCGGCTAGAGGTAATCACACCAATCGATTTTTTACCGTATTTTTCCTGCAAGCCACGGAGCTTGTTCGCCGTAAAGATCAATGCCTCGTCCCAGCTGACTTCGCGCCATGGTTCGTCAATCGTGTCACGGATCATCGGGTTTAGGATACGATCCTGATGGGTCGCATAGCCATAGGCAAAGCGGCCCTTTACACAGGAATGACCGCGGTTTGCCGATCCATTTTTAAACGGTACCATGCGGACCAGTTGATCGCCTTGCAATTCGGCCTTGAACGAACAACCCACACCGCAATAGGCACAGGTTGTGACAACGGATCGTTCGGGGGTGCCCAGTTCAACGACCGATTTTTCAACCAATGTGCCCGTTGGGCAGGCTTGGACGCAAGCGCCGCAGCTGACGCAATCGGAGGATAGGAAATTGTCCTCTGCGCCACCGGCGGAAACACGGCTGTCAAAACCGCGCCCTTCAATGGTCAGGGCGAATGTGCCTTGCACCTCTTCACAGGCACGCACACAGCGGTTGCACACAATGCATTTGCTGGGATCGTAATTAAAATAGGGGTTCGAGCTGTCGCAGGGTAAATAATCAGGGTTCGCTTCGCCCGATGTATCACGCACCTCGAAATGGTTTACCAATGCGCCGTCCTTGGGGGCGTCATACCGCACATCGCGCAGGCCAACGGCCCCTGCCATGTCTTGCAATTCGCAATCGCCATTTGCCGAACAGGTCAAACAATCCAAGGGGTGGTCCGAGATATAAAGCTCCATCACGCCTTTGCGGATTTTGCGGACTTTGGACGATTGGGTGTGCACCACCATGCCCGCCGCGACAGGGGTTGTACAGGACGCGGGCGTGCCACGACGTCCTTCGATTTCGACGACGCACAGGCGGCAGGATCCGAATGCTTCGATACTGTCGGTTGCGCATAGCTTTGGAACGCTGATCCCCGCAAGCGCAGAGGCCCGCATCACCGACGTTCCCTCGGGAACCGTGACTTCGGTGCCGTCGATGGTCAAGGTCACAGGTGCGCCATGCGCTGCAGGTGTGCCCAGATCGCGATCATCGGTCCATGGGATAATAAAGTCTTTCATGTCATGCCCCCTTTTTCAGGCCAGCCAATACATAGGCAACGATAGCGTTCGCATGCCCGTGCCCAAGGCTAAATTCGGTTTTCAACCACGCGACGATTTCCATATGTTTCAAATCGGTTTTCGCGGCGACCAGGTCCAACCAATGCTGGATCGGTTGGCCGTATTTCTTTTCAATGGATGGGAAATAGGACGCGGGTCCTTTGACATCGCTCATTCCGCGGCCTCTTTGAACGCGGGGAAATCATCTGGGAAATGGGTCAGTGCCGACATCACGGGGAACGGGGTGAAGCCACCCAAGGCGCAGAGCGATCCGTCTTTCATCGTTTCACACAAGTCGGTCAGCAATGGAATGGCATCTGCATCACCTTGGGCGATACGGTCGATGGTTTCCACGCCACGCACCGCACCGATACGGCAGGGTGTACATTTGCCACAGCTTTCGACCGCGCAGAATTCCATCGCGAACCGCGCCATTTGCAACATATCCGCACTGTCATCAAAGACGACCAAACCCGCGTGACCAATCAGACCGCCGTTTTGGTCAAATTCTTCGTACCCCAACGGCGTGTCAAATTTCGACACGGGCATATAAGCGCCCAAGGGCCCGCCGACCTGAACCGCTTTAACAGGTCGCCCGCTGGCGGTGCCGCCCGCGATGTCGTTGACCAATTCACCCAGCGGCAGACCAAAACCCGTTTCAAACAAACCGCCTTGTTTCACGTTGCCCGCAATTTGCAGGGTCACGGTGCCGCGCGACCGACCCACGCCGAAGGACGCATAATGGTCCGCGCCTTTTTCAAAGATCACAGGCACAGATGCCAAGCTGATCACGTTGTTCACAACGGTGGGACGGCCAAGGAACCCTTCCAAGGCTGGCAGTGGCGGCTTGGCGCGCACTGTGCCACGCTTGCCTTCCAATGAATTCAGCAATGCGGTTTCTTCGCCACAGACATAGGCACCCGCGCCGACGCGGATTTCCATGTCAAACGCACGACCTGATCCCAGAACATCGGCCCCCAAAACGCCGCCCTGACGCGCGGCGTCCACAGCCGCGCGCATGACGCGGATGGCAACGGGGTATTCGGACCGCAGATAAACATAACCCTTGGTGGCCCCGACACCCAGACCGGCGATTGCAATACCTTCGATCAACGAAAACGGATCGCCTTCCATGATCATACGATCGGCGAATGTGCCACTGTCGCCCTCGTCGGCGTTACAGACGATGTATTTCTGATCGGCTTGCGCGTCGGACACGGTTTTCCATTTAATGCCTGTCGGGAACCCCGCCCCGCCACGACCACGAAGCCCCGATGCGGTGACTTCGGCCACGATGTCATCTTGGGTCATTGCCGCCGCACGACGCAAACCTGTCAGGCCGCCGTGCGCCTGATAATCATCCAAATCCAACGGGTCGATGACGCCACAGCGGGCAAAGGTCAAACGGGTTTGACGGGCAAAGAATGGGATATCTTCGACATTGCCAAGGCTTGACAATTTGCCATCCAACAAAGCGCCCGCTTGGGATGCGTCGACATTGGAAAAACCAACGCGGCCCTGATCGGTTTCGATTTCAACCAGTGGCTCCAACCAGACCATGCCGCGCGAACCATTGCGGATCACTTGGACGTCGATCTTGCGTGCCGCAGCCTCGGCCACAATGGCGTCGGCAACGGCATCAGCGCCCAAAGAAACCGCGGCGCTGTCCAAAGGAACGTAAATCTTCATGCGCCCAGCTCCTTTAAAACGGCATCCATTTTTGCACCATCAACACGGCCAAGCATTTGATCATCCACCATCACCGCAGGCGCACAAGCACACAGACCGAGGCAATACACAGGTTCAATCGTAATGGCGCCGTTTGCCGAGGTCTGATGCCAATCAAGGCCCAATTTTTTCAAAGTGTCTTGTGCCAACGCAGTGCCACCGACAGATTGACATGCCTCGGCACGACAAATTTTGATGACATGCTTGCCAGCGGGGTTTTCACGGAAGTCGTGATAAAAGCTGATCACACCATGGACTTCGGCTTTGGTGATATTCAACGCGTCAGCAATCAGCGCGTTTGCCGCTGCTGGGATGTAACCGTAGGCATGCTGCAACGCATGTAGGATGGGCAACAAGGGCCCTTCTAAGTCGAGGTGCGATGAGATCAGATCAACCATATCAGATTGATTTGGCACAGTGGTGATGGACATGTCGGATCCTTGTTCGAATTCTGATCCCCGAATGCCGCAAGTTATACCAAATTTCAATAACGATTTTTCGTTATTCAATAGTTTTTACCTATCGATCTGTGGATAAAAAAAGCGCCGACCAGGAAGGAGGGTCGACGCTTTTTTGCCAAAGTTTGGCTTTGGCGATCTGCGATCACAGGTATTACCCGCGGCCTTTCCACGGCACCAAGACACGTTCTAGCCAGCGCACGAACATATCGATGCCAAACCCAATGATCCCGATGATCACAATTCCAAGAATAACGATATCGGTTTGTTGGAATTTAGATGCTGTCATAATCATCATCCCAATGCCCTTTTCCGCAGCCACCAATTCAGCAGCAACAACGGTTCCCCAACAGACCCCCATCGCAACGCGGGCACCCGTAAAGATTTCAGGTAATGAGTTCGGGATAATCACGAACCGCATGATTTGCCATTTGCTCGCGCCCAGTGAATAGGCGGCATGCACCTTTGAAATGCGCACGCCCGATACGCCCGCGCGCGCGGCAATCGTCATGATCCATAGCGCCGCAAGGGTTAGCAAGATCACCTTGCCCACTTCGCCGATGCCAAACCAGATGATGATCAGCGGGATCAGTGCAAGTGGCGGCACAGGGCGCATAAATTCAACAATCGGATCAAACCAACCACGGAACCAATCGTTCAACCCCATAGCATAGCCAAGCGGAATGCCGATAAGAGCCCCAAATAGAAAGCCGACGACAACGCGGAACAGCGAATATCCCAGGTGTTCGCCCAGTGAATAGTTTTTATATCCTTCTGACCAAATTTGATCCAAGCGGAATACAAAAACGCTTTCGGGTGCAGGCAACCAGATGGGTTCCATCTGCCAACCAGTCGCAGGCTCAACATTGATCGTTCCTTTGTCAGTAACTGCAACCCGACCATTTGCTATCTCTAACGAGCTGCCAGGTGTCACTGCTTGGCCATTGATCGAAACAATTTTTGCACCGGCTTTGCGATCAAAATCGTCATTTTTGTCCCATAACAACAATTTACTGCGATAGGTTTGTACGGCCAATACGTCATTTTTCGCCCATCCTTCGCCAATTTCGATCTGTGGCAAAGTTGGTTCTTCGCCGAGCTTATGAACTATAACACGAACCTCAGCATCATCCTGAACACCTTCCGCATTCTCAGCGGTATAGGTGAATATCAGCTCGCCCGAAAAAGCACCGGGCATATGCAAGAACGATGGCACAAATCGAGAGCCAGTGAATGACCCCCAAATCAAAAAAATCAGTACGACAGAAACCACCGAAGCCACAAAGTTCGAAGACACGGCGCTTTCATCGCCAAATGTCACTGTTTTTAATGATCCAAAATCTTTTTTGGGTGTTAAGGACCGTTTGACGACGCGCCAAACCGCGAGCGTCGCAAGGATGATCCCGATATATGCTGCAAAGTAAGGCAGAGACGCAATGAATTGGATGGTGATTGCGACCAATTCGCTCCACAACATCAAAATAACGTTCATTGCGCTGTCTCCGATCTGCCCATAATTTCTTCTTCCATGTCCCAAATCATGCTTAAAATTTCTTCGCGTGTTTTGGCGTAATCAGGGTGTTTTTTGACTTCACGCAGATCTTGCCCGACGCCAAGGTCCGCAAACGGAAGGCGATATTCACGATGAATACGGCCAGGACGCGGTGCCATGACCAACAAACGTTCACCCAGCAACAACGCCTCTTCAACTGAGTGGGTAATCAGAATGATGGTTTTTCCTGTTTCTTTCCAAAGCTTCAAAACCAACGACTGCATTTTTTCGCGGGTCAAAGCATCCAGCGCACCCAGTGGTTCGTCCATCAAAATGACGTCTGGATCATTTGCCAAACACCGCGCCAAAGCAACACGTTGCTGCATACCACCAGATAATTCATAAACAGCTTTCTCTTTGAAATCGCCCAAACCAACGACATCCAAAAGATGGTCGACCTTTTCACGGGTCTCGGCTTTGTTGGCACCTTTCATACGGGGACCAAAACCAACGTTGTCGCGCACACTCATCCATTCGAAAAGAGCGCCTTGTTGGAAAACCATACCGCGCTCGGCACTTGGGCCCGTAACGTGGTTACCATTAAGTTCAATTTTTCCCTCGGTTGGCCCCAAAAAGCCAGCCACGATATTCAACAGTGTGGTTTTACCACAGCCCGACGGCCCCAAGACCGACATCAGTTCACCCGGGCGCAGGTTCAAAGTAACATTTTTCAATGCTTGAACGGATCCGCCATTCGGCAAATCGAAACGCATAGAAATATTGTTGATCGACAAACCGCTCATCTTCGACCTTTCAAGTTTCCCAAAAGGGCAAGGGTTTTTAGACCCCTGCCCAATGTCATAAGAGTAGGATTACATGCCTTTGGCTGCGGCCAAAGGACCAGTGTTTACAGCACCCGCATAGCTGTCCAATGCAGAATCGATAGACTTTGCACCAACAAATACATCTGCAACACCTTTCATAAAGTCTTGTGCACCGCCGCCAAGCCATTTGGCGGATAGCTGTTCATCAACAGTTGGGAACACGAATGTTGCCATTGTGTCCGCAGTTGCTTGTTCGTCCATACCGGCATCTTTTGCAATGACTGGCAACATTTTCGCGTGGTTTGCTCTGTCAGCCCACATTGCGTTTGCATCTGCGGTCACTTTTAAGAACTTTGCAACCAAATCGCTGTTTTCAGCAACCCAGCCCGCAGGGCCAGAAGTCACGTCAAACACCAGAATGCCCAGCGCTTCTTTTTCGGCACCGGTCAACAAAACGTTGCCATGTTCTTTCGCACGACGCAAAGAACCGCCCCAGCCGCAGAACATATCGACAGCGCCTTGTGCAATCGCGGCGGCACCGTCTGGTGGATCCATGTCGACGACTTCCATCGAACCGACGTCAACACCAAAGTGTGACATTTGCTTCAGGAAACCATAATGCGCTGCTGTACCCAGCGGTACGGCCACTTTTTTGCCAGCCAATTCGCCAGCACTGTCTTTGTCGATCTCTAGGTCTGCACGAACGACACAGTTGTCATTGTCTGCATAGCTAACAGCGACGTCTAGGATTTGTAGATCTTGACCAGCAGATGTTGCGACAACGAAAGGTGGGACACCTTGGCTTACGGACAGCTGAACATCACCAGACGCCATCGCAGCAGACATTTTCACGCCCGAATCAAAGCTAACCCAGTTGATCTTTACGCCCATCTCTTGGTCGTATGTGCCCATTTGTTTTGCGTATTCAAATGGCATTGGCCACTCAAGGAAATAGGCAACTGTGATTTCGTCAGCTGCGCTTGCCATCTGGGCAGACGCCATAAGCGCCAGAGCAGCTGTGGTGGATAGAATTTTCTTTGTAGTTTTCATCATAAACTCCCTTGTCGTGCTTTCTTTTCGAAGCTTTGCGCCAACCAGCGGCGACGCGATCGACCATCGATTGGTCATACCTGATCCGACCCTATTTCAGATTTTGGATCAACTCTTTTCTGCGTGAAATTCTCAATTTCTGAATGCAGACAACTGGTTTTGCAAAACGAAAGATCAAGAATTTTATATTTTTGCAATTATTATCAAAATCTTGACTCCGCTCCCCTAATTTCAGGCCTAGCCCACTGGACCTAAATCATGTAAAAAACTGGCCCTATTCTCGGGCGTGCGTTTAACGACAATAGGTTGCAATAGTTCATACAGTGCGCGAAGAGCGCTCTATGTTTAAAAAGGATCAACCCAATGAACACCGTAATCCGAGAAAATGACATCTCTCATGTTGTCGAAGCTGACCGCGCGCACATTTGGCACCATCTCACACAACACAAACCCTTTGAGACGGGCGAACCCCGCGTCATCGTCGAAGGAAAAGGCATGCGTGTCTGGGATCAAAAAGGCAAAGAATACCTCGACGCTGTGTCAGGGGGTGTTTGGACGGTGAACGTTGGATATGGCCGCACAGAAATCGCAGACGCAGTGCGTGACCAATTAGTGAAAATCAACTATTTTGCAGGATCAGCCGGATCAATCCCAGGTGCATTATTTGCTGAGCGCTTAATTGAAAAAATGCCCGGCCTGACACGTGTTTATTACTGCAACTCAGGCTCTGAAGCGAACGAGAAGGCGTTTAAGATGGTCCGCCAGATCGCACACAAACGTTTTGGCGGCAAAAAGCACAAAGTCTTGTACCGTGAGCGCGATTATCATGGAACAACTATCAGCTGTCTATCCGCAGGCGGTCAAGATGAACGGAACGCGCAGTACGGTCCATTCACACCTGGTTTTGTGCGTGTGCCGCATTGCTTGGAGTACCGCGCACAATGGGATTTAAGTGGAGAAGAATACGGCAAGCGTGCGGCAGACGCGATCGAAGAAGTGATCTTGGCCGAAGGTCCAGACACAGTTGGCGCATTGTGTCTTGAACCAGTGACTGCCGGCGGTGGTGTGATTACCCCACCCCCAGGTTATTGGGAGCGCGTTCAAGAAATCTGCAAAAAGTATGACATCCTCTTACACATTGACGAAGTCGTTTGCGGCGTCGGTCGCACAGGCACTTGGTTCGGCTATCAGCACTATGGCATCAAGCCAGATATGGTCACTATGGCAAAAGGCGTTGCCTCTGGATATGCGGCGATTGCCTGTTTGGTCACGACTGAAGAAGTCTTTGACATGTTCGAGGACGACGCAAGCGATCCAATGAACTATTTCCGCGATATCTCTACATTCGGGGGCTGCACGGCGGGACCAGCGGCGGCATTAGAAAACATGCGCATCATCGAAGACGAAAACCTTTTGGAAAATACCGTTAAAATGGGTGCGCGGATGCTAGACAATCTGAACGCGCTCGCGGAAAAGCACGCTGTGATCGGACAGGTCCGCGGAAAAGGGCTGTTCTGTGGTGCAGAATTGGTTGCAGATCGTCTCACCAAAGAAGCCGCGGATGAAAAAATGGTTCAAGCCGTGGTGGCCGATTGTGGCGCACAAGGCGTCATCATTGGCGCGACGAATCGGTCGCTTCCTGGTCTAAACAACACGCTATGTTTTAGCCCAGCTTTGATTTCAACCGCCGACGATATCGACAACATCACCAATGCGGTCGACAAAGCTCTGACAAAAGTCTTTGGATAAAATACCTGGGCGCGGTTCAAACCTGCGCCCAAATCACAGGCCGTCCGATTTCAAATATTCGCGATAGCGCCGTGGTATGTCATCCAGCGATCTAAAGCCTGACAGCCGCGCCGCCCTTAAAATTTCTGACGTGTTTTGTTCAAGAGGTTGTAAAATCAAGGGCACCACATTTTTGCCGATTGGGTTTGCATTGCTCATGATCATACAGCGCCTCAGCAAACATCCATGCGAAGACCACGATCGTATAGAGAAATGATCAACACCTAAAACTGTGTTCGGCATCCGCATTGCATAAATAATTGACAAAGCTTCGGTAGATTTTAACAAAGTTCCCCGATATTCGCGGACACATATTGGCGTTAAATCGGAACGCACCATGCCAGGGGCAACAGGGTCAATGCCGCGCATGAACCTTGTGCCATCGCGGTCAAAAATACGCAACAAGCCCACCCAAATCTCATTTCGCCACATAAACGACGGGCGCATCAATAAATGAATTCCGTTTGGCAAAATGTCTGTTAGCCCATCCTGTTCAATAAAATAATTCCGCCCATATAGCGCATAATCAAGAATGGTCTTATAATTTGGTTGTCCGACCTGATGTTCCTCGGCTTCAAGCACAGACAGGGGCTTTAACAAAATACGCGCACCGACAGAAAAATAATCAAAAATGCGCTTGAGCAGGCCGGGTTTTGGAAAACTCTCGCCGTTTAGGATACGGTTCATTTGGACGCGGTTTATGTCCAGTGCATCTGCCACCTCTGCTATCGTCCCAACCCTGCGGCACAATTCCCTGAGGTTCTTTCCAAAAATCAAATGTGTCGAAATGACGTCGTTTTCTGTGTTCAATAATTCAACCCCCACCAGCACAAAACAATCATTGATGGTATTAATATTTCTACCATAGATATATCACTGCTGTGGAAAATACCACGCTCACAACGAATTATTATCATAATTTTATCTTTGATTAACATATTGGTATAATTTTACTTACACGTATAGGTTTATATTAATTTATGGTTAACGGGCGTGCTCACCCCTATTCACGCAAATTGATAAGTCCAGTTTACCTGACAAAATTATACCAGTATGCTTCAACGCATGCCGATTCCTGTCGAAAATTTTTATCTAGATCCAAACTTTCAGGGCACCCTGCAGGCGCGCATCCAACAGATGATCGCACAAGGAATTCTAATTGGTCGTTTTCGGACGGGCGAGCGTCTGCCATCAACACGCGCGCTGGCCAAGCATTTGAAAGTTAGCCGCCTCACGGTCACGCTAGCATACACCGAGCTACTTGCGAGTGACTATCTATCATCGCGGGACCGTTCTGGATATTTTGTTTCCGAAACCGCCCCCGAAGCAGCAGGTTTTACGGCACCGCAAGAACGCACAGATACAATTGATTGGACGCGTGCAATCGGTCAACGCTTTACGGGTGGAAACTGGCCGGAAAAACCGCAGAATTGGTCATCGTTCCGCTATCCTTTTATCTATGGGCAGACAGACCCAAACCTATTTGATCATGCAAATTGGCGGCTTTGCGCACTTACTGCGTTAGGCGCAAAAGATTTCAATGCATTAACGTCGGATTATTATGACCAAGATGATCCAATGTTGGTCGAATTCATCGCCCGCCAAAGCTTGCCGCGGCGTGGCATTTTTGCGAAACCTGAACAAATTTTGGTGACCCTGGGCGCACAAAATGCGCTATGGCTGGCGACACAAGTTTTGCTGACGCAGCGACGCACAGCCGTGATTGAAAATCCTTGTTATCCGGCATTGCGCGATATCTTGGAACAATCACGCTGCCACGTGAATGCCGTCAATGTTGACAAGAACGGCCTTGATCCAGACGCTATTTCATCTGACGCATCGGTGATCTTCACAACGCCCAGCCATCAATGTCCAACGACGACAACCATGCCCGTCAAACGGCGCGAATTGTTGTTAAAGCGCGCGGCAGAGTTAGACGCTTTGATCGTAGAAGACGATTATGAATTTGAAATGACATCTGCAAGCGCGGCAACGCCAGCCCTAAAATCACTGGATCAGGACGGGCGCGTGATTTACGTTGGGAGCTTTTCGAAATCTCTGTTTCCCGGCTTGCGACTGGGATATTTGGTTGGCGCAGAACCTTTCATTCGCGAAGCGCGCGCATTGCGTGCCTCTATATTACGTCACCCACCGGGGCATATTCAACGTACAGCTGCCTATTTCCTAAGTCTTGGCCATTACGACGCCTTAATAAAACGAACCGCGCGGCAATTCCACCAACGTCGCGAAACCATGCAGAATGCAATAACCGAATTCGGGCTGACAATCGCAGGCGCTCCTCCCAAAGGGGGCTCCTCGTTCTGGATGCAGGCCCCCACGCATGTGAATGCGCTTGAGCTTGCAAAAATATTAGAGAGCAAAGGCGTTTTGATCGAACCTGGGCATCCATTTTTTTCCAGTGATACGGTGCCCAATCACTATTATCGGCTGGCTTTTTCGTCGATTGCAGACAACAAGATCCACGATGGAATCAAGATAATTTCACAGACCATTCGGGAAATTGGACCTAAACCGTAACAGAAACTGGCCCTACTGATCCCCTTGCTATCCCCTTAAGTTAGCGAAAACATGACAAGCCTGACTTGCGAGGAGAGATCTTAATGAAAATGACGACAGAAGAAGCATTTGTAAAAGTACTACAAATGCACGGCATCCAACATGCCTTTGGTATTATTGGTTCGGCAATGATGCCGATCTCCGATCTTTTCCCATCTGCGGGGATCAAGTTCTGGGATTGTGCGCACGAAGGCAGCGCCGGCATGATGTCAGACGGTTACACACGCGCGACCGGTAAAATGTCGATGATGATCGCACAAAACGGACCAGGCATTACAAACTTTGTGACTGCGGTTAAAACAGCCTATTGGAACCACACGCCTTTGTTGTTGGTTACACCACAGGCAGCTAACAAAACAATCGGCCAAGGTGGTTTCCAAGAAGTTGAACAAATGAAACTGTTCGAAGATATGGTCGCCTATCAAGAAGAAGTCCGCGACCCGTCCCGTGTTGCCGAAGTTTTGACACGCGTCATTTCCCAAGCCAAGCGTGCAAGTGCGCCCGCGCAGATCAACATTCCACGCGATATGTGGACACAGGTTATCGATGTAGAAATCCCTGAGCCAATCGAATTTGAACTTAGCTCTGGTGGGGAAAATTCCGTCGCAGAAGCGGCAGCGTTGCTGAGCAATGCGCAAAACCCTGTTATCCTTAACGGTGCCGGTGTTGTTCTGTCAAAAGGTGGCATCCAGGCGTCGATGGCGTTGGCTGAGCGTTTGGACGCACCCGTATGTGTTGGATACCAACACAACGACGCGTTTCCAGGGTCACATCCATTGTTTGCAGGCCCCTTGGGATATAACGGGTCAAAAGCGGGCATGGAGCTGATTAAGGATGCAGACGTCGTTCTGTGCCTGGGAACACGTTTGAACCCATTTTCAACCCTGCCAGGTTATGGGATGGAATATTGGCCAGCACATGCCAAAATTATCCAAGTTGACATTAATCCAGACCGCATCGGTCTAACCAAAAAAGTGAGCGTCGGTATCGTCGGTGACGCAGCCAAAGTTGCAAATGGCATCCTAAACAAACTCAGTGAAAGCGCCGGTGACGCAAACCGTTCAGAGCGCAAGGCGCGCATTGCACAGACAAAATCCGCATGGGCACAGCAATTGGCAGAAATGACCCACGAAGACGATGATCCAGGCACATCTTGGAACGAACGCGCACGTGCCGCAAAACCAGATTGGATGAGCCCACGCATGGCATGGCGCGCAATCCAACAGGCATTGCCACGCGATGCCATCATCAGCTCTGACATCGGCAACAACTGTGCGATCGGAAATGCCTATCCTGATTTTGACGCTGGCCGCAAATACCTAGCGCCTGGTCTTTTTGGTCCATGTGGTTACGGTTTGCCCGCAATCGTAGGTGCAAAAATTGGTTGTCCAGATGTGCCTGTTGTTGGATTCGCAGGCGATGGTGCCTTTGGAATCGCCGTAAACGAATTAACTGCAATTGGCCGTGGCGATTGGCCAGCGGTTACCCAAGTTGTGTTCCGCAACTATCAATGGGGCGCGGAAAAGCGTAACTCGACCCTATGGTTTGACGACAACTTTGTTGGCACTGAGCTAGATGAACAAGTATCATACGCAGGCATCGCAAAAGCATGTGGCCTGCAAGGTGTTGTCGCACGTACAATGGACGAATTGCGCGACGCATTGAACCAAGCGTTAATTGACCAAAAAAATGGCAAAACCACATTGATCGAAGCAATGATCAACCAAGAGCTGGGCGAACCATTCCGTCGTGACGCGATGAAGAAACCGGTGTCAGTTGCAGGTATCTCTGCTGCAGACATGCGGTCACAGTAAGGCAAAATGATGGGTTTTGAACATTCTATGCACGATATGCCAATCGATTTGGCAAAATCACTCGCACTTGATCCAAAGCCCATTATCTCGCTTAGCGAAGGCACCGATCCCCGCATCGTCGCGGGGGCGGTCGCCGCGCAAGAACAAGGTATTGCTGATATTATTTTGATCGGTGCTCATGATCAGATTGCGCCTCTTCTTGCCACTCATGGGGTCGTTGCTGGAAATGGCATCGAAATTCATGATCCAAACACCTCATCTCTCACTGAAACATTCGCACTCGCATATTTCGAAGCGCGTAAACACAAAGGTATGACCTTTGAACGTGCCAGCCAAGACGTTCAGCATCCGTTAAACTATGCCGCAATGTTGGTCCGCCAAGGTCACGCAACGGGGACTGTAAACGGTGCGGTAGAGACGACATCTGACGTTGTTCGCTCTGCCCTTCGCATCATAGGAAAGTCTGCCGAAGCTGCATTGGTGTCCAGCTGCTTTTTAATTTATCCACCCAATGCGCGCGCGATGGTGTATTCTGATTGTGGCTTGGTAATTGACCCAAACAACGAGGAATTGGCCGATATCGCGATCATGGCTGCAAAATCCTGTCGTGATTTATTACGGGAAACGCCCCGTATCGCAATGCTGTCATTTTCAACAAAAGGCAGTGCGTCGCATGCAAATGCGACCAAAGTGATCGAAGCCACGAAACGCGTCCGTGAAATCGCACCTGACTTGGCCGTTGATGGCGAATTGCAGTTTGACGCAGCATTTGTGCCCGCCATAGCCGAGCGTAAGGCACCTGCGTCTGCGGTTGCAGGTCATGCGAATGTAATGGTTTTTCCAAACCTCGACGCAGGAAATATTGCCTATAAAATCTCTGAACGCTTCGGCGGGGCAAGCGCGATCGGTCCAATTCTTCAAGGACTTTCGAAACCGGCTAATGACCTATCTCGAGGGTGCAGTGCAAGCGACGTGACCGAAATGATCGCCGTGACCGTTTTGCAAGCAGCGGGTGCAAGGCATGAATAGCGTGCATCGATCAACAGCTTTTTGGCTGCAGTCGATCCGAAATCAGCGTGCGCAACTGTTATGCCCAAATAGATGCCATTTTTCGTCCGTTTCTTATCTGTCGTCTGACTATGAAACGGATCATTCGTTCGAAAATTGCGCTGTTAACAGTCGTGATCATGCTTTGGCATTTCGCGTAACGGAACACTGAACCGCGATAAGATTATAATAAATAAACAGGGAATACGATGAAAGACGAACATAAAATCGACACGTCGCCCAAGGTCTCTGATGAAATCCGTCAGACCACATGTTACATGTGTGCCTGTCGCTGTGGGATCAACGTCCACATGAAAAATGGCCAAGTGGCCTATATCGAAGGCAACCGTGATCACCCCGTCAACAAAGGTGTACTATGTGCGAAAGGGTCTGCAGGAATAATGCAGGTCACTGCGCCATCGCGTCTGCGGGCACCTTTGAAACGGGTCGGTCCGCGTGGATCTGGGGAATTCGTAGAAATTACATGGGACGAAGCCTTACATACCGCAACTGATTGGATGGCGCCTCTGCGTGAAACTGCACCCGAAAAATTGGCGTTTTTCACAGGTCGCGATCAATCTCAATCCTTCACCAGCCTTTGGGCACAAATGTTTGGCACGCCAAATTATGCGGCCCACGGCGGCTTTTGCAGCGTAAATATGGCCACCGCAGGTATTTACACAATGGGTGGTGCGTTTTGGGAATTTGGTCAACCTGATTGGGATCATACAAAATTATTAATGCTGTTTGGCGTTGCAGAAGACCATGATAGCAATCCGATCAAGATGGGTATTGGCAAAATAAAATCCCGAGATGGTCGCGTGATTGGTGTGAACCCCATCCGCACAGGCTATAACGCAGTTGCTGATGAATGGGTCGGCATTACCCCAGGCACCGATGGATTGTTCATCTTGGCGCTGATCCAAAGTCTGATCAAAATGGGTAAAATCGATTTCGATTATCTTGCGCGCTTTACGAATGCACCCATTTTGATTGATCCTGAAACTGGTCTATTTATGCGTGATAGTGATGGCAAACCATTGGTCATTGACCGCGCGACAGGCAATGCAACTGCGTTTGATACCAAAGGCATCATCCCCGATTTGCGCGGTCACCATAAGGGTGCTGACACTGCGTTCACCGCAATGATCCACCATTTTATGGACCCTGCCAATGCGCCCGAGGCCGTTGCCAACCGTTGTGGCGTATCGGCCGAACGCATCACCGCGCTGGCCAATGAAATTGCTCGCGTCGCCTTTGACGAAGAAGTCCGCTTGGACCAAGAATGGACCGATTTCCGCGGTCACACATATCTGCAAATGGTTGGCCGTCCGGTTAGCTTTCATGCGATGCGGGGTATTTCTGCCCATGCGAACGGTTTCCAAACCTGTCGTGCGCTGCACACTCTGCAAATTTTATTGGGCGCTGTCGAAACGCCTGGCGGCTTCCGGTTCAAACCGCCTTATCCCAAACCATCGTCAATCCACCCCAAACCACATTGTGGCGTGACCCCGGGCAAACCGTTAGATGGTCCACATTTGGGGTTCGTTCACGGACCCGAAGATTTGTGCCTTCGCCCCGACGGGTCGGCGGCAAGGATCGACAAGGCGTTTACTTGGGAAAACCCAATGTCGGCGCACGGCATGATGCATATGGTTATTGCCAATGCACACGCCGGTGATCCGTATAGAATCAACACGCTATTCCTTTATATGGCGAATATGGCCTGGAACAGTTCGATGAATACGGCCGAAACCATCAAAATGCTGACAGATCAGGACGAGAATGGCGAATATGTCATTCCGCGTATCATTTATTCTGATGCATATTCATCGGAAATGGTGGCCTATGCCGATTTGATCCTACCCGATACCACCTATCTGGAACGCCATGATTGCATCAGCTTGCTGGATCGCCCGATCTGCGAAGCCGACGCCGCCGCCGATGCTATTCGCTGGCCCGTGATTGAACCCGATCGTGATGTACGGGGTTTTCAATCTGTTCTTATCGACCTAGCAGCGCGATTAAATCTGCCAAACTTTGTGAACGAAGATGGATCACAAAAATACGCAGACTATGCCGATTATATCACGCGGCACGAACGTAAACCTGGAATCGGGCCGCTCGCTGGATGGCGCGGGGACAATGATACAGGCCGTGGTGCTGCACCAGAGGATCAGATCCAACGTTATATCGACAACGGCGGATTTTGGATCAAACACGTTCCCGAGGCAGCACAATATTTCAAACCTTGGAATAATGCCTATCAAGATTGGGCCGTTGAAACGGGGCTCTATGATGCAGCGCAGCCTTATTTGTTCCAACTCTACCTTGAGCCGTTGCAGAAATTCCGCCGCGCCGCCCAGGGTCACGGGGAACATCAACCACCTGATCACCTGCGCGATCAGATCATTTCAACGATGAACCCGCTGCCGATCTGGTACGATAGCACAGCGGCGCCCGAGGATTTTCCCATCCACGCCCTGACACAGCGGCCTATGGCGATGTATCACAGCTGGGGCACACAAAATGCTTGGCTGCGCCAAATTCATGGGGTTAATCCATTATATTTGCCAACGAAACTGATGCAAAAATTTGGTTTTCGTGATGGCGATTGGGCTCGTGTTACGTCACAAAACGGTGAAATCACGGTTCCTGTGGCAGAGTTGGCAGCACTAAACGAAAACACCGTTTGGACATGGAACGCCATTGGGAAACGCAAAGGCGCATGGGCATTGGATGAAACCGCCCCTGAAGCAACCAAAGGATTTTTGCTAAATCATCTGATCAGTGAACATCGCCATTCGGATCCCTCACTGTCCAACTCTGATCCAATCACAGGGCAGGCAGCGTGGTTCGACCTAAGGGTTAATATTGCCCCTGCTGGTCCGCAATCTGAAAGCGCGCCTGTCTTTGCTCCGCTAAAGTCACCTGTTCCTGTGGCACCCAAAAATCGCCAACGCATGACATCGAAGGGACAAGCATCATGACGTGTTTACCCCAAACAACAAAGAAAAAACTTGGCCTTGCAATCGATCTTGACACCTGTGTGGGATGCCATGCCTGCGTCATTTCATGTAAAGGCTGGAATACTGAAAACTATGGTGAACCACTGGGCGACGCGGATGCATATGGCAAGATGCCAAATGGCGCGTTCTTGAACCGCGTACATTCCTACGAAGTTGAAAAACCGGATGGTTTTGCGCAACTGGTACATTTCCCGAAATCATGTCTACATTGCGAAGATGCGCCGTGTGTCACAGTGTGCCCAACCGGTGCCAGCTTTAAACGCGTTGATGACGGTATTGTTTTGGTCAACGAGAGCGATTGTATGGGGTGCGGTCTATGTGCCTGGGCGTGCCCCTATGGCGCGCGCGAAATGGACCCGATCGCAAATGTCATGAAAAAATGTACGCTATGTGTGGATCGGATTTATAATGAAAACCTGCCAGAAATAGATCGTATTCCATCTTGCGTTCGCACCTGTCCTTCGGGTGCGCGCCATTTTGGCGACTTTGCAGATCCAAACAGTAACGTATCCAAATTGGTGGCGGAGCGTGGTGAAATTGCTCTGATGCCAGAACAAGGCACCAAACCGGTAAATAGGTATTTGCCGCCACGGCCCAAAGATCAAATTTCTAAGCCAAGCATCACTGCACCCGATGTGGCAGAAACGCCTGATGGCTTTTTCAATTGGCTGGACAAAACTCTGGAGAGGTTAGGATGAACCCCGCACCATCTGTTATCATTTTCACATCACTGTCCGGGCTTGGGTTTGGTTTACTGGCATTTCTTGGCCTAGGCATGCCTGATGTGCGTGGCCTCGTTGCTTTCGTCTTTTTTGCCATTGCATATGCGCTTGCAGTGGGTGGACTATTGGCGTCGACATTTCATCTAGGGCATCCCAGCCGCGCGATCAAAGCATTTAGCCAGTGGAAATCATCTTGGTTAAGCCGCGAGGCATGGTTGGCAGTCCTCGCGTTGGTGACGATGGGCCTTTACGCAGTCGGGACAATATTCATGGACACGCGGTTGCCAGCGTTAGGATATGTCGGGGCTGGGCTATCCGTTGCGACAGTATTTTCAACAGCGATGATTTACACGCAACTGAAATCTGTGCCACGCTGGCATTCGGCTTGGACGCCGGCGATGTTTCTAAGCTATTGCATCACAGGAGGCGCGATTTTATCGGGCCAAACAGACCTGGCCATTACGCTATTGCCGGCGCTCGCAGTCGTGCAAATAGCGACTTGGATTGTCGGTGATGGCGCATTGAAGAATTCAGGAACATCTCTGACAACCGCAACCGGGCTGGTCGGTCAAAAGATAAAAGCGTTTGAGCCGCCGCACACAGGAACGAACTATTTATTGAAAGAGTTTGGCTTTAGTGTTGCAAGAAAACACGTGGCAAAACTCAGGCTTATCTCGATTATTTGTGGAATAGGGACGCCGCTATTGGTACTATCGTTGCCGTTTAATCATTGGTTTGCGGTTATCGCAGTCATCGCGCACATCGCGGGGGTACTGGCGTCACGTTGGCTGTTCTTTTCTCAAGCGGAACACGTGTCCATGTTCTATTACGGGCGCCACGCCGGATAGACGAGAAACATAGAGATATATGCAGCAATCGTATTGCTGCGCAATTTAAAAAACGCGTTGGCAAAAGCCTGCGCGTTTTTATATGTCGACACAGAATAAAAGACACGCGTCGATATCGTCAACACTGTCTGATCCATGAGGCCGTGGCTAGGCATTTTAAGCAACTTGTCAAGCAAAAAAGGCCTGCACAATGTGCAGGCCTTTTTCAAATTACTACAAAGCTTTTAGTGAAGCTTTGTCTCGACGTCAGAGATTGCTGCGTCAATAAGTTTGTTCGCCTCTGCCGCGGTAAGCTGCTTGGCAATTACGTCACGTGCTGCGTTGATCGCAATTGACACGGCCGCGTCACGGACATCGCGTTCGGCAGCAGACTGTGCTGAGGTGATCTGATCCTCTGCAGCAGCAAGACGGCGCGCAACAGATTTCGCCAAATCTTCTTTGGCTTGGGCTGCAGCGGCTTCCGCGTCTTTACGCGCAGCTTCTACAATCCGGTCCGCCTGTTCTTGGACTTCTTTTTGCTTACGCTCATAAGATGCCAAGATTGCCTGCGCTTCATCACGCAGTGCACGAGCTTCGTCCAATTCGTTTTTAATACCCTCAGCACGTTGATCAAGCATTTTGCCGATCATGCCTGGAACCTTAAAATAAAACAGGACCAAGATGAACAGAATGAACCCGAGGGTCACGATAAAGTTTGTATTGCCCAGTGAAAAGAACGGACCAGACGCCGCGAACGCGGGGCTAGCCATCAATAGGGCTAAGGATGTTGCTAATGCGCGCATCTGATTACCCTTTCAACTGTGTATCAACGGCAGAATTTACAGATTTAGCATCTGCTTTGCCACCCAAGGCATCAACGATTTCAGAAGCGGTTGCTTTTGCAATCTCTTCTACACTCGCCATTGCGTTTGCGCGGATCTCTGCAATCGTCTTTTCGCCTGCCTTGGCTTTTTCCGCAATTTGTGCGTCAGCTTTGGCCATCGCCGCATCCAAATCCGCTTTGATTTCGGCTTTAGTAGCCTCAACAATGCGGGCCGCTTCTGCACGAGCATCGATCAATGCTTGGTTGTAAGCGTCTTCTGCGGCAGCTGCTTTGGCTTTTAGGTCCTCTGCAGCGGCGATATCGTTTGTGATTGTCCCCTGACGTTCAGCCAGAACCGCAGCAATGCGGGGAAGCGCAACGCGCGACAGGACGAAAAAGATCACGATCAGGGTGATCACCAGCCAGAAAATCTGGTTTCCCATCCACTCGTTACAGAGTTGGGGCATGCCAATCGCAGAACCGTAGGAATCTACGCACGCGCTGACAGTTTCATGTGTGTTCGTCGCCATAACGTCCTCCGTCGGAACCTAAGGGAACCGAATGGGCCACATGATTGGCCCACCCGACCGTAAGGATTATTTCCGAAGAGTTCTTATACTGCGAACATCAACAACAGAGCGACTAGGAACGAAAAGATGCCTAGAGCTTCTGCAAATGCGATGCCGATGAACAATGTTGCTGTTTGTGATGCTGCTGCTGATGGGTTGCGCAATGC
>Ga0181607_10001065_pt1 | contig 24672 bp, 16 predicted proteins | sample 041ome_9_FD_132420 | JGI IMG/M metagenome (GOLD analysis project Ga0181607, IMG submission 132420) | Coastal salt marsh microbial communities from the Groves Creek Marsh, Skidaway Island, Georgia - 041413US metaG (megahit assembly) | ecosystem: Environmental > Aquatic > Marine > Intertidal zone...
CGGTCACTTACCGAGTTACATCTCGCCGGACGCGGAGGAACCTCCGCGCATCGTCACCGTGGCGGATTTAGGCTGTCCTTGCGGTGGTACGCACGTGAAAAGCTCCAAAGAGTTGAAGCGAGTTATCGTGGTTGGTTTGAGAGTGAAAAAAGGCGCGACGCGGATTAGTTACGAAGTAGACCTGAGCATTTAAAAACAGTATTAATATTAACAGGCGTAACCACCGTGGCCGCTGGTGACATAGCGCTCATGACCTTCTCTAATTTGAGTTTCAACAAACAACACAACAAACAAAAATTCTTCCTAAAACTCTGCACACTTTTCATCACGCGCGTAAAAAACATCTATCTTTCTGGCACTTCTCTGCGCGAATACAAGATCGAGGGTCTGTGAAAAGACGAGCAGCGAAGTGACGCATTCTTCCTAGGTTTGAAACGAAGAAGAAGAAGAAGAGGGGTATCTGTCGTTCGAGACGAAAGAAGAAGACCAACACAACGGAGACAAAAATGGAAGCGCCGTCAGAGGATGCGGAGCAGGAGGACCACGACGCCACGGGCGGTTACACGTTCGTGTTGGAAAAAGCGACGCTGGAAACGGCAAAAATCGGCAAAGGGTACGCTTTATTAAACTGCGACGACCACGCCAATTTTATCAAACGTCACGGGAAACAACCCGGCGATTATCGACCGGATATATGTCACCAAGCGCTTTTGGCGATACTCGATTCGCCTCTGAACAAAGCCGGGAAAGTGAAAGCGGTGTACGTGAACACGCAGAAAAACGTGCTGATTAAAATCAGCCCACACACGAGAATACCGCGAACGTTTAAACGGTTTTGCGGACTGTTCGTTCAACTGTTACAAAAGCTCTCCGTGAGAGCGTCGAATGGGCCAGATAAGCTGTTAAAAGTCGTCAAGCAACCGGTGACGAAATACTTCGCCGCCGGTGCTCGAAGAGTCGGTTTTAGTTTTAGCGCGCCGGAGGTGAAACGAATGCGAGAGTTCGTCGCGAACGATTTAAAAGAAGATAAAGAATCCGTCGTGTTTTGCGTCGGCGCCATGGCGCACGGGAAAGTAGACGTCAGTTGGACGGACGATTTCATATCCGTTTCTCAGTACCCGTTGAGCGCGGCGTGTTGCATAGGCAGAATTTGCAACGCGTTGGAGCTGAAACACGACATCGTTTAATTTTTTTGGGAGTTCGTATATAGGAAAAAAAGGAGAGGATATCGAGATGAATCTTCTTTCCCTACTTCGCGATGATGATTGTTTGCGCGTGCAATAATAGTAGTGTAGCCGTAATAATATATACATGTGTACCATTTACTGTAATAGTCTCAAAAAGTTTCAAATTAACAAGCCAGCCAACCTCCTCTCTCGAACATCTCAGAGGGGCGCCCACCCAAAAAAAAAAGCAAGCAGGCCAAGCGTCAAGAGGCGGCGACGTTTCGTAGACGTTTCAGAGGCAACAGTCTCCACTTTTTTTCTCTCGAAGGTACGGATAGACGACGCCGCATATATAGAAATCATCGATATCGGATTGAAACTTTGATTTTTACGTCGGAAACGCGCGCTTAGACATCGTTAGAATGCTTTTATGCGTTCAGATGGATCGAATCAATCTCGCAATCGCGCGCTCGCGCGCGCGACGCGTTTTTCAAAACACGTCCGATGAGACTTTTAGCGTCTTTTGCGACGCTTTTTTTATTCCCTTTCCTTCTACAAAAAAAACTAACCTCTTCTTCTCCCGTCCTCGCGTGCGACACTCCAGGCTTTAAGTTTCGTGTATAAGTCACAAACGCCATAGAAAATGGCGCGTTCGAAGAAAACATCAGCGGCCGAGGTACGATTTCTCTGTTCGCGTGTGCGCGTAGGAGCGTGATTTCCGCGCGATTTTTTTCGTTTTTTTTCCTCGATTGGGTTGTTATCCGTCGTCTTTGGTGCAAAGTGTTACTTAATCTTCGTGAGTTCCGCACTTTCCGCTTTTCGAAATTGGGGAAAAGACCCTCTCTTCTCTTTTCAAAGGGGGTGATTCCACGCGCATTCGATCGATTAAACGCACTCACGCTCGCATCTTCTCTTCGAAAACAGGATGAGCGCAAAGCGAATTTGCGTAAGGATATCGATTTTGTCGAGCACACGTGGCCGGCAGAAAAGCTCTACTCGCACTTTGGGTGCACGTTGGAGAAAGGTTTGTCGAGCGAACAGGTTTTAATCAACCGCGCTAAATATGGCGAGAACCGATTGACTCCGCCGGCGGTGACGCCGTGGTACATCCAGTTCTTGATGCAGTTTGCGAACTTTTTCGCCGGTTTGTTGTTAGCTGGTGGGACTTTGTGTTTCATCGGTTACGCCATCGATACGGAAAAGGACCAAACCAACTTGTTTTTGGGCATCGTCTTGTATGCGGTCGTAACTATTACGGCGACTTTCTCGTACTTGCAAGAAGCCAAGTCCGAGAAGATCATGGAAGGTTTCAAAAACATGATCCCGAAGAAGTGCAAGTGCATTCGCGACGGTAAGAACACCGTCGTTGATGCGTGGGAGTTGGTTCCGGGAGACGTCGTCGATTTGCTCGACGGCGACTCCGTCCCGGCGGATATTCGCGTCATGACGGCGAACGAATTGAAAGTGGACAACTCTTCTTTAACTGGTGAATCCGAACCGCAAGATCGCTCCACGGAGTTGGCCAAGGACGCGAATGGTAACTTGGTCATGCAGCCGTTGGAGGCGAGCAACTTGTGCTTTTATACCACGATTATCAACGCGGGTTCCGGGAGAGGCGTGGTCATTGGATCCGGTGATCGCACGGTTATGGGTCAAATCGCTGGTTTGGCCACGGAAACGTCCAACGAAGCGTCGCCAATCAACGTTGAAATCTCCAAGTTTATTCAGTTGATTTCTGCCGTCGCCATCACCTTGGGTATCGTCTTTTTCGTCATCGGTTTGACCAACGGGACGGAGATCATCCAAAACGTTGTGTTTATGATTGGTATCATCGTCGCGAACGTGCCGGAAGGTTTGTTGGCGACTGTTACCGTGTCTCTCGCGTTGACCGCGAAACGTATGCACACGAAGAACGTTTTGGTGAAGAACTTGGAAGCGGTTGAAACCTTGGGTTCGACCACTATCATCGCCTCGGATAAGACTGGTACCTTGACGCAAAACAGAATGACTGTTATGCACGCATGGGTCGATAACGAAACGTATTTGTGCCCAGCCGGGAAGAACGTTCCGGATTTGGCGGTTTTGAAGCAAACTCCAGCGGATGAACCGTATTACGACGAAAGCTCTCCGGCCTTCAAACGATTATTGCAAGTCGCGACGTTGTGTAACAACGCCGAGTTCTTGACTAAAAACGACGACGGCTCGTACATTGACTTAAAGGCGGAAATGAACAACCCGAACTTCAACATCTTGAAGCAAGCCGCGACTGGTGACGCTTCCGAGCAAGGCTTGTTGAAGCTCGTGCAACCGTTGAACGATGCTTTGGAAACGAGAGCCGCGTGCCCGAAGATTTTCGAAATCAAGTTCAACTCCACGAACAAGTGGCAGTTGTCCATTCACTCTCAAGGTGCCGGCAGACCGCCGTTGCTCGTCTTGAAGGGTGCTCCGGAAAGAGTGCTTGGCATGTGCAAAACGTACTTTGCTAAGGGTGAAACGAAGCAAATCGACGCGAAGTACAACAAGACGTACACGGAAGCGTACGAAGGTTTGGGCGGTCGCGGCGAACGTGTTTTGGGTTTTGCCTACAAAGAGTTGACCGGCTTCAAGGACAACTTCAAGTTTTCCAACAAGCCGTCCCCGAACTTCACCATGGACGATTTGACCTTTGTTGGTTTGATCTCGTTGATTGATCCTCCGAGAGAAGGCGTCCCCGAAGCCGTCATCAAGTGCAACCGCGCTCGCGTGAAGGTGTACATGGTTACCGGCGATCACCCGATCACCGCGGCTGCCATCGCGAAACAAGTCAACATCATTTCGCAAGAAAATATCGACAGTGGCGATGCCATCGTCGTTAAAGGTGACACCATTCGTGAGTGGACGGAGATCGCCGACCCGGTTGAACAACAAAAGAAGTGGGACGAAGCGCTCGATCACAAACAAATTGTTTGGGCGAGAGTGTCTCCGGCGCACAAGTTGTTGATCGTTGAGAACTGCCAGCGCAGAGGTGAAATCGTTGCCGTCACCGGTGATGGTGTGAACGATGCGCCTGCGTTGAAGAAGGGTGATATTGGCGTTGCCATGGGTATCGCCGGTAAAGACGTTTCCAAGGAAGCGGCTGATATGATTTTGATGGACGATAACTTTGCGTCCATCGTCAACGGCGTCGAAGAGGGGCGATTGATCTTTGATAACTTGAAGAAGTCCATCGCGTACACTTTGTCGTCGAATATTCCGGAGATTGCGCCGTTTTTGATTTACATCACGGCGAAATTGCCGTTACCGTTGTCGACGGTTTTGATTCTCTGTATCGATCTCGGTACGGATATGGTCCCGGCCATCTCTCTCGCTTACGAGACCAGAGAGGCGGATATCATGGACCGCCCGCCGAGAAATGCGCAAACTGATCGTTTGGTCAACTTCAAATTGATTTCGTTTGCGTACTTGCAAATCGGTATGATCCAAGCCTTAGCCGGCTTCTTTGTCTACATCATCGTCCTCAACGATTACGGCTACGCGCCGAACATCTTGATGGGCAACGGTTTGGAATGGTTCAAGCACTCGGTCATGTGTACCGTCAACGGCGATGGTAGTCCGAAAGAGTGCGGTTTTGGTTGCGAAGGTGACAGCTGGGAGAGAGGATACTGCGAAGGTGGTTGCCAAGTTCCCGCCGGTGGTGCAGTCGATCCGTTCATCGAGTTCACCTCTTCTGGTTTCAGAGGTCCTGGTGACTACACTTGCAACAGAGCGTGCTCGAACTACGCCAGCATTCCGGCCAGTGAAATCACCGCTGATGAAACTGCGGCCTTTGCAACGTACTGCGCGTCAGACAACACGTTCGGCTTTGCCGACCGAGGTTTCGCGGACGATGATGCCATCGCTCCGGCGGGCGCCATGTATTTCTGGAACGGCCAGCAACAAGCCTTGCCGAACAAGAACTACCAAACGTCCGCGTTGGAGTACGCGCAATGCGCGTACTTCATCTCTATCATCATCGTCCAATGGGCCGATTTGTTGATTTGCAAGACGAGAAAGCTTTCTCTGTTCCAGCAAGGCTTACAAAACGATTTCATGAACTTTGGCTTGTTGTTTGAAACCGTCCTCGGGGCGACTTTGGTATACACTCCAGCCTTGAACACCGTCTTTGGTACTCGCCCGTTGCACATCTTGCACTGGTTCCCGGCTGTTCCGTGGTCCATGTTTATCTTTACCTACGATGAGTTGAGAAAAGCGCTCATGAGAGGCAATCCAGATGGCTGGTTGAACACGTACACGTACTGGTAATCGACTCCGTCGCGCTTGAAGGAATTTCGTTTGTTAAAAGGGAAGATTTGATGAACGAGAACGCACAAGAAGAAAAACAATTAAAGTAATCACAAAGAAACAAAATAATTTTAGGTTGAGGGAAGTCTGTCCTCACGTTCATTAGCACATTTCATAGAGCAACGGACGTTCATTTTTACACTCGATTTAGAGAAAGATTTTGGTTGTTTTAATACGCAAAATTCACACATCACTCGTTTGTAAAAGCTTACATTAATTAGAAAGTTTCTTCGTTTTCCTTATCGCTTTCGACGGCATTGTCTTCATCCTCGTCTTCTCCCTCCTCTTGCTCCTCATTATTATTCGCTTTCTTCTCGCTCTTCTCTGTGTCGACATCGTCCCACTTTGTATTCGGCTCGCACTGGTGAAAATATTTCCGCTTCAACGCGCCGTGGTCCCACAATGTCCCGCAGCCTTCGTCGTGCGCCTCGAATCGATGCACCTCCCCATTTTCTTTCGTGGCTCGCGAATACGCCGGCCCGTGTCGCATTTTGTGCTCCGTCCAATGTTCCAAGAAGCATTCTTCGGAGCAAAAAAACGCCCGCTCGAAAGCGTCCATCACAACTTTCATCTTTCTTTCCTTGTACATCTCCAAGCACTGCGCGCACTCCAATCGCATCATCGCTTTTTTCGACTTCTCGCACCCGCACCCCGAACACGCTAAAGTCACCGCGTATCTCGGCACTCCTCGGTCCAACCCGCGGCACTTCTCCATGTACCGCTCGTCGCTCACGTCGTCGACGTCCTCGAAATTCCGATCTCCCGTTTTTTTGAAATGCGCTCGGTTCGCTTCTCTCATTTTTCGCTCGTTTTCGGAAACCGCGTCGCGCCAAAACTCGTCCCACGAGTTCGCGGTGTTCTTGTTGATGGCGGTGTTGTTCTCGTCGCTCTTCCTCGACGACCTCCTCTGGCTTTTCTCATGAGACATGATTTATTTATTTTTTAGATCAGCAGATCAGCGAGATCAGATTGGAGGAAAAAAAAATTGGCGTTACTTTTTTCTTCTCTTGACAGCTTGATTGCATTTTTTCCCGAGAGTGAAGAAGAAGGAGGGGAGAGCCGCAAACCATCGTCATTACTACACAAACACACTTACACACACACACATATAATAATATGTTAAACGCGTGCTGCGGAGGCGCTCGACCAGGACACGAAAAAGGAGGTTTACACGACATGAACACTCTCGAACTTCCCTCCGGACACTTGAAAATCGACCCGGAAGGTGCGCTTTTTTCTTCTTCCTCCGTGTTACATTTTTTTGAAACATCATCGACGCTTTTTTGCTCACCGCCGCACGTACGCACTTTCTTCTTCTTCATCATCATCGTCGTTATAAAACACAGACCCGTGGCCGTTGGAGACGTATAACCCTCCATCACACGTGTATAAAATGCGCGACGAAAAGACCGGGTACTTGCAAACGTTTCCTTTCGAGGAAAACAATCCCATGCCGGAAGCGTTCGATAGAAACTCGGACTATTTGGTCAAGTTGCTCGACCCTGTGATTAAGCCGAAAGACAGCGGCGGAGGAGGCGAAGAAGGCGCTCCTTCCACGAGCGGAGGCAACGACGACGGTCGAGGTCAAAAATCGACGAAGAAGAAAGAGAAAGCGAAGAAGCAACCGCAACCGCAAGAGGAAGTGGACCCGTTCGTAAAGGCGAACTTGACGGTTGGTAAAGTTTTAGAGGCGAAAGAGGACGACCAGTGGTCGGAGAAGTTGTACTTGTGCAAAGTGTTAGTCGGCGAAGACGAAGAGAAGGACGTGAAGCAAGTCGTCACTGGTTTGAGAAAGTTCGTGAAGAAAGAAGATTTGGAAGGGAAGTTAGTTTTGACGATTATTAATTTGAAGGTGGCCAAGTTAGCCGGGGAGACGAGCGAGGCGATGATTCTAGCGACGGAGAGCGGGGAAGGCGATAGCGTGGACGTGAAGTTGGTCAAGGTTCCGGACGGAGCGAAGGTTGGCGAGAAGGCGTTCATTGAAAATGAAGAGGACAAGAAGCCGGAGACGTACCCGAAGGAGTGCAAGAGTAAGTTATGGGAACAAGTGAAGCAAACGTTAGTGATTAAAGGTGGGAAGGCGACGTATCAAGGGAAGAATGTGGTGGTCTCGAGCGGGTTCGTAACCGGCCAAGATGGCGTCGCGGATGGCGCGTTTATCAAGTAATATTCATATATAGCCGCTTTATTTTAATGCTTGATGATTATCAGTCGTTTATCAATCAATTATTCAATGCGTTGACCAACTCGACGGAGTTTTCTCGACCAGGCGTTCCTCCTAAGACCAACGAAGAGACCCACGAGAACGGGTCGTTCGCGTCGCTTTTCGCCGACGTCAACTCGATGGAGTATCCTGGAAATATTATAGGCCAAGGTGCTTTATCGTTGTATTCGACCTCGTGCACTAGTTCTTTCTCTGCGTTTAACAAGATCAGCTTTTCGCCTTTATTGCTCAATTTGAACGGTAACTCGGCGTCTTTGACGACGACGACTTTTTCTTCGTTCGGTTCGCCGCGGTGAGCGAGTTCAAACTTTGTCGCGTTCTTCGCCACGACGATTCTCTCTTTCGGTTTCACCGTCGTGTTCAAAGGAAACTGGAACATATTCTCAGAGTTCAAATTCTTTTTATCCGTGAAATACCACGAGCTCATGTCCACTTCGTTCGTCGACGACGGGTTCAAAAACTCGCACCACTCCCCGCTCCTGGCGGCTTTTTGACCAGTCCTCGTCGTCGCGTCGTCACCATCGTCAAAACCATCGCCGATAGAAGACGACTCCAAAGATTTCCCCACCGGATCGTACATGATTTCGCTGATTACGATCGCCCCGAAATCTGCCTCAGAGGCGGAGAGCGTCTCCTTCCCTTCCACGAAAAAGCCACCACGCGAGGTGTGAGACGACGACGAAGAAGCAGAAGAACGAGAAGACCTCGTTGTTGTCTCACCAGTCGAGGACAAAAATACGAGCGCGAAGCAGGAAAGAAGAGAGAGAAACGTCATCCTCCGAGCAGCGCGCCTCCTCGTTTTGCGAGGCGCGAGAGACGACGGATGGAAAGAAGAAGTGTAGGAAGAAGTGTGAGAACAGCGAGAACGCGTCTTTGTCTTTGATGCCGTCGTCATTTTTTGCGGCAGCGAGGTGTGTGTGTGCTGTTCTTCTCTGTTCGTGTCGTTCTCGGAGAACTCTTTTGCGTATTTTTTGCCGCACCGCGCTCTCGTATTTTTCTCGTATTTTTTCCCAAAACACGAGAAGAGTCGAAACCTGCCTCTAAACCCTGAAGCTCCCAAAAATCGAAAAAGAAGCAAAATCTTCCCCCACCAAGAAAAAGAAGCAGAAAATTTATTTTTTTAAGCGTAAAATTTACCCACGCAAAACTTCATATTCCGCACTCAAAATAAAACACACGAACATTAAAAACATGTCCGCGATCGCCCAAATCACGAACAGATGCGTCTCCGTCGCGTCTGTGAGCAGAAAAACGCAAACGAAGAGAGTCGCCGTGCCGGTACGTGAGCGATGTCGCGAAGCTTTTTTTTCATTTTTTTTTGATTGATTACACTCTTTGTCGTCCCGTTGTGGGTAATATTTCCTTTTCCAGCTTTGTGCCCCAGCGGGGGAGTGGGGGGAGATAAAATCGCGCGCGCGCGCTCGCCTCCCGGGGCGAACGAGTCCGGGGCTTGAAACCATCGAAACGAGTTTGAAATCGCGCGAAGGAAATCTTCGTGCGTTCGAATCCGCGCGCGTAGTGTCGCTCGCGCGGTCGCGTGGCCGTCTCGTTCGGGTTGGATATCTCTCTCTCTCGCAAATATAATCTTTCCTCCTCTGTGTTGGGAGATCGGCCCTTCTTCTCTTCAACGAGGAAAGGATAGGATTACTCCCTTCCAAATGTGTTTGAAAAATTTCAAATCTTTTTTCTTTTTCGTCTGTTATGAATCAAAAGCTGACCGCAGCACACGCTCTCAATCGATACAGGCGCAAGCTTCTCTCAAGCAAAAGTTTGAATCCGCGAAGGTTGTCGCCCCGGTTGTCTTGACCAACTTGGTCATGACCATGCCGGCGCACGCCGAAGCGGGTAAGTTGTTTGACTTCAACTTGACCTTGCCGATCATCGCGGCGGAGTTCTTGACCTTGATGTTCATCTTGGACAAGACCATGTTTGGCCCGGTTGGTAAAGCGTTGGACGACAGAGATGAGTTGATCCGATCCCAATTAGCCGCTGTTGGCGGTAACACCGAAGAGGTTGACAAATTGATTGCGGAGAAGGACCAAATCATCGGCGACGCGAGAGCCCAAGTCGGCAGAGACGTTGCCGCCTTGAAGACGGAGATGGACGCGAAGATTGCCGCGGAAGCTGCGAGAGCCAAGGCTGACGTCGACCGCCAAATTGCGGACGCGATGAGAGCGATTGATGCGGAAAGAGAGAGCTCCAAGGCGCAAGTTGAATCCCAAGGCCAAGCCATCGCGGACCAAATTGTCGCCAAGGTCGTTGAAGTATAAGAGAGTTAGAGAGGAGAGAGGAAAACAACGATAAGAACAAAAATTAAAAGCCGCTTTGCATCATTCAAGTTCTTCCACAACGCCAACACCACCACAAAGAACATCATCAACAACTATATAAAATATAACTATGATACCATCATTGATTTTTAGCAGATAGATACATAAAAATGTTTTGAGTAATCAATCCTTACGACTGATTTTAACTAACAATATCGAGGACTACAACTACAGCACTATTGTTCACTATTCCTATTCTTAGCCGCGCGTTTTTCAGCGCGTCTACTTTTTGCCCCGCTTCCGGGAGCTTGCTTTCGTTTTCTCGGTTTCGACGCCGGCGACGCCGGCGTCGTCTCTATCTCAGAAGCCTCTTTCTTCTTCTCGCACTTCCTGACAAAGACAGACGAAGAGAGGGAGGAGGAGAAGAAAAAGACTTCGCGTAACTTAGCCTCTAAAAGGACCTCGTTACCATCGTTTTGAGCTTTGGAGCACATCAATTCTTCGATTGTATTTCTAACCTTTTTCGCTTCGGCTGCTTTTTCATCCAACAAGAAATCTAAGAGCAACGCCAAAGCCGCGTTTACTTCTCTCTTTCTCCGGCGGTCGCAATCGCTCGCGATGATTTTCGCAAACCATTGCACGTCGTTCAATGAAGTGAAGAGAGCATCTTGTAAAATATCTGGAGCGTTTAACAGCGTCCGGCACAGAAACCGCGAGGCTAGTTTTGGTTCGTTCTTCGTCGAGACGTGTTCGTTTAACCATCCGGCGAGACGAGAGATTGAAGAAGCAATCGATAACGCCGCGGATTGAACCGCTGCAGCCGGCGTCGCTTTTGTCTCGTCCTCTTCTTCTCCTACCAATAAACACGAAAAGTCGAAGCTTGATATTTCTAGAATTTCTGCAAGCGTATTCTTGACGACCAAAGAAGAAGAAGAAGAATCCTCGTTGTTATTGTTGTTATCTGCTACCACAATCAGGCGGTAGAGTTCAGATACTGTAGCGAGTTGGCTATTTAACTTTGGCCTTTTTTCCAGACGTTTTAATACGGTCGCGTGGAACTCGAGATACGCTTTGAAACAGTTATTCGCAACGAGATAATCTGCAATGGAGGAACTTCCACCTCTGGAATTCGATTCGCCGCGCGCGCCGGCAGATTCTAATCGAGATAAAATCGTGCTTCTCACGCGTCGCACTGCGTCTACGAAATCGCGTCCGGCAAATACAAACGCGTCCGGTGCTTTTGCTAAACCTTTTAAAATCATCAGGGAGAGCACGGCCACGTGACTTCGATGTTCGACGGATACGTCCTGCGACGAGGAAACTGACGCTCGCGGGTCTACGCTTTCTTCAATACGTCTCGTCAAGAACGCGACAAAGCTTACGTGCTCGACAAGCTCGAGCGCGAGGGAATCGCTTCCGTTTTCGCACACATTCTTGATCAAGCGCATAGTTCTCGACCGTGTGTTGCTGTCTGCAAGCGCGTACGAACACGTTTGCGAGCTCAAAATTTCAAGCACAAACTGTTTCCGAAACACGCGAGAGGATAAGTTGTCTTTATCGCCCAAAGAGTGGAACGAGGAATTAAGTTGACGAAGTGCCCATGTTCGCTTAGCTTTAGCATCGACATCCCCGGCGTTCACGAGCGGGAGAAACATAGGTAATCGGTCGAGGTCGATGGACATACGTTTTAAGACCTGCTTGTTGGCGACAACGAAGAATTCAGATTCCGGTCTACACGCAAGCCACATGGCCTCGGCAGCGAATGAGGTCGCCGTTGTTGGCCAAACGACATCTTCTGCGTGTTGATACTTCGTTTGCGCCTCCATATTTTCTTCGTCGTCGCGGGTCAAGACGTCATTATTCCAGACATCGTTTGAGTTTCGAATCCAACGCAAAATGGAAAGGACTTGAGTTCGTTCGCGAAACGACGCCCGCGCCAACATCACGTCGGTCAAATCTATATCTTCTCCACTTTCTGTTTTTCCGGTGACTATTTGAGTCACGATTTCATCCATGGTGGATAGTATCGTTCTCGCGAGACGACGAAAATTGATATCTGTGGAAGAAAGTGCTGATATTGCAACAGAGAGAATGCCCGAACGCGCACACTCTCTCGGCGAGAGCGATTCTGTTTCCAGATTTCGCAGCGTCATTGGAAGGATCCAGGAAGGATCGTACGCCAGTCTATTCACAATTTCTTCTTCGTTTCCTGCGGTGAGGAGTAAATCTTCTTCGTGACTGGTATCTTCCCAGAACAAAAGTCTTTGTCTTTGAGGAAAAGCAGTCGCCGTTATCGCACTTCTTCTGCAATCAAAAAGCGACGTACCAATTGCATTACTAACGCGTTCTTTGAGTAACATTTTCGTGTCGCTATCTCCATCGTCACCGTCGTGGAATACAAGTCTATTCCACGCTTCGCCTTCGAAAAATTTGTCAGCCGCGCTTCCAAAAACAAAGCCGCACTTTTTAAGAACGTCTTGTCCAGAAAGTGAATCGAGCTTTACGATAGTTCGCATGATGCGAGAATCGAAAGCAGACGACGACCCATCATACCCTTTAAGTAAAAGAGGTAAAACTTCGACTACCTTCTTCGTCGCCCACGCATCAGGCCGCGATTGCTGTGTGTCTATGTATACTCGGTATTTCAGTTCGAGAGACGCGTTCAGAATTTTTGCAAACGATCGCTTCAATTCTGCAATATTTTTCGTTTGTCCTTTCGGCGACGAAATGCACACCGAAGAAACAGAGACTTTCTCCGAACGCTCGTCAACGCACTCCCGAACAAAGTGCATCGAAGGTGGATTCTGCGGAAGTGAATCCAAAAGTCCGCTCGTATTTTCGTCCTCTTCCGACTCTCCTCGTGATAAAAGGGCCTGTACAAATTTTTCATTCTGGCACACGCAATCGAAGCACGACTTTGCTAGCTCCTCAAATATTTCACGCATTTGATCGCGTTTCTTCATCTTCTTTGCGCTTTTTGGCGTGAGCGCTGCGAGGATTTTGGCCATCGCGTCTACTCTGCGAGGATTTTTAAGCGTTTCCGCCTTGAGCGAAAGAAAGATGAACTTTTGTGCCCAAGTGACCAGTGCAATAATATCGCCTTCGTTACTTCGCATAAAATTCTCGTCGTTGACTGCAAAAGTGAACGCATCGATTGTGTTGATGGTATCATCGTCTACGGTGGCGTTTTTTTCCCACACTTCGAGTTCTTCTTTAAGTCTGTTCTCAAGAATTCTTTTCATCGTTTTATCTTCCGCGCTCAACCTCTTTCCTCCCTCGTCCAAAGCTACCAAATGCTTGAAAATAAATTGGAAGCATCTTACGCGATACACTTGAGGACAGTTCGCGTCAAAACACACGTTGAACGCGTTCATGATATCATTCGTGTGCCTATGACTCAACGTATTCGAAAAATATTTGTCCGTCAACGCATTTGAAAGTTTCTTTTCGAAACTTGTCTTCTGTTTTGCGTCTTCACCATTCAATGCAATTTGAAGAGCTCGAGCGGAGCATATCATATTTCCGTGCGTTGTTGGATCCATTTGCTTCAGAACCAACGACGCGATGTCGTTTAAGAACGTTTTTCCATCGCTCATATTCACATCCACGAGATCTCGAATGGCTGCGCAATCTGCGCATTTTCGAATAGCAACGGAGGCAGCCTTTTCAAAGACGGCACAGTCATCTTTAAAGTTGCAGTGCTGAAGAAATGTAGCAGCACATATCTCTCCTGCGTTCGAATTCACGAGAGACGAGACAAACCCAGCTTCAGCGCTCGTGACTTCACTTTTCGTAAGTCTTTTCCTTTTCAAGACCTTTTCCAAAGAACGATGAGCGCTCGAAGAGTAAGGGGCTGCAATGTTAGTTTCCCAATTCGACGCAACGCTTTCTTCAAAGACGCCGGCAAGAACGTTCAGTATTGGAACCGAGTTTTCAACATCGTCCTCTTCCAATAACACGTCCAAAAGAAGCGCGAGTATCCTTGCTTTTCCGTCAAAAGAAACGCTGTGCGAATTTAAAGACACATTTGCCACGGAAGCCATTAAAACGAAGTTTGCCTCTTTCCTACTTTTTACGATTGCATCGAGCTGGGTCTCTTCCGAAGCAAATTTTGCAAAGATGACGAGGGGCTCATTTTCCGAGTGCCTCAAAAACGCATCAGCGAGACATTTTCGAGGAGTTGACTGCATCGCGCCTAATTTCAGCTCCGTATCCTCAATACTTCGCGCTAATGCAGCCGCAAGTTTTGATTGGATTTCGCCATCGAAGCAGTCATTCCCCGTCCGTGACAGCTCTCTGGCAACGCTGAATGAAACCGCGCTTAGAAGAGAACCACGACCAGATCGACTCATCTCGCTGATCATTCGAAGCGCTTCTTCGAGAAGTCTCGTGAAATCCTCCGCCTCGTGTATGTAATTTTGCAGCAAGAGCGAATATAGCTTCGCCTTAGAGTGTGCGTCAAAGGTGCCACCATTCTCGACTGCATCCGTTTCGACGTTTTCAATAGTAAAATTCTTCATATTCTTCGGGTTGCTCTGAAATATTTGGCGCTCTTTACACAAAATATCGTCAATCGTCTTCATCACTTTCTTTTCATGCTTTGATGACGCCAATGCATGAACACCTACTTTGTTCAGTGCCACGGCATGCGTCCAAAAATCGGTCGTACGAAGCAAACTTGGAAGAATTAACGAAGCTGCAAATTGTCGAACGATGTCAATCTCTTCTTTGGTTTTTTTCACGCTCCTTGAAACTTTCAAGGCATTTTCAAACACAATCACCGAGAGGGGCGAGAGCGCGATAGTGTTGTGATTATCGTGCTCATCTGGTTGATTAAACCGAGGCGGCCGCGAGACTTCTTCATCCATAAATGCGTCGAGGCTTGTTCGCTTCGATGCCGAGACGATTGCGTCTGCCAAGAATTCTGCAAGCGATGCAGTGAAGTCAAGCGAAGTCGCAGCGCTACAACATTGAGCAAAGTTGTGTGTATACGTCTCGGCTTCTCGTTCAACCGAATATTTTGTGCTTCCATCGGCTCCAAAACTTTCGTCGAGAGTTTTCGATTCTATCAAATTTAGCTTGAAAAGCGTCTTGATATTTTCGAACAGTAAACGGATATTGTCTCGACTTTCATCCTCGACATCTTTCATCACCGCAAATGCGTAACATTTGAAAACGGCGACGAGAGTATTTTTCGATACCGCCGATGACGCCGTGCAGGCGTTACGTGCAACAGAAATCGCAGCAATGCTTTCGCGAGCATTGTGAAAAAGCTCTTCACGAGTGTTCGGAAGAATCTTTGCGACGTCAACAAAATTGACGGTATCTGAAGGTGAGAGCGCAACGCGTTCAGCCAAGGCTTCTAAAGCCAAAAGCTTCGAGAATCGACTAAACTCAGACACTTCATCCTCGTTTTCTTCTTCTTCTTCTTCTTCTTCTTCGTCGTCGTCGTCGTTGTCGTTGTCTTTGTCTACGTCAGATTCGACTTTCTCCTTTTTATTAGTATCCATCTTTTCAGTATTTACTTGTTCTGGGACGTGCGTGCCTCCTTTCATGACGATTTGTATGAGCACCGAGATTTCCGGGAAAACATCCGCCGACGCTATGCCTCTGGCCCGACGCAATATCTCCCTCTTCCGAGCGAGCGCGAGACCATGGTGAACACTTTTATTCTCAATCTTGCTTCTAGTATTAATATTTTTGCGCTGCTTGATTTGGTTCGCAATCGCATTCTTTTCCGCCAAATCTATTCGTTTTCTGGTCGCGCGCAAACATTTTCCAAGAAATTGCAATGAAGCCTGGCGAACGACTATGCTTTTATGCCCGAGCGATTTCACAAAGATTGTTTTCGTCAACGTCGAAGGTAACGCACTCGATGCCCAATGTCTGGCTTTCATTTCGATTTTTTCTTCGTCGTCATCATCATCGTTTCCGTCGTTCTCGTTTGTAATACCAGTACTGAAATCTCCCACTGTCCTCTCGCTGTGTTCCGCCGAGGTTTGAATCAAATCTCCCAACATGCGTATCGTTGATAACCATTTTTCTGTGTTTTTCGGTTGTAAATCAGATGAAAAGCTAGCAACGTAGTGTGAAGCGAGTCGCGGATGCGCAGCGCATGCATCCGAGAGGATAGATAAGTGTGCATCACACTCCGCCGGACGCAACTTCATCAAGAGTCGAGATATTAAATCTCCCGAGCCGACTTGGGAAGGACAAATTCCGTGTCGCGGATTCACACAAACTTCTTTCAGTAGTTCGACCGCCATATTCACAACGGTAGTATCCCGAGAAAAGTCTAACTTTTTCTTCTTATTCTCATCGTTTTCATCATTTGCGTTACCATCGCTCAAAGCAGCCATCGTCGCCAGCTGCTCTAAAAGCACATCCGTAAACGTAGCCAGCTTGATTTTCAACGGTGTCTGAATTGCGCTCACGTTTATATTCAGCACGCTCTTCCAAAGCACGGATAGGAACCGACACTGCGTCTCCGAGTCATCTTTCGACACGTTCCTAACAAACAAATACATGACGTTACGGTTTGTCGCTGCCGAGCGCACGACGCTTTCGTCGTTGGATTCTAAAAAAGCGAGGTAAAACTGAGCAAACGCGAATCTGTTTGAGGCCTTTTCAATGTTCTTCCTCGACGCCTTCGCGGCTTGATTTATCTTCGCACGCTCTTCCCGAAACAATGAAAGACGGTGCGTATTTTTGTTATCGCTGTTGTTGTTGTTCCCGTTGGTTATGTTGTAGTCTTGGTCGTCGTCGCCATTATCATCATCATCATTGTCATCATCATCATTCTTCCGTTTCTTTTTCCTATTGTTATTATTATCGATTCTCGGCGTCGCGACTTTTTGCAAAACTTGCAACGTCCAATCAAACTGTCTAAACGTCTCTCCGGCTAAACTCCCGTCGTCATCGCGCTGAATAATCGCAGTAAACAGATCGAATGCGGCTACGATCCGAACCCGAACCCCGGACGCGATGTGCGAATACATCTGCCGCATCCGTCTGGCGATGATATTTCTCGCCAAGCCGTCCAAAGCCAACCGACTGACGCTCGTCGAGGTCGATGCTCCAGCCGCACTTCTTCTTCTCTTCTTAGAATCGTCATCTCTCGTCGTCGTCTCATCTTCATCAAATTCTTCTTCTTCGAATTCTTCTTCTTCTCTCACTCGCAAAAGCGTCGCGATGAACAGCAGTAACGGCACGCCGACTTTCTGCGCGTTGTTCAAATGGTGCGCATCCCAAATCTCCAACAACGACTGGAAACTTTGCGCCTGTTGCAAATACACCTGCGGAACGATTTAGAATGAAAGAGTCAAAACAAGTCGCGTGAGTCTTCTCTGCGCGTGTCTGTGACTGTGACTGTCGCACGTCTCGAGAGAGAGAGACAGTCCCAGTCCGTCGGAGAGAGAGAGAAAAAGTATCGACGAAAGCGCGCGCGCATTCATAAAAAAGCAGTTACAAAAAACAAAGCCGCCACGCACTCGCAAACAGTCCTTCGCGCTCACTTCGTCCCTCTTCTTCTTCCCTTTTTGTCCTCCTCCTCGGCAAAAATGCGCGCGCAAACTCCTCAAGCACGATGAAATCGCTTCCGCGTTGTCTTTATTATCATCAATATTATCATCGTTAGAAGAAGAAGAAGATAATCGCTCCGCGTTTCGGCGCACCGCGCGCAGCACCTCGTGCTCTTCCTCAACCTCCATTTTTCTTTTCTTTTTTTGTTGTTGTTCGCGAGATGTGAGTCGTCGAGGAAGTTTTTCGCAAAAAAGTGTGTCGCTTTTCGTCGTTGTTGTTTTTTGCCCAAAAGGAGAGAAGGAGAGAGCGAAGAGAGAGAGGAGGGCAAAAAATTTGCACGCAAAAAGCAGAAAAAGGGAGGAAAAATAAAAAAAAGAAAGAAAGATCTCTCTCTCTCTCTCTCTGTTTTATCATCTATCCATCATCGCTACGAAAACTCAACACACGCGACACCTTTCTTCATAATAGACGCGAGTGATTTCTTTGAGCGTGTGATATACATATATATATATATATAAGCGATGATGATGGCGACGACGCCGCCGACGAGCGCTCGCGGTGCTACTGCTGCTGCTGCTGCTAGCAGCGCTACCGCGTCGACGGTGATGAGAAAAAGAATCTCCTTCTCTTGGTCGATTTCCCCGCGATTTGGTGCTGCTGGTGCTGCTGGTGCTGCGGGGAGGAAGAGCGACGACAACGGACGTTCGCTTCTCTCCGGACGGAGAGGGAAGAACGGCAGATCTTCGAGTTTAATCGTCAGAGCGGACGCGTTCAACAACTTGTCCGCGACTTTGGACCAGGCGTGGGCGAAAATGAAAGGCGTGGCGGATTTATCGCCGGAAAATATCAAAGCGCCTTTGAAAGACGTCAGAAGAGCTCTGTTGGAAGCGGACGTGAGCTTACCGGTGGTGAGAAGATTTATTAAACGGGTGGAAGAGAGAGCTCCCGGGGTAAAAGTGACCAAAGGCGTCGAACCGAGCCAAGAGTTGGTGAAACTAGTCGCGGACGAGTTGTGCGCTTTGATGGGCGGCGTCGGCGCCGAAGGGATCAACTTTCGCGAAGAAGGGAACGGGCCGACGGTCATTTTGATGGCGGGTTTACAAGGTGTCGGGAAGACGACGGCGTGTGGGAAACTGGCGCTGAGTTTGAAGAAACAAAATAAGACTTGCTTACTAGTAGCGACGGATGTGTACAGACCGGCGGCGATAGACCAGTTGAAAAAGTTAGGCAGCGATTTGAACGTGCCGGTGTACGACGAAGGCGCGAACGCGTCGCCGCCGACGATTGCCGCGAACGGCGTGGCAGAGGCGAAGAAAAGAGGTGATATCGATGTGGTTATCGTCGATACCGCGGGGAGATTGAACATCGACGAGGAGTTGATGAACGAGTTGATCGCTACGAAAGTGAGCACGCAAGCGGACGAGACGTTATTGGTTGTGGACGCGATGACTGGTCAAGAAGCGGCGACGTTGACGAAATCGTTCGCAGATGCCATCGATATTACCGGTGCAATTTTAACCAAGTTGGATGGGGATACCAGAGGTGGTGCCGCTCTATCGGTGAGAGAAGTGAGCGGTAAACCTATCAAGTTTACTGGAGTTGGCGAGAAGATGGACGCGTTAGACCCGTTCTACCCGGAAAGAATGACAAGCAGAATCTTAGGTATGGGCGACGTCGTGTCGTTCGTAGAAAAAGCGCAAGAAGCGGTGAAACAAGCGGACGCGGAAAAAATGAAGGAAAAAATTATGAAAGCGACGTTCGATTTCGACGACTTTTTGAAAAACATGGAGATGATGGGGGACATGGGATCCATGTCGCAACTCATGAAGATGATTCCTGGCGCGAACAAGCTATCGGATAAAGAAATGCAAGAGGCGGAAAAGTCGTTTAAAGTTGCGAAATCGTTGATCATGTCTATGACGCCGGAAGAGAGAAAATATCCGGATATGTTAGTCGCCTCGAGTTCGGCGGAAAGTAGAAGAAGAAGAATCGTCAAAGGGGCGGGGAAAACGGAGGAAGATTTAGCCGAGTTGATTGTTATGTTTGGCGGTATGCGAGTGAAGATGCAGCAAATGTCCGCGGCGATGGGTTCCGAAGCTGCCAAATTGGGTTTACAACCGCAGTTGAGTTCGGACGAGATGTCGAAACTGGCGACCGAGAAGGTCAGAAAACGCATCAAGCCAGGACACGTGAGAAGGAACAAAGCGAAGAAAGTTCCGAAGTCACTGGCCGAGAGAGAGAAAATGTTAGCCGACGTCATGAACAACGATTAATCAATAAAAGTGATAAATATATTACGCAACAATTAATACCATTACAATAGCAAATGAGCTTTTACTCCTTCGTCTCCCTACTCTTCTCACACGACGAATCGCCACAAGGAGTTGTGTCGAGGCGGAATTCTATAATGCGCGGCTAAAAACATCTCTTGCACGGACTTCCGCAAATAGCTCGTGCAAAACTCAACTAACCACGCGTCTGGGCCGACCAAAATTCTCGCACCCGGCGTTCGCCACGGTCTCGCTGCTTTGCACACAGCGTACGCCACTTTCATCGGATTCGACCCATTCTTCTCGTCCGAGCGCATGATGTTCACCGCTCTCTTCGCAACCTCGTCTGTTTCAATCTCCGGCGCGTGCTCGCATTCCATACCCGGTTGTAAATCTCCCGGTTCAATTAAGCATGCGCGAACGCCGTCGCGTTTGGATTCCATTCGCAAAGCGTCTGTGTACACTTCCACGGCGGCTTTTGAGCTCGAATACGCGCTTTGGTACGGAATGCCGATTCTCCCGGCGATGGATCCCACGTTCACGATGGTAGCATTTTGGTGTTTCGGAATAGCTTCCGGGTAGAACGCGGCGACTACGCGCAGCACACCGAAGTAGTTCGTCTCGAGCACCTTTTTGGCCATATCGATAGGAGTGTTCATCGCTAACGACGCCGCACTGATGCCCGCATTATTGACCAAGATTCTCAAACTTCCTTTCCCGTGCCTGGCGATGATGGCATCACGCACCGCGTTCACCGAGTCGTTGTCGGTTACGTCCATTCGCAATAAAGGCGGGACTTCGTTGATGTTCGAACAACACAAAGGCACGTTCACCAACGACGTCGATGCGACATTTTTCGAGTTTGGTGACATCATGTCAAACATCGATTGCAATGCGTTGCCGGCTTTGAAATCCACCGATCCCGATCGCGACGTGCCGTAGATGATATAGTCCGGGTACTTCTTACGCATTTGACTGAGAATTTTCGAGCCGACGTTACCAGAGGCACCCGTCACTAGCGCTACGTTGACTTCAATCGGTCCCTTGACGCGTTTTTTCTTCTCCTTTTTGTTATTGCTCACGGGAGAATTCGGTTTGTTCTTGTTTGTCCTCTCTTTTCCAAAGACGAATGCAGAGAGAAACCACCATCCGACGAAGAACAACACGCACAAGCCAATTTTCACCTCGAACGAATGAACTTTCACAAACTTATCCATCTTCTTCAACATTTTCGGATCTATGTACGATTTTGCCATCTTTCTCGCGTATTTTCGCATCCACGCCGTGTACGTGGGCACTTTTTTAAGCGCATTTGCGCCCATGTCGACGTATTCCTCCGACACGAATTTATACCTTACGGACAAATACGCAGCCGAAACGAACGCGACGAGCGCCTTTATAGCGCTGTTTTCCTCTCGATTTCTCGCGTTGCTCATCGCGTACAAACTCAAGTAGCAAATCAAAATCGTCATCGCGCATCTGAACAAAAACTCGACATCGAAACTTCTCCAAATTTGCATCGTTTTCTCGCTCGCGAAACTCACCGTCTTTTCCTTCGCATCTTTCGCCGCTTGGATCGTTTTCTTCCCAGTTTCTGTCGCGTACACTCTCGCTGTCGTCACGTAGCGTCGAATGCGCTTCGATCTGTACACTCGTCCCGCCATTCCCTTCGCTCTCGCGTAGTGCAATTTCGTTTTCGATTTCAGAAACGCCGTTGCTTTTTTCGCTCGAGAGAAGAAAAGCTTTTTCATTCGCTGCGTCGTTTTCGCGCTGATCCCACCTCGTTTCTTGAATAAAGCAGAAGTCGCGCTTCGATGCTTCTTCGCCATGACGACGATTCCAGATTTATTATTATTCACTTCGGATCGGCGTTTCTAAAGTAGGTAGTTTAACTTTGACGACGCGCGGAATTGAATTTGTTTTTGAATTGTTTGTTCCCCGTTTTCTTTTCCCGGAGAATTTTTTGTCTGAAACCCTAAAATATTTTTGAAAAAAAAAGGAAAAGAGAAAAAACACAACGCAACCAAACAACAAACGAAAAAAATGGAGAACGCTGCCGCGCGCAACAACACCAACAACGCGTTCTCCGCGACTCTCTCCTCCTTACCGCTGAAATATTTATTCAAAACGCTCGGATGTTGCGCGAAAATTTCCCCGGAAGTTTTAATCGAAGCGCACCCGACGTCCGGTTTACGAATCAAAGCGGTGAATCAAAATCACTCGGCGTTTTTGAGTTGCATTTTGAGGACGAACGCGTTCGATGGGTACGAGTGCGCGAATACGAGCGTCGTTACGAATAACGACGGGGAAGAAGGAGCAGAAGATGGTGTGGTGGTGACGGGAGTGCAAATGGCGTTGTTGGCGAAGCACGTGTTGGGATGCCTGCGATCGAATCGAGTCGATCGAGTGCGTATAAAAATGAAAGAAAGCAACGGAGAAAAAGTGGAGATTGTGTGCACCGGGGGAGGCGGCGGAGGAGGATATCAGCATCAACAACAAAAGACGTATAAGATTTACGCGATACAGGATGCTGAACACTTAGCGGCAGAGGTGGATAGCGATTCTATGCTCGTTCAGATCGTATTTAAAGCTAGAAGTTTAGGGAAGTTTTTAGGAAGTCACTTCAACGTCGGCACGCAACAAGACGTGACGTTTACGTTTTACAACGGAGAGTGGGAAGGCGACGGGTCGGACGCGACGGGGACCGTGAACGCGTTTAGTAGCAAGCAATCTCGCGGAGGAGGAGGAAGCGGTGGTGGTACTGGGAGCTTCTCCAAGCAACTACAGCGCAAGGCGAAAAAGTGCGTGGAAATATCTTCTTACGTAGATAAAAAAGCCGAACAGCACATGGCCGGCGGACCGTTTCAACAGTTGCAAACTACGGTACATTTAGACGCGAACGAGGAAGCAATTCTGAGGTACGAGAACAGACAGTACGATAAAGAGTTCGTAAAAGTGACAATTAATTTGAAAGATACTTTGGCGATGGTTAAACTGTGCGAGTCGATCGAACAAGAAGTGTTGATGTCGTGCGATAAAGACGGCGATCCGGTATCGTTGAGGCCGACGAGGGAGTTTACCGGAGGGCATTACGCCTCGTCCGAACAACAAATGCACCACATGGAGATACCGAGAGGAGGCATACCACAATTTGATTTTGACGCTGAGATGGTGTTGGCGGCGATGTTGCCGGATGAAGAAGACGAAGATGAAGATGAAGATGAAGAGAAACGAAAAGAAGACGAGGCAGCTCGAAGGATGACGACGAGTCACAATCCTCCGCAAACGCCTGGGTCGGTTGTGCCGCCGAGCCAAACAACGGAAGGTGGTTCTTATCGACCGCCCGCTGGTTTACCCAGCGAGAATAATAATGGCATCGGCGAGAAGCAGAACAACATCGTTTGGGATGGCGACGACGACGACGATGAAGAAGTTACCGCGACTCCAGCCGAGGAGATGTCAAAAAGACACAAGTCTTCGTGATGATGTGGGACATTATTTTTAGGAGGGGGAAAAAATATAGAACGCACGCATAAAGATACTAGAACATAGAGAGAAACACTGAATGATAGTAATAATAGTCATAGTAATAATATACAACACGCGCAATCATACATAATTAGATATGAGTGTACCTTTGCGCCTGCTCGAGATTGAAAAACAAAACAGCTCGTTTCACGATTTTATCAGTCTTCGCGGAATCCACGGCGTGCACTTCTCCGCGTCGACTTCACAACACACTTTCATGAAACATCGCGTTCCGTATCATCACGTTCATTACGCGGCGGTAGAACTCCCTCTTAACTCCCTAAACCGTCGTGTCACCTTGACCCACGCTCCGCTCGAAGACAACACCCCTAACAAAAGCAAACCGAAGCCGAAAACCGTCGCGAGTTGGCAAATCCAACCGACCAACGATAAGCACCTAAAGTCGCGATGATAACACCTGTCTCGATACATCGAACTCCAGTCCCCGACCATATCACCGTCTTGCAACACGTGTCTCACGTTATCCAGCATGATCAAAGGAATCGAAAGGAAGACGAATAAAACCGGCCTCCTCCGACTCGTCCTCTTCTCCTTCCTCTTCTCGTTTTCGTTGCGCCAAACGAACTGTAACATATTCGTCGTCACCGCTAAGTTAACACCAAAACTGATCGAATGCGCCATCGCTTTCGATGCCTGCGTCGCGACTGTGCCGAACAAACCCGCCACGAGCAAAGGCCAACATCACGAACCGACGATCGCCGGGAAACTAAACAAGATGGTGAAAATAACGGTCGCCAAAGAGGAGGAGGAGGAGGAGGAGGTCATGTTGGAGGACGAGGACGGAGTCGAAGACGGAGACTCCGCGGGTCAGGCGTCGCAAACCTCTTCTTCTTCTTCTTCCCGCTCTCGCTCTGCTTCTTCTTCTTCCTCTTCCGCTAATAAAGCCTGAAAAGCTCCTCGCTCTTCGTCCTCTTCTTCTCTTCGCATTTTTTTTATTCTCTCACCCCCAACAAAGAGCTTTGTTTGCGTCTGAAAAGGAGAGAAGCGAAAGCGAAAAAAAAAAAGTGAAGAAAACGAGCAGACACCGCAGACTGGCAGAGAGAGAAAAATTCAAAAAAGAGAAAACGAAGAAGAAGAGGAAACGCAAAAAGGAAAGCGCGCGACGAGAAGAAGAAGAAGAAGAAGAAGAAGAAATGGACGACGCCAACAACGGGAACGCGGGGAACGCGAACGACGCGAAGAACGTCGTTCCAGACGCGTCTGGTTTCGTCCACTTTTACCGGACGACTTTCGTCGACAAAAAGATGAATACAAACGATGTGCGAGAAGAGGAGGAGGAGGAGAGAACGCCGCTGAGATTTTTCAACCGCAAGACGGACGGGTGGTCCGCGCACGGCGACGACGCGATGTAC
>Ga0181607_10001066_pt1 | contig 24655 bp, 12 predicted proteins | sample 041ome_9_FD_132420 | JGI IMG/M metagenome (GOLD analysis project Ga0181607, IMG submission 132420) | Coastal salt marsh microbial communities from the Groves Creek Marsh, Skidaway Island, Georgia - 041413US metaG (megahit assembly) | ecosystem: Environmental > Aquatic > Marine > Intertidal zone...
GGAAACACAGGCAGGTCGAGCTGCCGAAACGTGCCGGGCACTGTGTACCGCATCTCGACGAGACACGGCGACTCGGGGCTGCAGTCGGCCAGTGGGATAAACAGCTGATTTCCCTCGCCTCGCTCGAGCGGCTTCGGCTGCCCGTTAACACTGAGCATGTCCATGTCGAACTGGCTCTCCGCCGGCAGTGTCACCGCCAATCGCTGCAGCACGCTGCGAATGCGATAGATCGCCTGGACCGTGATCTCATCGCCACGGGTGACCACCATCCGAACCAGCGCCCGCTCAATACTCGCTCGCTTCACTTCCTCCAGTTCGTAACGTGTGGCCACGAGGGCCAGAGACCAGGCATCGGTGAACTCAAATGCCCGGACCGCATCTCCTACGGCTGCCCCTGGCATCAGGTCATGCTGTGGATCGATCGGACGCAGGCCAGTGAGCCCTTCGGCCTGCCGCACGTCGAGCGTCTCAGCCTTGGCGATCACAATCTGCCCCCAGGCTCGATCCGCTCCTTGCGGCAGCACTGCGGGAACGGCGTAGGTCGCGGTCTCACCGACCGAGAGCTCATCGACCACCTCTTCCCAGGTCATCGGGATCACCACCTGGCCCAAGAACTCACTCTCACCGGTGAGCTCCACAGCCACGAAGTCTTCTGCCACATCATCCGGCTGTGGAGTGATCGTGGTCTTGTTGATGCCAGAGCTGACCGGCACCCGCACCTGCGAGACCAGGTCGGCAGGCAGGTCGACACGCAGTCGGCTCACGGGGCTGTAGCGGATGTCATAGGTCAGGGTAGCGGCATACTTCACCAGTCCAGGATCGATCCGCACCGAGAGCAGCTGCCTGACCGAGACCTCCGGGCGACGGCGTTCAGCGGCCAGTGTCAGTGCGGCCTCGTCACCAGCGAAGGCAAAGGCCATCACCTCGCGGATCGCTCCGCTTGGCGTGGTTCGTACGCTCCCGATCTCCTGACGAGCCTCGGCAAGCGGAATGTCTCGCATCTTCGAGGCTTCCCCCACCGTCAGCTGCAGGCTCTCCGGGCCCAGCACGATCATCCGCCCAGTCGAGGCATAGGTTGGCGTCGCGACCACCGGCAATGGAATCGCGATCGATGTCGCCACACCGGTCGGAGTGGTCAGGTTGGCGTCATTGAGGCTGCGGGCAAGCGTCACCAGCAGGCCCACCTTTCCGATCGCCTTGCCAGCCAGATTCACCTCAAGTCGTCGCGTGTCGGCATCGAGATGGAAGGCGTCCACCGCAACCGGCTGCGCATCTCCAAGCGGCCGTCCCTGCACACGCCGCACCTCGTAGTCTGCCGGCACATCAAACTCCAACTGAAACACGCCGGCATCCTCTATCTCGAACACCGTGCCCATCTCAAGCAGCAGTTCGTCTGGCTCAATCGAGGCCTCGAGCAGCTGGCGAGCCGCAATCCTCGGCTGCACCTCCTCGACGGCGAGGTCGAGCGTGAAGGGCATGGCGGCATAGCGGTAGGCAAAGTCCCAGGCTGTCGACTGCAGTGGCCCTGGCAGTTCGCTTGCATCGAGCTGGAGCAGGCCCTCCGTCGCGCGAGCCTCGGCTCGCAGTTCCTCAGCCAGTCGCACCACCACCACACCTTGTTGGCGGCTCACACCGACCGCCTCGAGCGTGGCCACGCGGAGCGTTTCTTGCTGCGATACATCGACGAGCTTCTCCAGTTCAACAGCGAGCTCCTGACTGCCACGCACCGGCTCAAAGAGTTCCGCGGTGATCCGCTGTCGGTCGTCGAGTTCTTCCACGTCCCACTGCCGCACATTTGCGTCGAGCACGCGAGTCACCTTCTGGTCGAGTGGCACATCGAGCGAGAGGACAGCGAGTTCGGCTCGGCTTACGTCGTAGGTCAGCTGCGCACGTGTCCGCATGATGCCTTCATCAACCACCACCTCCTGACGAACCTGGGCCGTCGCCAGGGCTGCCATACCTGATGCACCCTCGGCTTTCGGCGTCCAGTCGATCCGCACGCTCGGAGCCGCTCCCACAAAGGCCATCACGACCGTTTCATCGGTCACCGCATCAACGGAGTCATCCGGCACCTCAGTGGCAGCGAGCATCGGCTGCACATTCACCGCCACTCCCTTTTGCGGCACCCGAATCTGCCAGCGGTTGACGGCGGCACGCGGCGGCTGAAAGGCAACGCTGTTTTGGCCTGGCGTTTTGGTGTAGGCCTTCACGTATTCCAGCGAGAGGGTCAGGCCCGTAGGGTCTGCGGTGTCGTTTTTGAGCAACAGCGACGCCGACTGATCCTCGCCGATCACAATCCGGGCAGGCTCTCCGTCAATCGTGGCCGAACGGATGGCCGCATCCGCCAGCCGCAATGGGATTTCATGCCAGCCTTCGCCCAAGAGTTCGATCGACAGTTCGGCGGCAACCCGAACGACGTCTTCCTCAACGGTGGCAACACTCTCGATGCTTGTGATCACACCGCCCACAGGTGGTGGCGTGTCGGGCGTGGCCTGATCAGCAGCAAGGGCACGCTTCCAGAGGTCCTGAAACTTCTCATAGGGCAGAAACACGCCGCGGCCATCTGCCTCAAACACACCCCGCAGCCGGTTGTAGGGCACATAGATCGTCTGCTCGCGGATCGGCAGCTGTTCATCAGCGGTCTCGGCGTCCGCCTGCCCCTGCTCAGTGGCAGGAGTCAGAGGCGTCTCCTGGCCATCACTGGCCGTCCCCAGACTCAGGACCGCCATCAGGCCACACACCACAACCCACCAACCGCGACAGCGTTTCATCAGCCTGCGCCTCACCACATGGAACACCGGAGCCTCATCGGAGCATTTAGCCTAGTTCGAGCCTGTTGAGGCTGCGAATCTGGCGGTCGCCCAAAGCCCCTCGAGGCCAGGACACCGGAGAGACGCCCACGTGCAAGGAAAGGTTCCCGCGGCCGGTTGGCAGAGCCGCACGAGACGCCTAGATCCGCAGAAACAGCCGACGACGGGCCATCCACAGCAGGATCAGCCAGTAGATCGCCAGCACCGCACCGCCGGAGAGCAGCGGTTCGTAGGCGTCACCGGCCATCCGGAAGACGTCTTCCCCCAGAAATGTCTGGAAGTTGCTCCGCAGGAAGCCTTCGATCAGATGGCTGATCATGTAGGCCGCAATCGAGTTCATCCCGATCACCCGCAGGGGGTAGGAGATGGGAGCCAGACGGATCAGATCGTTGAGCAGGTAGAACCCCGCGAGCAGCAGGAAACACCAGCCGCCACTGACGAGCACCCAGGAAGGCGTCCAGATGCGTTTGACGCTTGGACAGATACCAAAGTGGTCGAGGGCGAGCCCGGCCACCAGCGACAGACCACCCGCAGCCACGAGCGTCGCGAGTTTGCGAAGGCTGCCCCAGCTGGAGAGCAGCCAGCCGCCGGCGATCAGTCCCAGCAGTGACGTCGCCAGCGTGGGAATAAAGCTCAGCGTCGCATAGCCACCGCTGTTGTAGAGAAACGGTTCAGCTCTCGGGAACTGATTGAGAAACCAGGTGTCGAACTTCCAGGCGAGATTGGAGTTCTTATTCCAGTGTGCCGCCAACCCTTCACCATGCTCGCTCCACTCAGGGCCCACGCCCACGGCCTGATAGTCAAAGTCCGCATTCGGCGCTGGGAAAGCGGCAAAGGCTCCCCATGTCACCACAAGAATCAGCAAGAGGCTGACCCACCAGACCTTCTTGGGGCAGAGCGAAATCAGAAACAGCGGCAGGTAGCCGAGGCCGATCTGGGTCAGCGTGTCTTCAAAAGTGTAGTTGGCCTGATCGCGACCGAGTGACCGCAGCCAGATGCCAAGCACGGTCAGGAGCACAGCACGCCAGGCGGCATGCAGCAGCATCCACGCCGTGGAATCGCCTCGACTGCGACGATGCTGCAGTGACAGAAACGCACTCACACCGACGAGAAAACTAAATGACGGCTGAATCAGATCGTGCAGGGAGCAGCCCCGCCAGGCCACATGGGTCTGGTGATAGGCGAGCAGCTTCATCACAGAGCAGTCTGCCAGCATCTCGCTGACGCGGCTGAAGTGCAGCACTTCCGCCATCATCAACAGCATCACAAAGCCGCGGTAGGCATCGATCGAGGCCAGCCGCTGCCCGACACCAGGAGCAGGCGTTCCCGGAGACGCCTCAGCAGATTGCGGATCAGCGACGCTGCCAGACGTGCCAGCTGGCCCAGAGGCAGCCGCTTCAGCAACACCCGCTCCAGAGTTGACCGCCGAGGTGGGCGCTGCAGGATTCGACGCTGACGCAGTGGACGCAGAGGCAGTCGGAGAAGCAGACGGGGACTGTGCCGGGTCACTCCCGCTCAACCGGCCATAGTCAGCCTCGCGGAGTGCCTTCAGTTCACGATCAAAGCTCCGCAGCAACTCATCGTCAGCGTCGTCGTCGCCTTCGTTCGCAACATCGTCGGTGTTCATGCAGGCTTCCCTAACATGGTCGTCACCATCCCGGTGGCATGTCCGATCGGTCCACGCCGGAGGAAGCGTAACACACTCAGCTGCGGAGGATCTCCTCGACCACGCGTCGTTGCTCGACGCCGCTGAGCCGCAGGTCGAGCCCCTGAAACGGTGTTGTCAGTCGCTGGTGGTTGATGCCCAGGCAGTGCAGGATGGTCGCGTGCAGATCGTTCACATGCACCGGACCGTCAACGATGTTGTACCCGTAGTCGTCAGTGGTGCCGTAGGTCATACCCCCTTGGATGCCGCCGCCCGCGAGGAAAATCGAGAAGCAACGCGGATGGTGGTCACGGCCGTAGGTCTCTTCGGTGAGCGCTCCTTGGCAATACACCGTGCGACCAAACTCGCCCCCCCAGATCACCAGCGTGTCATCGAGCAGGCCGCGTTGTTTGAGATCGGCGATCAATGCGGCGGAAGGCTGATCAACATCCTTGGCCTGCTTCGACATGTGGTCGGGCAGGTTGTTGTGCTGGTCCCAGCCCATGTGATAGAGCTGCACAAACCGCACGTCTCGTTCAGCGAGGCGACGGGCGAGCAGACAGTTGCGGGCGTAGGTGCCCGGCTTGTGAACCTCCGGACCATACATCTCGAGCACATGCTCGGGCTCATCGGAGAGATCCATCAGATCAGGGACGGCCGCCTGCATACGGAAGGCAAGTTCGTACTGTTCGATACGGCTGGAGATCTCCTCATCGTGCAGCCGCTGATAGGCCCGACGGTTGAGCGTCTGCAGGTCGTCGAGCATTCGCCGGCGAACCTCGGGCGGACAGCCGGCGGGGTTGGCCAGATAGAGGATCGGCTCCGCCGAGGCACGCAGCTTCACACCCTGGTAGCGGGATGGCAGGGGACCGCTGCCCCACAGCCGGTCGTAGAGCGGTTGGCCAGCAGCCCGGCCGGTGCCACGTGAGACCATCACCAGAAACGACGGCAGATTGTCATTGAGACTGCCGAGGCCGTAAGCGATCCAGGCTCCCATGCTCGGCCGGCCAGCGAGCTGACTGCCGGTCTGAAAAAAGGTGATCGCCGGATCATGATTAATTGCTTCGGTATGCATCGAGCGGATCACACACATCTCGTTGGCCTGTGAGGCGATGTGTGGAAACAGTTCGCTCACCCAGGTCCCACCGTCGCCGTGCTGCTGGAAGGCAAACGTTGAACGGGCGACCGGAAAACTCGACTGACCAGAAGTCATGCCGGTGAGCCGCTGCCCCATGCGGATGCTGTCGGGCAGCTCCGTCTTGTGCAGCTCGTCGAGCTTCGGCTTGTAGTCAAAGCTCTCAAACTGCGAGGGAGCTCCGGACTGAAAGAGGTAGATCACCCGCTTTGCCCGCGGCGGAAAGTGGGGCAGCCCCGGCACTCCGCCACTGGCTGCGGTCGCAGCCTGGCTGTCACGAGCCAGCGATGCGAGGGCCATGCTGCCAAGCCCGAGCCCAGCGGTGCCAAGGAACGTCCGCCGGTTTGCGGGCAAGGCGTGAAGCGAGGGATCGCAGGTCATCGTCGGTCTCGTAGAAGTGATGGCAGGCAACACGTCGGGGCCTCAATGGCTGATCGTTTCATCCAGGTTGAGGATCACCGTGGCTACCGCTGCATAGGCTGCGAGTTCTGCGGAACGCTGGTCAGCAGGAATCGGTGACCCTCCATGACCGAGCACGGCCTCCGCATCCGTTGGATGGGCACGGTAGTAGCCAAGGTAGTGGTCGTAGCTCGCCAGCAGGGCCTGGCATTCCTCGGCAGTCGGCTCCCGCGACGTGGCCCACAGGAATCCTGCCTGCACGCCTTGCTCGGTGGCTCCCGCAGCCGATGCCTGCATCCGCACCGCCAGATGGGCCGCAGCCTCGGCGTAGGTGGTGTCGTTGAGCAGCGCGAGCGCCTGCAGCGGCGTGTTGGTGGTGCCCCGCTTCGCCTGGCAGAGCTCCCAACTCGGCGCATCAAACGTGCTCAGCGTGGGATGCGAGACGGTTCGCTTGCGGAAGGTATAGAGGCTGCGGCGATAGAGATCGTCTCCCTCAGCCACCACATACGGTCCACCATTTGCCCCACCAGCGAGATCATCCCAGAGACCGGCCGGCTGGTACGGCTTCACCGGCGGGCCGCCGAGCCGCTCGTGAAGCAGGCCGGAGACGGCCAAGGCATTGTCTCGCACCATCTCTGCGGAGAGCCGACGACGAGGGCCGCGTGCCAGCAGCCGGTTGTCGGGGTCGCACTGCTGGAGGTCTTCCGAGCAGGCCGCCGACTGCCGGTAGGTTTTGGAGAGTGCGATCTCTTTGAGGACAGCCTTGATGTCCCAGCCGCTCTCCACAAATCGCACCGCCAGCCAGTCGAGCAGGGCAGGATGGGTCGGCGGTTCTCCCTGCACACCAAAGTTGTCGCTCGTCGCCACCAGCCCCACGCCAAACATCTGCTGCCAGAGGCGATTGACCATCACCCGAGGCACAAGCGGCTGCTCCGGCTGCACGAGCCAAGTGGCTAGGCCCAGTCGGTTCTTCGGTAGGTCGTCGAGTGAACCGAACAGTGCCGGTATTTCAGGCCAGAGTTCTTCCGACATCTCAGGCTGGTCGTACTGCCCCCGTCGCAGCAGGTGGGTCGGCCGGTAGTCGTCTCGATCCCGCATCACCATCGTGGTCTGCACCGATCCGGCAGCCTGACCACGCTGCTTTTGCAGCTGCTCCACCGCCTGCTGAGCCTCCTGCGAGAAGCTGCTTCGCAGATAAGTCGCCGTCGCTTCCGGCAGTGACGCCGTGTCGACAGTAAGACTCGCCACCTGCTGCCGCAGATCGCGTTTGCGAAGCGTCTCGACGAGCCGGTCATCCAGCGGGACCTCAAAGAACTTCACATCCGCCAGCGAGCCGGAGAGAAACAGCCCAGAAGAGCGACGACCAAGCCGCAGCGGCTCGGCTGTATCTGTGTCGCCTTGCAGGCTGTTCTGTTCGAGGTTGGTTTCCAGCGGCACACCGTCGAGCCAGAGTTTCACGCCTTCGGCCTTCCGCGAGCCGTCGTACGAGACCGCCAGATGAAACCAGGCATCCTTCGGCACTGGCAGCGTGCTCGTGACCGCAATCGCATCGGCCGGCCAGGCCGAAATCAGATGCACCTTCAGCCGCATGTCTTCCAGCAGGATCGTGTCAAAGCCTCGGTAGGCTGCGCCGTCATCCATGCGACTGAGCAACGCGCCGGGCTTCGCCACCCGGGCCCACAAGGTCCAGCTCGCGGGCTGCTCTGGGTGAACGGCAAACCGCTGGCCAAGATCGACATGCGACGCCTCGTTCCCAGCAAGGGCCACGCCTGTTGCCGAAGGCCCTTCGACCCACGTCGGCTCACCGGCTGGCATCCTCGCAGGGTCGTCGCGAGCTGCATCTGGGACGGAGTCATCGGCAGCCGGTTCCGCTGCAAGCAGTTGCCCATTTGCCACCGCTCGCAGCACGGGGGCCACCGCTCGCAGCACGGGCATCGTCCCCTCTTCCTGTGCCGGTTCACTGGCGAAGAACGCGGCAAGGTCGACCTGCACCGCCGCGAGCCGCTCGCGGGCCATAGCCAGCTCATGGTCGAGGTCAGCCAGCTGCTGCTGCTGCTCAGGCGTGGGCACATCGATCATCGGCGGCACGTTGCCGCGACGCTCGGTGTAGACGCCTTGCTCATCGACGTTATTGAAAAAGGCATAGAACCGATAGAACTCGCGCTGTGAGAGATCGTCGTACTTGTGGTCATGACAGCGGGCACATCCCATCGTCAGCCCCAGGAATGCCGTTGAGGTGGTCTCGACACGGTCGACCACGTTCTCCACACGCCACTCTTCATCGATCGATCCGCCTTCGGTGACCATGCGATGGTTGCGATTGAAGCCGGTGGCGATCAGCTGCTCCTGCGTGGGATCGGGAAGCAGATCACCGGCGAGCTGATCGAGCAGAAAGGTGTCGCCCGGCATGTTGGCATTGAAGGCGTTGATCACCCAGTCTCGCCAGGGCCACATGCTGCGATTGAAGTCGTTTTGATAGCCGTTGGTGTCGGCGTAGCGGGCGATGTCGAGCCAGCCCGCCGCCATCCGCTCGCCATACCGCGGCGAAGCGAGAAGTCGATCAACCTGCGTGGCAAACGCATCGGCGGAGGCGTCAGCCTCAAATGCGGCGAGTTCCTCAGGGGTCGGCGGCAGACCGGTCAGGTCAAAGGACACCCGCCGCAGCCAGGCCCTCCGCGATGCCGGTGGACTCGGCTCGAGGCCTTCCTGTTCCAAGCGAGCACGCACAAAGCGATCGATCGCGTTCCCATCGCCGTCCGCCCCGTCCAGTGCGGCCGTGCCGTTGACCTCGGGCAGGTCTGGCTTGATCGGTGGTTCAAACGCCCAGTGGGTTGCCCAGGGAGCCCCCTGATCAATCCAGCGTCGCACCCGTTCGATCTCAGCAGCGGTGAGCTGACGCCCCGTTTCCGGCGGTGGCATCCGCAGGTCATCGTCGCCGCTGGTGATTCGCTTGAGCAGTTCGCTGGCCGTCGCATCACCAGGCACGATCGCCGTTTCGGTGGCGGCCTGTTCCTGATCGAGCCGCAGATCGGCCTGCCGCTCGTGAGCATCTGGACCGTGACAGGCAAAGCAGTTCGTGGCCAGGATCGGCAGGATCTCGCGGCGGAAATCGACCGCCGTTTCTTCGCTCGCCTGTGCAGCAGTCAGGCTGGCCACAAGCACGACGACCGCACGAGACCACGCCTGCACTGGCATCAGCAGCTTTGTCTTTGGCTGCCTTGCCTTTGATCGCTTCGTCGTTGATCGCATTGCCATCGGTGCCGCCACTGTTTCCATCTCCGCCGTCCGTCTCTCAAGCTCCGACCGTTGCCACAAAGTCTACTCACTCGCTCCATCCAATCGGCAGGCCGACTGACCGGAACTGAGCAGCCCGAGCGAAAGAAAACCGTCGCCGGCCGGTCTCAATGACTGCCGTTGGCGACTGCAGGTCCTCTCCGATGCAGACGCGCCGCGAGCGATGTCGTCTCCACGCGTTTGCTCACGTTACACTCGCAACTGCTTCGGGGAACGGGCGAGACTTTTGAATCCAGAGGATTGCAACAACACGATGTCGACATCTCTGAGAACAGCATGTCTGGTGCGTGCGTGCCGGTTGAACGCGTGTCTAATCGGCCTGGTGATCACCGCGGTCTCGCCTTCTGTGCCACAGGGGCACGCAGCTGACGCCTCAGGCGGCCGCGATGCGATCGATGTCCTCTCCACGGTCACGCCCCTGGAGCAGCAGCAGATCGATCAGCAGCGGCCCGCCTACCATCAGCCCGCACCGCTCAACGCCACGCCCGCCCCCACAACGCTGCCACTGCAGCCGGCAGCAGGCGAGACACTGGTCTTCATCGGAAACGGCCTCGCCGAACGGATGGAGCATCACAACTTCTTCGAAACCGAGCTCTATCAGGCCTTTCCCGAGAAGAAGATCACCTTCCGCAACATGGGCTTCCCCGGCCACACCCCGGGGTTCCGACCGGAAGCGGGCAAGGACGATCCCTGGGCCTTTCCCGGGGCCGACGCCTTCCATCCCGAGATCCTGGGCCACTTCGGCATCGGCCACTATCCCAAGCCGGATGAATGGCTGACCATCGTCGAGGCTTCCACGATCGTGGCCTTCTTCGGCTTCAACGAATCCTTTGCGGGGCTTGATGGCCTGGAGAACTTCAAGGACGAGCTGACCGCGTTTGTGAAACACACCCGCTCCCGCAGCTACGCCCTCGGCGGCACCGCCGCGCCACAGGTTGTGCTCGCCTCACCGATCGCTGCCGAGGCGCACCCAGGCTTCGCCCTTCCGGATGCCGCCGCCCGCAACCAGCTCCTCGCTGCCTACACCGACGCGATCAGGCAGGTGGCCAGTGAGCAGCAGGTGGGCTTCGTCGATCTCTACACCCCGACCGCCACCTGGTTCGCTGAGGCCACAGAGCCGTTGACGATCAACGGCGTGCACCTCTCGGAAGAGGGCTACCGTCGCCTCGCCCCCGAACTCTTCCGACAGCTCTTCGGCTCTTCAGCGGTGCCAACAGCCACGAGCCCAGCGACGACGGCCTTGCTGCATGAGGCGATTGCCGACAAGTCCTGGTTCTGGCGAAACGACTTCCGCATGCTCAACGGCGTGCATGCCTACGGCCGCCGCTGGGCGCCCTTTGGCAACTTCAACTATCCCGAAGAGATCGAGAAGATCCGCCAGATGACGGTCCTCCGCGACCAGCAGATCTGGGAGATCGCTCAAGGGAAGACAGACTCGCTGACCGTCAACGACGCCAGCACTCGACCGCTCTCCAGCGTCGAGACCAACTACCAGGCCAGCCCCAAGAACGGCAGTCTGGAGTATCTCACCGAAGAGCAGGCTGCCCTCGATACCTTCACGCTTCCTGAGGGCTACAAGGCAACGCTGTTTGCCAGTGAGCAGCAGTTCCCAAACCTCGGCAACCCCTGCCAGATGCGGTTTGACAACCGCGGTCGGCTGTGGGTTTCCACGCTGCCGAGCTACCCGCACTACAAGCCGGGGGATGCCAGGCCCAACGACAAACTGCTGATCTACGAAGACACCGACGGCGACGGCCGAGCCGACAAAGAGACGGTGTTTGCCGATGGGCTGCACATGCCGATCGGCTTTGAACTCGCTCCAGAGGGCGTCTACCTCTCGCAAGAGCCGTTCCTGATGCTCCTCAAAGACACCGACGGCGACGACCGAGCAGACTCCACGGACTATCTCCTCGACGGCTTCGACCCTCATGACACCCACCATGCGATCTCGGCCTTTGACGTCGACCATGGTGGTGGCATCTACATGTGCGAGGGCCGCTTCTTGCATTCGCAGGTGGAAACGCCATGGGGCCCCCAGCGGATGACCGACGGTGGTGTCTGGCGGTTCGACCACCACTCCTGGAAGGTTGAGCGGGTGATGCAGCTCGACGTCAACAATCCCTGGGGTGTGGCCCACGACGCCTACGGCCAGACGTTCGTCAACGACGCCTCCGGTGGTGATCAGTTCTGGATGCTCGGCTACTCGATCAAGATCCCGCACGCAGCGGAGATGGCGAAGGTGTCGAAGTTCAACTACGAGCACCACATCCGCCCCACGTCCGGCTCGGAGTTCATCCACTCCCGACACTTCCCAGACGACGTGCAGGGCGACTACATCTACACCAACTCGATCGGCTTCCTTGGCATCAAAGACTTCGAGGTCGTCGAGGACGGCAGCGAGATCAAAGGCCACTTCCGGCAGAATCTGCTGCAGTCGACCGACGGCAACTTCCGACCGTGCGATCTTGAGATCGCGCCAGACGGCAGCCTGTACTTTGTCGATTGGCACAACACGCTGATTGGCCACATGCAGCATTCGGCCCGCGATCCGCTGCGAAACAGTGAATATGGTCGGATCTATCGGATCACTTACCCGTCGCGGCCGCTCGTCGAGCCCCCGCAGATTGAAGGCGAACCGATCGAGCAGCTGTTTGCGAATCTCAAACTGCCTGAGATGAACGCCCGCAAACGATCACAGCGGGAACTTCGTGGACGCGACCGAGAGGCTGTGCTGGCCGCAGCGGAAGCCTTCGCCAGGGCCAATCCAGACAACGACCTCCTCCAGCTGGAGGCCCTCTGGGCAACCTGGGGCCAACAGGCCCCTTCACTGAACCTGCTCAACCGTTGCATCACGGCTCTCGACCATCGGGTGCGAGCCGCGGCCGTTCGTGTGGTGCGACACTGCCTCCATCTGCTGCCTGAGCCGCAGAAGTATCTCATGGTGGCAGCGAATGATTCGCACCCTCGCGTACGGCTGGAGGCTCTCTCTGCCGGCTCTTGGCTCGGCGGTCGCGAGGGGGCCGCGGTGGCGTTGGCAGTTGCCTCCAATCCCACCGACAAGTGGATTCGCAATGCACTCAATGCCGCCATGCTCACCCTCGGAACCGACGCAACCGAGCTGATCGAAACGGCGAGCTTCAATCCCAACCAGCTCTCAGTCGACCTCGATACACTGTTGGCCAGCCAGCTGCCTGGGGCTGCCAAGCCGAAGAATGTCCGCACGAAGTCGCCCAAGTTTGAGAACAAAGGCTTCGTCGCCACCTACGAGCTCGGCCAGCGTGTGTTTTACGAAGAAGGCTCCTGCAATACATGCCACCGCGACCATGGCCGCGGCATCACTGGCATGTATCCGCCGCTGGTTGAGAGTGAGTGGGTCACCGGAGACGCCGAGCGATTGATCAAGCTCACGCTGCACGGCCTCTGGGGGCCGATCCAGGTGGCAGGCCGGCAGTTTGAGCCGGCGGGCGGTGTACCGCCGATGACCGCTGTGGGCATGTTCTATACCGACGAAGAGATTGCCGCGGCGCTGACGTATGTCCGCAACAGCTGGGGCAACGACGCGTCGGTGATTCGGGAAGACGACGTTGCCCGCGTGCGGGCGGCCACCCGCGGCCGCACGAAGTTTTATTCACCGCAGGAGCTGCTCGAGGAGCATCCCTTCCCCGAGGGAAGTCGGCCGCCGCTGATGGAGGAGGGGCCGATCAATCCCACCCTGCAGGCAGAGCTGGAAGCAGAGCCACTTGAGCAGCTGGTCAACGACGCGGTCGCCCGCGGCAATGCCGTGAGCGGGGCATCGCTGTTCTTCAGCGAAAACGTCGCCTGCGCCACCTGCCATGCTGTGCCCTACGGCTATCAGCTGGGGCCAAACCTGACCGATGCTCGCGACGATGCGACGCATGCCCATCTGGTGGAGTCGATGCTCAAGCCGTCAGCCAAGATTCGCGCCGGCTACCAGTCGGCGACTGTGGTCACCGCCGATGGCGAGGTGCTCTCAGGCTTCCTGCTCTCGCAGGATGATGAGAAAGTTGTGCTCAGCCTGCCGACAGACAAGGGTGCCAAGCGTGTGCTGCCTGTCGACGAGATCGACGAGCTGATTCCACAGGAGCAGTCGACAATGCCCGCCGGGCTGATTGGCCAGCTCAAAGATCGCCAGGCGTTCCTCGACCTTGCCAAGTTCCTCTTCACGATCAACGAAGGGGGCAAGAACGAGCTGCGACGGCTCAAGGGAGAAGCGGGCGTGGAGTGACCCGTCACCAGCTCACAGCCGAGACTGACAGACCATTCGATGCACTACGAACGATCGGTCTTGCCCGCGGCGTGTCTGGTGAGCGAAAGTCTCTCTGGAGGAAGGGCCAAAACGCATGACGCACGATCCCTACGGCTGCCGTGACTTTCGTCGCTCCAGTCGTCTTTCCCGACGACAGATCCTTCAAGTGGGCGGTCTCTCTGCGCTCGGGCTTGGCGTCGGCGATCTCGAGATGCGGCTCGCTCAGGCCGCGGCCAGCGGCGCGTCGCTGCGATCCAAGCCTGCCAAGGCCTGCATCTTTCTCTTCATGTGGGGCGGACCGAGCCAGCTCGAGACGTTTGACATGAAGCCAAACGCGCCAGCGGAGGTGCGGGGTGACTTCAAGCCCGTCTCCACGAAGGTGCCCGGTATTCAGATCTGCGAGCACTTCACCGGACTTGCGCAGCACACCGACAAGCTCGCCATCATTCGCTCGCTCACCCACGACGACCCCGCTCATCTCTCCAGCGGTCACGCCACGCTCACGGGCCAGCTGGCTCCTGTCGTGAAGAGTGATGCCGATCCTCCAAGCGATAAAGACTCACCACACCTCGGATCGCTCGTCTCGAAGCTTCGGCCGTCCACAACTGGCCTGCCTTCATTTGTGGCGATGCCCTGGAAAGCCCTGCATCCAGCCGCCCCTGGAGGCGTTGCGCCGGGGCAGCATGGAGGCTGGCTGGGCTCGGCCTACGACGGCATGCTCCTCGAGGGTGATCTCAATGATCCTGCCTGGCGTCCGCGTGGCCTCTCCCTGCCGGCAGACATGACCCTGCCGCAGCTGGAGTCGCGGGCAGAGCTGCTCAAGACGCTCGACACGCAGCGTTCAGCCTTGCAGCAGACGCTGGCTGCCTCCGCGTTTCGCAGTCATCAGACGCGGGCGATGGAGATGATCAGTTCGAGTGATGTGCGATCGGCCTTCGACCTCTCGCAAGAAACCGAGGCCACCCGCGAACGCTACGGCCGCAACATCCACGGCCAGTGCGTGTTGATGGCCCGCCGGCTCGTTGAGCACGGCGTGTCGCTGGTCTCAGTGAACTGGCACAACGACGGCAAGAACTTCTGGGACACGCACGGCAACAACTTCAATCGCCTCAAAGACGATCTGATCCCACCCGCCGATCGCGCGCTCACCGCCTTGCTCTCCGACCTCGATGAACGCGGGATGCTCGATGAGACGATCGTGGCCTGGGTTGGTGAGTTTGGCCGCAGGCCACAGATCACTGCCAACAACGCCGGCCGCGAACACTGGCCGTTCTGCTACAGCGGCCTCTTGGCAGGAGGAGGCATCCGCCCGGGCATCGTCTACGGCTCAAGCGATCAACAGGCGGCCTATCCAGAGGCAGACCCGGTCTCTCCCCAGGACTACGCCACCACCATCCTGCACGCGATGGGGCTCCCCACCGAGGCTGCCTTCCTCGACCGCGAAAACCGGCCTCACCACATCACCTCCGGCCGTGTCGTGCATGACCTGCTGACGTGAGCCGAGGCTCGTTCTGTCTGAAGCTTTTGCCGGTCGCCTCACCCGCCATACGCGGTGGCTGTGTCGCTGCGGGCGAGGTCGTCGTCCAAGGAGCGGTGGGCTTTGATGCCCTGCTTGGCGAGTTCGCCATGGTAGGCCTTGACGGCCTCCTCGGCGGGCAGGTCCCCGTCGGCCACAGCCCGCAGCAGGCGGACAAACGTGGGCTGGTGCTCGGCGGCGTTGATTTTGCGGCCAAAGAGAGCCACGCGGGCCCCATGGGCCTTGGCGTCGGCAACGAGCCCAAAGGCGTCGTGGGTCGTGCCGGCACCGCCGCCAAGGATGCCCACCACCACCGTGGGATCATAGGCGGCGAGCATCTCTGTCACCTCCGGACCGAGGTAGGGGATCTTCAGAAACACCGGCCGGCCCGCCCGGGGCACTCCGGCGAGCATCCGCACCACATGGTCCGCCAGGAACCGGGCGATGTTGGCCGGCTTCACTGACGGGTCCTTCCCAGGAACGCGGCCCAGGGCATTGGGAAAGAAGACCTCAAGGAAGTGCCGGAAGCCCTCCTGCTCAGCCTCGATGCGGAAACTGCGGTAGGCCTCAAGCATCGCCCGGTCGAGCACAGCATCGTCATTGAGGGTCACGGAAAACAGTCCCAGATCCACGGGGTGTGGGCCATCAGGCTCACACCCCGCCACATGTCCACTGCGGGCCTGCTGAATCGTGGTGCTGGCGAAGGGCAGGGCGGGCTCCTTGGTGTAGTTGCCGCTGCCGGTGGCCAGCCAGATGTCCGTTGTGTCGTTCATCCGCACCGCAGGGGTGACGGCCGAGTCACGGAAGATTCCCTCGTCGATCGCAAGTTTCTCACTCGTGCTCGCGCTCATCAGCATGATGTCGACGAGGCCTTCGGCCGTGATCTCACGGATCGCATCATGAAACTCAGCCAGGGTGCGGTAGGGCCCGCAAGCGGAGTCACCTCCGGGCTTCAGGCCGGGCGCAGCGAGCCCAAAGGCCATGTCCGGATCCTTGGCATCCGCGAGGATGAAGTCGTGACAGGAAGGATCGGCAACGATGCGGGCGAGCTTGGTGTCGAGCGACTTGAGTGGAGCCTGCGGCGTCATGCGGTTCTTTCTACGGAGCAACGGCGGCGATCACAGAATGGAAGATGTACCATATCGTCCCAGCCGACGGCATTCACGTCTGCGAGCCCCCTTCAGGAGCGCTGCATGGCAACTACCCGTGATATCGACTGCTTGATCTGCGGCACCTGTGTGGCCGACATCCTGGTCAGGCCCGTGCCACTCACTGAGCCGATCGGCGGGGGACGGCTGATCCATGTCGATCCGATTGAAGTCGTCACCGGGGGCATCGTCTGCAACACCGGCGTGGGCATGGCTTGCCTCGGCATGCAGGTTGCGGCGGCGAGCTTGGTGGGGAACGATCCGTGGAGCGATGTGATTCGCGGCAAGCTTGCTGCGGAAGGGATCGACACCGGCCCGCTGGTGAGCCACGCGAGCCTCGGCACGAGCACAACGGCCGTGCTGATCGATCCGGGTGGCGAACGGAGCTTTGCCCATCATGGCGGTGCGCCCTACGCGATCGACCTGGCGTTTGTCGAAGCGCTCAAGACGCCTCTTGCCCGCAGTCGCTGGGCTCTGTTCGGCTACCTCGGCCTGCTCCCGGGCCTGGAGCCACAGCTCGGGGATGCCTTGGCCGTCGCCAAGCAGTCGGGATGCCTGGTGGCCTTGGAGACGGGGGGCTCCGGTGGCACGCTGGAGCAGCTGATACCCGCCCTCCCGCATGTCGATCTCTATGTGCCAAGTCTCGATGAGGCGATTCACCAGACAGGCCTCACCGATCCGCAGGCAATCCTCGCCTGCTACCGCGACCACGGCGCCACCGGCATCGTGGGGGTGAAACTCGGCACCGCGGGCGCACTGCTGAGCGATGCCCGCGGCAGCCACATCAACGTGCCTTGCATCACGCCCCCCGGCGCCGTCGTCGACACGACGGGAGCGGGGGACGCGTTTCTCGCTGGACTGCTCACCGGGCTACTCCGCGAGATGCCGCTCGCCGATGCGGGGCTCGTGGCCGCTGCCAACGCCGCCTGCTGCGTCACCGGCTACGGCGCCACCGCAGCTCTCCGCGACTTTGAGGCGACCTGGCTGCTCGCGGAAAACCGCACCGCGTCGAGTTGAGCGGGGGGCTGCGAGTTTTCTCTCAGCAACACGCCGGCGATCCTTCAGCCTGAGGCTCCGCTTGCCTCCGTCGGATGCCTACGGTTACAAGGATTCCTTGAGCCCGCCTCACTGCCCGCCTCCCTCTGCAGCCCACCTTATGAGCCTTCTCGTCTTCGGGCACCGCAACCCCGACACCGACGCCATCTGCTCCGCCCTCGCCTACGCCGCCTACCTTCGCCAGACCGGGCATCCCGATGCGGCAGCTGCCTGCTGCGGACCTCCGAACAAGCGAACGGAGTACGTCCTGCGAGCGGCGGGCCTCGCCCCACCGCGACTGATCATGGATGTGCGGCCGGAGGCTGAAGACGTCTGCCGTCGCAAGACGATCACCGCCCGCTTTGGTGATGCCTTCTTCGAAGCCTACGAACGGATGCGGGAATGGGACCTGCGGGCGATTCCCGTCGTTGACGAGAGTCGACGTGTCGTGGGCGTGCTCTCCGTGCTTGAGCTGATGGAACTGCTCTTCCGCGACGAAGGCGATCCGATCAAGTCGCGAACGGTGAATACCAACCTGCAGAAGATCACGGAGGCCCTCGGCGGCTCCTTTCAGCATGCCGAGGATCCCCTGCGTGAAGACGAGCTGCTCGTCATGGTCGGAGCAATGAGCGCCGATGGCTTCACGGCTCGCATGCAGAAGTTTGACAAAGACCGTGTGCTCGTCGTCTGTGGCGACCGGCCCACGATTCAGCTCCCGGCGATCGAACAGGGCGTCCGAGGCCTGGTGATCACGGGTGGCTTTGAGCTGAGTTCTGGACTGATCGAGCTGGCAAAGGCTCGCGGAGTGTCGGTGATCCTCAGCCCGTTCGACACCGTCAACACCACCACCCGCATCCGTTGCTCTCAGTTCATCGATCCTGCGGTCAGCCGAGACGTGGTGACCCTGCCGGCGAAAATGCGGCTCTCGGAGGCCCGCGGGATCGTCGAACGCTCCCCGCAGCCGGTGTTTCCGGTCGTGGGTGACGACGGCCTGCTGGCGGGTATCTCGTTTAAGTCAGACGTGATCAACCCGCCGCGACCCAAGATCGTGCTGGTTGACCACAACGAACTCACACAGGCGGTTGCTGGCATCGAAGAGGCAGAAATCGTCGAGGTGCTCGACCACCATCGCTTGGGCGGTGGCCTGAAGTCGACCCAGCCGATCCGCTTCGTGAATGAGCCCGTCGGCTCCACCTGCACCCTTGTGGCCAGGCAGTTTCGTGCGGCTGGGCTTGAGCCTGATCCGGCGATTGCCCTCTGCATGGCGTCGGGCATCATCTCCGACACGCTCTTCCTGCGGAGTCCGACCACCACCGATGTCGACCGCGACATCCTCAACTGGCTGCGAGACCGCTGCACGGTCGACCTCGACATCTATGCCCGTGAGTTCTTCGAGATCGGATCTGCCCTGCGGTCGAGCACGCCTGACGAGGTGGTGCGGGAAGACTGCAAGGAGTTCACCGAGCAGGCGGTCCGCTTCTCGATTTCACAGATTGAGGAGACCGGCTTCGACCTCTTCTGGGAACGCAAAGACGAGCTTCTGGCGGCCCTTGGCGACTATGCCAGCGAGCGAAAACTGGACTTCTCCGCCTTGCTTGTGACCGACGTGGTCAGCAACGGCTCACTGCTGCTGCTCTCGAAGGAGACTGTTGCCTGGGAAGATGTGAACTACCCGAGGATTGATCCTGGCCTCTACGACCTGAAGAACGTCGTCAGCCGCAAGAAGCAGCTGTTGCCTTTGATCACACAGCTGATCCAGACAGCGATGGTGTAGGCCTGCGGCAGCTATGCATGCCGTGCGAGAAAGGCCTCGAACGCATCTGAGAGTGCAAGCCAGCTGGCCTCAATCACGTTCTCACTGACGCCCACTGTGCCCCAGTTCTCTTCGCCGTCAGTGCTCTCAATCAGCACTCGCACACGAGCGGCCGTGCCTTTCTGGCCGTTAATCACCCGCACCTTGTAGTCGAGCAGGTGCATCTTCTCGAGCACCGGGTAGTGGGGCTCGAGGGCCTTACGGACAGCGGCGTCAAGCGCGTTGACGGGGCCATCCCCTTCGCCCACCTCATGCCGCACGGTATCACCGATCTGCAGTTTGACGGTGGCTTCGGTGCGAAGTTCGCCACCCCGGCCGTCGCGACTCTCGACCAGCACGTGGTAGCTGATCCGCTCGAAGGCAGGCGTGAATGTGCCGGCGAGTCGATCGACAAGCAGGTCAAAGCTGGCACCGGCTGCCTCAAACTGCCAGCCTTCATTCTCCAGCCGGCAGACCTCCGAGAGAACTTTTTCCTGCAGCGCTCGGTCTTCCTTGATATCGGCCCGCTTGACCACCGCAGCGATGTTGGAACGGCCTGAGAGCTCACTGACGAGCACGCGTCGCGAGTTGCCCACTTCTTCAGGCGGGATGTGCTCATACGACTCCGCCGCCTTGGCCACAGCATGCACATGCATTCCACCTTTGTGGGCAAAGGCACTGCCACCGACAAACGCCTGTCCCGGCCGGTAGCTCATATTGGCAGTCTCGTAGACAAACCGTGACAGCTCCGTGAGATGCCTGGTGCCAGTGCCACCGAGCACGTTGTAGCCCTGTAGTTTGAGCGATAGGTTCGCCACGACGGAGATCAAATCGGCGTTGCCGCAGCGTTCACCAACACCATTGATCGTGCCCTGCGCCTGTACGCAGCCAGCAGCCACACCGGCGAGCGTGTTGGCCACACCGAGGTCGCAGTCGTTGTGGCAGTGGATGCCAAGCGGCGTGCCCACCACAGCGGCCAGCCGCACGATCTCCTCGATCTCAGCAGGCATCGTTCCGCCATTGGTATCACAGAGCACCAGCCGCGTCGCGCCCGCTGCAGCGGCAGCCCGGATGGTCGCCAGGGCGTACTCCGCATCGAGCTTCCAGCCATCAAAGAAATGCTCGGCGTCGTAAAACACCTCGCGGCCCTGGCTCGTCAGGTAGGCGATCGTGTCGCCGATCATCGCCAGGTTTTCCTCCCGCGAAACGCCCAACACCTCAGACACATGGAAGGCTGAGGTCTTGCCAACAATCGTGATCACGCTCGTGCCCGCATCGAGCAGAGCCTTCATGCCGGGATCATCGGCGGCATCCATGCCGCGACGGCGGGTCATCCCGAAGGCCGCCACCCGCGAGTGGGAGAGCTTCAGATCGCGAGCCTGCTTGAAATACTCGGCATCCTTCGGGTTGGAAAGCGGGTAGCCCCCCTCAATGAAATCGACGCCAGCCTCGTCGAGCCGCTGGGTAATCGCCAGCTTGTCAGCCAACGAGAAGTTCACTCCTTCGCCCTGGGAGCCGTCTCGCAGGGTGGTGTCGTAGATTTCGATGCTTTTCATACGGCTAGCCTACCGTCAGCCCCCAAACACCGGAATCCACACCGCCCGATCGCCTCAAACGCGTCTTCCAGGCCGACACACCGTTCTCCGTCCGCTCTCTCCCCATACGATAGGGGCCGCATTCACTGCGAACCTCTGCCCCGTCCGCCCGTCGACTCATGAAGCCTCGCAAACGAAAAGCACGCCGCGGCCGACCTCCGCAGCCATCTCCACAGCCATCGTCTGCGACGGGCTGCGTGCTGCCCGGGAGCCTCGATCTCGTCCTCTCCGCCAACGAGCAGCGGGCTCTCGCGGAGGCTGTGCTCGCCCGTCCACTCAAGGCAGTGCGACTTCGGCCGGACGCGGCCCAGGGCAGGGCAGGGACCATGCCGCTGCCTTTTGCCACGGAGCCAGTGCCTTGGTTTACAGGAGGCCGATTCTGCATCGACACCCATCAGCCGGGTCGCTTTCTCGCGCATGCCGCCGGCGACTACTTCGTGCAGGATGCCGGATCGATGCTGGCGTTGGCCTTGATGGATCCGCAGCCGGGCGAGTGGGTGGCGGATGTCTGTGGAGCACCCGGTGCCAAGGCAACAGCTCTGCTGGAGGTGGTCGGGCCGGGTGGTGGGTTTCTGCTGGCGAACGAGCCGGTGCGTGGCCGCCTGCCACCGCTGGCCTACAACCTTGCCCGTGTCGGCTTTTCCCGCTGGCTCCTGACTGCCACCGACCCCGAACGTTTTGAGCCGCTCTGGCAGGAGCGATTCCACGCGGTTCTTGTCGATGCTCCCTGCACTGGCCAGGCACTTGTGGGCCGAGGCAAGCAGTCGCAGGCAGCCTTCACCGCCGCCCAGGTTGCGCACTCGGCAGCCCGGCAACAGCGGATCCTCGCTGCGGCTGCTGCACTCGTGCAGCCTGGTGGACGCCTCGTCTATTCCACCTGCACCTTCGCCCCTGAAGAGAATGAGCAGGTGATCACCAGTTTCCTGGCGGCCGCTCCGGACTGGCAGGTCGAAGAGCTCCCCGGTCTCGCCGCATGGCGTTCACCTCTGGAGCCTGGTGGCTACAGGCTCTACCCACATCGCGACCGCTGCGCTGGCAGCTACGCCATCCGTCTGCGGCACACCGCCGCTGGCACACCATCGCCTGACCAGCTGCTGAGGTCAGCCGAAGACCGTCGCCTTTCTTTCGAACCGCTCACGATCGGCGATCAGCTCGTCGGCCAGCTCGCCGCCGCCACGATTCGGCGTCACGAAACCCAGTGGGAGGCCTGGCCTGCCGACATCGACGCTGCCCTTGGTCGCGAGGGCCGACTGGCACGCGCGGAAGCGAGTGAAGTTGCCTACCGCCCCGGGAAACACTGGATGCCTGCTCACGCCCTGGCAATGCGACGGGAGGCTCAGTGGCAGCCAGCAGCGTTTTGCGACCTCGACGACGAAGCTGCGCGGGCCTACCTCCAGGGCCATGCGCTTCCAGCAGGCGGCCAGGGCTGGTGTGTGGCACGCTGGCAAGGTCGACCGCTCGGCTGGCTCCGTGGAAACTCCAGCCGGCTCAACAACGGCCTGCCGCCGGCGGCTCGGCTGACGTTTCCGCCACTCACTCACACCGGCTCGAGCACCACCTGTTGAGCCACTTTAGCCACCGCCTGCGGCTCGAGTCGACCAGCCAACAGCGTGCGGCAGTTCTCTGAAGCAGCAGCCGCGCCCAGTCGCATCGCATCGCTGGGCGGCAGCCCGCGGGCCAGCCCCGCAGCAAACCCCGCAGCAAGGCAGTCACCGCAGCCGATTGGATTGACCACACGATCGACCGGCAGCGGCTGGATGCGACCGCAGCCCTCCGGCCCAAGCACGAGTGCCGGCCGGCTGCCATCGGTGATCAACACCCACTCCGCACCACGATCATGAAGCTCATGCATGGCAGAAAACACCGCCGTCTCGTTATCCAGTCGACGGCCCAAAGTCTTTGCCAACTCCTCTCGGTTCGGTTTCACAAGCAACGGTCGCAGTGGTAACGCCTCGAGTAGTTCCGGTCCACGGGCATCGAGAACCACGGGACACGATGAAAGCTCAAGCAGCTCGCGGTAGAAGGTCACGGGCGTGCCGGCGGGCAACGAGCCGGAGAGCACCACGACCGACGCATCAGTCACCGCGTCACGAAAGGCCGTCACAAACGCAGCCAGTTCGTCAGGCTCGATTGCGGCCGCATTTTCGACGAGTTCTGTTGTCTGCCCGGTCCCTCTCTCCAGCAGCGTGGTGCAGGTGCGAGTTTCTCCGTGGGTGGGCACCGCGACGAGTTCAATACCCAGCATCGCCATTTCGCGGGCCGTCGCGTCAGCCGGCAGCCCCCCGAGCACCGTCACGGCCCTCACCGGACTCCCCAAGTGCTCTGCCGCGACGGCTACATTGAGCACCTTCCCGCTCGCGCACTGCCAAGTCTGTGCTGCCCGGTTCACTTCCCCGATCAGCAGCGACTCAAACTCCATGATCGACTGCCAGGCAGGCGAAAGCCCGGCCGCAACGATCTGGCCGGAGTAGGGAAGCACGTTGCGCATACGGAGGGTTCTCTCTGCGGGCGATTGCCCACGAGTGTAGTTCTCTCCGCCAAGAAGCACCGGCTAACGCACGCGAACCGCTCGCGTGACCCGCCCGAAGTTGTCGACGAGGATCAGGTCCGTACCAGAAATGGACCTGATGGCTGGCGAGAAGGTCTGCCCAGCCATGTTGACGCGTGATGATGACGTGACGTGTGCCACCAATCGACCATTGGCAACCTGCCAGGTTCCGGTCGAGATCGGCGTTGGGACGAAAACGTACTGGAAGTTTTGCAGCATCTGGTAGTACCGATACGTCTGAAACGTGCCGTTTCCGTCGTAGACAATATCTACCGATCCCTCACTGTCAGTCTCCCGCCAAGTCCCGAGCAACATCCGAGCAACTTCACCGTCGCTGAGCTCTTTGAGCGTGACTTTGGACGCCGGAACGACAGGCGGTGGTGGCTGGGGAGCTGGCTTCGCTGACTGCCAGCCGGTGAGGTCAGGAGGATTCGCGTTGACCGGAGGTGGCTGAGTAATCGCTGTTGCGACCGATGCTGACGCCTCACCAGCGGGCTCTGATTTTGCCAGCACAAGCAAGACTCGAGAGGAGTCCTTACCGGCGGCAAACTCCGTGGGAATCTGAGAGAGATCACGAGAGAGACAGACCACAAGCTTGCCCTCATCAAACTTGTAAATCCCGGTCCCTGTCACGGTGTCCTTATTCTGGACCGTGATCCGCTTGGGGTATGTGGTGGGGTCGATACGGAAGTCGCGGGTGCTCTTGGGCTGAGCCCCGGTGGCCTGGAACAAGACGGTGTAATCGAGGATCTCCAGGCGACCTCCACCCGGTAACCACTGGGCCATCTGCGAAGCGGGGACCTCTTGCCCGTTTTCCATCAGCTCGAGAACCCGCCATTGACCTGCAAGCCTCTCGATTTCTGCATCAACCGCCTCTTTCGGCTGAGCCTGGCAGTATCCACCGGAGAGGATCCCGATCACGGCTACCACTGCCCAGGCGGGCGATCTCTTCCATGAATCCATCGACACACTCCCATTCCCTTGGGGATTCGCTCCATCCAGACTCGGAGCGACTTTGGGGGCCTGCGGGTTTGGTACGTCTCGCCTGACCAGTGCCCCAGCGTGAGAAGATGTCGTCTCGACCGCTACGCTACTATGCATTTTGCGCACCGGCATGCTGGCCACGGCATCGTGAACCGCGACACCCGAGCTTCCCTCTGCGAGAAAACGATCACTCCCAAACGAGAAATGGATCTCTGATGATGCCCGCCTTCCGTGTCGAGATAGATGTCAAGCAGCAAAGTTCCACGATCGACGAACGTGTTCCGCCAATGGTCGAGAGAGTCAACAAAATGTATGTCTTCGCCGTTGGCATTCAGCAAGGCGTCGAACGCAGCGTTGATTTTGAAGCACCAATTGGCAGCACCAGCGGTCATCTCGTGGAACTGGCAGAGAAGCACTTCGACGAGCTCACGTCGGTCAGAACAACCAACCTCAAGTTGAGAGGGATGAATCGACCGATCTCAACAGA
>Ga0181607_10001070_pt1 | contig 24599 bp, 19 predicted proteins | sample 041ome_9_FD_132420 | JGI IMG/M metagenome (GOLD analysis project Ga0181607, IMG submission 132420) | Coastal salt marsh microbial communities from the Groves Creek Marsh, Skidaway Island, Georgia - 041413US metaG (megahit assembly) | ecosystem: Environmental > Aquatic > Marine > Intertidal zone...
AACAACAACAACAACAACAACAACAACAACAACAACAACAACGAACAGAGCCAGAGAGAGTTCGTTAGACTCGAGAGTCTCGAGAGAGCTTTTAAATGAAGAAGGCCATTTCGCGAATGATTATTGCAGCCAGCACCACGAAAGCACAAAAAAAGGAAAAAAGAGCAGAGCTTGGAGAAAAGAGTCTCAAGTGTGCGTCTACGCGAGAGAAAACTCAGAAGAGAGGGGTTTTGGGAAAATCTTCAGCACGTGCTCTATTTTTTTCCCCAATAAAACGAGAGAGAGAGAGAGAGAAAGAACGCGAGAACCGTGCGATAGAGAGAGAGAGAGAGAGAGAGAGAGAGAGAGAGAGAGAGGAAGAGAGAGAGAAAGAAAGAAATCACGAGAGTAGAGCGAAGAGGTTAAGCGAGAGACGGAGAGGTGGAAGAGAGAAAAAGGAAAAGGAGAGAATTGGAAACTTTCGAGAGAGAAAAGAAATCGATCAGAGATAACACGAGTAGAGAGAGAGAGAGAGCACATAAACAAAAGAGACATGAGCGTAGATCACGAGCAGCCGCCGAAGGTAGCCGCGTCTGATTTAGATTGTTTTACGCGAGTATGCAACGCGTCGGTGGCGATGTTCGGGATCGGCTCCATCATCGGCGCGCTGAAAGCGACGTGGGCGGAAGCGCCTTTGACGATTCAAAGAGGTCAAACGCTCGCGGCGGTCAGGAATACCGGGTCGTACATGGCGAATTCCGGCGGTTTGTTTGCCGCAGTTGGAGCCACGTACACGGGAACGTCGTGTTTATCTAAAAGTATCCGAGGTCAAGACGACTTTTGGAACGGCGTTTATGGCGGGCTCGCCGCCGGGACGGTTATGGGGTTAAAGGCGAAAAAGGTGGGCGTCGCGGTCGGCGCCGGGGTGGCGTTTGCCGTGGCGAGCGCGAGCGTCGACGGCACCGGGGAAAAAGTACGAGGCGACGGGTTGTTTGACGACAACGCGACGCCAGGAAGAGTGTACTTTCCGTACAACGAGAAGAAGTAACGGAACGCGAATGGAAGAACACGCTTTATAACCGTCGTCTCGGAGAGCGCGTCAACGGGTTCTCGATTCTACGAACGTTTGTAATTTAACACCAATCGAAGAGTACGCTCCTCGTAGCTTTTTATCAGATTTTTATTATTAATATCGTCGCCGTCGTCGTCGTTTTTTTCGTCCCTGTTTTCTTATTCTCGCGTTGCTTCAGATGTTTGGCACGTGCGACATCGCGTCGTTTCGAACAAAGTTTTACGTGTTGCTCTGAGGTTGGAAATTTTCAAAAACTCATAAAAAAAGACAAAGAGAGGAGCGCGCACCAGACCACAAAAGAGAAGGCGCCGCGACCGCCCCGAACGATGTTCCCGTAGTACTCGTCGCGCTCGAAGAAAACAGCTCAGAAGTTCAGCTGAACGGATTGTACCAACACGTCAGCATGGGCATCTCCTCTCTCCTTTTGAACATCAAATCGATTACGAAATCGGGCACGCACATCAGCGCGCACAAAAACTGCAAAGTCGCGGTAGATTCGTACTGCTGGTTGCACAAGTGCGCGTATTCGTGCTCGAGAGAACTGGTGGAAAACTGCGGGAACCAAGACGCGTTCGTGTACGCGTTTTTGAATCGAGCGCGAATGTTGAAGAATGCCGGGATATCGGAAGTTATTTACGTCTTTGACGGTGCCTCGTTGCCGAGTAAAGCGAGAGAGGAGACGCAGCGAAGACAGAGACGGGAAGCGGCCAAGGATATGGCGAGAAAAGCGTGGAGCGAGGGCAACAGAAAATTAGCGTTCGACTACTACGCGAAGGCGATAGATGTAACGTTTGAGATGGCAAAAAGAGTGATTGATGCGATTGAAAGAGAAGGGTTGGGGCGAGTGTTAGTCGCGCCGTTCGAAGCAGACGCGCAGTTGGCGTATCTCTGTAAAAACGGGTACGCCGATGTGGTCATCACGGAAGATTCGGATCTGTTAGCGCACGGTGCACCCATCGTGTTTTATAAAATGGATAACAATGGTATCGGGGATGAGATTCGGTACGAGGATTTACCGAGAAACAGAGGGTTACGATTCGATCAGTTTACGCCAGATTTGTTTTTACAGATGTGTTGCATGAGCGGGTGCGATTATTTGCCGAGTTTGCCGAGCGTAGGAATGAAGAAGGCGCATCAGGCGATGCGAAAGTGTCGAGAGTACGGCGCAGCTTTGCGCTCGTTTAAATTTGAAGGGATTCGGGTCGACAAGGAATACGAAAGTGGGTTTCGAGACGCGTTGATTACGTTCAAGCACGCGTTGGTGTATTGTCCGAAGAGGAAGAAGTGCGTGAACTTGAGCGATTGCGCCGAAGACAATGGGGAGCCTGAAGAGGATGCCTTGAACTTGAGATTTAGCGAGGATGACGAGAAGAGACTTTTAGGTGAACGGCGAGTCGATTCGGTCTGCGAAGGTGTCGCGAATGGGAAACTTCATCCAGTAACTCTGCAGCCATATCCCGCGCAAAGAGAATTACCGAAAAGCAAAAGAAACGTTACGAATAACACGAATGTCAACAACGGTATGACCATGAATAATTATTTCACGACTAGAAAAGATGAAGAAAGAACGGTGGGATCTGGACAATACCAATACCAGCATCACTCGCGCTCTGCTGTTCGTTCAGATGCACCAAAAATGCAACCGTGCAGACCGATTGTGCGCTCAAGCTTTTTCGCCAACGCTCTGAAAGACGACAAAGAAGAGAAGAATAGGCGAGAAGCTTTGAAACAGTACGCCGCGAAGCCGTCGACATTTGATGAATTCGAATATTCCAACAGAAACAATAATGACATCAAGACTTTGTTACCGCTGAATCGCGCCACACCCGAGCTATCATTGCAGTCGCCGATGAAGAAACGTACCGTGAAAAAGTTTGACTTGTACGGCTCTGCCGCTAAACATACGCCTGGGGATACGAAGAACGAGAGTAAGATTGAAACGTCACCGAACGTGATCTTGAACACGACAGTGCGAAAATCACCGAGACATTCAAAGATGAGATCGAACGCACTCGATGCTAACGTTGACGACGATGACAACGCGACACCGGCTGTCGGGAAGAAAACGGCAGATTTCCTCGAAAATTTTAGATTCGATTCCACATCTTCGAAAAAGAAGAAGGTTTCGTCTGGACAAAAAACTACCGTCATTCCGAGCACCGTGTCAGTCGGCAAAAAGAAGAAAGCAGCAGCATCGGTATCGAAAACATCTGCGATGACAACGAGTAAAAAGAAACGCCGAACATCGAAGCGTCTCTCGGCGGGTGGAGAGAGAACTTCCGCCGGCGCCTTGTTTTCAGAATTCGCTTTATACCCAAACGATTAATTATAGGACAACACATATATAGTAGCTAGCTTAAAATAGTTCCTTAGTAGCAGCTCATACACAATCGCGTTTGTTTTAATACTAATTACAAGAATACAACGAGAAATCGTTTTTTTTCATCTACAAAAAAGAGCTAGCTATCTCACGGCAAACTGATTCTTTATTTTACCCGTTCGCGTGTCGCAAAGCATTCGTTCGTCCCTCCGATGCTTCGCGTCTAACCTCTGCCTTGCGAAATCGAGCGCTTTTGGATTCGTCTTCATCTCCGCCAGCTCGTCTACTTTCGAACGAATCACGACGTCGAACCCATCTCTCGTCGTGAACTTCGCGCTTTGCCGTCCCATCGCTTCTTCTCGCATCCTCTCCCGTTTCAGTTGCTTCTTCCGTTTTTTTCTTTGAGATTTGGTATCGTGAAAGTCTCTCAGGTATTTTTCTTTCAACTCGTTCTCGTTCGCGGCGACGGCGTCGACGATATCCTCGTCCAAAGTGAACGCGTCTGGGTCTTCGAACTCTTCCGCCTCATCGTCGTCCTCGGGCTCTTCCTCTTTCCTCTTTTCCATCGCCCTTTCTTCCTTCTCTCGTTTCCTCTTCGCCGCCGCCTCCTGCCGCTCCTTTTCTTTTTCCAAACGCTTCTCTTTTTCTCTCTCTTTCGATATCTGCTGCATCTCTATCGCGCGTTTCTTCGTCATTTGCTCTTCTCTCGTATCTCTCTCCGCGTCCGCGCGCGCGACTTCTTCCGGCGGCGCGTCGTCCGAATCGCTCTCGTCGCCAAAATCGTCTCCTCTTTTTCCCACATTCTTCTTCTCCGTTTCTTTCCGTCGTTTCTCGTCTTCTTCTTCTTCCTTGTCCCCACCACCACCACTACCACCGGTGAGTTTCCCCCTCGAACGCGTCGCGCGAGGCATGTGCTCTCTCTGACGTCTTCTCTGCGCGCGTACGCGTGCGTCCCTTCCTTTCTTCTCAAAGGAAAATGCGCGTTGTGTCCGTCGGGTGCGCGCTTTCGTCTGCGGCGTCTCGGTGTCGTTTTTCCCCAAACTCAACTTCTTTTCCCTAATAAAAACCTTCACCCGCGCTTTTATCAGAACATACGCGCATAACTCACACGAGAAGAAGAAAATGCCTCGAATCACGTGCACGGGCAATCCCGAGCAGAGAGGGTGCGGGACAGTTTTGGTGCACCCGCCGTCGGCGGCGTTCGTGCGTTGCGCGGTGTGTGCAGCCATCACTCCGTGCGGGAGTAATGGTGAAGGCACCTCGTCGTCGTCATCGAACGGTACCACTGATACTAATAACAGCGCGGGGAATCAAAGGCGCCGCGCATCGTTTTCATCGACGAGATTGATGCCGTCGGGGGGGAGAGAGATGGCTGCCATCGAGTGCCAAGGATGCACGGTTCGACTGATGTTTCATTTAGGCGCGACGCAAGTGCAGTGCGCGTTGTGTCACACGGTGAACCGAGTCGTTTCCGGAGGTGGGGTGCAAAGACAGGACGTTTCACACTGCACGTGTCGGGGGTGCGGGGTGACGCTGATGTACACGAGAGGCGCGACGAGCGTGAGTTGCGGGGCGTGTCACGCGGTGACGAATACGGCGGGGATAGCCGCGGAGAGAGAGGGGAATAGCAAGATGAATAGCGGAGACGAGGAGAGAGAGTTGGTGGTGGTTGAAAATCCGCCGGTGAAGTTGAGAGACGGTCGCGTCATGCCCAACGTGAGCGTCGCAGTGGAAATTCATAGCGCGAAGAATACGAAGAAGTAGCATTGTATATAAATAAAAAGCGCTCGGTGTATATTATATGATTATTTTACAACATTTTCTATGATACATGGTACACAGTTTATCCATCGAGTTGGCGAAGTTTAAAGCCGATGTTTATGTATTGCAACTCCAACGATTTCAAGTTTGACGGCATGTCGTCGTACCCGGGTTCTCTCCCGAAACGAATGTGGAAGTTGATTCTCCATAACTTCAGAATTCTCGCCAATCGAATGTGACGATTCACGTGTTTTCCTAAATACGACTCGTACGCCTCGTCGCCGTGGACGTGCCTCAAAGCTTTCCCGAGTTTCCCAACCATCGGGCCTCTTCGCGCTCGCATATACTCGTATACTTTCGGATTATTCGTAAACGGATCGTCTAATAACGTGCCTCGAAAGTTCTCGGAAACATTTTTGCTTCGACTCGCGTCGTATTCTACTTTTCCAAAATCGATCGGCGACGTTTGGCCTTGTCTTCCGATGGTACACAACCAGTTCCTCGCCGCTTCGCGCGCGTCGGCCTCGGAAACCGGAGAAGAAGAGGAAGAGGAAGACGAAGAAGAGGAAGACGTTCCGTATTCCGCGTTCTCGTCGTCCTCTGCGGACCCGTACGTCCAATTATACCCGTGTTTTTCTCTGTACGACGTGTACGGTTTCTGTTGTTGCTGAAAATCGCTCATGGTCGATCGCACCCGATGCGCTCTTTTCTTGTTATTCTGGTTGTTGGAGTCTGAAGCGTTGTTGTTGTTGCTGGTATTGTTGGCATTGCTGCCGTTGCTACTCCCCGCCGCGCGAACGAGGCGGGTATTCGAGAACACCTGATACAAAAGAACGAAATAGAGAAAGAGAGAAAGATCAAACGCGTCAGCGATCTGTGTTTCGCGGCGCGCTCGATCGAACAAACAGAGAGACAGAGACAGAGACAGAGAGGAAAAAAAAAACATTTCCCGAGAGAGAGACAAAGATATTCTCTTTCGCCCGTCGACGTCGCGCTTCCTCTTCCATTCTTTTATACCTTGTCGTTACTCTTACTCTTCCTCGAACGATGGTGGCACGAGAGGCACACCGAGGGCGACGACGAGAAGGAACGCAACGACGCTTCCATCCCGCGCGTCGTCGCGATCCTCTCAGATGTGCTCTCGTTTCGCGTGCGTCTTCTTCTTCTTCTTCTTTTGTGCGAGTTTGTGGGTCGCAATAATGATGTGTGACGCTTTCGCGAAGAGCACCCAGCACCACGCGAGCGAGCGGTGTGTTGTTTTTGTTTGGGGGTGGCGGAGGAGAGAGATTTCGAGAGAGTTTTCATCAGATTCGCGACTGACTTTTCCCGCCTAAATTTTCAAAAGCATCGCGCAGAGGAAGAAAAATTTTTAAAAAATGCAGGAGACGAATCGTCAAAAAAAGCGCAGCGCAACCTTTTAAACACACGCACGCGCACGACGACGCACGCGTCGCGTTTTTATTATTCGCGCGAGTGTAGAGCTGATCGCATTTCTTTTTGTTGCGCGAGTAGTGTTTTTTTTGCGGAGAAAAGAGAAGAATGTCCACGCGCCGCTCGACGCGGAGCGGGAGATCCGACGCGAATCTGGTCGAAGAGAAGAAGAGAAATCTCGATTTGAAACGAACGCGATCGACGAGTCGAGGACGGAAAAAGAAGGAGGAAGAGCCGACGACGACAGAGACGACAGAGACGGAGGAGGAAGAAGAAGAACGCGAGAAGCAACCGCAAAAGTCGATTTTGAAGACGAGAAACAAGAGCGTGAACAAAGTCTGGGGAGTCTCGAGTGGTGGGAAGAAGAGGAAGAGCGCTGCGGTTGATGGCAAAAAGGAGCAAGAAAAAGAAGAGGTTGAGGAAGAGATGCCGGCGGTGAAAGAGAAGGACGACGATGAGAAGGACAACGACGACGACAAGGATGGTAAAGAGGAAGATGAACAGCAGTTACCGCTCGTCGCAGTGACGCCGAAACAGCAACAAGCCGGTCGCCTCGAAGGCGCCGACGAAGAAGAGGAAGAGGAAGAAGAAGAAGAGCAAGGCTTGTTTGAATGGATCGCGAAAAAAGAAAAGTTACCGGAGGAGAAAGCAAATCGATTAGCATCAGAGTGGACGACGCGATACCAAGAGGATAAGGCGTCTGCGGCGGCAGAAATGTACACTTTGTTGACGAAAGCGAGCGGCTGCAAGGCGAAAGTTTACAAGCCGGAGCTGATGAATTCGGAGTGCGCCGTTATCTTAAAGAGAATAGAAGACGAGCTGAGACAAGGTAACGTTAACCCAGACGATCCGATGGCAGAGAAAGGAAAGGTGTACAGGTACTTCAAGAACGATTTGATTCTGTTCATGCGCGCGGTGGTGAGAGAAACGATCGATTCGAGAGACTTGTTCGACGATACCATGTTTGAAATGTTTCGGGAGATTTTTCAGACGTGTTCAAACTCAAGCGCGCGAGTGGTGCGAATTGTTGCGACCGAGATGGGGCTTACAGTTATTTCTGGATTAGTGAATGCGTGTTTGTCCAATTCGAAGCAAGCGGCGTTGAAACAAAGACAATTAGACAACGCGTTGGCGTCGAAACGAAAAGAGGCCAAGACGGAGGCGGAGGCCATAAAGAAAACCATGGATCAATGCGCGAAGAATACCGAGGCGTGCACAGGAATGATCAAAGAGATGTTCAACGGCGTCTTCACGGGACGATTTCGCGATTACGACGCGCAAATTCGCGCGAGCTGCATGGCAGCGGTGTCGAACTGGATGTTGGAGTACCCTTTGATGTTTTTGACGGATTTTTACTTGAAATATTTAGGATGGTCTATGAACGACAAATCGCCACTGGTGAGATTGGAGGTTTTGAAAGGTTTGCGACGTTTATACGCGGACGGAACGAACGCATCCATCATGGATGGATTCACGAATAGATTTAGCGAGCGCATTAAGGAGCTTTTATCCGACGTTGATCCTATGGTGACATGCGAAGCGATTTTTGTCGTTGCGCAACTGCGCGAGTACGAGACGTACGACGCAGACACGATGAACAAAGTGTTGCACTTGCTTACGGAGGAAAACGAAAGCGTTCGAGTGACTGCGGCGAAAGTGTTGCCAAAAATATTACCGTCGTTGTTGGAGCAGTACAATAAAAGTCGCGCAGGCGCTAATGGCAAAAAGAAGAAGCCAGCAGCGAAGAAGAAAGCGAAGGCGGCGAAGAAGACGAAAAGGAAAACAAACAAAAAAATACGAAACGAGGACGATGAGGACAACACGGACGAAGACGGAGAAGAAGAAGAAGAGGAGAAACGTGGCAATTTATTCGGTGACAATGAAGAGAACGACGAGTTAGAAGACGAAGATTTCGATACGAGCCTGGGCGTTGGCGAACTCTCGGCTACCGAGACACTTGAAAGCGTTTTGGAGTTGGTGAAAATTTTGTCCAACACGACGCACGCGAAGCATCTTCCAGAAGACGACGCTTTGGAAACGCACTCGAAAATCATCGATGCCGTCTGGGACGAAATGCCTCTGTTCCATTCGTTTGAATTTTTGGCCACAAAGTTGTGCGACGAAGAGTTTTGCGATGACATTGGGGATGCCACTGCGCTGGCGAACTTAACGCTTCGCGCGGTTAAGAAATCACAAATGGAAAACATCATCGCCGACGCTTTGGCGAAATCAAACGTACCCACGCCAGCAAAAATGAGCATGACCAAACGCGATAGGGAAACGTGCGATCAAAGCAGAGAAAAGATCACGCTCGCGTTCACTACGCATCTTCCGACGTTGTTGGAGAAATATTCCGTAGAAGACGAAGTCCTGGCACCTCTGCTGGGAATAATCCCATACTTGAAGCTCGAACATTATCCGTTGCGACAGCGAGACAACGAATTTGAAGCACTGATGGAATCCGTCAAAAGCATCTTATTCAAGCGCGTCGATGCGAAAGTTTTAGACAGCGCTGCGAAAGCGATCGCGTTTTGCGCCCACGATGGCTACGAAGGCACGAGAAGCGTCGCGATGAAAGTTTTCGATTCCATCGCCGAACACCTTGGCGAGAAGATTTCCCAGTTAGCCAGTAACGCAATTGTGAACAGAACCGTAAACGTCGACGAGGACGAAAACGACGACGACGATTTCATCGTTAGCGAAGACAATGGCGACGGATTCAGTTTGAAATGCGCTTTATTGCGCGTCTCAGCACTCCTCAAGCATGCGAGATTATCAAAGCTCGAAGGCGAAGCGGTTTTTGAAGCAATGGCTAGACTTTTGGACGAAATTTCACGTAATGTTCTTAGAGATGGCGAGAAAAAACTTTCGAAAGAGGTCCGAGTTGGTCCAATCGCTGCGGGATTACTCGCAGAAGGGGTCATGTACGAAACGGTTTGGCGTGGGATCGACCTGTCCGAAACAGAGCGCGGGCGTGTGTCTGAAGAAGACATCCTCACTTTTCAAAACACGCGCGACAAATGTTTGACGAGCTTAATTCGTTTAGCCGAAAATGCGGAAAAAATTTTCGGAAAGTACGGGTCGAAGGTTGTCGTAGATACTAGACGTAAGTGCACGGCCGCTGTCGCCGATGCCGTCTTATATCTCAAAATGGCTGCGGAGACATCCGTTTCGTTACCGCCGAACATGATGACGGCAGCGTGGCGTGCAGCGGATAAAATAATGACTCCGGAAGATGAAAATTTAGACGCCGATGTTAACGCCGCAAAAATTGGATACCAGCTAGCTCTAGTAGACGCCAAGTGTGGTGATCACGCGAACGGAAACGTAGCAGCTCCGGCGTTTATTTCCAACTTTGCAATCGGCGGGGACCACCTGGATGCCGCCATCAAGGGGTTCATGACGGAATTGCGTCGCGACAGTCCCACGAAACTCGCGAGAACAATCTTCATGGCATTAGCAGATGCTTATCAAGTGGTTTCAAACGCGATGAAAGATGCGGACGCCGACGATGACATCGCGCAAAGAGCGATTGACTTTTTGCGCGACCTCGCGACACGCATCGCGAGCATCTTCTCCCCGTCCGTGCAAAGAGACCGTTTGGTGGTGCGCTCGATGACCGCAGATTGCGTGAATTACTCGTTGTTACCGTTGAAACCAGAACGTTTTGCCTTCTTAGATTACGCAGTTTCGGCATTCATTCCGAAAATCTCGCAAGTTGACGCGAAGAACGTCTTGGAAGTGTGCGAAAAGCAGTTGGCGCACGTCGACGAATCCGACAAGCGCTCGTTGAGTTTTAAAGAGTTCATCGAAGTCGTTCGCGTTCGTTCACTGGGTAAAAGTGCAGCAAAAGTGGAACGAGAGAAGAGAGCTGCGGCTAAGAAAGCCGCGAAAGAAGCTGAAATGGAAACCTCGTTCGAAGAAGAGGACGAAATCGAAACGGAATCGGAGCTCGATGGTGCGACTCCCGCAACGAACAAAACGCGAAAGACAAACAAAACTTCAACGCCTGGCTCGGAGAAGAAACGAACTTTAGAAACGAAGAAGAACTTTGCAAAGATTGTCGAAAACGAGGAAAGCAAGGAAGAAACCATCGCTACAACTACTGAAGACGGCGAAGCGGTAGACGCGGACATGGAAAACGTCGAGCAGCAGCAGCAACAACAACAACAACAACCGGAAAAAAATGACGACGAAAAGAGCGTCGAAGACATCGTTCCGGTGCAAAAGCCTTCGAGACGCGGGCGCAGATAATTTGTTATACAATAGGGATAGACGACAAGGTGAGAAGAATGAAAGAGAAACACACACAAACACACATGTAATATACTACTAAATACTCAATTATATATATATCAATGATAAACTTACAGGTAACAGAAACAAACTAGCATCGTCCGAGCGGCTTCAACTCTCTCGCCAAACGCCTTCTCGTTTCGTTCTTCGCTCTCAACGCAACCGCCTCCTCCGTCGTCACGTCGTCATCAAACCCGAGCACTGGCGCGGCATCAATTGCCCTCTCAATTGTCCCCGGAGGAGCTCTCGTTCTTTGATTATCAATCTCGTTCGTCAACCTCGCCAACTTCTCCAACGCTTTCTGCAACCTCTCTTTCGCCACCGGCATCGCGGCCAAAGACTTTTCCAACTTCTTCTTCGTCTCTTCCAGCTCCTCTGCCGAGATGTTCGCCGCCGCTAAAATGCTCTTGTTATTTTCCTCGTCCACTTTTCCGTCCTCTTCCTCTTCGTTGTTGTTATTCTTTTTCTTCGCTTCGATTGCCATCCGTTCATCTTTCAATCTATTCTCCAAGTTTTGCAACACTCTCGCCGGTCCAGTCAAGCGCTGCTCGCCAACCTTCTCGGTCAACTCCGCGACTTCGTTCTCCAACTCGTCCAACTCTGGGTCACAAGTAAGTTCTTTCAATCGTTTTTCCTCTTTAATTCGTAACTCTTCCATTTCTTCCTCGTTCTCCTCCTCCTCCTCGTCCGCGCGCGGTTCTCTCCCGGCGACCAGAACGTTTTTGCTCAACGTTTCCGTCACGGATTCGCACATTCGAATCAATTGAAAGGACATCATGTTCTGTTGAATTTGATCGGTATACATCGCCTTAGCTTCCAAGGCTTTATCCGTCGCCGCGTCGGCGAGGAACTCTTCGATCTTTTTCAGCTCCGACGGGGATTTTAATCTCACTTTGACCATGTTACTTAATAATAATAATAGCTCTTCTTCGTCGCGCGTTTCTCTTGAATTTTTTTGAATTCTCTTCTCAATAAAACCCCTCTCTCTCTCTCTGTTTTTGAATTTTTAATCTCGACTTTGAAACAATAAAAAGCGAGTGTTCGAGCGAGCGGGAAGCTTTCTGCAAAGGTCCGTTTTCGCTCAGTCGGCGTATCCACGACGCGAGATGAGTTGTCTCTCTCTTTTTATATATATCGCGCGCGCGAAGCAAACGAACGGAGCGCAAACCAAAAAAAAAGCGCGTGTGCTCTGTGTGTTGTGAGGCAATTTTTTCTCTGATTTTCCCGAAAAGAAGGAAGAGAGAAAAAAAATTGGTGCGTGCGATGAGTGAAATTTTTGAAATTTTTTTGCCTCTCGACTTCTGTATAGAGCTCGCGCGTTTTTGGCAGAAGAAGAAGAAGAAGAAACCAAACGAACGATTTGGAGCCATCCAGTTTTGCTCGAAAGGGAAAGCGCGAAAAAAGCGCTCTCGCTCTCTCTCTGGTCGCGGTGTGACGTTTCCTTTTTTCCACTTCTCAGTAATCATCGCAAAAATCATCGTCAGTACTCTATCCACGCGTAAATAAACACACACACACACAATGTTTAGCGCAACCAGTCAGGCCCAACGAATCGTCTCCCTTCGCACGACCTCCGGGTCGTCTTCTTCGTCTTCGTCTTCGAGAAGACCGTCGCCGTCGTCTTTGGCGCGATGCAGCGTCGGTGCGACGAAGAAAACGGAAGACAAAAAAGCCAGCGTCGTCATCGCGTCGTCGTCTTCGGAAGATGTCGGTCGCACCGCGCTGTTGGCGACCATCGCGTCGTCCCCGATCGTGTTAACCGCGCAAGACGCGTTCGCAAAAGGTGGGGAGTTTGGCTTGCTCGAAGGCCGCACCGCGGCGTTGGTGCATCCGTTTTTCTTGGGCATCATGTACGCCACCAGCTTATACGCCGGGTATTTAGGCTTGCAGTGGCGAAAAGTGCGCACGGTCGGCGAGGAGATTCAAGAGTTGAAAAAAGCCGGCGCGGGTGCGGAAACGGCGAATGGGGAAGCCGCGGCGGCGAACCCGAACCAATCGAAAATTGACGAGTTAACGAAAGAACGCAAGGAGTTAGTCGCCGGGAACTATAAAGAGAAACACTTCAACGCCGGGTCGCTCTTGTTGGCGTTCGGGACGTGCTTAGCCATCGAGGGCGGGATGAACACGTACATTCGCGTCGGGAAGTTGTTCCCGGGCCCGCACTTGTACGCTGGAATGGGGATTGTGGCGTTGTGGGCCGCCGCCGCTGGTTTGGTGCCGGAGATGCAAAGAGGCAACGACAAGGCGAGAAGCGCGCACATCGCGTTGAACGCCATCAACGTCGCGCTCTTCACGTGGCAGATTCCGACTGGTTTGGAAATCGTCGGGAAGGTGTTTCAGTTTACCAGTTGGCCGTAACGGGTAGACGTGCATATGGATTTGTGCGAGAGAGATATATATAATAAGATTCGTGTAACGCTCATTCTCTTTAAAATACTATAAACATGTCACCTCTTTATGTTTACGCTGTTTCTCTCACTTTCTCATTGATGTTCTTTTTCGCTCAAGTGTCGTCATATTTTCACAGCCGAACCATGCGTCGAAGCTCGTCGGCGACGAGGAATCTTTTATCCCGGCACTTGGCCTCCCTGAACGCGCAGAGCGCGACTTCACTTTCGAGCGCGTCCTCTGCGTCTTTTTCAGCGTCGCTGTGTCGCCCTGAGCCTCGCTCGTCGAGCGGTAGAAGCGATGACGCGCGACACTTGTTGGAAAACGTCAGACGTCACTCCACGGCGAGGGAGTTTTGCACGGCGCATGAGAGGAGGTTTTTGAGCGCGAACGCGCACTTTGATGGGCACGTGGATGCGAAAAGAAGGAGTTTGAGAGACGACGCGGACGTGCAGAGACGATTGAAGTCAACGAAAGCTTCGTCGTCGTCGTCGTCGTCGTCCTCTTCTTCGGCTCCTTCAAAGAGGGAAACGAATTCCAAGAAGTTTGCCACCTCGAGCGGCGGCTCGAAACAACATCAGCAACAACAAAATCAAAATCAGAACAAACACTCGCTGTTCACGTCGAAGCCAAAATCGTTAGCCATACCGTTCGATTCTACCTCGGAGGTTTTCGAAGTGCCGGAAAAGCGCTCTGCGAGCCTTCCATGGTACACGCGTATCATGTTGAAAATTGGCGGGTACGATAGTTCGGAAAGCGTGCAGAATCGAGCGTCGCAGCGGTTATTTAAAGCTGTGATCGAGAGGTGCGACGAAGCAAAGTTCTACGAGGTTCTTGGATTAGAGCACTCGTTCCGAACGGAGCACGCGATGTTTGTGTTGCACGTGTGGTTAGTTTTAGCTCGATTACGACGCGAAGGGGATTCTGGAAAGGCGATTTCGCAAATGTTTTACGACACATTCCAAGAGGAAGTGGAGAAGAGAGTCCACCGAGAAGGCGTGAAAGTGAGAGTTCGGTCGACGTTGAAAGAGTTGGAGCAGTCATTTTACGGGTCCGCGTTGGCATACGATAAGGCGTTGATTAGCGGGAACGACGATTTTATGAAGTCGTTGAGGAGAAACGTATTCATGAACGAAGGGGACGAGAAGAATGCAAAGGCTCTGGAGAGGTATTGCAGAAGGGAGATGGCGTGTTTGCACATCACCGAGACAGAGGCGGTTGTGAGTGGTAGAGTGCGCTTTTCAAGCATTGATTGAGATAGTATGATTTTCGTGTAGCGCGGACGAAAGAAAAAAGCATTAGCGGCGTTAGCTTCAATTCGAATGGTTGTTGTTTCAACTTCTTATATTATTTATCGCAAATGTTTCAATATTATAGAACAATATTAATATAGTAGCAACACAAGTGACTTTGCTCTCGCATTAGTCGCTCTTGTGACGCTTGGCGCCCCCACCTCGTCCGCGATTTCCTCTTCCTCTGCCGCCGCCTCTGCCGCCGCCGCGATGGTCTCTTTTGTTACCGTTGCGATCTTGACGATCGCGATCTCTCGCGCGTCTATCGATGGCTTCCCAATACGACTTTTCCTCGTCGCCTCCAACGAGTTCAAGCGCGCACGCGTCGCCTTCTACCTCAATCGCGTTGCCGCCTTGGATGGATTCGATTATTTTCGCCGCTACTTTTTCGTCTTCGAATCTCAAAAAGCCAGACTTTTCGCCTTGCTTGAAATCGACAAACTTGATTTTACCGTACGATTCAAACGCACTTTTAATGCCCTCGCGAAACTTGACGAAATCTTCCCACTCTGTGTTTGCCTTTTCGCCCAAAGTGATTCTTGCAATCATCCCGGGCGTGTACTCAACCTCTCTCTCTTCGCCGTTGTTTTCTTTCTTCTCTCTTCTTTCTCCTCCTCTTTCGTCGTCTCTGCTACGTTTGCTACCATTATGATTATTGTTATCGTGACGACGATCGCTAATCACCACTTCTCTTTCCGCTCTTTTCCTCTCCTCGTCTAACTTCGCGTACTTCTCTGGATTGGCCGCTCTGTCCGCCTCCTCCTTCGCTTTCTGCTCCGCCTTCAACGCCTTCTCTTCCTTTTTCTTTTCCAAGTACTCCTTCTTGAACATCAACGTCACCTCCGCGCCTTCGAACACCAACTTGTTGGACATTGCGGTCACCTTTTTGGCGCTCTCCTCCGTCGCAAACTCGACGAAGATGCTTCCTTTGAAATCTTTCGAGGCGATGTGTCTTCGTAATCTCACCGACAACACTCTCTCGTCGCACTCCTTCTCAAAGAAATCCGTCAACGATTCAATCGTCGCCGTCATCGGAAACGGGTTCGCATACAACGACCTCTTCTCCACGTCCCGATCGATTTCCTCTTTCGGTCTCAGATCCTCTTTCCTTCTCACTCTCGGATCTGAAGTCGTCTCGTCGACGACTTGCAAACTCACAGATTTCTCCTTCAACAGTTTCGCAACGGCCTCGATGACCTCGGGGTTATTTGACCCGCCAGAATCGTACAAAACGTCGCGCATGCGCTGAAATTTCAGAAGCAATCTCAAATCCACGTAAGACTCCGGATCTCTCTCCACCGTTTCTCGCAAAAACTTATCTCTCGGTAAGTTGGAATCCGAAAAGTAAAACTCCAGCTGCCTCAACAATTTCCTCTCCAATTGCTCGTCGAATGGGACGAAATCCCGGTACTGTTTTCGGTCGTTTTTCCATCTCTCCCCCCCTGGACCTTCGTTCTTCGCGTCAGCCGCGGTGGCTTTGTTTTCTTCGTCCGCCATGATGCGTTGGTTGCTACCTTTTGTGTGTGTGTGCGTGCGCTGTGTGCGTAAAAGAGCGGGAATAGTTTTGGCGGCGGGGACCTTGGGGGATCGTGATTTTTTTTTCTTTTTGTTTCTGTGACTGAAACCCTAAATTTTTCACGTTAAAAAGTGGATTCACGTTCAATTTTCCTCACTAGAATAGAAGGCTTTACACGATGCCACCGCGGCGAAGCGCTCGAGGGAAGAGCGCGAGCGTGGAACCACCACCGGTAGAGGACGAGAAAAAACAAGAAGACGACGACGCACCACCTCCTCCGAGGAGAGGACGGTCGAAAAGCGCGAGCGTGGAACCACCAACAGCACCACCAGTAGCAAAAGCAAATAAAGAAGAAGAAGAAGAAGAAAAGAAGTCACCGATCAAGAAAAAGACGACGCCGTCTCCTTCGTCGAAGAAGAATGCGCCAACGACCGCGGCTGCTCCGGCGGCGGCAGCAGCTGCGACGAAGAAGAAACCCGTCGCCGCGAGCAGCAACGTCGCCAGAAAGAAGAGCGGAAGCTCGAGCGGCGGTAAAAAAGTCGCGCAACAACAGCCGGAAATCGTGGACGAGACGAATCGATTGAAACGAGAGACGGCGTTTTTGTGCCCGATGCAGTTTAGGAACAATTTACCGCCCCCGAGGGCACTGGATTGGAAATTACTGCGAAGGAAAGGAAGTTTAGACGACGATATGATGGCGGAACACAACGTGGCGCTGTTGTACGACGAATTGAGGCGATCGGCGAGAATGTTTTCTGAGGATTTGGGGATAAATTTGGACCCGATTGGCTCGGACGCGTTTCGAGCGGCGAGGACGAAAGGAGAGATTCACCCGGACGATTTGATATTATTAGCTAACGATTCCGCGAAGGATAAAGAGACGGCGAGTGGAACCGGAAGAAAACCGGATGTGAATAAAGCAATGTGGTTGATGAACACGAAATACATATCCGAAGGAGGTTTGTCGTTGAAGACGGGGATATCGGAAAAGTCGAATTTGATTTTAAAGAGACAAAGAGAGTTGAGAGAACAAGAGGAAAAGTTAGATCCAAGTTTGAGAGAATACAACAAATCGTTGACGGAACGAGAGAAGCAAATATTGGCGATCAAGAAATCTTTCGAGGCGGCGGAGAAGGTGACTTTAGAAACGGTGAAGCACCCGAGAAACAAGAGTTTGAAACCGGTTTCGGTGACGCCGGTATTTCCAGATTTCAAGGTTTGGCCGCAAAATTTTGTGAGGTTGACGTTTGATGAGGACCCAACGTTAGATGTGGAAGGTATGAGTGAAGCCGCGGAGGATGTCAAGGACAAAGCGATGCAAAAAGCGATGGTGAAACCGATGATGGTGGAAGACGAAGCCGGTCGTCCTGATAAGTTCATCGCGTTGATGCTTCCGAAAGATGCCGCAAACGCGGAAAATGTAAAGATATTGGACGAAAACGAAAATGAAAACGGAACAGATTACGAATGGGTGAGAGAATACAAATACGCGGTGAAAACGGAAGATATTAACACGGTGTGCTTTTATTTCGGTAAAGACCGTGTGACGTACGCCGACTTGAACACGAAGATAACCTGTCAAAAGAAAGCGAAGAGCACAAAAGGCAGAGAAGGCCAAGCCTGGAAACCAGTCTCCGTGCACGTGAAGAAACGCAAACGCACGGAGGAGGAAGAGGAGAAAAGAGCGGGAAAGTTAGCCGCGATAGAAGCTTAAGTATATATAAATGTTATAATATGAAAAACGAATTGAAAACGTAAATCACGCGTCGCGCGTCTCGAATGAACACGGAACGATTTACTCCAACATCGCCCGTTCCAACTCTTCTTTCAAACTCCCATCTTTATACGCCTCCATGGTAATATCGCATCCGCCGAAGAACTCGCCACCGATGTACAGCTGCGGAAATGTCGGCCAACTGCTGTACACTTTCATCCCACTTCTCAACTGTTCGCTGGCTAAAATGTCCACGTCCGTGAACGGCACGTTCATGCTCTGTAAAATCTGCACGCACGTGTTTGAAAACCCACACCTCGGCGCCGATTTCGTCCCTTTCATGAACAACACCACCTTGTTCTCCGTCACGCACTTATCGATTTGCAATTTCAGTTCTGGTCCGAGATTCGCGTACGTAATCTTCGTCGTTTTGGTGGGTTTTCTTCCCATTTTGGAAAACGACGTCGTGGCGCCGCTCGCGCGTCGAGTCGCGCACGAAGAAGGAGAAACGGCCGTCTTAAACGACAAAAGCGTCGATGATGTGCTCGCCATCGTTGAATAAATACTCTCAGGTGTTATTTATTACGTGTGCGCGTTCGCAGAGAGAGAGAGGTTGCAAAAAAAAGTATGACGAGTCGAGAGTCGAGTTCTTCTCTCTCGTCTTTTTCAGCCAACCCGACGAGGCTTCTTTTCCACATTTTTTTTTTCCTAAAAAGCTTCTTTGTTTGGCTTTTTCACAAGCCTCTGCGCCTTCCATTCGCCCAAAGTGGCCACGTCCCCCTCCGAAGCGACGCCTCACAAATAAATTCCAACGAGAGAAGAGCGTATCGTCGGGAAACTCGTCCACGCAAACTCCATTAAAACGCGTTTCTCTCTCTCTCTCTCTCTCTCTCTCTCTATCGGATCGAACCAAAAGCAAAGAAGGAAGAAGGCACCGAGCGCGCGCGCTCTCTCTCTCTCGATGGCGTCGTCTTCTTCGCTCTCCTTCTCCTCCTCTTCCGCGCTCGTCGGGAGTTCACCCGTCTCGAGATGCGGAAGAGGAGGAAGACGAAGAAGCGCGAAGAAGAGGACGACGATTACTCCACCGAATGCGACGACGAGGGACCACGCGAACATCAACGAGGAGGAGAAAAAGATATCCGCCTCCGACCAACGCTCGGATAAACCGAGTAAAAGTAAAATGTGGGGGTCAAACTCTTCCTCTTCTTCTTCTTCTTCTTCGATGAGCGCGAACATTCGAGCGATTCGGACGTTTGCCGGGAACGCGAGGACGATGCTCGTCGCGTCCTCCAGTGGATCAACGACGACGCCCCCCTCGGGAAAATCCAACTCTTTGAAGAACAACAACAACAACAACAACAAAAGGTTGAACGCGATGTCCGTGGAAGAGAGCGAACGGGACGGAGAGATGGCGAGGGAAGAAGAAACGACCAGGGAGAAAGGGATGGCGTTTATCGCGAAGATCGCGAACGGATCGATCATTCCCTCTTCTTTGAATTCAAGTTTGAGTTCTAATTCTTCGAAGAAGCTGATGGAGAATGAGGAAGAGGCGACGAAGGCGACGTCGAGTAACAGTGGAAGCAACGAAAAAGGTAAACAAATAATAGGCAGAGATAACGTGAGGATTGCAACGAGTGAGAATGATTTTGAAGTGGTGGCGAATTTGAGAGCGACTGCTTTCTACGACGATCTCACGGAACGACAAGCGCTGCCGTTCCCCCCTCGGTTTACGCCTACATTTCACCGAGAGTTTGCACAAAGGGAGAGGAAGGCGTTGGCGGAGAGAGTGGTGAGGCCAACTTCAGCGTGCGCTAAGTGCGTGTGTTTGGTGGCTGATGATTCTGGGGAACATTTGGTCGTGGAGAGGTTGAGGAATAGCTCGTCGGCGGTGATTGGGTGCTTGGACGTTTCCATTCGGCACAATCCGCAATCGAATTCGACGCGATACCAGTCTGAAGTCGCGGCTGATGCAAATGCGAACGATAGTATTAATAGATATAGTAACGGTCCAAAAACGGAAACGTTTGTATATGTGGACAACGTAGCTGTCGCACGACGCGCGCGGCGGCGTGGTGCGGCGAAGGCATTGCTCGAAGCTGCTTCGAATGAAGCCATCTCTTGGGGCGCGAGGGAGATGTTCACGCACGTTCACTGCGAAAATGCAGCGGCGAGACGATTGTACCACGCGTACGGGTTCAGAGCGTGTGTTCCCGATATCGAGGAGACATCATCAACGGAACAAGGAGAAGATGGAGTGGCGACGACTACAACGAGTATAAATAATAACGGCAACAGGTTTGGTCGACTGGCTGGCCTCGTCATGATTCGAGCGCCGTTGCCGTTGAAAAGAAACAACGAAGACTTCCCGCCGTCTGAGTCGTGCGATTGCGGATTTGAAATGATTGAAGAAATCGACGAGTGCGTTTGCGGGAAATCGGGCTGCAAAGACCCGTCCAAACGCTTGATTTCTCTGTAAATAGTATATGTGAAAGAGAAAAAGAGGAGGAGAATTTTGTGGAAACTTTGAGAATTGATTTTTTGTGTGTATTCTAGAAATGTAAATGCATTTAAGCGCGTGCTATATATATAAATCAACTGTGTGCTAATAAAACTCTATTGCGTATTGCTAGTAGCATCTCTGCCGCATGTACTGTACTATTGGTTTCCCTTGTCTTTCTCGTAGTAATCCGGCATGGATTCCAACAACTCGCGTCGTTCCCTTTTCCTTTTCGGTACCGGAGCCTTCTTGGTAATGACAGTCGTTTTCTTCGTATTTACGACTGTTAAACCATCAACTGTTGTAGTGACGACTTCTGCAGAGGGTTCCCTTGGTAGCTCTTTCGTGTCATTATTGCTGGTACTCGTCGACGTATTCCTCCTGTACGCGCGCTTTTGTTTCGGTTGCGCCTTCAAAATTTCTTCGAGCTTCCCTTCCAACCTTTTCACAAATCTGTCAACAGCGCCGCCAATCTTCTTCGCTGGATCGAGATAATCTGCCGCGTATGTCGACGGTACTGGCCGTTGTTCTAACACCAGATCCAATGCTTTACCGTAAGCTTCTGTTTGCTCGAGCAACGCTGCCACGCCCTGGATCCCACCATTCTCAAGGGATATCATCTCGTCTCGAACCTCTTCGTAAACCTCTAATAACTCGTTCTTTACGACTAGTTTAGTCGATTCCACGAAATCTCGTCTCTCTCGTTGCGTCAACGGTCGTGTGCATCCGATAATAAACGCATTATCCGCGACCATTTCTCTGATGATAGCTAACGTTTCGAGTGCAGCCTCCACATCATCATCATCATCATCTCTATCGCCGTCCTCTTCCTCGTCGGCCTTCTTGTTCTTGTCGTTGCTCTTCTTCTTTTGCACTACCTCCTCTTCTAATTTGTCCACCACTCCCAACAGCTCCCTCATTCTCTTTAAACTCACGTAAACTCTCGCTGTCGGTAATTCCTCTTCTTCTCCTTCCGCCTCTTTTGCTCTGTCTCGATAGCCTCGTTTCACGAAGAACACGTCTTTTCTCGGTTGTCTGCGATAGAACATGAAGAGTAAAAATAAAGCCCCCACGACTAAACTCGAGCTCGTCCGGCTCTTTTTCTCCTTCTCTCGAAACATCTTATCGTTGGCGAGATCCCATATCGCCAGCGACGCGTCGTACAATCTTTGCAGCTGTTCGTTCGGGTTGGTAAACTTCGTTTTCAAATGAAACATTCGGTCGAAATTCCGCTCGGTGTACAGCAATCGAAACGATTGGAACGGCGATTCCTTTTCTTTTCCTTTTGACGCCCTTCCATCTTTCTCGTCCCCTACCTCTTCCTTTTCCTCTCCGTCGTCGTCGTCGTCGTTATCGTTATCGTCGTCGCTTCTACCCGCACCGCGCGCGATTCCTCTCCTCTCCTTCTCTTCTTCTTCTCCTCTCGTTGCATTTTCCCTCCGTCGAAATTGCCACGCGCGAACGAGGTCGAAGCAATCCGTTTCCAGGCCGGGAGGGAAGAGATACTCTTCGTTCTCTTCTTCCTCTTCTTCTTTTTCGTCGTCGCTCTCGCTGGAACTCGTCATTCTCTTCTGTCTTGGGGAAGTTTTCAAGGGGCGACACTTTGGGGGAAAAAAACGACGATTTTACGAGTAGTGAGAAAGTCGACAAAAGAGCGCGCGCGCGAGCGAGAGAGAAACGCGCGCGCCGAATCGACCGACGAAGCGAATCGACGAAGATGACGATCGAATGACGAACAGCGCGAAGAACAAAAAGTCGTTTCTTCCGAGATGGCTCCTCGTCGCCGACGAGTCGTCGCGAAATAACGATAACGAAGACTGTCGTCGTCTTCTCTCGTCGCTGCTTCTCTGCGAAACTAACGGTTTCGATGCGAAAACGCGTTCGGAGGTGTTCTTTTCCTCCTCATCCTCGTCGTCGTCGTCCTCTTCGCGCGATGACGCAGTCGAGATGCTCTCTTCGACGTTCGCTGGAGCTTTCGACGAAGATGAATGGGAAGATGAAGAAGACGTCGCGGTCGCAAAACTCGTCGCGCTGCAACACGCGAAGGATTTTGTCTGGGAGGAGCTCCACACGGGAGACTGGCGAGACGCGAACGAAAAATGGCGCGAGTGCGAAGGCGCGGTAGTTTTCGAGTACTGTCGCACGTGCGTGAGATATGCGCAATTGAGAGCGAAGAGGGAGGATATCGGGATGAAATACGTCGAGCGGGTACTGCGAAGGGTGATTAAAGAGTTGGACGTGGGAGCGTTGCTCGCGGGAGAGGTTGGCGGCGGGAAGACGTTGGTGAAAGTCGCGGAGACTGTGAGCGCGACGCTGAAAGAGGCGAGGAAGATGATGCATGCGCCAGAAAAAGAGAAGAGGTTGTTGAGTTGGAGATTTGAATGCGAGGACGCGGATATTAGAAGAGAGGTAGATGTAGAGGAGGAGGAGGAGGACGATGACGACGGGAAGAAGAAACGAAAGAGAGATGAATTCGAAGAGGAAGAAAAGAGCGTCTTATTTCCGATACTCGAGAAAGACAAAGGAGGACAACCTCCATTAAAAGTGCCTAAATTTAAGAAACCGTTGTCATTGGAGACTTTCATGACGCAATTTTACTTGCCGAAGAAACCGTGCGCCATGCGACGATTTTGCACCCAGTGGCCCGCTCACGAGAAGTGGAAAGACCCATCATACTTTCTCGAACATTTTGGTGCTCGAGCCGTGCCGGTGGAATTTGGAAGCTCTTACTCGAGCCAAAACTGGAGGATAAGAGTCGTGACGTTCGAAGATTTTCTTTTGAAGCACATGATGGACGTCGAAAGCGGCGCTTATTTAGCGCAGCAAACGCTCGCGGATCAGTTCCCGCAACTTCTCGAAGATATCCGCGAACCGGAATACATCCACGGCTGTTTTCGAGAGGAAGATGAGAACGAAGAGTGCGATGCTTTCGATCAAAAAATCGCGAAAAACTTCTGGATAGGTCCGAAAAACACGGTCTCGCCGCCGCACACGGACCCACGAGATAACTTGTTCGTCCAAATATGCGGTGCAAAGCACGTCCGTCTCTGGAAACCGTTAGATACGGACATAGACGAGGACGAAACTGAAACCATAAAAAACGACGACGACAATAAAGACATGAACATAAAACGGAAAACAACGACAACGACGACGACGACGACGACGATGTACCCGTACACTCCATCCTCCGCAGAAAATGCCAAACTCACCAACACCTCGAAAGCGGGAGATATTTCGCTCGCCTCTTTTTCTCCTCGCACGTTCCCCAAACTCTATCAGAGACCTTTTTACGACGTTCAGTTAGACGCCGGCGACGCGCTCTTCATTCCTCGCGGTTGGTGGCACTTCGTGAAGAGCGTTTCGAATTCCATAAGCCTCTCGCATTGGTGGTAGAAAGAAAGTAGAAAATAAAGTAGTTATCTATCGTAGGAGTAGGTTTAAGCAGAATAAGAATGAGTTTAAGGTTTGAACACCCTATTGAATTTTCAAAGCTACTAAGCAATTTCTTCCCGCACACACAGCGCGCGCGAGAATACTCCTTTTAAAAGAGAGGTGCATTCAAAAAAAAAACCGCGTTCAAACGTGTGCGACGCACGAGTAACTAAACATCAACGTGAACATGCGCGTCTACGGTGCCGTGAAAGCGTCGGAAGATGCGCCTTTGTTGCAGAAACAAAAGCAAACGAAATTCGCCACGGCGAGTAAAATCGCACTCGTGACGGTCGGTCTCGCCGGTGGGGTCATCGCCATCGCTTCTTCCTCTTCCTCGTTCAGATCGTTCGGGCTCGGGTTGTCTTCTTCTTCTTTGGCCGAGAAGTGTGCCGATTTGAACTCGATTCCTCAGTGTCCGAGCGCAAAGTTAGGCGCGACGGAAGCGGAGAAAATTTTGGACTCGGTCCAATGCAAGACGTCGAAGGCTTCGGTGAAGATGTACGCGACGGGACCGTGCGCGGCGTGGCCGGAAGACGACGCTTACGAGAACACGTCGAAAGTTGGCAGAAAAGAGATGACTCCGAAAAAAACGTCGTCAACTTCTGGCTCTGATTCCGGCGACGTGAACGACAAGACCGTCGTGTTGGATACGAAAAAGTACATCGAAAACTTCCAGGACAACATCGACGAAGCGGTCAAGAACGCTCAAGATACCACAGGTAACATCACGGATGGCATTAAAAAGGAATGGGATGAGATTACTGGCGAAGAAGGCGAAGAAGACTCGACGACGTCCTCGGAAGAATCGGAAGGTGACGAAGAAGACTCGATGCCGTCCCCGGAAGAATCGGAAGGTGACGAAGAAGATTCGACGCCGTCCCCGGAAGAATCGGAAGGT
>Ga0181607_10001078_pt1 | contig 24526 bp, 21 predicted proteins | sample 041ome_9_FD_132420 | JGI IMG/M metagenome (GOLD analysis project Ga0181607, IMG submission 132420) | Coastal salt marsh microbial communities from the Groves Creek Marsh, Skidaway Island, Georgia - 041413US metaG (megahit assembly) | ecosystem: Environmental > Aquatic > Marine > Intertidal zone...
GAAATCAAATTTTTCTAAATCTTTGCCAGAAATTTTAACGATCACATCTGAGGATTTTATTACATCATTTGTAGATTTTGCTTCAGCACCACTATTTATAAAAAGATCATCTTTAAGACTAAGCTTTTTTGCATAATCATTTGAAATTAAAACTTTAAAACCAAGCTTGCTTAGTAAGCCTACATGCTCGGGTAAAAGCATTGATCGATTTTCAAACTCATCATTTTCTGCAACAAAACCAATTATCATATAGTTTAGTTAATTGATTTATTTTTGATTACAAGCTAAAGATAAAAAAAATTTTATAAAGTTCAACTATAGTAAAAAAATAGCCATTAAAACTAATATTAAAATAACTGCTGTTGTTCCGAGAGTTACTAACTTGGTAAAATTATTCCAAGTTTCTTTTTGATGTTCAATATCCATCAACCTTGTCTTGCCTTCATTCTAGGATTTTTTTTATTAATAACGTAAAGTTTGCCTCTTCTTTTAACAAGCTTATTATTGAGATCTCTTTTTTTTAAAGACTTTAGTGAACTGACAACTTTCATAAATTTTATCTTTCTTAAAAGCCTGGCAACGACCTACTCTTCCATACCTTAAGGCAAAGTACCATCGGCGCTGAAGAGCTTGACTTCCGAGTTCGGAATGGGATCGGGTATGGCCTCTTCGCAATAATTACCAGGCACTGTCTTATACTAAAAAAATAAAAATAGTCAAAATATTAAATAAAATAACTTACAATATAACAAAATTAACATAAATTATTCTTTAAAATTTTAGACGTAATTAAAATTTACTTTATATAAATGATTTGAATTGCTTTATTTTTGCAATCCTAGTTCTTCCAAATGCATATAGTCTACAATTTCATACTCGGATTGATATAAATCTATCATTTTTTCTAATAATTGCTTGGTTTCAATCGCATTATCATTAGCAGACAGTAATTTCAAAACATCTAAATCTTTTTTTAATTCACCAAAAGGTAGATAGGGATCTTTTGCTTTTTGAATTTTTTCATGTGCTGTAGGCTGAGGATTGACTCCCAACAATAACTCTTCGTATAATTTTTCACCAGGTCTAAGTCCAATGATTTTAATTTCAATATCTCCATCTGGCTGTTTTTCATTTTTAACGCTCAATCCAGATAAATTAATAATTCTATTAATCATATCTATAATTTTAATACTATTACCCATATCTAAAATAAAAACATCGCAATTTTTACTCATAGCTCCTGCTTGAATAACAAGTTGTGCAGCCTCAGTAATAGTCATAAAATATCTTGTAACTTCTGGATGGGTTAAAGTGATAGGACCTCCTTCTTTTATTTGTTTTTTAAACTTTGGTATAACAGATCCCGATGAATCAAGCACATTACCAAAACGAACTATAGACATATTGATGTTTTTTTCATGATAGTGATTGTATAAAGCTTGCAAACAAAGTTCGGATAATCTTTTAGTTGCTCCCATAATATTAGTAGGTCTAACAGCTTTGTCGCTTGATATTAAAACAAAATTTTCAACACATTGCTCCATTGCACAGCTTGCAATTGTATAGGTACCAAAAACATTATTCATGACCCCCTCACAAATATTAGTCTCAACTAGAGGAACATGCTTATAAGCTGCTGAATGATAAATTGTTTTTACTTTAAATATTTTTAGAATTTTATTAATTTTATTTTCGTTTTGAACATTAACTAAAAGAGGAATAATTTTTAATTTTTGATTTATTATTTTTAGTTCTTCATAAATTTTATAAAGCGCAAATTCATTTAGTTCACAAAGAACTAAAACTTTTGGTTTTATTTTTATAATTTGTCTGCACAACTCAGAACCTATCGAACCACCCGCTCCAGTAACTAATACTACTTGATCTTTAATGTTTTTATTTAATAATTCTTGCTTTGGAGGAACTGGTTCACGATTTAATACATCGTTAATGTCAAGTTCTTTAATATCAGTCAAAGTTACTTTGCCATCAACAATATCCATTACTGAGGGCAATGTTTGAACTTTTAATTTATATTTGCTAATTTTTTCTAAAATTTGATTTCGTCTAAAACGTGTAACTGAAGGCAAAGCAAGTAATACAAGATCAATATCTTTAAATTGAATGATTTTCTCTAAATTATTTGGATTATAAATTTTTATTCCATCTAAAAATTGGTTCCATAATTTTTCATCATCATCTAAAAAACCAACAACTTTAAACTCATAGCTATTATACAGAGATGTTGCTAATTGTCTTCCGGCATTTCCGGCTCCATAGATTAAAGTTTTTTTTAAAAATTTTTTTTTAAAATCTATTATAAAAATATATTTTACAAATAACCTTGATAAAATTATCATAAAAAATAAAAGCATGGGCTGCAAAACTCCAATAGATCTTGGAACTTCGTCAATCTTGTAAAGGGTAATTATAGAAAAATATGCTAATCCATAAACAAAAACAGATACCGATACTAAAAGCACAATATTTAATCCTGAATATCTAAAAACTGATCTATACAATCTAGTAAACCAAAATATTGGTAAAGCCATACAGACTGAAATAACTACAGCTATGCCCGCAGATCCTTTTATTGAAACAAATTCTTCAAGACGTAAATAATATGCTAGAACAACACAAATCACACATAAATTTAAATCACAAAAAATTGCGATTATTTGCTTAATTGAACGAGGCAAATCTAAAATGGATTTTATGATACTTTGCTTAATTTGCATTTTTTAAAAAATAATATTTATTTGAAAATACAACTATAAAAACTGAATATTTAATCAAAATTTTAGATATATTTAAAATAATAATAACATTAATATTTTTTAATTGTATAACCCCAAAGTTACAAATATCATAAAATTTATATTATTCTAAATTGAAATTTTTCTTTAATATTAAGCCTAATTATTAAATAACTCACAATTATTTTTTCCATAAATAGAATGAAGATAAAAACCTATAGGCAAACTGTAACAGATAGCTAACCAATTATTAAAAAAATTTCCATTCGGAGAAAAAGGCCATACTGTTATTAGTATACACGATAGCAAGCAAACTTGATAATCAGTCAAATATCGTTTTTCTCTAAAAATTATTGTCTTAAGCTGCTTAACTGAACAATAAATTACGTAAAAAAAAATTAAAATTAAAAATAAAAAACCTATAATGCCAGTCTCAGCCAATAGCTGGATATAAAAATTATGAGGATGTGTTAAACAGGGTGCATTGCTAGAGTTATACTTATTATTTTTGCAAACAACTCTAAACATTTTTGGTCCATGGCCAAAAATAGGCTTACTCTCAAACATTTTGTAACCTACAAAGAATAAATTGTCATGGGATTCCGAAAAAATATATTTTTTATCAGAATTTTTTGCTAAACCAATAGAGGCAATAGTTTGATCGATCATTCTGTCCTTAATCTTTTCGTTATTTAGAGATAAAATAGCTACTAATATTAGCGAAACTAAAAATGTTACTAATCTAAGTTTTTGATTTTTTTTTATAAATATAATTACAAAAATGGTTGATAAATTTAAATAAAAAAAAGCAACTCTTTCACCAGATATAAATATAATGATATCTGTTAAGATAAATAAACTAAATATATAAAATATTTCAGCCTTACACTTTTTTCTAAGGATGAACAAAGCAAATAATAAAGGGAATAGTCTTGATAAGTAAGAACCTAGAATTAATTCATCACCAAAGAAAGATGAGATTCGAACTCCCATAATAGGAAGTCCGACAATATTATAACCAAATAAATACTGTATGTATCCATCTATAACTAATATTGAAAAAGAAATAATTAAAGAATAATAAAAAAAATTAAATGTTTTTTTATTTGTCTCGATTAAATACCAAACGACACAAGCAAATATACCAATTCTAAAAAAAAATAATGAACTCTCTAGACTAAGAAAAGAATCTTCTGCTACAAAAATACTCAACAAAATACAATAAACACAAAAAATAAAAAATAAAATTAACGGTTTTTGATTTAAATAAAAAAAAACTTTATTTTTAAAAACATAAATTAAAAAAAATAATGAGGACAAACTAACAATTAGGTCGGGTAAAAAAGGCCCTGTTATTAAAATTGGGACTATTAAAGAAATTAGAAAACTTAGATTTAAATTATTTTTTATAAAATTCATTATATTAAATAGATTTAAAGTAAAATTTGGATAAAAAATTTTGAATATGATATATCGTAAATGGAACAATACATTTCATAATACTTAAATTACTTAACTCATCCTTGTAAATAACCTCAGATTTAACTTGATAAATTTTTATTTGTTTTTGGTAAAGTCGAAAAATTAAATCTTGTTCAAAAAAATAATTTTTTTTTAAACTGTTAAAATTAATTTTTTTAATTATTTTTGAATTCATTCCAAACAATCCATTTGTAACATCTTTAATATTGAAATTACTAGTTGTAAGGTTAGAAATAAAAGTTAACGCGTTTGCTCCTAAAATTCTAATTATGGGCATATTTCTTTTTAAAGATTTTTTAAAATTAAGAATTCTATATCCTTTGCAAAAATCAACATTTTTGGTTGAAAGTTTTTTTATAATTTTGATTAAATCTTCAACTTTGTGCTGGTTATCAGAATCAAATTTAATAATAATATTAAATTTCATTTTATTAGCTAAGGCAAAACCTTTTATTGTTGCCCCACCCACGCCTAAATTTTTTTTTAAAAAAAGAAATTTAATTTTTTTTTTATTTACTTTAATATTTGATTTTAAGTAAGCTACACTTTTTTGGGGACAGTTATCGTCAACAAATATAAGGTAAAAATTTTTTTTTTGTAATTTTTGATATACCTTCAAAATATTATTCTTAACTTTAAAACAAGGCAAAACAACACAAACTTTTAATTTCATAAATTATAAATTATTTAAAGTGATTTAATATTGTGTTAAAAATCTTTTTATTTTCTAATCTACAATTAGTATCAATCAATTTTTTTGGAATTTTTATATTTTTATAAAACAAAGTGCCTTTTGATACATGTCTACTAGTGGATTTTATAAAAACTGAATTTTTAAATATATAGTCTAAAAACATTTTTTGATCTTTTTTAATATTGTTTTTTTTTATTATTTTTTCCGGTTTTTTAAAAAAATTTTTATAATTATTTTTTTCTAATGATTTATAGTGATATTTTTTTTTTAAAGAAACTAATGAAAATTTATAAAAAAATTTTTTTTCATTTCTAAAATTTTGTATTTCAAACAAAGGATAAGAATACAAACAAATATCTTTAATTTTTTTTATTGCTTTAATTTTATCTTTAAAAGTTTTAAAAATCACTATTGCTCCAGTAGTCATATTTGGTTCTATATTTTGATAAGCAAGATTAATTTTTTTAAAAAAAGATATTGGTTCTTTTGGTCTTAAATGATATTCATTTTTTATTTTTTTTTGAGAAAAGCCATTTAAAACAATTGATGAATTATAATATTTCTCAATATCAGAAATAATTTTGACCATTTCATTAAGATACCAAAAATAAACATGTTCGTAATTTTTAGTATCCCAATAATTATGCTGGTAATGTGCAAAAGAATTCATAGCAATAATTGCTAAATTAGATTTTTTTTTTTTTAAATTTTTTTTTAAAATCACCAAAGAGATTAAATCTAAAAAAAAATATAAATTAAAACTTCTTAATCTTGATATCCAAAAAATTTTGATTAAAGGAAAAAAAATTTTGACAAAATATAAAGCAGATGATGAAAAAACAATTTTATAAAAAAAAATTAAACCATAAAAAATAATTTTGAAATTGTTAATTGAAGGATAGTTTTTAGCATAGTATCTAGGTAATTTTAAAAAACTATTAAATTTTTTTGGAAAAGCTTTTTCTCTAAAACTCCATGGATCTGGAAAAAAAAGGTCTATGTTTTTCTTTGTATTTAGGGCTGAATTGAAAGCACCCCAAATAGTAGAATTAATTTTTTTTTTGGACAAAATATCCCAAATTTGTTTTTTTGATTTATCAATTTTCTGACCCAATCTAAAAACTTTATGTATTTTTGATGATAAGCCAGTATGAACAGAAATCCACTGAACCCAAGGATCTAAATCAAAACCTTCATTTTTATCTTTTGTAAAAGTGTCAATTTTTTTTCTGCCTGATAAAAACTTTTTAATTGATAAAAAATTGTACTTTTTGGCACCGTATAAAAAAAAATTAAAATCAGCTTCATTTAATTCAAGAATAAGTAAATTTTTTTTCATATATTTAAATTTTATTTTATTAATAATGATATTCTATTCTTTTTATAATTAATAATTTAATTAGTATTTTTTTTGAAAAAAAATTAAATATATTTATTTAGTTATTAATTTTTTAAAAACTGTAGATATAACTCATTTTATGCTATCATTAGAATTAATAATAATAAAAAATTATTAATTAATTTAAAATCATTAATTTTAGACGTGTAATTATTAAAACTTAATATGATTATAAATTTAACCCTGAATTATAGATTTGACTGACAAAATAAAATTAATAAACCATTCCTCCATATTCATGGATTTCGGAAAAGATATGAATATTCTGACCGATCCATGGTATAATGGTAACGCATTTGATAATGGCTGGTCTTTGCTTTACGAAAATAAACACAAATTTATTATTAAAGTCTTAAACAAAACAAATTATATTTATATAACACATGAGCATCCTGATCATTTTTCTATTAAATTTTTTAAAGAATATTCCCAAATATTAAAAAATAAAAAAATAAAAATTATTTTTCAAAAAACTATAGATAAAAGAGTAGAAAATTTTATAAAAAAAAAATTAAACTTAAATTTAATAATTTTAGAAAATTTTAAAACTATAAAATTAAAAAAATTTAAATTAACGCTTATAACTTGTGGACCTATCGATTCAAGTCTTATCGTAGAAACCGATAAATACTATCATGTAAATTTCAATGATTGTGAATTTTCAGAAAGTGAACTTAAAAAAATAAAAAAACTATTAAAAAATAAAAAAAAAATAATAATTTATATGCAATTTAGCTATGCAGCTTTTAGATCTAATGATATTTGGCTTAAAAAGGCTGCTCTATTTAAACTAGAAAATATATTAAAAATTTACAATTGTTTAGGCGCTAGTTTAGTTATACCATTTGCAAGCTTTGTTTATTTTTCTAGTAAAGAAAATTTTCATTTAAATAATCACATGAACAATGTAACAATTACTACAAAACATCTTAAAAAAAATAATATTAATAATTGTTTTTTAAATCCAAAATTAAAAGAGGTTAGTGTTGATAAATTAATTAACGATGAGTCGGTCAGATATAAAATTACAAAAAAATCAATGTTGTTTTGGGATTGTAAATTTAAAAATATAAAACCTAAAAATATATCAATTCACAATTATCAAATAACAGATGATCTTATTAAGAATTTTTTAATGAGAATAAAATTATATAATTCATTTTTTTTACTTTTTTTAATTCGCTATTTATCTTTTAAATATTTTTTTGGCGATATAATAATCTATCTTAAAGATACAAAAAAAACTTTTAAAATAAATTTTTTTAAAATTGAAGAAAAAAAAATAGAAAAATCTAAGATTGATCTGGAAATGAATTCTAATAGACTCGTTTTTTTACTAAATGAACTTTATGGTTTCGATACACTTACTGTCAATGGTTGTTTTTTTGAAGTAAAAAAAAATGGTTTTGAAAGACTCATTAGATCTATAGGATTTATTAAAATAAACCAAGCAGGTAACGGTATAAAAATTAAAAATATTTTATCATTTAATTTAATTAATCATATAATCTCTTTATTTTTAAAATTAAAATCAAAGAAAACTTGATAATTTATTTCTAATTCAAAATATCAATTTAATTATTAATTTTAGGTAATTATTATTAAATAATTTATTAGCAATTTTTAAAATATAAAGTAAATCTTAAATTGCTTGGTTAATATTCATGATTGATAAATATAAATTTTTTAACAATAATTTCAAATACCTTTTAATTGTTCCATATATTGTTTTTTTTACACTTATTTTGTTTTATTTTTTTAAAAGTGATTTGGTTAAGGCTGGAAAACTTGATGGAATAATACTATATGGAAATGATACATCTAGCTACATTAGTTATGCAAAAAGTATATTAGATTTAAACTTTTCTAATATTGATATTTCAAAATTTAGTTACATCCTCCTAATAGCAGTTGTCTTGTTTTTGAATTTTAGTTTAACATCAATTGTTATTTTTCAATTTGCAACAACTATAATTTCCTCTTTTTTTTTATACCTCATTTGTAAAAAGCTATTTTCTAAATGGACTGCTTTAATTTGTTTATTTTTTTTTCTAACATATTTACCAATACAATTAAGAAATTTTTATATCTTAACTGAAATTTTATTTATTAATTTTAGTATAATTTTAATTTATTTAAGTTTTTTTAAACAAAAATACAAATTTTTAATTTTTTTGGTTTCTTTATTTATATTATTTTTGCGACCTCAAGGTTTTTTAATAATTTTATCTCTTTTTTTTACAATTATTATATTTAAAAAATTTAGAGGAATTTATAATTTATTAATTAAAATTAGTTTAGTTTTTGGATCTTTTTTATTATTATTTTTTTTTATTAATATTGGTATTCATGACTATGATCTAATTAATTCGTTATCTAAAGGAATAATATGGGGATATAGTTTTGAAACAAAATCAATTTGCAGTCAAGATTGTATTGAAGGTTTTACAAACCCAAATTTATATAAAAAAAATATTTTTGATTTTTTTTTATATATAAAAGATAATTTTTTTATACTATTAAAAATTTCTTTTTTAAAAATATTACTTTTTTTTTCAGGTTGGAGACCATATTACTCTAATCTACATAATATTTATTTAATTTTATCTAATTTGACTATATTTTTTTTATTTTCTTCTTATTTTTTAAATTTAAAAAAAAAAAAGCCACTTGAAGTTTTTTCTGTTATATATGTAGGTTTAAGTACTATTTTTATTTGCTTTACATTTATTGATTGGAGCGGCAGATTTGCACTTTATATAATTCCATTTATGATGATTTTTTCCTCTAAATCTTTATCTAGCTTCATACTATTTTTTGCTAATTATTTAAAAAAAAATAAATTTTTTATAAATTTTTAGTTTTTGTATATTCTATTTTTGGAAATATTAGTAAATATTTTTGAGCCAACTCCAGTTTTAACATTGCTACCAATTTTAATTCCTGGATGAACAGAAGTTCCTGTTCCCAAATGAGTAAGTTTTTCAATTTTCACGTTGCCTGAGAGGGATGCATTTGGTGAAATATGTACAAAAGAATCTATTTTGCAGTCATGATCAATTGATGCTGATGTATTGATAATAACACCTTCTTTTATTAATGTGCCTGCATTTATTACTGCATTTGCCATGATACATGTACCAACGCCTATAGAGCTAAACTTACTAATTGTTGATTTTGGATGAATTAATGTAACAATATTTAACTTTAATTTTTTAATCCATTCTGTTTTTTTTTTTCGTACTAGATTATCTCCAATTGCAATAAAAAAACTATCATAATTATTTTTATATTTTTGCAAGTTATCAATAGTATCTTTAACATCAAAAGGAAAATTTTTTACCTTTGTTAACTTGTCATCAAAAAAATCAATGGTTTTATACTTATTTAATAAAGCTATTTCACCAACAACTTTGCCGTGCCCGCCGGCGCCAATTATAGCTAATTTTTTGAACATCTAATATTTATCTATAATTTTTTTTTCCACAATAGATCAGATAATAACATTTTTTTTAAATTAGAATTTTTTGGTTTCCAATTTAGCAATCTGTTAATTTTTTTAATATCAGCAACCATATAACTTATATCTCCATATCTTTTTTTTGCAAAGGAGAAGGTGAAATTAAATTTTTTTATCTTTAATAAAGTTTTAACAACCTGTTTTATGCTATGACCTTTCCCATATCCGCAATTACAAATCTGATTTTTTTTATATTTTTTTAAAAACAATAATGCATCATAATGAATTTTTGCTAAATCATCTATATGAATAAAGTCTCTCACGGGTGATCCATCTGGAGTGTTGTGCCTCTCTCCATAAATTTTAAAATGTTTTCCTTTTATAATTGATTTGTATAAATTATTAGACAAACTATTCGTTTTTATTCCAATTGGACCATATCTAAAATACTTATCAGCTCCAAGCACGTTGAAATATCTTAATGAAAAAAAATTAAAATTATTATCTGATATTTTTTTTAAATATTCTTCAATTTTTTTTTTAGTTTCGCCATATGGACTTACAGGTTTTAAATGAGTATTTTCTGAAACTTTTTTATTTTTTCTTAATTTTCCATAAACGGCTGCCGATGAAGAGAAAATAAAATAATTAATTCCATTTTCCTTGCAACATTTTATAAATTTCTTAGTAACAATATAGTTATTTTTATAATATTTTTCTGGCTTTAATATTGACTCTTCAACATCTTTATATGCCGCAAAGTGTATTACAGAATTAATTTTATATTTTGTTATAATTTTTTTTACAAGATTTGTATTTGAAATATTAATTTTAAAAAAAATAACTTTTTTCGGTATAATGTTTTTCTTTTTATATATAAGTTTATCAATAACAACTGGCAATATATTTTTTTTTAGTAATAAATAGGAAGTGGCAGACCCAATATAACCCGCGCCACCTGTAACAAGAACATTCATTAAATTTCAATCACTTTTTCAATTATTTTTTTTAATTTTAATAAATTTTTTTTATGAAGAGAATGACTTAATGTATGATCAACATCCAGGGCTATACTTGTTTCACCTAATATCTTACAATTTTCTAATCTTTCTTGTTTAAAGTTTTTTAATTTTTTAAATGATTTTTCTAAATATATTTCTGGACAAGATCCTACAGAGCATTTCAAATTACTTTTAATTAAATCACTAATAATTTTAAATCGAAAATATTTATATTTTTTCATATCTCTTCTAATAAAAAAATAAAATCTATACCAGGCAGATTTAGTTTTTTTTGGAGGAAAATAACTAAAAAAAAATTTATGATATTTTGAAATTAAATCAAAATAATCTTTTGACATTTTTTCTCTTTTTTTTTGAATATTTTTTAATGTTTTAATTTGTTCTAAACCTGCATAAGATTGTATTTCGGTTATTCTTAAATTTGTTCCAAAATAATCCTTATTATAAATAAATTTATTAACAGTTTTTAAGTTATGGGTTATAGAACCATGATTAATAAATCTTTTGCAAAAATCATATATTTTACTATCATTTGTACTTATCATACCCCCCTCACCAAGAGTTGAAATAATTTTATCATTGCAAAAAGACCACGCGCTCACATCACCAAATGAGCCTACTTGCTTATTATTTACAGAAGCACCATGCGCTTGGGAACAATCTTCAATTATTCTTAAGTTTTTTTTTTAGCTATTTTTTTTAATCTATACATATCGCAAGGAATACCTGCAAGATGTACGCAAATAATAGCTTTAGTTTTGTTGCTAATTTTTTTTTCAACATGATCAGGTGAAATATTTTGTGTTAATAAATCTATATCTGCAAATACTGGTGTATGACCAGTATTAATTATACATGAAGCTGAAGAAAAAAAACTTCTAGCAGGAACAATTATTTCGGAATTATTTGGCAACTTCAATGATTTTATAGCCACTTCTAAAGCGGCAGTTCCATTGCAAATGGCTATTGAGTACTTATTTCCAACAAATTCAGAAAATTTTTTTTCAAAATTTATGCCATATTGACCCGTGGTATAATTAATTTTTCCAGAATTAATTATTTTTCCTACTTTATTAATTAAATTTTTACTAAAGTTTGGCCATCTTTTGTGTTGCATACCTATCTAAGTTTAACTTCATTTTTAATAAATATATTTACTAATATTTTATAATTTGAAATTTTATTTATTTTTTTTAGTTTTTTTACTAGGAAAAAATAAAAAATTTTGAAAATATAGATTAAAAATCTAAAAACTAAATTTATTAACATATTAATTAAATATTTTTTCTACCTTAAAAGCTTCTGCGTATTCCATAAAAGCTTGACTTCCTCTAACTCTTGACAAATTAAATATTGCTTCATGAGATCTTGGATGGGGAAATTTTTTTACTTGTGATTTGTATTTAAGAAAAGCCTTAATTTTATTGTTAATTTGAAATTTATTTAATCTCACATAATAATTTGGATTGAAAGCTTTTTCATTTTCATTCCATTCAGTTTCTGAAAGAACCTCATAAGATAAAATTTTTTTTAAGTTATTTTTTTTGTTAGGTCTCATTGCAACTTTAGATGCTTTAAAAATTATTTTATGATCATCATGAATATCATTTTCGGAAGGTATAAGAACTATTTCTGGATTAATTTTCGTAATATAATAAAGAATTAAATTAGTAATTTTATAGAAAGGATAATTATTTAAATTTAGAGCAGGCAAATCTTCAAAAATTAATTTTTTTGTGCCAATAAAGTGATTGGCAATTTTTGCTTCTTTTCTAATATTATTAATTATCTTCGGAGTATAAATTTCGGGAGCGCCCTTACTGGCATCTGTTAAAATTAATACAGTTATATGAAAATTTTTTTTAGAAAATTTTGATATGAATCCACCACAACCTAAAATTTCATCGTCTGCATGGGGAGACAAGATTAATATTTTTTTCATAATTAAACTTTGTAATTAAAATTTTATATCATTTTATAAATAGTTTTGTATCAACTAAATTTGATAACTATAAATATTTATTTGATTATTGAGGACTTATTTTTAAATAATCTAATTATTAAAACTGAGGGCGTTTTTAAAATAATTTTCAAATAGGTCTGTAGGCTATAATTTTCAACAAATACTATGTCCAATTTAATCTTACTAATTAATGTTCTTTTTTTACCCTTGTAATTAATTTGTGATAAGCCAGTTATGCCTGGTAAAACTTTTCTTCTTTTTTCTTTCAGATCACTTTTAATTTTTTTTTCAATATTTTCTGGCAATGGCCTCGGTCCAACTATTGACATGTCATTATTAATTACATTTATCAATTGTAACAATTCATCAAAACTAGATTTTCTCAAAATCTTACCTAACTTGGTAATCCTTGAATTTTCATTTTTGTGAATATTTGGATCCATTGTCCTAAATTTAAATATTGTAAATTTTTTTCCAAATTTACCTACTCTTATTTGTTTAAAAATAATTGGCTTGCCATCAATTAATAGTATTAAAAATGACACTAAAATTAAAAATGGTATTAATACTATTAAAGAAATTATAGAAATCAAGATATCAAGAGTTCTGATTATGAATTTTTGGATTAACATTAGATTTAAATTTAATTATTCAAACTTAATTAATAGACATAAAAATATCTGTGTCTCCAAGAAAGATTTGATTATTAAAAAAGCTTTTCTTAAATCTGATTATATTAGATTTATGAATAAATCCAATTTTAAAATTTATATAATTTATTAATTTATAATTTTTATTATTAATTTTTTTTTTTGATAAAAAATTTAATTTTTTTTGATTATTTTTTAAATATGATAAATGAATGTTAAATATTTTTTTTGATCCAAAATGATCTAATATCACATAATTAAATCCTGATTTATCTTTGTTGCGCTTAATTATAAAAAAACTTTTTAAAGTTTTGGTGTGAAACTGATTTATAAAATATTCTGATTTTTTATATGATAAATATCTTTTTTTAAAATCATTAAAATTTTTAAAAAAAAAATTTCCATTTATATTAATCAAATTTTTTAATTTATATAGTTCATTAATAGAAAGTTTTTTTATTTTTTTGGATGAATTTATTTTAGATCTACACTGATATAAGTAATATTTTTTTTTAACAATGTAATTATTATTAATTCCAAAACTTGAAAAATTTTTTGTATTTGGCCACATTATTATTTTACTAGCTTTATAAAAAATTTTTTCTTTAACTATTTGTAATAAATGCGAGAAAATACCAAGTCCTCTATATTTTTTCAAAACCATACTAGAATGTCTTGAAAATACAGTTTCTGTTTTATAGTTATTTAATTTTGTAGCAACCATTCCTACATTTGCAATTAATTTTTTTGAGTCAAATGCCCCATAACAAAAAGAAGATTTGTCATTAAAATATCTCCATTTAAAAAAATCAAAACTTATTTTTTTTTTAAAGGTAGAATAGAATAATTTTTTAAAATTTTTATAGTCAGAAATTTTTAATTTTCTGTAAGTTAGTTTTGTAGTTAATATATTAAATGTCACTTTTCAAATTTTAAAAATTTTTTAATAATTTTATATAGATTGTAATTAATTTCTTTAACACGGTATTTTGCATTTATTGATCTAAAGGCAGCAATTCTCATCTTATTAAAAAGATCTATATTTAAGTTAAGATATAGAATTTTTTTGACAACATCGTCTACAGTATCCGAAAAATATCCGTTGATGCCATTTTTTATCAAGTCATTATTTCCTCGTATATCATAGCATAAAACTGGCAACCCATTTGAAAGTGATTCCATTACAGCAACTGGAAGCCCCTCTCTTTTACTTAAATGTAATAAAATATCATAATGTTGAATATTTTTTTTTAAATTTAAATCAAATTTATTAAATTTAATATTATTAATTTTTTTTTTTATTTTAATTAAATTATAGCTAGAATAATTTCCGTATCCATAACACTGAATTTTAATTCCTTTATCTTTTAATTTATCAGCTACTTGTAAAATATCTAAATATCCTTTTTCAAATTTATAAGCAGCAATAACTAATATTTTTTTTATATATATTTTTTTTTTTATTTTTTTTTTGAAGTATCTTAACGGCAGATTTAAACCAACTCCATTTAATTTATAGTATAGGGCTTTTTTTGAAAGCATATTTTTAGCATAATTGTAATCTTCATTATTTATTGTTAAAAAAACATTAGTATTATACGATAATAAATATTCTATATTTTTAAAAAATAAACTTTTTATAAAATTTGTTTTTGAAGTAAATCTAAAGCCATGCACAAAATAAATAATTTTTAATTTATTAAAAAAAGTAAATAATCTAAAAATATGCGATGCAAGAGGGGTGTGCAAATAAAATATTTCCTTATTATTTTTTTTTATTAATTTTCTTATTTGCAAAATTATTTTAATATATCTAAATATGTTAAAAAAGTTTTTAAATTTTAGTGGGAACTCAATTGAGTGTGTTGGTAAGTTTTTGAAATTAATATTTTGAGTATCTGCACAAACAACTTCTATTTGGAAATTTTTTTTTATTAAATATTTAGCCTGACTTTCTAAAAAGGTATTAAACGTCAAAGCTTTAGTAGTAATAAAAATTATTTTCACTTACAGTAACCAGTTTTTTAAATACAACTCTGCCATTTTATCGATTGAAAAATTTTTTTGTATTTGTATTCGACAACTTTTTTTTAAAAAAATCCATTTTTTTTTATTTTTAAACAATTTTAGAATAAAATTTAAATTTTTTGTAATTGATTTGGAATTAACATCATCTGTAATAAAACCACAATTTTTAATAATTTTTTTTGCGCTGCCAACATTATTTGACAAAACAGGTGTTGAACAAAGCATGGATTCTGCAATCACATTTGGAAATGATTCAGAAGTAGAAGTTAATGCTAGCAAATCTATACCATTATAAAATTCTAATAAATTTTTTTGTTCATCTAAAAAAAAAACTTTTTTTTCAATTTTTAAATTAGTAACAGCTTCAGTTAATTCTCTGTTAGAAAAATTAATATTTTTTCCAACCATGTATAAATAAATATTGTCAAAATTTTTAACTGCAATTGAAAATGCATCTAATAAAGTTGGAATATTTTTTTGTTTTGCATATCTGCCAGCGAATCCAATTATAAAATCTTGATTTTTTATTTTATTTTTTTTTCTAAATTTTTTTCGAAAATTATTATTTGGATAATAAAGCCTATCACTATATCCATTGTAAATTAGTCTAGTTTTAATGCTGGTATAAAAATGATTTTTTTCGTGAAAAACTATGCTCTCTTTTGAACAATAAATAATTTTGTGTGGTACAATTCTTGAAAATATTCCACATATTATTGATATGACTATTGTTGATATTTTTGTAATTTTAATATTTAATTTTCCATGCCTAATATTCCAAAAAATTTTATGATAAAATTTTTTTCCTAAAAATAAAGTTACGAAATTTGAATGATACATCCAACTTTGTATTATATCTGGATTTTCTTCTTTTATAAATTTACGTAATTTTAATATTTTTTTTATAAAGTTAAAAATATTACTTTTGCTATTGAGGTTTAAATTAAAAATTTTAATACCCTTTTTTTTTAATTCAAAATCATAAAAACCATCACCAATTAAAGTTATAATAATAATGTTAATATTTTTTTTATATTTTTTTTTATGAAAATTACTTAATCTGTACAGGGCACCCTCTGCTCCACCTTTTTTTAGACTATTAATAAGATGTATTATTTTCATAAATTAAATAATCACTTGAACTGTTAATTAGTATTTGTAAATATATTAATTAATGATGTTAATGCTTAATTTCCTTATTTCTATAAAAAAATTCTTTAGCTTTTAAATTATATATTTTTTATACTTTATAATATTCTTTATACCACTCAACGAATTTACGTATTCCTTCAAAAACTTTTGTTGATGAATTATAATTAAATTTTTTTTTTAAATTATTTATATCGGCATATGTATCGAGAATATCTCCGTCTTGTAACGGTAGAAAATTTATTTTTGCCTTCTTACCTAAGGCTTGCTCTAGAGCATTAATATAATCCATTAATTTTACTGGCGCGCTATTACCAATATTATAGATACGCCATGGTGCCTTGCTACTTGCTGGATCAGGTTTCTTAGGATTCCATTTAATGTTTCTATTTGCATTGCAATTAATGATTGTCATTATACCATTTGTTATATCATCTATATATGTAAAATCTCTTGTGTGATTTCCAAAATTAAATACGTCTATTGGTTTTCCATCTAAAATAGATTTTGTAAATTTAAATAAAGCCATATCTGGCCTTCCCCAAGGTCCATAAACTGTAAAAAATCTAAGACCTGTAGTTGGTAATTTATAAAGATAACTATAAGCATGAGCCATTAATTCATTAGACTTTTTTGAGGCTGCATAAATAGATAAAGGATGATTTGTGTTATCATGTTCTGAGAAAGGCATTTTAGTGTTTGCTCCATAAACGCTAGAGGTACTTGCGTAGACCAAATGTTCTATTTTATTATAACGACAATTTTCTAATAAATTTGCAAATCCTACAATATTACTATTTATATAAGCCAAAGGATTTTCTACTGAGTAACGCACACCAGCTTGGCCAGCTAAATTTACAACTTTTTTTATTTTATTTTTTTGAAAAATTTTATCTAAGCTATCTTTATTTGAAAGATCAATTTTAAAATGCTCATAATTTAAATATTTAGCTAATTTTGAAATACGAGAATCTTTTATCTTAGTATCATAATAATCATTATGGTTATCGATGCCAATAACATTAAATCTTTTTTCTAAGAGTTTAATGGCAAGTGAAAATCCAATAAAACCTGCTGATCCAGTTACGAGAATTTTGTATATATTATTATTCATCCCAATTTGTTTTTACTTTTATTCATTAAAACTTTTTAAGTAAATTATCTTTAATTTTTATATTTTTTGAAGTTATAATTAAACACCAAAATAATGGACTTCTATTTATGCAATGTAATTCTTTACTTGCGGTTTGAAAAATTTTTTTTTCAATGAATTGATGTTTATACCATTTAAAAAATTTATCACGGAATATTAAATAATTTAAATAAACAGGTAATGTTATATGTCTTAAATGCACCCAAAAAGAATAGCTTCCACCGATAGGAATTATGCAAGAATTTAAATTAAAATTATTATTTAAATTATTTAATATCCCAGATAAATTTTTGTGAGAATATTGTCTGTAACCATGCCACAAATATAACCACAAACATTTACTAGCCGGAATCATGTGCACTTGTATAAAAGGTTTTTTATGTTCATTTAATTTTTTTGTTATTTCTTCAATTACTAATATATCATTTTCGATATGCTCTAAAGCGGATTGACTAATAACAAAATTAATTTCTTTGGTTAAATATTTTGCTACATTTTCTGCTTTGTCTTTTACATGTTTAAATTCTAATGGATAACTAGAATGTTTATAAATATCTAATCCTGTGTAACTTGAAAAACTTTTATGAGATAAATTTTTTAAAAATGTCCCATAGTTACCTGATCCACAACCTATATCAAAAATATTTAATTTATCATTTAACTGAAATTTTAAGTTTTCATAATTTATAGAATTCCAAAATCCATCACATAATAATCTTGAAGGTGTTTTTTTAAAGGTGGAAATATTATTAATAGATATTTTTGGACTATAAATTTCGTTATTATATAATTTGCCTTTTTTTTGATCTCTTAAACATTGATAAAAATATAAAATTCTATTTAAAATACCACCAGGCCTATCACCATTTATTTTTTTCATTTTAAATATTTTTAAATAAATATAATTTAAATTTTAAGTTAAAAAAGTAACATATTTTTTCATAAAAATTTAATTAACTCTAAAGCCCTATTTTTCCATGTGAACTTGCTAAAATCACTTAACGCTTGATTTGCAATTTTTTTTCTTTTTATACTGTCCGAGAGATATTTGATTGAAGAAACCCAAGCTTCTACATCATCACATTTAACTAATATAGAATTTGTTTCATTTAGCACTTCTCGAATTACAGGTAAGTCTGAAGAAATAATCCCTTTTCTATGAGACATATATTCAAAAAGTTTTAAAGGAGAAGTGTATTCACCTATATTTAAAAATCTCCTGGAGTCACCTGAGCCATGCGCAAGTACTATTTTTTGATTAGGTAGCAAGCATATATCAAAAGCATTTATATAATCACCAACTCTTCCATGAGGTATAAATCCATAAAAAAATATATTTTTGGAAGATATTTGATTTTTCCAGTACTCAATATCTTCTTCCAGGCCTCCAACAATATGAATTTCAATATTTTCATCTAATTTATTTTCTAATGATTTAATAACTTCCATACTTTTACCTTTATACAAATGACCAATGTAGCCAACTTTTAAATTTTTTTTTAATCCAAATAGTTTAGCCTTTTTATTAAAATTTGTTACTTTGTCTGCTCCGTCATGAGCAATTTGTATTTTACAATTATTTACCAAACCAGATTCTTGATATATTTTTTTCAAAGCTTTAGATATTACTACTAGCTTTATAAAATATTTATTTTTAACTAATCTTTGAAAAATAATTTTCTTATGAATGTTGTCATGTGAAATTTGCGCATGAGCTTCGTAAATTACCTTGTTTTTTAACAATGCGGCAATATAACAACCATGCATGAATCTTCCATAAACTATGTCAAAATTTTTTTTAAATAATAGAAAAAAAAAAATACTTAAAGTATATATTAATGCTCCGATTTTGTTATCTGGATGCCATAATTTTTTAATTACAAAATTTTTTTTAACACCATAATACTTGTAAATATCTTCTGTGCTTGAATCAAATTTTTTTTTTATATTTGGTGCAAGCATAACTACTTCATGACCATTATCGCTAAATGCTTGGCACATTTTTATTACGTGAATACTATTTGCTGATCTCGATGGAATATTAGATTTTGATATATATAATATTTTCATCTTAATTTAAAAAAAATTTAGTTTGCTAAAAATCAAAACTATTTACGCTCAATAATAATTTTGTAATATCTTAATCCTCTACCTAAAAAAGATAGCTTAAAACTTTTGCCAAATATTTCTGATACCATTTCTAATGAAGGATGCAAAACCCAACCTGCATGTTTATGTCTATGCATTTCAGCTACACGTCCAAGCCTACTAACATTTGAATCTTTTTTCCACCAATGCTTGTTTGCAGACGCATAAATTAATGGACGTGACAAGTCCATTTCTAATATCGCAGTTTCATTGGTAATATCTCTAATTGATCTGAGCGCACTAAGAACATTTTCAACTTCTGTTACAACGGCAATACAGATAATTATATCAAAATTACCAAAATCAGTAACTTTCTCAATTCCAGAAACATGAAAATCTACATCAATGTCCTCATTTATTGCAAGCATTCTTGCTTGATAAATTCGATGTTGATCGATGTCTAACCCAACCACTTTTTTTGCACCAGCTTTTTTTGCATAAAAACTGTATTGTCCAGAATTGCAGCCAATGTCTAAAACAGTTTTGTTTAAAAAATTAAATTTATTAAACCACGGAATTCTACTGTCGGTATTTAGTTTTCCCGGAGTAACTAATCCTTCTTTTAGATGAATTGTTTGATACCAATTTTGATCATCTATCCAATTTTTATATTCATTAAAATCTTTAAATTTAAAAATTTTTTTTTCATTTTGACCAAACATTTTCTAATCTCCCATAAAAATTTTGAGTAAACTATTACTCTTGGTAATTTTTTGTATCCTAGAATATATAAAAGAGCAGCTCTATGATGCCCACCCATTAAAGTATACAAATTACCTGTCTTAACAGCAAATATTGGATCGGCCAAGTCAATCTTGTATCCATTTTTAACTATTGAACTAATCATTTTTATACGTCTATCAACTAAGATGGATGCTCCATTCTTAATACTATCCTTAGAAATCAAAGTAGGATCTAATAATAATTTTTTTTTATTTATATTTTTGAACTTTAAGGAATAAAAATGAACAGATCCATGATACATGCCTCCCCTTGATTTTGGTATACACTTATACTTATTAAATTCATTTAATAGCCAATCTATCCATTTGCTTCTTGCTTGCCTATAATTTCCATTAATCCATAATTTTATAAATTTATAAAATGGCCATTTCTTAATTTTTTTACCTCCATAACCTGATCTAATGTAAATCTCTGCATCATTGTGAACAACAGATTTTAATAATATATCAGAATACGATTGTTTCATTAGATTTGTATGTATTCTGACAAACTATTTTCAATTACATCAATCTCTTTTTGATTTAAATATTTTTTATATATCCCAATATTTTTTTTAGAAAGATTTGGTTCGTAGTTTGAATGTATATTGGTAGATAAAGATAAATAATTACATATTTGTTCAATTATTTTTTCATTTTGATTGACAAAATTTTCAAATTGTAAAATTAAAATATTTTGATCATTTATTTGTTTAAGCCTCCTTCTCATTTCAATATACCAATGAACATATTCAGTTACAGAGCTTGCATCTTTGTAATTTTTAATATCTGAAAACTGATCGCGTGGATCACGTAAAACTAAAATGATTTTACGATTAGAAAAATATTTTGTTGATTCAATTGGATTCCATCCAGATCCAGCTTGATTTAAAAGTACTCTGCGATTATTTGAGGTAGATAAAAAAATCTGCTGATGAAATTTTTGAGCAGCGGTTATTAAATTTTCCTTAGAAGAAATTAATCGGGAAACAGTAATTGATTTTTTTGAAAAAAAAATTTTTTTTAACTTATTCAAAAAATATAATAAAGGTACATTTGATTGCATTTGTCTACGCCAATGTAAACGCAAGGGAAGTTTTGCAGCAGAAATTTCATTAATAAAATTATAAGCTTGTTTTTTGAATGAAGGGATTAATGCAGAATAATTTTTACCATAACGCCAAAGTTTTCTTGATCTCGAAAGTTTATTTATTGAATTCTCAAATTGACTCAAAACATAATCAGCAGTCCCTGGATGAAATGATTTATCTGAAATAGCTTCTAATGTCATTAAACCATTAGGCATTTGAGGTAATTGATATTCTGTGCCCAGCAATGGATCATATAGATCTCCGCGCCCAGCTAAATAATCATATACTGCTCCTGAACCAGAATAAGTTGTTCCAAGTACAATAATATAATTCGATAAATTTAATTGAATACTCATTAATAGGACAATATAGTTTTTTTTTATTTAATTATGTAATTTAAAATTAATTATATCATTTAATTTAAAATAATAGAACATGGTTTTGCGCGATTTAAATAATTTCAAGAAAAATTTAAGAATGTAATTTTCTAAAAATAAAAAAATTGAAGAAAAAAATTAAACTTATGTGCAAAATAAATAATTCCTAAATTTTTAACAAGTAGATATGAATAGTTATTTTTTATTTAACTTAATGCTAAAATATGTAATATTGTTTTAATGTTTGCATCAGAATTACCAAATAAAAAAATTACTTTTTTTTATATATTTATCTTTATATTTTTGTTTTCTATTTTATCACTAATAAATTACATCTTTCGTACGAAAATAGTAGGATTCAGTATGGGACACACGTACGATATTACTGGTAAACAAATTTCTAATTATAAATATAATTCTCATGATAAACTTTTAAATTTTTTATTTAATAAAAAATATAAAATTAAACATCAAATAAAAGATCTTGGTCAAGATAATGATAGTAACTTTATTTTAAATAATAACCTAAGTTTTTTTAGACTTAAATTATTATTACCTGAATATATAGATGAAAAAAAATTAGAAGAAGAACTTAATAAATTATATATAGAGAAAATTATTGAAAATAAAAATAAATTAGAAAAATATAAAAATTTATATGATTATCGTATTTTAAATAAAAATTTTGATTTATTAATAAATGATGAAATAAATAAAAAATATTATTCTCTTATAAATTCAAACTTATTTAAAAATTATCCACCCAATATTAATTCAAACTGTAATAAAAATAAAAAAATTAAAGAGTGTCTTGTTGAGTATATAAATTTTTATTTATTTATTTTAGATTTATCTAAAAACAGTGAAAACTATCAGACTTTATCAAAAATATTTAATAATAATTTTTCTATAATGGATTTAACTAAAGAATTGACAAACAATATAAATTTATTGAATAGCGATAGTATTAAAAATTTGACAGAAAGTAATTTGGAAAATAAAAAAAAATTTTTTATTGAGCAATTCTATATACTTAATAAATCTGAAATATTTTTAACTTTTATTGCAAATAATCAATCAATTTGTAAAATTTTATCCCTAGACTGCTTTGAGGAAACATCAAGATACTTAGACAATTTATCATTCATACACTCAGAAGAGGCAAAAAACTTGTTTAAAGTTAAATATAATTTGCCTATAGAAAAAAGCGATTTTTTTTATCTATCTGAAAGTATTAAAATTTTTGCATTTTCAATTTTAATTACTTATATTTTATTTATCTTTACAAATAAATTTCTAAGAGAAAAGCTTAGATAAATTACAAAAGGTAAAATCATCCATTTTTGTCGAGAATTTAAACCGTAATTAAAAAAAATCTGAGGAAAAACTAAACAATAAATAATAGAAATTAAAGATAAAAAAATAATTAATTTTTTATTATTAATCTCTAATTTCCTATTACGAAATATTAAAATTGCTACTAAAACAAATGTAAAGGCATCAATAAATATTGAAAAAGAGGTTAGTAAAGAGGTTTTTTTAAAAATTAAATCTGTGGGAAAGATAAAATAATTAAATATATTTGATAAAATATTTGTATTTTCATAGGCTGAATTAGTCATTTGATATTTGTTCATGATAATATGAAGTTGATTTAATGCCTGATAAAAAATATTATCTATAAAAATATCTTTCTCGGTTAAAAAAAAACCAGCTGTTCGAGGAAAATATAAAATTAAAAATAAAAAAATAAGTAAATTTAAAAATAAAGTAATTTTTTTCTTAGTGCCTGCAAAGAAAATTTCACTTAACAAATAAGATAAAAAGAATATAACACCTACATGAGGTCTTAAAAGACTGACTAATAAAATAAAAAGAATAGAAATAAAAAATTTTTTTTCTAAATAAAAATAAAAAAAAATTGAAAGTAACAAAATAATTAACGAATCTTTTCCTGGCATACTTGTCCAAAAATGAAAAGTTGGAATAAATAAAAAAAAATATGTAATTTTTTTTTCTACTCCTAATTTTATTAAATTTTTAACAAAAATTAAAATTCCAAAAAAAGAGAATAATGAAAATAATAAAATTATATTAATTTTTTTTAAAAATAAAAAATGCTTCAAATATACTATTAAAGCTACTACAAGATGAGAAGAAAAAAAATTATGAAATTTCAAATTTTTTGGTTCTAGAGAATCTGCCCAAAAAAAATATGTTTCCCAATCTGAGTATGGAAAAATTTTGATATAAATTATAGTAAAAGCTAGATGAATAAATAAAGAAAATAAAAAAATTATGTTATTAAGATTAAAAAAGTACTTATTTGTGGCTATAGTTAAATAAATTACACTACATAAAAATAAATTATTATATAAATAACTTAGCATAATATTTTAACTAATATAAAATTAAAAATCTTAAGGATACAA
>Ga0181607_10001079_pt1 | contig 24517 bp, 27 predicted proteins | sample 041ome_9_FD_132420 | JGI IMG/M metagenome (GOLD analysis project Ga0181607, IMG submission 132420) | Coastal salt marsh microbial communities from the Groves Creek Marsh, Skidaway Island, Georgia - 041413US metaG (megahit assembly) | ecosystem: Environmental > Aquatic > Marine > Intertidal zone...
CGATCAGGTGGCTGCGTAATGGTTAATCCAGACGATCTGAAGCGCATCATCACTGGTGGTCTGGATCGTCTGGACAAGCCTAAGACCGCGCTTGCTTGGGTGAAAACCGAAGTGCGTGGTCTTGGCTTGAAGCCAGACACTAAAGACGCGACTGCTAATTCAGTCATCCGCATCATCAACAAGGTGGTGCGTAATGGCTAAGGCAGTCACTCCAAAACCTACAGAAAAGTCGTGGGCAAACGCTGTCCTGTATCGGGTGTGTCTCGGACTGAGAGCACCGGCAGGTATGGCTGGCCTTCGACTTGTCTGGGCCGTCATTGGGTACAAGTGGGTTCGCCTTCGTACCCCCATCACAAACATCAAGCTGCGCATGCGTCGGGCTGAGTGGGACAAACTCAGTTCTGGTGATCGTGTGCATTGGAGAAAAGATAATGGCTAATAGTCAAAAGTTTCACTGCAAGGTTAGCTTCACCACACCCAATGGTCGTGGCTATGTCAGACATGGACACAATCCACACGAGATCTGCCTATCGCTACTAGAGCTTGAGGCTGTCGTCCGAACAGATCGTGAGCGTCATTCAAAGACGCGTCGAGGCATTGAATACGGCGAAGTGACAGTCTTCCAAGGCCTCGGTGATGACAATGTTGTCGGCATTTTCACGCTGTATGCAGACGGAAGACTCCGCAGGACAGGCACTGAGGTGGCTGCGTAGATGTTCGAAGCTGCTCTCGTTTGCCTAGCCCTCAACATCTACCACGAGGCACGTGACCAGCCCTTCATAGGGCAGGTTGCGGTTGCCCAGGTGGTGATGAATAGGGTGGATGACCCTCGCTATCCCGACACGGTGTGCGAGGTGGTCGAGCAAGGCCCGACGTACTCATGGACAGATGACTTTCCTGTTCGCCATCGCTGCCAGTTCTCTTGGTTCTGCGACGGCAAGTCGGACAAGCCTCGCGACAACACAGCGTGGGATCAGGCACTCCTGATCTCACACGGCGTGATGCACGGAAACCTAGATGACTTTGTCGAGGGTTCTACCCACTACCACGCCACTTACGTCTGGCCCGAATGGGCTGCATCCAAAACACCAGTGGTCCAGATCAACGACCACGCTTTTTACAGGTGGGAGAGGGGTAATGACAAAGAACCCACCCGCTAAATCTCTGTCTGACCCAAAGCACAAGCCGCAGATCATCAAGGGAAAGAAAGGGAAGGGTTCATACAAACGTCGGGACAAATACAAAAGCCCTGTCCTGCCCAAGCGATATTTCCCAACGACGAAAGGATCAGGATATGTCTCAGACGACCCCGAAGATTAATTGGTTCAGACCCAAGTGCCTTGTGTGTGGTGCGCCAGCCGACGTGCTGATCACTGACGACGAGCCGTACTGTGCGAAGCACGGCTTACCCATTCTGCGGGATAAAAAGAAGTCTTCGTGTAAAACAACTGTTAACAATAGGAGTACAAGACATGCCTCTGGATATGTCAATGAAGGTGCTTAATGCACCAGTCCCCGCCCACCTTTCGTTCCCACTGCACTTCGAGGATACGAAGTGGGACAAGATGAAGTACGTCCAGAACGCTGCCACAGATGAATACATTGGCATCGTCGGCACGGACTTTAGTTGTGTTGATCACAAGACCTTCTTCGAAGAAGTGCAGCAGACGATGGTCGAGACATTACCTGAAGATGAATTGACTGCTGTCGATGTCAGGTGGCGATCAGCCCGAAGGAATGCGTGGGCTATGATGGACCTGCAACTTACAGGTGTGGCCGTCAAGATTGAGAATGAAAAGTTCTCTACCACTATCATGCCCCGTATCATTGCGCTGCATGGCGTAGATGGTTCGCAGTCCAATCAAGTCTACTTCGGTAAGATCGATTCGTTTTGTACGAATGGCATGATCAATGGAACATTTGATCAAGTTAAGCGCAAGAATACCAAAGGATTTGACATGGAGCAGTTTAAAAAACAGCTACGTAAAGCGCGTCAGGACTTCTACACAGAAGCGCAGACCATGAATGAATGGTTGAACACTGAGATTCCGTCGCTGACAGACATCGAAGATCTTATCGAACGAATTGTTGGATCAGAACGTAGAGGTCGCCAGATGACAGACCTTTACTGGAAGGAAGCAGGAGATCGTGGTCACAACGTGTTCAGCCTGTACTCTGCCTTCACAAACTACGCTACCGACGATGTGCGTAGTGGTATGCCCTTACGTAATACAAAGGACAAGGCAGAGACAGCTTCTGAAAACATGTGGAAGCGTGAGGAAAAGGTCAGTAAGTGGATTAGTAGTGATGCTTTTAAAAGCCTCTTGAAAAAGCCACAGCAAGAACAGTTACAAACTGCTTAACAGCGGCGTGTAACATCATTACAATCGAAGAACTGATGCAAGAAAGACTGGGGTGGCCGATATGTTTTGGCCACCCAATGAGCAGTTGGTAAGGCCCAGCTTACAAAATATAGGGAGCAGCTATGTCTGCCACAACAATAACAATTACATTTCGTTTTCTTAATCTGCCCCCCATGGAGAGGGAGCTTAAGAGAGACAATGTAAAAGAAGCTGTGTTGTCAGCACTCGACGATCTGGCAGAAGACCAACTAGACGATCTTGACACGATCGACATCACATCAGAAGATCAGTTTCTCAGGAAACTGTAGTGTTTCACTATTGACGAGGTCAAAATGAAAAGGACAACAAGGATAAGAGTTAGTGGGTTGGACACACCCGCTAGCGACACTCCAGTTCAGAGTGACATGCCTCGGTATGTGCAGTTCAGCACCTATGCAGACGGCAGCGAATACTACCGCTACAACCCACCACAAGAGTACGTAGACGCTGGTGTGGTGAAGCGGGGGGTGCTGTCTGCTGACAGGTTGACAGCGTTCCGCGAAGCGGATGAGTATAACAACCAAATCGACGAACACAGGCATCAGCAGTCGATGGTCCAAGAGACAACGACAGACCCGACTGTTCAAGGGCTGTGTGATATGTACATGCAGTCAGCTTTCTTTGAGAAGCTAGCGCCTATCACTCGTGATCAATACAAGTACTTCATCATCAAGCTTTGCGATCTTCAACTAGAGGCGAAGGGCAAGGTGGGTGACATCCTGTATCGGGATGTGACTAACGGTATGTCGAACAGGATCTACGACACTCTGGTGCGAACCCACAGGGTGCAAGGTGGTGATGGCATACAGATGGCGAACCACGTTCTGTCCGTCGCCAAGCGTGTCTGGTCAGTTGCAAACAAGTGGGAAGTCATTCACAGGAATCCCTGGAAGTTCGTAGAGAAACTCGAACCGAAGAAACGCAAGGTTAGCTGGACAGAAGAACAAGTTCAGAAATTTCTTGATGTGGCTTACAGCCGGTTCGAGTGGCGTTCAGTGGGGGTTATTTGCGAGTTGGCCTACGCTACAGGACAGCGTCCCGGCGATTGCCGCATGGCAAAGTGGGAGAACATCCGCTTTGATACAAAAACTTTTCAGAAAGTTCAGTCCAAGCGTGGTGCTGAAGTGGATGTGCCACTCGAAGATCGCGTGATAGATATCCTTGATCAGCAGTATCAGGAATACGGCAATCAGGACTACGTTGCTCCACATTTTCGCACACTACGTCCGTATGAATTGACGCATCTATCTAAGACCTGTCAGCGTATCCGAGAAGCCGCAGGCTTGCCTAAAGAACTGCAACTACGTGACCTGCGTCGGACGGTTGTTACAGAGCTAGCAGACAATGGTGCTACCGAGGCTGAGATCATGTCGTGGTCAGGCCACAAGAACCCCCAGTCGCTCAAGCCTTATTTGAAGGTAGGGAAGGCAGCAGCAAGGAACGCCTTCGAGAAGCGTAGAAAAAATACTGTTGACTAAGTCAATAGTGAAATAGTGGTGGATGTCAGCATGATTTTTGCTGAAGTTATCCATCCACCACGGGTGTAAGTGATTGATTTTACTCCTGTATCAATCATTTGCACTGTTGGTTGGGAAGCTGACTTCTAATCTGCTAATTGGGTTGTCAGCTTCCCCACCTTTAAATAAAAACAATTACTTACATACAAAGATCAGTTGCGTGGTGAGTGAATCCGCACTGATGACAGTGTTTATTACATATTGACTAAGCATTTTACTGTGGCAGTATAATTATCACAGAAACAAATGTTCTTATTGATTATGTTATTAACATTATAGATAGTGAACTTATGTTAGATGTAATTAACAACCTAAAATTGTCAGTCGGTGAAAGCAGAAGAATAGATTGTCCAGTCTGCAATCGACAAAACACTTTTAGTGTAAGCAATGAAGATGGTGTGCTTTTGTACAACTGTTTTGCAGCTTCTTGTAAGACTGCTGGACAGTCACGCAGCAAGATGTCAGCAGCCGAAGTGCATCAGTACATGCGTAATCTTCGCGAGGATCATCGTGATCCAGAATTCGTACTTCCAAACTACTTCACGCAGTCACATCCTGATCTAGGCACATTCGCTGATCGTTGGAAAATACCTGTCCACGAATTGATGTTCGACGTGAAAGATCATCGTGCTGTATTTCTGATACGGGATGGTCATCGCATCGTCGATGCAGTAGGGCGGACGCTGCGCGAATCACCCATGAAATGGAAAAGGTATGGCCGCGCTAGCCGCATCTTTACCTGTGGTCATAGCGACCACGCTGTAGTGGTCGAGGACGCTATCTCTGCGTCCGTTGTACCGACCATCACCTCCAAGCTGACAGGCGTGGCTCTGCTAGGCACGAGCCTGCTGTCAGAACACATAGAACAACTACGTAAATTTGCCACTGTCACCGTTGCACTCGATCCGGATGCGCGTGACAAGACTGTTTCGATCACTCGCCAGCTTCAGACGTCCGGGCTGGCGGCAAGTGCAGTGTCGTTGAAAGACGACATTAAATACAGACGGACTGTTGACACACAAATGATAATCAATACAAGGAGAGCCTGAATGACAAGGTTCAAAATTATGGCCGTTCAGGGTGACGCCGACTGGCCTAACGCACCACCGCAGGTGCAAACAAAAAATAGATTGGTGGATGCCTGTGGAGGCATCTTTGAAAGAGGGTGTCATTGGTGGGTTGCCCCGCCTATTTGATATCTTTAGAAGTGTGCGTTGGGGCTAACAGCACATTAAAAACGTCCCCCAAGGAGAAGTAAATGAAACTTCGTGCAAGGATCGAGTTGGATCTCGAAGCTGCCGATTTAATGGAAGCCAAGAAGATCATCGATGAACTCGAAAAAGATATGACAGTCTTCGAAAAATACAAGATAGAAGGCGACATCAACTTATCCGTCAAGGAGCGGAGAGGAATAAGAAGTCATAAGCGAGAGAGCTAGGCATGAAAAACGAACACATAAATCAAGACAACGACTGGGCAACTGCACCACCATCCACCGCATATTTCTGAATTACAGAGCGGGGCGCTTGACGCCCCGTTTGTTTTTTTAGTAAGATAGTGACTTACTACAGATGACAAAGGGGACAACATGGAACTGGCATTGCTAAAGGCATTGCTGTCGCACGAGTTCTACAACGGCCACAAGACTGTGGTTCGACAGGAAATATTCAGCGACGAAGCGAACAAAATCAAACGGTGCTTAGACAAAGCACATGACGAATACGAGCGTGACCTGACAGAGTCAGAGCTTGAGGCGGTCTTCTACACATCCCACCCAACGCTGACCACCGCCCAGCGATCTTCCTATCAGAAAATGTTTAATGAGATGCGCAACGAGAATGCGATTGGCGAGGATATGGCCAGTAACATTCTTCGCGATTTGTGGCGTCGTGCTATCGCTGATGATCTGGCTAGCCATGCAATGGACATGATCAACGGGCGCGTCACTAGCATGATGCCGCTGCGCGAGATGCTGGAAGCCTACGAAGAAGACTTCATGCCTTCTGTTCGTGTGCATTTCGATGAAACGGATCTTGAATATATTCGCAAGCAGGTAAGCCTGACATTCCGATGGAAGATTAATATATCCACGCTGGCCGAACTGTGGCCCGGTGTGAACGAGGGACAGCTTATTGTTGGAGCAGCGCGGCCCAACACAGGAAAGACATCCAGTCTTGCTCACCTTGTATCAGGTCCAGGTGGGTTCATTGATCAGGGTGCAAAGATTGTTGTGCTTGCAAACGAAGAAGCAACACCTCGTATCACATCCAGACATATGTCTGCGGCTACTAGCCTATCTATCGCGGAGTTATTTGACAGCCGCAACCTTGGTTACGTGAACGAGCGCGTTGGCAAAGAAAGCAACTGGCAGAACCACTTCAAGATCACTGACGCTACTGGTTGGGACATTGATCGGATGGAAGCCGTAATCAAGCACACAAAGCCTGACATCGTTATTGCTGACATGGCTGACAAGTTCACCATGAAGGGCAGCTATACGGCTGCACACGAGGCTCTGAAGGCCATGTACGTGCGCTTTCGTATCATTGGCAAGCAGTATGGATGCTGCATCTTTGCAATGTCGCAGATGTCTGCTGAAGCCGAGGGCAGGGTGATGGTCAATCAGTCCATGCTCGAAGGCAGCAAGACAGGCAAAGCTGCTGAAGCAGACATCATGTTCTGCCTGACAAAGAACCCGATGGTTGAAGGACAGGACATCGATGACACAGAGCGACACTGGGTGGTTGTAAAGAATAAGCTTACAGGTAAGCACGGGATGGTGCATACGCATCTGAACCCAGACACTGCCACGTTTAGTGTATAACTACTGTTGACAAAGGGTATGATATGCCAAGACCAAGATTAATCGAGGAAGACAAGCGCGTTTACAATTTAGTTCTGGGCGAAACGATGTTTGGTGAACTGCATCAAATTGCATTCGATCAGTCAAAGCAGCAAGGAAAGATGGTCAGTGTCGCACAACTGATCAGGGAAGCAATCACGAGGTATTTAGATGAAACTAACACTGGACGTTGAAAACACTGTCACGCGCCGTGACGGCAAGCTGCACCTAGACCCATTTGAGAAAGAGAACTCGCTGGTCATGGTGGGTATACTCACCGATCAGGGCGACGAAACAATTGTATCTTTCGATCATGCAGAGTGTTCGTCTCCCGATCAGGAGTCTTTTGACTTGGTGCAGATGCTCCTTGACGAAGCCACAGTCCTGATTGCGCACAATGCTGCGCACGATCTGGCGTGGATGTGGGAGAGCGGGTTCAAGTATGATGGTCCTGTGTTTGATACGATGCTGGTCGAGTACGTCATCCAGCGTGGCCAGAAGCAGCCGCTATCTCTCGAAGCCTGTGCCGAGCGCTACGAGCTTGAGGTGCAGAAGCAAGACACGCTGAAGAAATATATGGCGGATGGGGTGAGCATCCGTGACATTCCTTACAACGAACTTTGTGATTATCTGGCCGCTGACCTTCACGCTACGCAGCAACTGGCTGACAAGCTGAACCTCTATCTAAATACGCAAGAGGGCAGTGGCCTGATGGATACGGTGCTGCTGACCAACTGCGTTTGTAAGACCCTTACACGTATCTACTGTAACGGCTTCAAAGTAGATCGTGCTGCACTTGAAGAAGTGACGGAGCAGTTCACAGCCGAGAAAGAACAGATCGAGGCAGAGCTTCAGCGTGACATCAAGGAACTGATGGGTGATACGCCCATCAATCTGAACAGCCCAGAGCAGCTATCGCAGGTTATCTTCAGTCGCAAACTCAAGGACAAGAAGACATGGCCGGATCGCTTCGATCAATTTATGCCTATCGGTTTGTTTCGGCAGACAGTCAATGCCCACACCAGCATCGTGTTCAAGACGAAGGTGCGGCAGTGTAAGGACTGTAGCGGAGCAGGGCGTAAGCGTGTCCGCAAGAAGGACGGCTCACTGGGCAAGGCAGTTCGCATCTGCCAGACATGCGAGGGTGAGGGCGTCCTGTATGACGACACACGAGATGTTGCTGGCCTGAAGTTCAACGCCCCATCTGCCAAGTGGGTTAGTGCCAATGGCTTCGGCTGCTCGAAGGGCAACCTTGAGCATCTTGAGGGTGTTGCCCGATCTAAACAAATGAAACGAGCAGAGGCGTTCCTGTTGAAGGTCCGCCGTCTGTCTGCACTCGACAGTTATCTATCTAGTTTCTGCGGTGGCATAGCCACCTTCACCAAGCCTGACGACATCCTTCATGTCCGGCTGGTGCAGCAGATGACATCGACAGGCCGTCTGGCAAGTCGTGAACCCAACCTTCAGAACATGCCACGCGGCGGCACATTCCCTGTGAAACGAGTCTTCGTATCACGATGGGAAGGTGGCCAGATCATGGAAGCTGACTTCGCTCAGTTGGAGTTTCGTGTGGCTGCATTTCTGAGCCAAGACGGAGTAGCAATTGAAGAAGTTTCTACTGGATTTGATGTACACTCATACACCGCTCAGGTTATTACCGATGCTGGTCAGCCTACGGATCGACAGACAGCGAAGGCGCATACATTCGCGCCGTTATATGGAGCGACGGGCTTTGGAAGAAGCCCAGCGGAAGCAGAGTACTACGAACACTTCACGCAAAAATACAAAGGCATCGCAAATTGGCATGCCCGATTGGCTACGGAAGCTCTGACAACAAAGAAGATACGCACACCATCTGGACGAGAGTTCAGCTTTCCTGACGTTGTTCGCAAGCGGGGCGGGAGCGTTAGCTACTTTACGCAGATCAAGAACTATCCCGTTCAGTCGTTTGCAACTGCTGACATCGTTCCGCTTGTACTGCTGCAACTAGAACAGGCGCTTCTAGATAGCGGCTTACGTAGCTTGATTGTAAACACTGTGCATGACTCGTTTGTTCTGGACATACACCCTGAAGAATTTGGCCAGGTTATGCGGGTAATTAAACAAGTGTCGGATCAAATGACAGACAGAATAAACATGGCATTCAATATCGATCTCAATGTTCCGATGCTGCTCGAAGCAAAGGCTGGTCCGAACTGGCTTGAGACTGTTGACGTGGAATAATACTGTTGACAAACTTGACTACAAAACAAGATCTGGTATAACTACGGATTCTTTACACAAGTGGAAAAGCTAATGACGACACTGACAACAATCGACGAAAACAATTACGAAGCTATGGCTTTGATGATGGGTGTAAACCCAAACCAGAAGGCCAAAGGATCAACCCTGCCGCGTTTGCGGATTTGGAATCAGGGTGTAAAAAACAAAGACGGAAAGCGTTCCGTCGAGGTAGTGCCAGCAGGATTCTATCGTCTGGAAGACCCAGACAAAGCTATGTACTTTGCAGAGACGGTTACCATCCGTCCGTTTCTGCAACGCTTTATGTACAAGCGTTACAATGCAGATAAGAACGATTTCACCAAGACGGTTATGCACGAGAATCTGCAAGTCGATCTGAAAGATACGGCTGGTGGTTTCAACTGCGGTAAGCCAGCAGGTTACATCGAAGACTTCGATAGCCTGTCAGATGAGATGAAAGAGGCGATCAAGCAGATCCGCCGTGTTCGTGTCATCCTCGGTGAAGTCGAGATGAACAATCCAATCGACGAAAACGGCAACGCCGTTGAGGTCGGCACAATGCCTTTCATCTGGGAAGTGGACAACAAGACCGCCTTCAAAACTATGGGCGAACCGTTCAACCAGTTGGGCAGGCAGCGCAAGCTTCCGATTCAACATAAGATCACACTCGACACATCTGAGCAGGAGCTTCAGACAGGTGGTGCTTTCTTTCTTCCAGTGCCATCTCTCGACCTGACGAAAGCTGTCGTGATCAATGATGAAGATCAGAAGCGCTTCAGTGACTTCCTTGAATGGATCAAGTCGTACAACGAGTACGTCATCTCAAGCTGGACAGATAAAAGCAGTCAGAGTGCAACAGCCGACGAAGAGAAGCTGATGTCTACCGTCTCTGCCGATGTCTTTATCGATGTTGAAGATGACGCAGCTTAATGAACTGAAGATACATCAGTGGTTGCAGAATGCCATCAAGGGCAGTGTTGCAATGTCTGATGAAACAATCGAGTGCGTCGTGGGGGAAATCTCCACGGCGCTTTCTAAACAGTTCCAAGAAACTCGCGAAGAAAAGTTTCGCTGGCGCATGTCCAATGTGGGCAGGCCTTACTGTCAGCTTTGGTATCAGAAGAACAAGCCAGAGCTAGCGGAGAATAAGAATACTGTATTCCTGCTCAACATGATCGTCGGTGACATCGTCGAGGCGGTGTTCAAGGGCGTGATGAAGGAAGCGGGTGTAGCCTTTCAAGATAGCAAGTCAGTCGAAGGTAAGTTTGGCGAAGCCAATATCAAAGGCACAAACGACCTGACACTAGACGATGCTGTTTGGGACGTGAAGACAGCCAGCAACTGGTCTTACAACAACAAGTTTGAATCAGCAGAAAAGCTAGCAGCCGACGATACATTCGGCTACGTCGCCCAGCTTTGCGGTTACGCCCATGCCGATGACGTAGAACCGGGTGGATGGATCGTTCTCAATAAGAACTCAATGGAGTTCAAGTTTGTTCCATACGATATCCCTAATCAAAACGAAGTTGTGCAGGAGATAGCGGACAAGGTTGTTGAACTAGAGGCTAACAAGTTTCGCCGTTGTTACGAGCCGGTTGAAGAATTCTACAGACGCAAGCCTACCGGCAATAAAAAGCTGTCTGTTGCCTGTGGGTTCTGCTCGTTCCGATACGACTGTTGGAATGGTCGCATCAAAGAAGAACCGTCTCGCTGCTCTACGGCTCAAGAGAAGCCAATGGTTGCGTATATCGACTGATGTACTCATCGAAAGCATACAGAGCAGCCCGAAAACTAGGCTTTCGCAGCGGACTTGAAAAAGTAATCTGCGAAAAACTTACCAACGATAACGTCAAGTTTGCCTACGAGCAGACCAAGATTGAGTGGGAAGACCTAGCCTACAGAACCTACACACCAGACGTCATCTTGATGAACGGTGTGATCGTTGAAATTAAGGGGATGTTTACTACCGCAGATCGAAGGAAACACCTGAAGATCAAGCAGCAGCATCCTGAACTAGACATACGTTTTGTTTTCGAAAGCAGCCGCAGGAAACTGCGCAAGGGTTCTAAATCCAGCTACGCCGATTGGTGCATTAAGAACGGCTTTCGCTACTACGACAAAGAAATTCCAGAAGACTGGGTACGGGAAAAGGGCAAGGCCATCCGCACCAAGTTCATTCGATTCAAAGGGGAAAAGAAAATTGTACGATCTAAATGACTACGTCGTGATTGTAAGTCCAACCGTTGAAGACGGTGCGTGGATGGGTGATGTCGAAGTAAAGATCGCTTGGAATGGCGACAACGACCTAGACGACAACGACCACAGCATGATGCTGCATGTCACGCACATGTTAGCTGCTGCATTGGAGTTGGCTGAAGTAGATGAAAATGTTGCGCACAGATTAACAAACATCGTGAAGATCCGAAGCGAAGATGAAGACGAAGATCAGGCCGTAGATATCGAACGTGAAGACGGCAATGTCATTCGTATTAACTTCGGCAAGACACAGGGTTCGGCCTGATGCATCACGAAGAATACATGCGCATCCGCAACGAAGATTATCATAAGCAAAAGCACGTCGAGAAAAAGACCGACGTGGACATGGTCAACAGCCCACCACATTACAACGAAAACAGCATTGAATGCATTGAGGCAATACAAGCAGCCACAGGTGATGGCTTTGAATATCACCTACAAGGGACGGCAATAAAGTACCTCTGGCGGTTTAGATACAAGGGCAAGCCCCTCGAAGATCTGAAAAAAGCCAGGTGGTACTTGGACAAGTTAATAGAAGAGTACGAAAACAAATGAAACTGCGGGTACTTCTAATCGTTGATCTGGATGAAGATTCACCAATCGTTCCCGCAGACGACAATGTCGAAGAGCAGGTTGAAGAGCTGCTCCGGGAATACTTCCACGATGTCGATATAGAAGTAGGCCGCGTTAACGTGGAGAGGATTCATGAATAACCTACTGCCTACAGACTACCAATCTTTCATACATAAAAGCCGTTACGCTCGTTGGCTCGATGCAGAAGGCCGTCGTGAAGACTGGTCAGAAACTGTTGATCGATACTTTGATTATATGACTCGCTGGATTGAAGAGAAGCACAACGTGCCGATCACAAAGCCAGAGATTGATGAACTCAAAGAAGCTGTTCTTAATCTGGAAATTATGCCTAGCATGAGGGCTTTGATGACAGCAGGTAAAGCGCTTGAGCGTAATCACCTAGCTGCTTTTAACTGTAGCTACCTGCCTCTGGATCACCCCCGTGCGTTTGACGAACTTCTGTACATTCTGATGTGCGGGACAGGCGTGGGGTTCTCTGTCGAGCGTAACAATGTAGACAAGCTGCCTATTATCGCAGATCACTTTGAAAACTGTGATGATGTGATCAAGGTAGAGGACAGCAAAGAAGGCTGGGCAAAAGCCTTCAGAGAACTCATCACGCTGCTGTATGACGGCAAAGTGCCTACATGGGACTTGTCTGCGCTAAGGGCCGCTGGTGAGCGTCTGAAGACCTTTGGTGGCCGTTCTAGTGGCCCTCAGCCCCTGAATGAACTGTTCGAATTCACAACAAGGTTGTTTGAACGGGCAGCAGGCCGTCGTCTTTATCCCATCGAATGTCATGACATTGCCTGCAAGACAGGCGAGGTGGTTGTAGTAGGGGGTGTACGTCGCTCTGCACTGATCAGCCTGTCCAATCTTAACGATGACCAGATGCGCCATGCCAAGTCAGGTGCATGGTGGGAGAACGAAGGCCAGCGTTCTTTGGCAAACAACTCTGCCACCTACAAATACAAGCCGGACATGGAAACATTCATGCGTGAGTGGCTTTCGCTTGTAGAAAGCAAGTCAGGTGAGCGGGGCATATTCAACAGACAAGCAGCAAAGAACAAGGCTGTCGAGAATGGTCGCCGTGACGTAGACCACGACTTCGGAACAAACCCGTGCTCTGAAATAATACTGCGCCCGTATCAGCTATGTAACCTTACAGAGATTGTAGTACGCGAGACTGATACACATCAGACGCTTGCTCGTAAGGTTCGTTTGGCCACTATCCTTGGGACATGGCAGTCAACGCTTACCAACTTCAAGTACGTCCGTAAAATCTGGTCGAACAACACTGAAGAAGAGCGGCTGCTGGGTGTGTCTCTGACAGGGATTATGGATAATGAAATACTGTCGGGCAGGTCAGCGCAGTTTGGCATGAACATTGGCCACATACTGGAAGACCTGCGCAGTATCGCTGTTCATACTAATAAGCAGCTTGCGCAAAGACTGGGAATACCGCAGTCCACTGCTGTCACATGTGTGAAGCCGTCAGGTACTGTGTCACAGTTGGTCGATAGCGCTAGCGGCATTCACGCAAGGCACAGCAGCAATTACATTCGCACAGTGCGTGGGGACAACAAAGATCCACTGACGCAATTCATGGTCGATCAAGGCATTCCGAATGAGCCGGATGTCATGAAGCCAGATCAGACTACTGTGTTCAGCTTTCCTATGTCTGCACCTACAAATTGCGTAGACCGCAACGCTATGACTGCAATCGAGCAGCTTGAGATGTGGATGATCTACGCACGTGACTGGTGTGAACACAAACCTTCCGTGACAATCTCTGTACGTGAAGGGGAGTGGATGGATGTAGGGGCATGGGTATGGAAGAACTTTGACTACTGCTCAGGCATCAGCTTCCTGCCACACTCTGATCACACCTATCAGCAAGCGCCGTATCAAGACTGCAGTGCTGAAGAATACAAGCAGATGCTGTCACAGATGCCACCCCAGATCGATTGGGGTTTACTGAAAAACTACGAAGCAGAAGATAACACGACTGGATCACAGGAACTGTCCTGTACAGCGGGTGTTTGTGAAGTGGTGGATATTGCTAGTTGACTATGGAGCAAACAATGCAAAGCAAGCAGGTAGAAGAGGGGGCAATTGTCGTCGATGGCGTCAATTACCCCCTGTCAGAAATGAATGGTAGGCAGCTTTATTTAATCAGCCAGCTACAGGAAATCCAGACGGAGAAGAAGCGAGCAATCGCTGTTTTGGATCGCCTCAATGTCACCGAATCCGGCTTTACATCACTCTTGAAAGAGACGTTAGCCGATGCTTCAACTGACACTGGATGATTCCGAAAAAAAGATAGCTACAGCGCTTGCAAGAGCGCGGTATGCTAACTCGCGAAAGAACAAGCTAAAGAAGACAGACCTACCAAAGGCTTCTGTACTTGATCCGGATATAGAAGGCGTGATGTCAGAGCTTGCTCTGTGCAAATACTTTGGTGTGTACCCAGATCAAGTGTTTGAAATAGGTATAAGATCCGCAGCCAACGGAACAGATAAAGGTGACGTAGTCTACGGCGATCTATGTATCGACGTTAAAAGCACGAAGCATACAAATGGCCGCTTGTTTTCTATGAAGGAAAACCAGGCGGTCGATTTGTTTGTGCTGATGATTGGCAGGCGTGGCCAGTACAGGGTGGCAGGATGTATGTACGCATCAGACCTGTACAAAGAAGCTCGATGGGGGCATCACGGCGTGTTCAAGAAACCCTGCTATGCTGCTGAACAACATGAATTAATACCCTTTAATAAAGTATTCCCCGACTTGATTATGCAAGCTAGTTAATTTATACTTTTGACTAATGGATTTACGTCATGAACAACGATAATCAAAGCAAGGTTTTAGACACGCTAGAGGAGCATGTCGCGGACTTTTATGCACAGAGATCGAGGGCAAAGATCAAGATGGATATCAACGAGTACCAACAGAAGGCACTGAAGACAGCCATATTCCCGAAGGAATACGCAATAATTTACCCCGCTCTGGGGTTAGCAGGCGAGGCTGGTGAAGTCGCTGATAAGGTCAAAAAAATAGTCAGAGATCGTAACACCTCTGACCAAATGAAACGTGATATCGCTGCGGAGATTGGTGACTGCCTCTGGTATTGTGCAGTGCTAGCGAATGATCTGGGGTTTGACCTCGCCCAGATTGCAGATTCCAATCTTTCTAAATTAGCAGATCGCCAGCAGCGGGGTGTTCTGCACGGAAGCGGTGACAAGCGGTAGGGTGTCCTCGACTACTGCTGGCTTCTTAGCCCCTCGACAGGTTCTTCTCCTTACTGTCGGGGGGCTTTCTTTTGTGCAAGTCCACCTTTGCGCATCATAGGTACACCTTTGCCCTCTACAAGATCTTTGAACTCGTCTGTGAACTCTATAGCCATGTTCTTACCATCTGCGTCATCAAGCTCGATTGTAGCCTTCTTGACGGGATCGCCCAACGCTCTCAAGAATTCATCTACCCGTTTCGGCATGGCACGATCATACACATCTGTGTACCCATCATTGATAGCGCCGAAGTCAAATGAAGCATCCATCTTCAGACGTTTGTTGGCCATAATTTCGCCGCCTACAGCGCCACCAAAAACCTGCGTTGTACTCGCTCTTCTAGCGCCATCATTACCCTGCTGAATTTCATTAGCTGTTTCAAAGATATTGCGATCACTTGATCCAATAAATAGACCGTCTCTATCGAACAGAGCATAGTGAGGTGATTCTCCACTACCTGTTTTGCGTAGCTTTACAACTTTGACATCACCCTGCGCTAGCGTTCTTCTGACGAAAGCCCTCTGGACTTCAATAAGGCGATCTCTTGTATCCGCATTTGGTCCGATCTTTAAATCAGCAGTGTCGTAGTCCGCTTGTGTAAATTCGTTGGGATTTATGTTGCTACGGAAAAAATCATCTTGTGTGGAATTCTCTATAAATGATGTCGCCTTCTCCCCTGTCCGCGTAGTCACGTCAATATTCTCATATTGCGTAAACACCGCTCTGCCATTGACGTTGCGGACTTGATCTGCGTTGGCAAACGCAATCCCATCATAACCTTCCATGACAGCCCTTCTAGTAGCCAGAGCTAGAACCATGCGTTGATAGTTATTATCCCTTCCGGGCAAGTCCATAGGCATGTCTGCTTTGTCCGAACCGAAGGCGTCTGACTGTACTTCTTCAACTAGCAGATACTTCTTATCACCTTTGACCCTGTCAGTAGTGCGATAGTGGGCAACCGTATTCTCAGCAAAATTGCTGCCTGTATCCACGCCCTCAAAATGTCGAGCTACGTAATCGAAATTAGAAATGTCTCCCTGCAGCGCTTCGAGATATCTGTCGTAGACTTCAGACGGTTCACTACGATCTAGCTGGTTAATGATACTTTGATCATTCTGACCTTTAGCTACTGCCCTGCTGCGGATAGCCGCTTCCATTTCGCCCATAGCGTTTCTATGCAAAGGCACAGAGGACGTAAGCGTCTTCAGCATATTTGCTGATTGAGTGGGCAGCACTCCCAGTTCTTCAACAGCATCCCTGAATTTACGTGCGAAGATATCCCCACCACCTTGAAGCTCAATGTCAGCTATGATTCCGGCAATCTGCGGGGCTGACGTTGTCATTTCCATGAAAAGCATGGCATCGCCCTGTGCGTACTCAACGATGTAATCGTAGAAATGGTGTTCGGCCCACTTCTCGTAAAATTCATCTGCGTCCTCAAAGCCCAGCCCTTTGTCAACCAATTCCGTGTGCTTCATTCGCACTACATTCATGATGTCTTCATCAAGTTCCCCCAGAGGTACTCCGGCATCAGCCATCGCAAGCTCTGTTTCATCGATTAACCTAGCTTGGTCTTCGGTAAGTTCTTGGCTTACACCACGTCTTACATTGCTCGTGACTTGAACGGGGAATTCACGGTAATTGAAAGTTTCAGCATCACCTCTTGCAATTTCTCCTGTTGTCACCCTTCCTTTTTTATCCGGTATGACAAGTGAAAAACCACCGTACTGAGGTGTTCCTGCCACATCACCCAGCCTAGCTGCTGCAAAGTTACTTCCTGTTCCCGGACGCAGGGTAAGGTCGCCTGTACCGTCTACGTCATAAAAAGGCTGCACAGCCGAATTCGGATTGTAAGAAAGCTCTCTGTCCCGGATCGTAATAGGACGCTCTCGAAGCATGGTCTGTACTTCTTCAAGCGAGAAAGTGTTGCTTACGTCATCATTTATCTCAGGAAGGCGTAGCGATAACTCGTCAGTACGAATGCCCTGATCACGGAAAAACTTTAGCCACTGTCTACTATTAGCTTTTTCCGGAGCATTTTCGAGAGACGCATCTAGGCGGCTGTACAGACCTGCTTCGTCGGGTTCTACATCTATCTTGACGCGATTAGGTTGCGTAACCAAAGAAGGTGCGGCTGTTGCTTTGCGTGTCTTCTTAGTCTCAGCACTGATCATGCTGATAGCTGCACCGACAGGCTTATCGTCGTCTGCAAACTTATCTACACGCTCTGCAGCCCTCTCAGCCGCCTCTGGATCAAGGTCGAACAGTTTACGCAGTCCATCCTGTATCTGATCACCGTACTTAGACACGGCTTTTGAACCGAACTTCAGGCCTGTTCCAGCACCGAACATGATGCCACCTGGAATAGCTCCTGCGCCTGTAGCAGCTAGGTATGCACCACCAAGCTGCAGAGCATCACCAGCAACACCTACGGTCTTCAGTGTAGTATCGAGTGTCCTGCCTTCTTTTACGTCTTCAGCAAGGGACGGTATGGGCTTTACTTCTTCGCCTGTCGTCAGTGCGCTTACAGGGTTCTCTACGCCTGCACCAACTGCTTCAGCTATGCCAGATCCACCCAGCATAGCGACAGCAAGGTCTGCGCTATCCAGTGCGAACTGCTTTGCACCGGCAGCAAACTGCTCGTTGCTAGATGGTCTGTAGCCAGTGTCGTACTGGCTGACCATGCTATCAACCTGCTCTTGCTCATCCATCAATGCATCGACATCAAGACTAGGCTTTTGCTTGCCCAGTGCTTCATTCATGATTTGATCTATGTACATATCTTTTGCGGCCATTACTTAAACTTGCCTCTTTCGGCTTTGGCATACGCATTGCCAGCACGGTATGCACCTAGCTGTTCAACGGTAGCCCCGAAATTTTTTATGTAATATTGGTTGACTACAGTTCTAATTCTTTGAGGGGTTGCGCCCCATTGCTGCCTGTCAAATACAGAAAACTGTCTTTCCTTACCTGTTTCGTCGGTGACAGTTTCCGTATCCATAGAGCTTTTTCCGATTGCTATTTCACGAGCAATACTTCGGGCTGTGGCATACGTGTCGATTATGTAATTTTTCTTTTCAGCATCAGTCATGTTCTGATACGAACCACTAGATATATTCACTAAGTCAGGCGCTACTATTCCGAGTTCTTTAGTCAGCAGCCGGTTTGCTTCTGCGTCACCTGTAGATGGATTGATTTCGTTGTAGGTAATACCAAGTCTTACAATTTCGTCTTCTAAGCCAGTACGAGCTTCTGTCTTTCTAATACCTGTAAAGGTAGTAACTAGAGGACTTTGATACGTAAGGTTGCCGGGTCTTGTTGCGCTCTCCAAAGGCGGTCTATCTTGATTCATGTAAGGAATGCCGCGTGTAGCCGCTGTCACGAAGGAGTCGGCAAAACGACCGCCTGTAGTGTTTCCACGCTGTCCTCTCATGTCGCGCACAATGGCTTCTTCGCTATCAAAAGTGCGAACAATATCTCGTACTAATCCGGTTACAAAGTTGACGTTAAGTGGCCCACCAAACAATTCACCAAAGAAGTTGCCTGCTAATTCAGCCAACTTTTGATTTCCAATTGAGTCTTTGCTGGCTGTTCCGCCAAGTTCACCTTCTGTTTGTGCTGCCTTGAACAAGCCATCAATGATGTAAAGCTGCGTTCCCGCCAGCCTAGTTCCTAATAAGCCTTCAACAATGTCACGGGTAGGCAGACTCTTGCCTGTACCCATTTCACCCACGTCTTCACGGAAATCGGAGTCTCCAATGGTATTGTTGGTAAGGTTGCCAAGACCTCTTCTAGCAGACCTGAGCAGACTTTTTTCTACGGGTACATCGGGGACATCTACTCCCAGTAGTCTGGGGTATTTAACGAGTATGTCTGCAACCAGAAGGTAGGGGGCTAAGGGGAAGAAGGGCCGTAGATCGCCTATCTTACCTTCTTCGTCTCTGTACTCGAACCACTTCACATCTTGGTTTGCAGCCCGATGTGCTACCGATTCAAACAGCATGTATGTTCCGATTATGCCTTTGGACACATCAGTCATGCCTTCGTTCAAAAACTTTTCATTGCCAGTGGCAGCGCCTCTAGCAAGTTTGTAAACGCCTTTGCCTGCCTTGCCACCAAGAACATAGTTAGCTGTAAAGTTTAGGGCAGATACAGTAAATCGAGGGAAGGTAAAGACACTCGTGCCAATGAACGGCATTCGCTCTACCAATTGAACAAAGCGACTTTGCCAAGGGCCAGTAGGCATGTCAGCAAACGTAAACTCTAATGCTTCTCTAACTGCCTTCTGCTGGAACTCCAGCGGAACTTTGCCCTTTTTAGCTATTGTCTCTGCAATGCTCAGGCCGGTCTGCCGTCTAAGCTGCTTTTCAAGAGCAGACGTATATATGGCTCGTCTAACAAGGCCGTCGTGTGTCATGTTGAAGTAATTCAACAGTCGCACAGGGGCAGCTAGTTCACCATCTCCGATATCTGTCAGGCTTCTAGATATCTGTTGTAGTAGCTTTGGGTTGCTGCCGAGCGTTGCTGCTACAACATCTTTACTAAAGCCCTGATCGTTGAGATTGCGCACCATGCCAAATGCATCTGACAAGGCAGAACCAAGACTATAATCAGGTACGTCCTGACCTAGTGCCTTCTGCGCTTTACGAATAGCGTAAAAACCTGCTGCATCGATAATGTCTGCAGCCGCATCCATAGTTCCTCTAATGCCAGTAGTTCCAACATTTCGGATTAGTGTAGGAATCTGTGAAACCAGAAGACCTCGCCGGTTTCTATCCAGCGTCATTGCTGTTCCGGTGGGATTGGCGAAGGCTTGAACGCCCCTTTGAATTATGCCGACAGGTTTCTTATCGGTCAGGTAAGCTGTAAGTGCATCTGTACGTGTCCTATCAAGAACACCGGCTCTGGCGAGTTTCTTTGCAAACTGGCTAGCGGCGTTCATCTGTCGAGCAGCATCGCCTACAGTTACACGGTATATCTGTGCAAACTCTTCAGCAGATACGCCGTTTCTTGCTAGAGCACCACTCAGAGCGTCTTCGTCCAACCGACCTACAAGATCCTCGTTTTGCAATACACGGAATACTGTATCTGAAATCTGCTCATCGGCTACTCGCTCACCAGAGGGGGTTCGTAGCTGAAGAGCGAGTTCTTTGTTTGGCAAGTCCTCAAGCATTTCATTGAGGAAATCATAAACATATCTGTTGATATCCAGTCTTAGTTCTGGGCTTATCATGTCACCCGATTCACCGGCCATCCTATCCAAAATAGCCCTGCCACGAGGCGCATCAAAGGGTGCGTCTGGCGTATTCGGAGATGCTTTTACACGCGCTGTACGGACTGGATCTGGATCGAGTGAATCAATGGCTACTTGTTCAGGTGTTCTGTTGCCATCGTTACGAGCTAGTGCGCGATCCGCATTAGCATCGAGCAGGGCTTCTGTTCCTTCATCCGCTAAGTCTCTACCAAAGACCGAGTTTACCCCCTTTGATAAACCAAGCCCAATGCCCTGCGCCGCTGCACTGCCTGCTCCAGAAGCACCAAATGCTATGCCGGTACGACCAAAATCGTATTCGTCGCGAATGCCTGTTTCTTTCTCTACCTTTTGCAGACCTAAGTCCATGCCAGCACCAATAGTGCCGTCCGTCAAAAACGGAACAGCACCGTATCTGGCCATACCCAGCATCAGTCCTTTTACACCCTGCTTTGCAAGTTGCTTGGCAGCAATACTGCCAACACCAAGACCGGCGATATTAACAGGATCAGCTATATTGTAATACGCATAGTCAGCAATAGCGCTGCCCACGCCACCGCCACCTTCACTCATGAAGCCGGGAAGCTGGTTGTACAAGGTGTATGCGTTTAAAAACTTCTTGCGCTGATCTGCGTTTGCCTTGCGCATGTAGTCGATCTGACCAGTAAGCTCTATGGAGCGGTTTTCAAATGACCGCATGTGGGTCAAAAACCGTTCTACGTAATCTTCGTTTTCTTCATCATCCTGCTGCTTTCCCTTATCGCCAAGCCTGTCAGACATGTAGGCACGGACGTTGTTTAGGTAGCCTTCATTAGAAGCCAACCCATCAACGGTAATGTCATCTGGTGTAGGTCTAGTGCGACGAGTCGGTATAGCAGCATTAGTATCATCATCGGCAAACCCGTCTTCTTGAGTATAAATTATAGCCATGAATCTGCCTTAATCGATTGTATCAAGATGGGGCTTACCGTCTTTTTCTATTACTTGAACCAGCGTACCATCAGGCATCATGTAGACTGTTCCAAGCTGCGACCTTGTAAGTGGGGATATGACAGTTTGAGCACCGCCGCTACCACTAGGCGATCCAACATACACGTCATTCACAGGAATCCGGTCGAAGGTTAGACCGAGAGCTGCAATAGCCTCCGGACCTTGCTCAAATCCTCGAATAGCATTGGCGTAAGTTGCTCTGTGTCTTTCGACTACAGTTGTGAATGCCACCCTAGCGTCGTCAGTGCCTTCCCATGTAGGTGTTACAGCACCTGTCACTTCATCTTTCAGATACTTAATCTTTCCGTCCAAGCCCTTCGCATTCAGCTTGGCTTTCAAAGTGGTATTGTAATTAGATGTCAGTGAAGGGAATTTAGGATCAGTGCTTGCTCTATCCTTAGTGGTGGCATCTGTGTACATGGCCAGTGAAGCAAGGACGTTGTCTTTTGATTCTATAAGCTGATCGTATTCAGGATCAGATGGATCGACATCCTGCAACGCACCATCAATCTCAAGGATTGCAGCTTGGAACGTGGCTGGCGTCCGTGCATCAGCGACCTGCTCTTTAAGCAGTGCCAGACGCTGATCAAGAATTTCTGAATTAACACCCGCCAGAGCATTCTTGTTCTGTTCGCCTTCGATCTGCTCACCCAGAAGTGTAGTACGAAGACTGCCCTGTTCGACTTGGATACGCTGTAGCTGAAGAGCGAGGCTAGCACGAATGCCTGCAGTGCTTGCGTCTACCTTCTTCATCATGTTGTCGTATGTAGCAGCGGTGATATTAAGGCCAAGCTGCTCCATCTGCTTCTCAAACAGTTGTGGGTCTTGTTCAAGCTTCAGTTCTTTGAGTTGGATATCTAGACCCATTGCGTCCTCGCGCAATCTATCTAGAGCAACCGCAAGTGATGATTTTTCAATGTTATCTGCTTGAGTGGCTTCGGCCAGAGCGTTGTCCAAGTTCAGCCCCTCGATCCGCGCTTCAAGCTGTTCGAGCAGTAGGGGTTGCTGTTCTTTCAAGAAAGCTAAATTGTCTTTGTCGAGAAGATTTCGTGTGGTGAGGGCTTCAATCTGAAGTCCGCCCTTTACATCCGCATATTTAGCTTCAGCACCTGTAATCGTTGACTGATTTTCTGCTGTCTCTGTCGTAGCTGATTTCGTCCTGAAATCGAGCGCATCGATTGCATTAGGTTGCATGTTTACTGTCGCACCAGAGGCGTTGAACACTGCACCTGGCTGCGTCTCTTCAATACCACCAGAAGCTGCTTGGAAAGACGACAGCATTTGATTGCGAATAGCATCAGCGCGTTTGTCTGACGGACGCATAGTGATTTCACCAGAGCCAGCAACAATACTCTGTGCAAGCGCACCGAAGTCAGCAGTTGTCTGCGGCATGCGAGTATCGACATAAGCCGCTGCTTGCACGTCAATAGGTCTGCTGACTGCACCTTCTGGTACAGCAATAGTTTTATTCAGCCAGTCAATTGTATCGTTCTTAGTCCACTCTGTGGGCTTACCATCACGTCTTTGCTGATCTTGCCAAGCAATTGTATGTGCTTTCAGTTCACTCCCTATGGTTGTGCCTGCATCATTGCCATATCTTGCATAGGCAGCTTCTATCTGCGCACCGTTAAGCCCCAATGAACTCAGCTTTTCTGCTGTATCCACGTATTGAGTTCTTACTGTTTTTCTAGCTCGGCGTTGCTCAAGTGCATCCGTAGCCACCAGATTAACGGCTGTCTTGATGTTGTCGTTTGTAAGCTGACGCTGCTCATCATTGAACTGCATGCCCCGCTTGGAAAACCCGGCAAGTCCTGCTGCTATACTAAATGCCATATCTATGCACTCCGTCTTGCCATGAGGCTTTCAACCACTGGCTCTTCTTCAGGTTCTGGGGCAGGGGCTGCATCCGATAAAAACGGATCATCTACCGCTTCCACAGGCGGCTTGTCTCGCATCTCTGTAATTACAGAGCGAAGCAACTCTGGGCTATGTTGGCCTTCTGTTTCAGTGCCAAGCGTGTATTCAATTCCCGCTTTGTCGGCTGCGCCTTTGATAAACTCTACAAGGATCGGGCTGATCATGACGCTGATGTCTACGCTGTGAAGACCCTGCATAACACCACCCATTGTCATCACCTCGACAAGCGCAGTGACAGGCAGTTCAGTTTCTTCAAGGATGTCCAGCATCCTGTTCATCATCTCTGGGTCAGACAGACGCTTCATGTAGAAGTCTACGGCTTCTTCGAGCGTCGACATCTTTGGTGGATTTTCCCACGGACGATTGCCCGGTTCAGTCGTTAAAGATTGTCCGGGTATAGGGCCATCGAGAAGGGGGTTTTCAGGACTTCTCATTGAGCATCTCCGTACATCTGCTGGATAGTGCGCACATAGTTGGCTATGTAGCTTTTCTGATCCTGTGTCGCGCCCATAGCTTGAGATGGTGCTGGCTTTTCAGGGGCGTTAGCTTGCCGCCGCATCATGCCAAGCATGCGATCCTGAACATCGGCTTTGAACCGACCCGATTGAGCATCTTGCTCGTTCACTAGCCGCATTATCTCAATGTAAGCTTTGCTTGCTGTATCGTTAGACATCTTTAATCCCTATCCAAACAATCCGCCGACGAAGTCGGATATGCCCGGCTTGACAATGTCGAAGATGAAACCGCCTATGGCTTCACTGTTAGACTGGTCCTGCGCCATCTTGGCGAGATCCGTCCGGGTCTTTGCGTTAATCTCTGAGATAGCCATCTCTGTCATGCGCGACTTATCGTTCTCTGACGATGTCCAAGCCCACTCCAGAAGATCACGGTTGTACTGCCATAGGTCGTTGTATGCAGTGGTAGATGCATCCAGCAGTGCTTCAGCATTAAACTGATTGGCAAAGTTCACCGCTGCTGTGTCAGCCGTAGCAATCTGTCTGCGCCACTGTGCGTTAGCTTGATCAACTACAAGGCGGTTCTGTGCGTTGAACTGCTCTCTTTGATTTTTTAGCTGTGTATTGAACTGCGATATAGCGTTGGTCTGACCTGCATTGTATTGCGACATCGAGTTAGATTGTGTGGCGTTAAACTGCGATACAGATGCATCAAGGTTAGCGAAGAACTGGTCAGTCTGATTGGAGCTAGTGGCGTTGAACTGACGGGCAGCGTTGGTTGCTGCA
>Ga0181607_10001085_pt1 | contig 24476 bp, 26 predicted proteins | sample 041ome_9_FD_132420 | JGI IMG/M metagenome (GOLD analysis project Ga0181607, IMG submission 132420) | Coastal salt marsh microbial communities from the Groves Creek Marsh, Skidaway Island, Georgia - 041413US metaG (megahit assembly) | ecosystem: Environmental > Aquatic > Marine > Intertidal zone...
CGGTAAAATAGCATACAACAATTTCGATGAAAGTTCCTGCACAAACCAAAAGAATTCCTACTTTTGTAATGTGGCTAGACATCAAGGGAGAACAGGCTTTGAAAAGGAATGTAAATGGAGTGGGCCTAAAAATCCATTTCCAGCGCTTCCCCTAGGCTACGCCTGCATTAATTTGGGGCAAGGTATGAGGTGCGAAGAGGTGAACAGCACCTTTTTTTCGCCTAGTCATAGACCCGAGTTTACAGCTACTAGAAATGTGGGAGGGATGACATTCAACGATGCGCCAGCGGCCAAAAAAATGTGCGAACAGTCTTGCAAGTAAAAGTGTTTTTATACAGTTATTCTGTATAAAAAATCAGACGATTCTGTCAATCATCCGTTTTTTTTTGCTAGCCTTTGCTGCCTTTTCAAGCTTCTCTATTTCTTTTTGATCGTTCAAATTGAGGGGTTCTCCCTTGCTGAGTTTTTCGACTATCCTCGCGAACGTGTCCTGAGCGATCACTGTCTGCAGATCTCTGACCAAAGACTCGACAAGATTGTCGAATCGGCTTTCTTTGTATTCGGTGATGATGCTGTTTGGAACCAAGTCTTTGCATTGACGGGCTATCTCCGTGATTTGATCTTCGATGCTTGTGAAAAAAGTTTTGAATTCGCAGGGGGTCATTCCTATAGAGCCATTGGGGTTGTCGTCACTTTTATTATTGATAGAGGCAGTTTGAAGTTGAACTGATTTGAAGAATAGTTTTGTTCTCAAATTCTCATAACTCTCCGACGCCAAGCCGTGTTGCTCCGCTTTCGAACCGTATCGATACGTTTCACTCAGCGCCACAATCAAAGTGGACAAGCTGGCCATTATGCCCATTGCTAAATTGAGTTCTGGTGTTATGTTGGGCATGTAAGACGCTATAAACCCCGTGATCGAAGTCAACGAGGTGAGACCTACGCTCGGCCAGAAAAATGTCGCGTTCAGTCGATCGAAATGCCTTTGACTTGCGGCGTGGGTGGCTCTCCTTTCTTCGGCAAACTTGACCAGCTTTTTCAGCACGAATGTGAGCTCCGGACTTCCAGGGATTTCATCTTCTTGATTGGAGAAACTGCGAACAAGTTCCAGGATATTATTGGTTTCTCTATCCCCGCTTCTCAATACTTCATTCTTCTTCTTTTCCAGTTCGCTCTTGACGTGGTCGCGAATCGTGTTTAGATTTCGCAGCGTGTTCTGGCGTTTAATTTTCTGTTGCTCAGTTTCCTCCTTGGTTTCCATTTATTATTACACACAAATCTAAATCTAAATCCACGTAACGCAAAAAAGCCCCCTTGATCAAACTATTCCAACGTTTGATCAAGGGGGCTTTTCTTTTTTTTTCTTTTTTAATTCTTTTTTTCTTTTTGGTTGTTTTATTTTTACATAGCAGTAGCAGTGATGTCGCAAATCGTTTCCCAGTCCAATCGTACGTGTTCAACCTCGTCGAAAAAAACTGAGTTTGTCGACCTGCGCAGTTTCGGGATCTCCAATCCAGACTTCATCTTCTTTTTCTTTGCGCGCTTCTTTCTCGCTTTTGATCGTGGCGTGACAAAAGGATGGTTTCGAGTAAACATAGAAAGCAACCTGGACTTGCTCCTTTGAGTGATCCAAGAAGTATCGCGTTCGGTGAAGCCACAGTCATAGTCGTCGACTCGTCTCCAGAAATCCGATTCAGTGTCAATGGCCGGCGACATCATTTCACTAACCGGGACATCCTGACCAAAGTAGAGAACAGTGTTTTCCAACATATCGAAAGAAACCGACATTGTGGTGTGTGTAATTGTTTTTGTCAACTTTTCATTTTTTTAACCATTTTCAATTTTAATGTTTTTTTGGGGGAGATTTGCGTCTGCTTCGCGATGACGCGAAGCGTCTTCTTGTCGGTGTGCGACGGGGGGGTGTTTTTTTTCTTTGTTCTAGCACGCGTTTCTTGGGCGATCTTTTCTTTCTGGCGCATCGGCGTTTTATCTCAGCCTTGCTGAGTTGCTTGGCTGTTTTGGGGCTTTTTCTAGTAATCCTTTTGCTCGGGCGACAGTAAGGGTACTTTTTTTTCCACGCTTTAATGTCAGCGCTAGGTCTTCCGCACGGAACCTTTTTCGGCAGCTTGCACACGTCTATCCATTCTTCGTCGAACCATCGAGTCAGCCCGGTTGAACGAGTTTTCGAGCCCTTGTAGGTTCCTCCTCGACGCTTGTATTCTTTTACGAGCCAGCCGCTGGCGTACGCGCTAGGCCACGCTCTGAACTTGCGCTTGGCTTCCGCTTTCACTCTATTGTACAGTGCAGGATTCGCTGGTGATTTTTTTTTCTGCATTTATTTTAGAAAAAAAATTATGAAAACTGCTCTCGAATCTTGGCAAGCTTGGATTCAGCCTTTTCTCTCTGCTCTTTTTCGTCGGACAAACTCTTCGCGACCTCCTCGTATTTACTTTTCAAAGCGCGAAGCTCGCTTTGCAATCTCCCAGTTTGAGTCTCCATATCAGAACAGTACTTCTTCACGCTCTTCATCAATTCTTCAGATGCTGCTTTGCTATGCCGCGGAGCGGCTGAGTTTCCCTTCTCGTGTGTTTGCTCAGAAACCGTTTCTTCCTCTTCTTTCGCTTCCACTTCAACTTCTTCTTCAACTTCTTCTTCCACTTCCTCTTCCACTTCCTCTTCCGATGCGGATTCTACCAGCGACGGGTCGATCTTAAACTTCCATTTGTTGCACAGATCAATCACGATTTCGTCTACGATCATATCCTCGTCTTCGCTGAGCCTGCCCACAACCAGCTTGTCTTTCTTCGACTTGAACACCAGTCGAGAGTCCGGGTGCCAAACTGTGTCCTCCTCGCCTTCTCGTTTGAGTTTCTTGAGTACGATTTTATTTTTGGTCATGATTTATATACACAGAACGAACTTTATAAGCCAGATCAAGAAGACTCACAATGCGGTTCATCATCGCAGAAATATTTCGTTTCACTATTTTACTGTCTTTCGTCTACCGGCGTACTTGCGATTGCGCGTGCCAAATAAGTCAATCCATGTTTCGGTAGACACTTATTTACAAAACTATAAATTATCTGCGTTTACTTCCGCACTTCATTTTTTTCTGAAGCCGTTTTGCTCTTTTTTCCACCTTTCTGGCACTTCTACGCGCAGATCTCCTGACGCTCTTCGTCGATGCCACCAATGTGGCTCTCTTTCTTGCGGCGCTCAGCCCTTTGCACGTCATCTTCCCCTCTCTGTCGCACACAGGGTACTTCTTCTGTTTAGCGTCTAAGAAGCACGGCGACCTCAATCTTTTTCTGTAAGAAGATGGATTCCATTTCTTTCGACGAGATGACGCTTTGCGTTTGCTCTTCCTGCGAGATCGTCGCCGTTTTCCGCCAGACATCCTTCGCCGCCTTCTGCTCCGCGATGACGCTTTGCGACGAAGTCGCGATGCGGAGCTGCGTCGCCGCGGAGATCTTCTTTTCTTTGCAGACTTCTTCCTGCGCTTTTTCCCTCCGACAAGGCCGGATTTACCAGAGTACTGGAGAATAAAGTACTGGCTTTTATTTGCTATGTGTGAGTAGCACGCCGGATTTCTCAAATCGCAGATCGTGCCGTGGGCGCCGATCTGTGGATCCATATATTTGACGATTCCCGATGAGTCTTTACCTATCAAAAATACGTGACCGATCTGCGCGTTCACGGAAGCATTGTGACCGTAGTATCCGCAGAAAATGACGTGCCCGGGTTGCATTATGTTCAGTGTGTAGTGTTCCAGCTTTTTAATGTCCGAGTAGCCGAAAAAATCCCACTTGTTGCTGGGAAACAAATAAGTGAACACGTGTTCAATTTGATCTTTTTGCAGTCCTTTGTCACCCGAAGCGATCCGCATCAGATCTGCGTTGCGTCCGTCTAACGCTCCAATCAGCTCCAAAGCATTGATCACGCAGTCCATCGGTTTTTTCACCCATCTTCTAAATGAGGTTATTTGAGCGTCGCTCATCTTAAATTGCGCAGGTTGAAATGTCATTTATTATATAAAATAATTTTGAGACCATTGTTGGAGAATTTATGTTCAACGTCCGCTATGTACCTGTTTATCGCTTGATGCATTTTTGCGGTTAAATGCGGCGCTCTTCCTCTTTGAGTAGCTTGGTACATGGGTCTAGAGTACTTGTTGTTGATCTTCTCCACCAACCTTTTCTCGTCTTCTCTGGGTATGTCCATCTTCTTTGTCGCATAAAGCTCCCATACCCCCCACGCCGTGTATATAAAAGATCTTTGAATCATGCGCTTGTTCGATCTCTTTTTCAGCACTTTCATCACGTCCTCTGCGCTAGGGTAAGCTTTTACTCCAATCGGGTGCGTGTGCCACAACAGTTCCTCGTACGGAGGCTTAAATGTACATGCCACTCGGTTTCCATCGCCCACCACTCCTTTTCCCTCCTCCACTGCTTTGTACTTTCCGTTTCCGGCAGGTCTAAGATAGCCGCACGTTTCAACCTTTCTCTTCAAGAACTTGGTTATATCTTTTTGATTGACCAGGACAGGAGGTCCGCCTCCCGAGAGACGTCTCGATCTCCGTTTCGACCGGCGTCTCGATCTTCTTTTCGATCGGCGTCTCGATCGGCGTCTCGATCGGCGTCTCGATCGGCGTCTCGATCGACGTTTCGACCGGCGTCTTCCACCCGATATTCTCGAGCGGCGTCTCGGGGAGCGTCGTTTCATTTTTGCTTTGGGAGATTTTGTTTTTTTCATTTTACTTTATGAAAAAAACTTATTTCACTCCCAATTTAATTTTGATACCGACACACTGCAGTTCCTGTATGAGCAGTTTCGACGAGAAGGGCATATTCACGGTGGTGATTCTAGAGGTGTCGCACTTTTTGCAGATGTCAGGCTTGTCCGCAATCGTACCGCACTTGTTGCAAACGGAAACGGTGTACACGTCTGAACAGTCGAACACGCGCTCCTTCAAAAACCGAGAGCACCCCGCCGCGAGCTGACTCCACGTTTCCATCTCGCCGACTCGGAGACCGCCATTCCTCGACCGACCTTCCGGGGGCTGTCTCATCAAGGTGGTCACCGTTCCACACGCTCTCGCGTGCATTTTATCAGAAACTAAGTGTTTCAATCGTTGGTAGTACGTGGGTCCCATCATAATTTGCGCATCCAAGGGTTCTCCAGTGAAACCATTGTAGAGTTGCTCAGTGCAGTCGTCGTACCCCAGTCTCACCAGCTCTTTGGATATTTTTTCTGCAATGTTGGGGGTGCTGAACGCGGTACAATCCCCTATTTCGCCTTTGGCTAAACACGTTTTTCCCAATGCGCACTCCAGAAGCTGATTTATGGTCATACGAGACGGCATTGCGTGCGGGTTGATCACCATATCCGGAACCATCCCCGATGCCGTGAAAGGCATATCTTCTTGCCTGTACACCATTCCAATTGTGGATTTCTGAGCGGCGCGCGAGTTACCAGTAAAAACTGGTTTCATATTTTCGCGAACAAGAAAAATGCCTGTTCGAACGGTCAAACAGTACACTTTTCCATCGTAATCTATCCACTCTTCGGTTTGTCTATGCTGCTTCTTCGTGTGGCCATGATTCACGGTCGGTTCCAGTTTTGTTCTGATAATGGTGATTGTCCAGTGGTCTGCCGTAGACTGAATAATGCGACCGTCTTTCATAGTTGCCTGTGCCCCCGCTTTTTTGGACGGCTGTATGCGTGCAAACGAAGACCATCCAGCGTGTTGAGCCAGACGCGTTAAATCTTGCATCAACCGCTTTGAACTCGTGTAGTAGGTATGCTTATTATTTTTCGAAGTGTGGCCATCTCCCATCTCCATACTTTCTATTAACAGCCTTGCTTGGGCTTTGTTCAGAGACCAGCACCAATCTGGCAGAAATTTTTTCGTAGCACCCGGTGAAAACTGTTTCATATATTTAACCAATTGAACGTCGTATACATTCATTTTTTTGCTTCTCGCGTTGAATGAGATTTCGAAGGGCAACTGTTGAAAGCACGCGTTCAAAGCCGATTGAACTCGGGGTTTATTTCCGGCTATCGACACTCGGTGTTTGGCAGTCCATCCTTCTGCAATAAATATTCCAAAGAAAACAAGCCACGGATCCATCTTCACGATCACATCACTCCTGACTTTGCCGTTCCCGTCTATCATCTCTGGAATGGTAAACGTGTTTCCGATCCATTTTTCTGGTTCAAACGCGTACGCCGTTTTCTTGTGTTTGAGACGTTTTCCGAACCCCTCGTCCGCCCGCATAAAGTCAAATTCAGCATTTTCCCAAGAAGTTGGCGCCCCTTTACGCTTCTTGACCCACATTCTGTGGTTGGGCGTAATAGTCAGATCGACCAGTTGAGATCTGAGCTTGTACATTTTTCCTTTGTAATCGTATTCGTGAACCTTTTGAGGGTGTTCGTAAACCATATTTTCTCCGTCCAAGATAGCGACCTTGTGTGTCAACTTTACGTCCGCTATAGATATCCACCCTTCGTCGGTCAACACTTCTGCATTTTTTTTTAAGCAAGCCACTTTATCTCCTACTTCCGGAATTCTCGACTTTCTGACAATGACTTTGACCATTCTGTACCCGTCTGGCGTGACAGATTCTTCGATGCGATCTACGAATCCGTCTTCGCCCTTCTTTGCGACTAACGAGCAGTCTGAAATCTTTTCGTCGGAGTGTTTAGAGGAGAAAATGAAAATTTTCCCCACGAGCACCGTGTCTCTGGAGACCGGCATCGGATTCCCCGCTTCTGTCCTCAGCCGGATCACCCCGGTGTCGTCTAGCTTGCTGTAGTCCAGTCCGTTTCTCCTGTACTCGTGAGGAACTCTGCCCAGCTTGCAGTACTGATACGAACCTTCTTTTTTCTCTTCCGCTGTGAATGTCTTGTACGTGGTCGCTCTGAACAAACCTCTGTCAATTGCACTTTGATTGAAGATGACAGAATCTTCTTGGTTCATCCCGGTGTAGCATGCAATGGCCACAATTGCGTTTAGTCCAGAGGGCATATCGGAAAAGCCCATAATCTCAGCCGCCTTTGTGGTGACCAACGGCTTCTGCGCGTAGTCCAGCACGTGGACGCAGGTATCTCCGCGTCGGTGAAGGCTCTGGGCAAACATGCTCATCGCCTGTTTTCCCATAGAGGCCTGGAACGCGTTTCTAGGAGCCTGCGAATGGTCTGGAAAGGGGATCATCGCGCCCATCACGCCCATTATCAAGGATGGGTGAATCTCGGTGTACAACGCGTTTTTAACAGGAGCAGTTTTACCAAAAGAAATGGTGGATTGCGCAGCGTGGGCGTTGTCAATCCACCGGAGTATCTTAAGACGTTCCAGTTCGTCCCACTTCATTCCTGCGGTCAGCATTTTGATATTTTTTGTGACGATCACTGGTCTCAACAGCCTTCCCGCGTCTGAACAGATTCTGACCTCTCGCGTGAGCGCGTCCACGGTCACCGATATTCCTCTGGGGATCTGTGGGTACTTCCTCACGTATTTAGAAAAGAGCTCCGGATTACGCGTGACCCCGAGCCATTTTCCGTTCAACAGCACAGAGTACCCCAATATTTCGTCCATCACAGACTGGACGTTCGAAGCGTCCAACGCTTGCATAATTTCCGTTCGGATTAAATGATTAGATACCTTTTTCGATATCGTCGTCATCAAAGCCAGGTTTAAAACGACCCCTACTCCCTGCCCTTCGGGGGACTCTACGCCGCACACAAACATAATCTGAGAGCCGTGAATTTGCCTCAGTTTGCTGTTCCTGCCCTCTTTGGCAGCGGGGATGTTTATGCGACGGAGATGAGAGAGCGTCGCGCCGAAAGTCAACCTGGACAGAACCTGGGACACGCCTTGGCGAATGTAGTTGCTCTTCCGCACCCCCCAGTTTCCCGTTTGAAAGCAGTACAAGATTCCTTTTGTTATCGTGTTTAGTCTGGAGATGAATGAAACCGCGTCAGGGCTCCGGTGCTTCTTTTTTTCCAGATACACCTCGATCGCGTTGACGAAACGCTTAAACAGCGTGCGAAACAAATCCAGGCAAAGCTGTCCTGGAGAATCGATGCGCTTGTACTCGAAATCGTCCCTGTCATCGATCGTCCGTTTTCCAACGTGAACAAGCAAAAGTTTCCGAATAAATGCTAGATAAAGCCACTTCTTCCCCTCTGCCGAGTCATTCGTTTCAAGGTGCGGAAAAGCCTCGTATCTGATCACTTGTTTCACGTATGAGGGACGACCATCTTTTCGGACGGCGTACAGGCTTTTTGATCCGATGTAGTCGATACACGCGTTGATGCCGCCTGTGTTTTCCGCGACGCGATATAAACAAGTCAGAATGTAGTCTATTTCACGTCCGGCAGGTTCAGACGGACAAACGCCCCACGACTTCAACCCTCCAGGAAACACTCTGTCGGAAATAGCAACGGAGTCCCATTCATTCCCGAAAAGGACTTTCAGAACTACTCCGGCCGGGATAGGATCTTTGATGTAAGGAAGAGAAAAGAGCAAGTTTCTGCCATCTTTCGCCAGATGGCACGAAACCAAAACGGAATGGGCTGTGGCGTCCGATATGCTCCTCATACTGGAAGACAAATTGTACTTTCCGTTTTTGCTCTTGTTCACCAAAATCCGGTTGTATATCCCGCGCATCTGTGAAACCAAGACCCTTTCCTTGCCTTTTATAACAAAGTATCCGCCGCGATCCCATTTGCACTCGTCGTGCTTCACTCTTTCAGCCTTGGACATCGAACTCAGTCTGCAGTGACTCGAGCGCAGCATTATAGGAATGTTGGCTATCAACACGCGCTTGTGACTCGTTTTCTTGATTCGTTGCGTAGACGTCAGCTTCAAGTTTTCCTCAATGTCTACGAAAAGAGGGCTTTCGTACGTCAGATCGCGCAAACGACAGCCCGACGGGTAAAGAGCTTTCAACGTTCGGTTCGATTCGATCACGCTGGGCAATCCGACGGTTGGATTCGAAAACGTCAGAGTGTAGGAGTAAGAGGGGTGATCGACGTGAATCGTGTTTTCGTTTTCGATGACATCCTGTATTCCTACGTTTATGAAATCGTTGAAAGAGCTGATCTGGTGGTGGACGAGTCCATCCTTTTGATCCAAGTATTCTCGGACAAGTTTCCACGCGATATCTTCTGAAACTTCGCACATTTTTATCTGTCTAAAAACTGAAAATGATAAACCATTTTTAGTTTCGCTAATTAAATAAAGATGTGGTCTCAACCATTAAAAAACAAGGATGATTCTTGCTACATCGACGTCGCTCTGATATCACTGTTTATCAATCCATCGTTGAACGTGAAAAGATCCATTTCACTTTCCCCGGAATGCTCGCCGCGATCGGTCGTCGAAACGTGCGGTGCGAAGGATCTAGCATCTACTCGAAAGATTCAAAATCTAGTTCGAAAGACGGCAGATCGTTTGAGAAACCACCGCAAAAGCAACTCCACGCGGGCTGTGCCTATTCAAGCGCTCAGAAACGCCTCGAAAAAATGCCCGACACTGAACGACTCTGAAAGATTTGACAAAAGTGGGATGAATGATCCATCGGTCTTTATCGAGTACATCGCGGCACTTTTCCCCTGTATGAACGTCAAGATTGAAACCAACGGAAAAGTAGAGACGAAAAAACACCCTATCATTTACTTGGAAACGGGAAATCTGGAAAAGATAGATGGTATGGATTTGAGCGATGTCGTGGAACTTCACGAAAGGAAAAACAAGATTGAAATTGTAAACCCGCCCTTTGTCGTGTTTGACTTGACACGATTGAACCACAAAGGGGAGTATGTGGACGACGTGCAAGTTTTCCCCGACCGGCGCTTAGACTTGGGCGGTTCCAAACCTTTACTCTTAACGGCGGTGGTCGTATGGAAAGACTACCATTACACAGTCTACGCTAGGATAGGAAGAACTTGGTACTACTTTGATGACATGGAAAAAAATGTCGAAAAAATCGGAGGTTACAACAAGATGATTCAAGACAGATCAGAATTTGCCACTATGGACGGTAAGCTGTTCGTGTATCAAAAATAAAATTTTCTATAATAAATGACTTATAGAAAATCTAAAAGACGCAGTCGACGACGTAAGTTGTCTGGCGGAAAACGTGTCCGTCGAACCAAAGCTCAGATGGTCGCCGCGAGAAAAGCGCACGCCGAAGCAAGGAAAAACTGCCCCGCCGGTACCCGTCCTCTGAAACGTCGGACAAAGGACGGGCGATCCTGCAGTAGACCGAGAAAAAGTCCTCGTAAATCCGGATCCAAACGGGCGCGTCGAACCAAAGCTCAGATGATTGCCGCGAGAAAAGCGCACGCCGAAGCAAGGAAAAACTGCCCCGCCGGCACGCGCCCATTGAAGCACAGAACAAAGGATGGGCGTTCCTGCAGCAAACCCAGAAAAAGCCCACGACGCTCCAAAAAGAAGTCAATGAAGGGGGGGAGACGCCGTTCCAAACGTCGTTCCAGACGCCGTTCCAAACGCCGATCCAGACGCCGATCTAGACGCAGCAAGTCCCGTAGAATGCACGGAGGAAAGCGGCGCAGAAGTCGATCTAGACGCAGGTCTAAATCAAGGGGCAAGTAGATCAATCAAATAAGGGTTTATTTTTTTTTTCATTTTATAGATAAAATGAAAGTCAAAAAGATAAAACCCACATTTCCTAAAAATGCTCAGAAGGTTGTCGCTGCAATTTATAAAATGTATGACGAGATGTCGAGTATAGCAATCGACTTAGGGGAAAAGAAAGATTTTTTTATGCGAAATCCGGACACCTGGATGCTATCCCCCGATGAAATGGTACAAAGAGGAGATTACGACATGTTGTATGATGAATACTTGGACACTCTTTCCTACTACAAGGAGGCGCAGGCCGATGCGCGCAAAGATCAGAAGAGTCCGGTCAAGGCCAAGAAGACCGCCAAGAAGGCGAGCAAAGCTAAGAAAAAGACGGTTGCTCAGCTGAGAAAAGAATGCAAAGAAAAAGGTTTAGTTTACGACGCAAAAACTAAAAAGTGCAGGGAAAGCAAACGGAAAAAGAAGAGTCCGGTCAAGAAGGCGAGCAAAGTTAAGAAAAAGACGGTTGCTCAGCTGAGAAAAGAATGCAAAGAAAAAGGTTTAGTTTACGACGCGAAAACTAAAAAGTGCAGGGAAAGCAAACGGAAAAAGAAGAGTCCGACTAAAGCGAAGAGTCCGGCCAAGGCGAAGAAGGGGCGAAAGGGTCCAACAGAGTCGGCAACATTGTTCAATGTGGGCACGCGTAAAACAGGAAACGACGGAAACATGTGGGAGGTCGTGACCAATAAGAATGGCACAAAGAGGTGGAAAAAAGAAACTAAAAAGGCAAAGTCTAAACGAAAAGTGCCAGGTTTCTTCGACGCGTGGGATGACGTGAACCCCGGTTATTCTAAATGGGACTATGGCACGGGCATCGAACCGGAAGATGAGGCTGTCACGAAGTACATCAAAGATACTGGTAAGATTACAGGTGATATCCTGTATGTAGGGAGTAGTTATGAAAGCAGACAGGAGTACGGAATTGTCATTGTGGATTTGAGCAGGAAAAGGTTATTTGAGAACACTGAAGACTTTTACTATTTGAACCCTTCTCTTGTGGACGATGATGAAATTATAAAGGAGCTGACACAACACAATTCACTTTTGAAAAACAGCAAAAAGGCAGTAAAAGAGTACATCGCGTGGTACAAAGACTCGATCATGTTTTAATCAGACGCGAAGCAGACGCTTCGCGTCATCGCGAAGCAGGAGACACCGTGTATATTATAATAAATTGAATCTATTATAATTAAGCTTTGTGGCGGCGGTTTTACTGGAAGTGGTGCTTGAGCTTGCTCTGAACCCTGTAGTAGGTAAGAGGCTCATCCTTTGACGACCAGCGGAGAAGCTTCTTCAGCTTGGTGTCTGGGAGGATTTCCCGCTTGTCCTTTGGATTCTGGAGATTGTGATCCTTGATGTAAGCGCAAATGCACTTAGTCACATCCACACGGGACTTGAGCTCGCCTGCACCGCATCCGATGAACTTGCTCATCTCGCTGGAGATGGGCACCTGCTTGAGGAACCCAGAGTTCACGTTCGTGCGCTTCTTCGGCTTCTTGCCCATAACGCGAACGGACTTCGACTTGAGCCCCTTGAGCGTCTTGTTCAGAGACTTGAGGAACTTTCCGCCGGGGCACTTGCTCTGACGGAGGGTCTTGATCTGCTCTTCGACGTCCGAAATGGTCTTGTCGAACCACTGGACGATAGACTCCCGAGTGGCTTCGAGCTTTGGAATATCCTCGGTTTGGCTGGTGGTGGTGGGCGGGCTCGTGTCGACGGGCGGCGGCTTTTCGACGACTTTCTTCGAAACAACGGACTTCTTGGCGGTCTTCTTGACCTTGGCAGAGGACTTGGACGAGGTCGTCGAAGTCTTCTTGGACGTTTTGCGAGAACGCGCGGCCTTAGCCTTGCGTGTAGTAGTAGAAACTGGGTTGGTCATTTTTTAATGAGAAGCCTTCTTTTTAAGTGCAGGTGTACGACTGAGTCATTGAGAAAACTCATTCGTTTTTATCTTTTTATTTGAAATGCAAATAAAAGGTGTGATTAGACTTAATATCCCCAGCTGCTCTGGCGCGGGTTGGGATCGCGGCAGCCCGTGGTGGCGTACTTTTGGTCGCAGCAGGCGGCATTTTGACCGTACGCGTCCATAATGGTGAAGTATCCGCCCTTCGAGTGGGCGAGCGCTTCGCTTCCGTGCGTGAGGGCGTCCGTCGTGATCGGAGCCCACACAGGGACGATCTGTCTGCCTCCAGTCAGGTTCACGTTTCTAACAGTGTCGTAAAGGGCGGGGCAGTTCATGCAAGATGTAGTTTTTCCTGGCATATTTTCATTAAAACAATATTTATTTTTTGTTCAACCATCGGGACAAATTGTCCTTTCCTTTTATGGTGACAATTTCTCCCCCGTGTTTGATGTACACCGACTTTCGTGTTCTGAAATGTTTTCGAAGAACAGGATTGGTATCCACGAAGTCTAAAATGATAGGCTTCACATCCTCGCGCCTGAACACGCGCCCGAGAAACTGAATGAAGTAAGCCTCCACGTCCGACGCCAGAATCAGGCAGTCCAGCGTTTTGTGATCAAACCCCACTCCTATCTTGGACGAGGTGCCGACGAGTATGTTCACCGAACGGTCAAATGTTTTCTTCGTCCCGTACAAACCGTCTGCGCGTACGCCTTTCGACTTGAGCTTGCTTTCGAGAAGAGCCGCGTGATCTACCCTTTTGGTCAGGATCAAAATAGTTCGAGTTTTGCTCAGTTTGAGAGCGGCCTCCGTTATCATTTCGTTTCTTTCCTCGTTTTCGCTCTGAGAGTTGAGAAGACCATTCCAGTCGAGTCGACCCTGCTCTGTTTGATCCGCGATCGGTTTGAATCCGGTTCGAATCTCGTAGACCGCGTGCTTCTTGTGCAAAATCCGAACTAGCTTCTCCTCGGAAAAGTAAAAGTTGAGAAGAGTGTTCAGTCCGTCGCTCCGGTAAGGCGTGGCGCTGAGCGCTATGACGTACCTAGGATGAATGTAAAGAAGCGCTTTCGACAAGCACGGAGACATCAACTGATGGCACTCGTCCACGATCAGGCACCCCACGTCGTCGAAAAAGTCAAACGGAAGCTTGCTCACAGTCAGCGCGTTCATCACCATTATGCACGCGTTCTGCGTTTTGCGTTTCCACTTTTCTAGCTTATCCGGCGTTTCTCGCTGGGTTTTGGATGGCGGAGCCACTTTCACCACCCCCACCCCTTTCTTCAGGTCGGTGAACTGCTCTATGGAGTCTATCCACTGTCCGAGCAAAATCACCTTGTTCACCAAGACCAGCGTTTTCATTCCTATCTTCTTCGCCAGCGCTATGCTCGTGACAGTTTTCCCGAAACCCGGAAAGGCCGACACCACAATGGTGCCGCGCTTGTTCAGGTGCCGGAGCGCCTCCTTTTTGATGACCGTCTGAGGCTGTCTGAGACTCGCCGTATACTTGAACGAAATCTGTGTAAAGTCGGAACGAGGGCGTCGGGTTGCGCTGGGAACGTTTTTGAGAGCCCACGCCATAGGAAGGGCGATGCTGTCGTTCTCCAGCAAGTATGGATACACCCACTTTTTAGGCTTAGACCGCTGTTTGAAAAAGCGTTTAGGTTCGGCGTCCGCATTCGCATCAACTCTAAGTTCCTCAGAGATGAGTTCTCTGGTTGGCACACTCAAATTGGACAACTTGAAAGCAATTGACATTTTGTTATTGACATTTTCCAATAATAAAATTATTTTCATTTTACCGCCCAGAGGTTTATTTCTCCTCTTTCTCTTTCTCTTCTCTCTCTTCAAAGTGATCCCGCATCTGCTGGTACCCGGAAGAAAACATATCCATCTTTTCCTTGTTAGACACCTTGAAATCGAACGCTCTTACCACGCGATGCGCGGACAGAGTCACTACCGCTGTGTCTGGCAAAGCCGACTCGATTTGAAGCCTTTCTACTTCACCGATGGGCAGCATCAGAACGCGGTACATGTAGGACAGAAAAGATTTGCCATTCTCCTCATCTTCCGGCTTAGGCTTGGGGTTTTTCACTTTCACTCCGATCACTCGACCTCCGTACTCTTCCGCCTTCTTGAGCGGGAAATTGACGCCGCACCCTCCGTCTATGAAGTAGTTGTTTTGATACTGGTACTTCTCGAAAACAAAAGGCAGGTTGGCTGTCATACGGAGAGCCACCAGAACGGGCAGTTCGGGGTGGCTCGTGTCAGAAATGTATTCTGTTTTGTTCTTTGTCAAGTTGAACGTGACTATTGTAAAGCTCTTGTTGAACTTTTCTCTCAAAGACTTTAGTGTGGGAAGATAGCCTATTTTCTGAACCGTCATCTTTTCGATGATCTCTTGTATCTTCGACCAGGAGGTCGCACCGCGGCCGTCCATCATCGCGACAATGTTGAAGTGAGAGAGCTTCTCTATCACCTGGTTCACGCAAATAAAGCAAAGTATCTCGGCCGGCGAATACCCGATGATCAGGAAGAATGCGATCATCGCGCCCGACGAAGTTCCGACAAAATGCTTGATGGTAGACAAACGTTTCGTATCTTTAAGAAATTGAGTAGCACCCAAGGCTAAAAGAGCTTTTGTCGACATTCCGGCAAGACAGAGGGTTTCAAAAGGTTTATCGCTCATGTTTAAAATGGGTAGAATTATCTTTTAAGATGAATGTCATATACTTTTGTAGTAAGAAATGCAATGATCAACACTAACAAAACTATTATGATGTAAAGGATGGCGTTGTTCCTGCCTTCCATGTAGAAGGATTTGCAAATGTTGCACCCGCTGATGTGGTCGTATATTTCTCTACAAGAACACTCAGTTTTCTTTTTCTCTTGCGCCGACGTAGCCGGCTTGGACGCATCGCCGGCCGGTTTCTGGTCGAAATCGTAGCTGTCTGTTGCCGGAGAAGCTTCCGCGAAATATTCCCTCGAATTCTGGACTGGCATATGATATCCCCCCGGACCCGTTTGCACATACCCGCCGACGTTCGGCCCCATATCCATAGCCATTCCGCTCATTTGATCCATTCCACCTCGTCGAGCGTGATTTCTGATGTATTTTGAGTAATCATTGTCGCGGTGAGGATTGTATGCAGGACCAGGCTGAGGCACTTCGAAACCCATTCCCGGGGGAGGGGTGGAGTAGCTAGGGAGTTCCGAAAGTTGGGGATTAGCGCTGGGCAATCTGTCTAAATATGTTACTCCTTCGTGCATTTCTTTACTCTATTTTTTTTTATTTGCAAAGGTACTCTCACAAAAGGTATTTTAAAAGACAGGCTATGCTATAACAAAGAGAATGACTACATCTGGACAAGTATTATCTGTTTTCAAGCAGTCGATCGTGTCTTTTATGGATGAGCTAATCGATCAGTTTCCAAAAGAAACAGGACTGATTCTGGCCAGAATCTTTCTAAAAGACCAAATTCCAATAGAAGTCACTATGAAAAATTTTGTGTTCAAACTAGAAAAGAACGACGGCCTTTTGAAAAAAATGGTCGCTGATAAGAACGAGCAATTTTTTATAGACAACGACATCTTTTCCATAGAAGCAGACGGCGACAGCTACGCAATATCCGGCGGAACGGTGAACCACTTCAGGAAACTGTGGCTGTCCGATCTAGACAAAGACGACAAAGAAACAATGTGGAAGTGGTTCGAGTCGTTTGTGCTTCTCGCCGACAAGTACCAAGAAGTGCTGGCCACGAACAAAGAAAAGGAGAACTAGTACTTTTACTTTTTCTTCTTTTCGCGTTTACCAGTGCAAGCATTGCAAAGTGAAATTAAATTACCCATTTTATTTATTCTGAAAATAAAATGCCAAAAGCCAATCTAGTATTCTTTGGGACGGATATGGACAGCAGAAACGGTCTCAAAAGATCGCTCGTGTCGTTCCTCCTCTTTCTTGCACTGTCGTGGGTTTGGTTCGGCACGGCCGTGGCCAAACCCAAACTGCTTGTGCACTTGATCGCGGCAATGTCTCTGGCTCTCGTCCTCGCGTCGGCAATAGGAGTGTACTTGCCCAACGCCAAAACCACATCCAGAGATGTCATCATCTACTCGGCTCTGGTCGGGTTCGTTGTTTCGATCGCCATCGCCTCAGCTCTCGTCGTATGGGCTGACAAGTCGATCGTGTACGGCGGACTCGTCGTGCTCTCGTTTGTGCTCATTTGCGCTTTCGTAGGCTGGCTGAACTACAAATACCTTTCTAAAATAAACTTTTGAAGTTAAACACATACTCTCTTTGAAATAAACATGGATTTCAAAAACGCGATAACAACGGAAATTGCCGAATGCGAGCCAGTCTCGTCGGAAGAAGAAAACGGCGATGACTACTTCAACCACAATTTAAATTCAGAGGCGTTCAACCTGAGCGGCCGATCGTACGCCTCTTTGATGGTGGCGGAGGAAGATGTGAGAGGAGAACAGTGGCTAGACAGGGAAGAGTGGGTGAATGAATACTACGACGATGTGAACGCCCACTTTGCCGACCTCGTGCACATACTGCGTGTGCACTTTCCCGGTAGAAGAATTAAAATGAGCAACAAAACGCAGTTGTACAGAGACTTTTTCCAACTAGCCTACGATTACTCTTCAAGGTCTAGATAGATTCAGGGTATCGATTGCGGTATCGGGCACTTTAGGCTGGCTGCGTTGTCGAACTGTGTCGTCGGTGTTTCGGTTTTTTTGCATTCGCTTTGCTTTGGCGAGAAGATCCTCTTTGAGGTTTTCGTCGTTTATACGCTTTGCCTTTTTCTCCAACTGTTCGGCATCTGCACGCTTCTTTTTATGAAACGAATCTAACTTTAATTTTTGCTTTTCGTAAGGATCGTTTATAGCGTTTATCTTGGTCAGGATCTCTTCATCTTCTTTCGGTTTGGTGTTTAACAAATCGGACAACGACGAAACGCTCTCTTTCTCGGGAGAAACGCTCAAGTCGAGCAAGTCTTGTTCTGGGTCGATGTGCCCCACTTCGTCCGAATCGGGTCTTGGATCGGGATGTCCGCTGTACTGATGCGGAGCGAGACTGCTCGCCGCCTGTTTTGAAACGGGGGCTGGCGTTGGTTTGCTTTTCTTTGCTGCGACTTCGTCGCGATGCGGAGCTGCGTCTGACACAATCTCAAATGGGTCGGGTTTAGCCATTATGTAGCGGGGACGCTTTCTGACGACAGGCGCTGGCACGGGGGGTCGGCGGGACAGATACGCAACTAGATCCTTGCACGCCCAAAAACCCTCGCAAAACTCGGCATAACCTCTGGACACGTCGATGATCGTCGGAATCACAGAAACACCCCAAGACTTGCATTTAGACCGAGCAACGGCGGAATCAATGCACAAAGGCGAGTATTCGACACGGTGATACTCGAGTAAGTCCATCAGTTCGTTGCAAATGTGAGACTTTGAACTGAAAATTAAAAACAGAGGAACAATATGGCTCATTTCTTGTTCTGCGAAGATTGTTTAAATAAAACTTTAACCTAAATAAAGTAAATGGACTTGAATACAAATTTAGCTCGCTTGGCCTACGAACAATCTCCCAATCAAATGAAGGGAGATCCGGGAAACCCTAGGAGTTGCGCCAGAAATAGAGACGCTCTCCGATACGTCGGATTCTCTCCCAATTCAAACGACTGCAACGCGGCTCTAGACTCGCTCTTCTCGGACGCCTCGATAAAAAGAATGTCCAAGTCGATCACGCGCTTTCTCGGAAAAGATCTCGCCAACGGAAGACCCGTGGTGGTCCCCGACAAAACCATCATCAGCGTTTTGAGCAAAATGGTGGACAGCTACCGCGCGGAAACAGGGGACATTTACGCGGGCAAGTACAACATACCCAACAACAACCTCGGAATGTATGAAAAGGTCGTCCTCCAAACGATCACCCTCATTGTAGACAACGTGCGCAACACTCTTGAAATGGAAAACATCAACGGAAGACTTTCCGCGTGGACGACTGTTCTGGGAGACTTCAACGACCACGGTCTGCGAAGCCACGCCCCCCTCAACGCAGAAATAGACAGCACGCGCAATCTTTTCCAGTTTCACATGAACTATTAATTCAATATAAATAAATACGACTATGAATGTAAACGGAAATCCTCTAGAGGTGTGCAGTTTGGATCCGGTGACCGGGTACACCAGAGACGGATACTGCAGAATGTATACCAACGATCCAGGAACTCACACTGTTTGCGCCACGATGACAGACGAGTTTTTGAACTACACGAAACAAATGGGAAACGACCTGATCACTCCGAATCCCGGGTCTCGGTTTCCGGGTCTCGTCGCCGGAGACAAGTGGTGTCTCTGCGCTCTTCGATGGAAGCAGGCGAACGACGCGGGAAAGGCGCCTCCCGTTCATAGAGAAGCTACACACGAAGCAACTCTGCGATACACGGATTTGAACACAAAAGAGAGATATCGGTGTTAATTCTTTTTATACAAATACTGTATAAAAACTCTACAAACCCGAATCATCTTCTCTGAGTGACTCTCTTCTTTCTCGACAGAATCTTTTCCACCTCCTTTGAGATTTTGACGATGGTGATATCGCTCAAGTTACAGGAGTCGGCAAACTCCTTGAGCGTGATGGGGATTCCCGACGACTTGATCCAGAAGTATACCAATCCCGAGGCGACGCTGTTTGGACGGGCTCTATTCAAGTTCGAACTTCGGTTTTTGATCTGCTTGTACAGTCCTTCCACTTCCAGCTTTTGCTTGTCGGACGCGGAAAAAGTGTTCATTATTTCGGAAATCAAATGCTCCGCCGTTATATGACCGCCGCGCAGGAGAGGAGACGTCGAATTCAACGTCACGTGCTTCAAGCCTTTCAACCCCGCTTTTCGGTTCAGCTTGAACAGTTTGATGAGGTTTTCGTGCGTTTTGGGCTGACCCACGCTCTTGTATGCGTGGAAAATGCAAGCAAAGATGATGGCTTTGCGACAGTTGCCGCGGAAGATTCTACCCTTCGACACGTCGGAGTACAGCTCGTTGGCGATAGATATGATCTTGTTGGAAAAGCCGAGCCCCTGCACATCTTTGAAAATGCTCCTTTCCTCTCTCTTGCGCGCTTGAACGCGGGTAGGATCTTTTTTTCCAGAGTTCAAGTAGTTTCGCCACTCCCTGTCGTGCATAATGTTATGCTTGAGAACTACGCCGCACGTGGTGCACGTTTCCACACCGCCTCTGTTTTCTACATTTACGTGAGCGCAGCAGTCCCCGTTGTCCGCATTTCGTTTTGCTTCTTTGAGCTTTTCGAAATGTTCGAAGTTTTTAAGTGCTGTGTCAAATAGGTCGAAGTTCATCTTTAAGTATTTCTGATTATAGCAATCACCCCTTTAAACGGATCATTTTCACTGACGGGACACCGTATTTCTTTGACCGTTTTCATCCATACTGGCCAAATCGTCTTCTTGCACAGAGTTAGAACCCTTGTAGACGCGGTCGAAACAGACCAAACTCGCTGACGTCCCGTCCGCCGCGTAGCAAGGTGCTAAAAAGATGGTGTTGGACGTTTTCACAATCGACTCTTTGCAGTCGGGATAAATGCACCTTTCAATTGTAGAACGTCTCATTTTCATATAATTGTCTAGCTTGTGTTCCATAATTTATTTTTATTTACACAGCTATTTTTTCTTCGTCAATCACGGCTTGCAGAACCATCCCGTTCTCGAATTCGAGAGAGTTCCACAGCTGCTCTGGGATGCAAAACTGGTTGATTGCGATGACACTTTCCTCGCCTATTTCGACGAATGTCGCTTCTTTCTCTTCTACCTCGACAACGGGGTAGGGCAAAATTTTCGACGTGTGCGAGTCGATGATTTGCTTGTCCAACGCAGTGAACACCATAGACACCGCAATGCTGAAAGTCAGAAGAACGACAAAACCCAAAAGAATCAGTATGGCTACTTCTTTCGTGACTGTTGCTATGGGAAGCCCTACCATAATCAAAAAAGTGGGCGACGCGACGACTTGACACATTCGAGGCAAAACCGGCCTGAACGTGAGTCTGTAATAACAAAACAAAGATAAGCAGTAAAAAATTTCAATCATTACCAGCAGACTGTTCACTGCGCACATCGCCAAACCGTACAAGAACAGCTGGTGATTCGGGTAGATATCGTCCACGAAAAAGGTTGAGATCAGCACGACGACTATAGACGTGCTGAAGTTAAAACAAAATATGATGAATGCGTTGTGATCTATCATAGTGCAAAAGTTAAACAGCGCGTGAGTTCTAGGAGATGATCTGATATACTCCGTGTGGCACATCATACACTTTTTTTTTGATTCGGGATTGTTCGTCGTCTTCACCCACGTCGCCAAACACTCTCGGTGAACATACTTAACTGAACCGTTGCACTTGCAGGGTGAAAAAAGATCGTCTAACGGTTCGACGTCTAGACATATTCTGCAACTTTTAGCGTCCATTTTATTTCAAGCGATTAAATAATTAGGTCTCCGAAGCAATTGAAAACGTTTGTGTCAGGGTTGTACTGCACTCCAGACACAACAACTCGCGCAAGAGATCCCTTTGTCAAATTGATGGAATCATCTGACACGCTCTTGATCTGCGAACCGTCCTCCGTCGTCTCGTGCATCACCTCTAGTTCTGCTTCGTCCGCGTCGCGGCGAATCCGCATCTTTCCTTCGCAAATAGGCACCAAGATCTTGAAAATGCCCGCCACATCGATCAAAACTCCCATGTCAAACACCAAACACACTCTTCCACCAAAACGACTCCCTTCTTTGGGATTCACGCAAACGGCGTCAAACGCCACCGAAAAGTCCACCAGCCCCGTCGCCTCGGATACCGAAGCGTTCTTTATCGACACGTCCCTTACATCTGTTATGTACCCGTTTTCCTCGCTGCAACTGCCAACCATAGTCGTTTTCACCAGCTCGCTTATCTTGGCATCTACGCCCCGAGACAAAATCTCGGGGGACAGTTGAAATGTGCGAGAAACTTGAATAGACATGACTTTTTACTTTGTTGTAAAAAGTCCATTTTAAAATCATTTCTATTTAACACACCCTTTTCAAGGCGAACACGGCGCTCAGCTGACCCAGGCTGTTGGGCGGCGCCGGCGGATCTTCGTCGGTCACCTGAAACTTTACAATCTCGCCCGAAGGAAGAGTCACCTTCAATTTCAGATTCGTGTTGGGATTAAACTTCATGTACTGCGCGGCGCCGTCTCCGTCCACTTTGATGAAAGTCGCCATCTCCGGGTGAGTCACGTCATCGACAGGCGCGACGAAAGTTGCACCCAGGGCGTTTGGATTGTTGGACATAATCAAATTCCGAGACGCGCCACCCGAGGTGCCAGGAGAACTTAACTCTACGAAAACGTAAGGGTAGAAAGCCAATCGTCCGGATCTGCTCGTGGCGAGAGGAGCATTGGGCAACGTCAGAGACACCAAATCGACCTCGTAGCATACCTGCTCCTGGAGAGACACATTTGAAGTAGACAAAGTGAATGTCCCTACATTGTTTCTCACAAAGTTTTTAACCAACCACTGTTGCATATTCAAAAAGCTGGAAAAGGCAGTTTCCGTTTTCCCGCTGTGAATGTACCAGGGATCTCCGTTGACAGCTGCCGTAGGGTCGAGCACGGTAACAAGCCCGGTGCAGTTTCCATCACCCGCGGTCAAAGTGATTCTATCTCCGACGGAGTAATGATTTCCCCCGTCCGCCACCGAAAATGTGGACACGGGACCCGGGGGACCCGCCGTCGTTGCAGTAACATTCATGACCAAACCGCTGCCTCCAATCCCGCCGGGAGAAGTCGGATCCACCGTCGTCGCTGAATTACCCAACGGATAATTCGTACCCGGATTGGTCAAAGTGACGGTTTGCACAACTCCGCCCAAAGCTCTCGCGAAGTTGACCGTCGTCACTCCCGTAGTTTCATTGTAAGTAGAACTGGTAATCAAACGCGCGTAACAAGCATTATTGTGTATCCACGATAACCAAAACCCATTGTACGCACCATTTGTCTTCAATCTGGCGCCGTTCAATTCCAATGATGTATTCCCAGAGGTTCCCGTGCTCGCAAAAGTACCGCTCTCGTTTATGTAGTCGGTCACTCGATTAGACTCAACAAGCTTAGAGCGCCAGCCTGGAGCCGGGTAGTTCTGAACGGAAGGCACGACGGACCTGTTCGCGTACGGGTGAAAAGACACAGTGTCGCCAGAAGCCAGCGTAGCAGGAAGAGCCGTGTCCAGAGTCACTGTTTTGGTGGCGCTGTTGTAGGCGGTGACAAGCCTAACCAACCCTTGGCTGTCGCCGGTCGCGGCCGCCGCCGTTATTTCCAGAATAACGTCCTGGAGAATGGTAAGAGTGGCCACCCCTGTTATGGCTCGCATCTGCGTTTGGTCGATCGTGATGGTTTCTCCTGCGACATACCCGGAGCCCGCGGTGATCAGCACTGCGCTGACAACGTCGTCGGTGCCCGTCGCAGACACTGTGAGTGTAAAAGTCATGCCAGTACCCGTCCCCGAATAGGTGTTGTTCGTGCCTGTCGCCACAACGTGACTGTCCGCTACAAAGTTGGTGGTCTTATCCGTGTTTTGAGTGATTGTCAGCGCCTGTCCCACTGCCACCGTGTCGACGACCATAGACATACCTTTGTAGTAGTCATCTTGAGTCCAGGAGGCGTTGGGACCCACCGCCAGTATTGCCGTGGTCGTTGAGCCGCCGGTAAGCGTGTCCTGGTAGTTGACCTGAGACAAAGTCGACGTTCCTCCTGGGTTGTACATGAGCTCCAAAAAAGATCCTTTTTGTATGTCAAGACTAGCGTTAGGTCCGAGATTGAAAGCCGAATTGGTCTTTGCCTGCTTCGGCTCAAACCACAGAGCTGTATTATTTGTCGTGCTCACAGGACTAGGGTCGATAAGCGCGGCGCCTCCATTGTCGTTCACTACTGGAGATACTCCATTCAGATGGCGAATCGAATAGGTATGCTGATTCTCCCAGTTAGTGATCAAGCCGGACTGAGATGCCGGTTGCCCTGCTTTCAGAGGGTCGGTGGCGACGTAGACGTACACCAAGGATTTATTTCCGTCGAAATCTCCGATAGGCCTCCATTCGTTGAGAGAGTCATTGAAGATTATGTAGTCGTTGTTGTAGGCGTCGTTCCATCGGTCGCCCGCGGGAAGAAATATAACGTTGCTCGCCGTATCTGTCGGGTCTGTCAACGAGAAAGAAGTGCCCACCGGAATCGCGTTGGTATAGCCCAAACCAGTCACCACAAACTTGCACTGTCTGTTTTCAAGGTATTCGTACTGCTCCACCACTCCGTCGTAGTCGGTGCCGCCTATGTTGGTCGTGATAGTCACTCCCCGGTAGTAATTCTTGAGCATCTGCGGATGGTCAGACGCGCTCACGTCGAAAAATATTTCAAAGTTACCCTCTGAATTTGTCAAAGTTGTTGTGGTCGTGGTCAACGTCAAAGTCGCACCGTCCGCAGCGCTCCACTTTGCATCCTGCCTGACGTTCGCCACCGAGTACAGATTGAACGAACCTCCTCCCCACTTGTGGTAGAAAGACACGCTGGAACCAGCCACCGCGTACGCTGCGTTGAGATTGTTCAGCTGACTGTTGACATAGTTGCTGTTACCCTCCACCGGAACCTCGAACTCTCCCGGAAAAGGCCAATCCTGTTTGTTCCTGTACGTAGAATCAAAATGTAAAATAGTAGCAGGTGATAGCATTTTTTTATTTATTTACACTATTATCATTTATTTAAGTGTCGGAACTTGGATATCCGCGTCCCCCTCACCAAAGGATGACACCCGTCCAACGCCTCCAACTGATCTGCCGCAGGTTTCCACGCCGAAGAACTCACGAACGGTTTTACGACCAACCACTCGCTC
>Ga0181607_10001086_pt1 | contig 24473 bp, 16 predicted proteins | sample 041ome_9_FD_132420 | JGI IMG/M metagenome (GOLD analysis project Ga0181607, IMG submission 132420) | Coastal salt marsh microbial communities from the Groves Creek Marsh, Skidaway Island, Georgia - 041413US metaG (megahit assembly) | ecosystem: Environmental > Aquatic > Marine > Intertidal zone...
CAGCCGTCCAGGCAGACCCGCGTGGCACGATCATGCTCGCACCCAAGGTCACGATCTTCAATCAGCAGACGGCCACCGTGGCCGACATCACCTCCCGCCCTTTTGTGGTTGGGCTGAAGGATCCCGCGGGTCCTGGTCCTGAGGTGCGGGCGTTTAAGGAGGGCACGGAGATTCTGGTGCGGTGCCAGGTGCGTCCAGAGGATCGCGTGCGTGTCGACTTTCGTGCGCGGCTCTCCGCGATCAACGACGTTGGGCTGCTCGAGACCCAGGCGGCCGCTGCCACTGTGCAGGTGCCCCAGGTGGAGGCGGAAGATATTCAGCTCGCAGTCGAACTCCCCACCAACGGCACGCTGGCCGTCCACAGCGTGCTGAGCCGCAGTGCCATCGATGGTCATGCTCCATCGGCACACGGCCAGGGTGTGCCGCTGCTCGGCGTGCCTCTCCTCAATAAGGTGCCCTACGTGTCAAAACTCTTTCAGAACACGCCTCCGCCAGCACGGCAGGAGCTGGTGATTCTGCTCACGCCACGGATCGTCACGGCCACGCAGGTGGACGAGCCAGCCCGGCTCCCCTAGGCAGCGGGCCGATACGGTGGAAAGTCGGTGTAGCCCTCGGCACCGGCGGGTGAATACCACGTGCTCATGTCGGAGGGGCCTGCCAGCGGCCAGTCGTTGGCGAACCGTTCGACCAGGTCTGGGTTGGTGATGAAGGGGCGGCCAAACGCGATCAAGTCTGCAGCACCCTCGGCTCGCCAAGCTTGTGGAAGCCAAACGCCAGGCCATGGAGGTCGTACGGTTGGAGGAGGGCCGGGAGCGTCATCTCAGCTCGCTTTTCCAAAGATCTCAATATCGTCTACCCATGCTTCGCGGTTCACAGCCAGCCTGATCCGACTCTTGGTTGGATGATCGATGCCCGGAGACGAAAACGATCCAGCGGTCGTGCCGTCGATCGACACGGTCATGGTGTCCCCCACGATGCGAATCTCCAGGTCATGCCAGGCATCTGCAGTGAGGTCGAGCGGAATCCGCGTTTCCTTTGCCGCGATCAGTCGCTTGTCTTCGTCGGTCAGGGTTTTGGCTTTGGAGCGTTCCCGAACATCGAGCCGCATACGGCCAGTCTTGAGGTCGCGAAGCTCGAGGCCGCCCAGCCGGATCCGCGGCATGCAGATATGGCCAGCATGGACCGACTTTTCCTGCATGTCGGCGATGTTGATGCCGAGGTCGTCACCTTCGCCGAGCTTAAACCGCAGGCGAATCACCACGTCGTCAAACGCTACGTCCTGCGTCACCGACACCCCATGGTCAGCCACGTCGGCCATCTTGATGAACATGGCCCCATCCCGCAGAAACACCTGCTTCACGCCCTGGGCTCGCGATCTGCTGTTTGTGCCCCAGTTCTGACCGGGTTGTTCGATGGCTGGGTCGGCTTCCTCCCGATCAAAGTGGTCGGTGAAGAGGCGTTCGGGAAACCCGGCGGGAGGCTCGCTGGCGGTGAGCACTCCAGAAGTTCCGAGCATCACCGCAAAAAAGAGTGCCGGGCCGACAAGCACCTTGAAACACAGGTCATAAGAGCCACCGAGAAAGTGTGCGTGCCGCATTGCGGGGTCCTTTGAGGGTCGTGGCGTCGTGCGACGGCTGTTTTCTGGCGTTGTTCAGTCGCTGCGGTGTCCCAGGCGTTGCAGAGTCCTAGGCTTTACGATGTCTCTATAGATGGCCAGCGAAACGTCGCTGCGGCAGCAGTATAGACCGTGAGATTTGCCGCCGTGGGGCGGTCTGAGCAACAATAGAGATGTTCCCGCTGATCGACGTTCTCTCGGCTTCTGGTCTTTGAAGAGAGACCGTCCGCGGCTTGGCAGCAGTCCAGCCGGCGACGCGGGTGACCCTGTAGGAGGTGTCCCATGGGTTGCTCTGTCGCATCCCGTTGTTTCCAGTCATCAACGACTGCCGTGCTGCTCATCGCTGGGTGCTGCTCCGCTGCTGCGGCCGCGGACAAAACGATCGCATTTGATCGCGATATCCGCCCGCTGCTCTCTGAGAACTGCTACGCCTGCCACGGGCCTGGCGAGCAGGAGGCGGGCCTGAGGCTTGACTCCGCAGAGGCGGCCACTGCCGTCCTTGACAGCGGCGGCCAGGCGATCGTCGCTGGCGACCTTGAGGCGAGCGAGCTGATGGCGCGGATCCACTCCGCCGACCCCGACGTCGTGATGCCGCCGCCGCATACCAACAAGACGCTCAGTGCTGAGCAGAAAGATCTGCTTGCCCGCTGGATCAGCGAGGGGGCCGAGTTTGAGCTGCACTGGTCGTTTCAGCCGATCTCTCGGCCTGCCGTGCCCGACGTGGCAGACCCCGCGATCACCAATCCGATCGACCGCTTTCTCGAGACCCGAGCGAACGCTGAGCAGATGCCGATCACCGCTGAGGCGGATCGGCGGACACTCGCTCGCCGGCTGTCGTTTGCCCTGACCGGCCTGCCGCCGTCGCCAGCTGAGGTGGACGCGTTTGTCAACGACACCGCAGACAATGCCTACGAGCAGTTTGTGGAGCGACTGCTGGCGAGCCCGCATCACGGCGAGGAGATGGCCCGCCACTGGCTCGATGTGGCCCGCTACGCCGACACGCACGGCCTACATCTCGACAATGAGCGACAGATGTGGGCCTACCGCGACTGGGTCGTGGAGGCCTTCAATAACAACCTGCCATTTGACGATTTTCTGATCTGGCAGCTTGCCGGCGACCTGCTGCCCGATGCCACCCGGGAGCAGCAGATCGCCACTGGCTTCTCACGCTGCAACGTCACCACGAGCGAAGGGGGCTCGATCAACGACGAACTGCTCTTCCGCTATGCCGTTGATCGCACCGCCACGGTGACCAACGCGTTCCTCGGGCTGACCGGTCAGTGTGCGGTCTGCCACAGCCACAAGTTTGATCCGATCAGTCACAAGGAGTTCTATTCGCTCTACGCGTTCTTCAACTCAGCGGCGGACCCCGGCTTTGATGGCAATGTGCTCGTCACCGCCCCATCGATCCCCGTGCCCACGACCGATCAGGAGACGAGGCTAGCAGCACTGGAGGCGGCGCTTCCCGAGCTTCAGGCCGAACTCGACGAAGCCGTGGCTGCAGTGGACTACACCGATCCAGCCTCGCTCGATCCCAAGCCTGAGCCGGTGCGGACTGAGTCGATCTGGCTCGACGACAGCTTTCCCGCCAACGCCAAGGTGCAGAGTTCCGGCGGTGAGATCCGCTGGCTCGCAGGAGATGCTGCAGCGGGAGTCCTTGCGGGTGGGCAGAGTCTGGAAAGGACAGCCACCGGCATCGCCCAGGATTTCTACCAGGAAGGTGCGGAGCCGATTGAGCTTCCCGCCAATGCCGAAATCTTCGCGCATGTCTGGCTCGACCCTGAGAATCCACCCAAGGCGGTGATGCTGCAGTTTCATGTCGGTGGCTGGAATCACCGCACGGTCTGGGGTGAGCCGAATGCGATCGAATGGGGCGAGCTGGGGAAGCCCACCCGCCACCACGCCGGTGAGCTGCCTGCGACCGGTGAGTGGGTTCGTCTCGCGGTGCCGGCGTCGGCGATGGAGATGGCCGCGGGCACCAAGATCACCGGCTTTGCCCTGACGCAGTTCGATGGGCATGTCCGCTGGGATCTCGTCGGCATGGAGAGTGTCAACGATCCCACCACCGACCCCGCCCAGTCGCTGGCCGCCTGGTGGGCAGCCCGCACGGAGAAGGAGAAGATCGACGACGTCCCCGAACCGCTGCGTGATCTGGTCCGACAAGGGCAGGAGAAGACGACCGAGCCCGCCGACCTTGCCAAGGTGCAGAGCCACTGGATGCGGAAGGTCTGGGCGGCGAAGCCTGAGCCGCTGGCGTCTGCCGTGACTGCCGTGGAAGGCAACGAGTCGGCGGCGACCACGCTCCGCAACGAAATCCCCAAGACGTTCGTGTTTAACGACCTGCCGCAGATGCGGGAGAGCTTCATCATGGAGCGAGGGGCGTATGACAAGCCGGGTGAAAAGGTGGAGCGGGCGACTCCCGCCTTCCTGCCGCCACTGGAGGTGGCCGACGACAAAACACCAGACCGGCTCGACCTCGCCCGCTGGCTGGTTCTGCCTGAGCAGCCGCTGACAGCGCGGGTCGCGGCCAACCGTCTGTGGCAGCAGTTCTTCGGAATGGGGCTCGTGAAGACCAGCGAAGACTTTGGCATGCAGGGAGAGCCGCCGAGCCACCCTGCCCTGCTCGACTGGCTGGCGGCGGAATATCGCGAGAGCGGCTGGGACACCCAGCATCTGGTGAAACTGATCGTGACCAGCCGTGCCTTCCGCCGTTCGAGTGAGGCGATGCCTGAGCAGGTGATCAACGATCCTGAGAATCGTCTGCTCGGCCGCGGCCCTCGCTTTCGGCTCGATGCTGAGCAGATTCGTGACAACGCGCTGGCTGTCTCCGGCCTGCTGGTGGAAACGATGGGTGGTCGGGGCACGCGACCGTATCAGCCGCCCAACATCTGGGAGCCGGTGGGCTTCGCCGGATCCAACACGCAGAAGTACACCAAAGACAGCGGCGATGCCCTCTACCGCCGCAGCCTCTACGTGTTTCTCAAACGAACGGCGCCGCCGCCGTTTATGGCCACCTTCGATGCACCCAATCGGGAACAGTTCTGTGCACGCCGAGAGCGGAGCAACACTCCTCTGCAGGCCCTGCAGTTGATGAATGACACGCAGCACATTGAAGCGGCTCGAGCGTTGGCCGCCCGCACGCTGACAGAAGCTGGCCCGAGCGATGACGCCAAGATCGGCTGGCTGTTCGAAGTGGTTCTGGCCCGGCCACCAGCTCCGCAGGAGCTGGCAATCGTGAACGAAACCCTGGTGGGAAATCGCGAGCGGTATGCCGGGGATGCGGAGGCTGCCAAGGCGGCGATATCGCATGGCGATTCGGCAGTGCCCACAGAACTACCGGCTGAAGAGCTGGCTGCCTGGACGCTCCTGGCCAATCTCATGCTCAATCTCGATGAAACCCTCTCGAGGAACTAACTCATGGCCATCTTCAACCACACCGATATCGCTCGTCAGCAGACCGCGATCGCCCGTCGGGCGTTCCTCTCTGGAAGCGGCGTGAGCCTTGGGGCAGCGGCGCTCGCCACGCTCGAAGGCATGCCGACGGCAGCCCAGGCCGCTGCGATCGATCCGTCGGCGCGGCAGACGGCTTCCGGTGGCCGCGTGCACCCGCCACTTCCAGGCATGCCGCATCATGCCCCGAAGGCGAAGCAGGTGATCTACCTGCACATGAACGGCGGGCCATCACAGATTGATCTGTGGGACTACAAGCCGACGCTCAACGACTACTTCGATAAAGACCTGCCGCCAAGCGTGCGTGGTGATCAGCGGCTCTCCACGATGACCAGTGGGCAGGATCGCTTTCCGTGCGCACCATCGAAGTTTGCCTTTGAGCAGCGTGGCCAGTGTGGCCGCTGGATCAACAGCGAACTCCTGCCCTACACCGCCGGCATCGTTGACGACCTGGCCCTGGTCAAAACGGTGCACACCAATGCGATCAATCACGATCCGGCCTGCACGTTCGTGATGACCGGCAGCGAGATTCCCGGTAAGGCGAGCCTCGGAAGCTGGCTGGCTTACGGTCTTGGCAGCGAGAACGACGACCTGCCCGCCTTTGTTGTGTTTACCCCGCAGCCCGACATCAACCCGTCGCAGGCTCTCTTCACGCGGATGTGGTCCAGCGGGTTCTTGCCCACCCAGTATTCCGGCGTGGCCCTCCGTGGTACGGGTGATCCGGTGCTCTACCTGCCGAATCCGACCGGCATCAGTTCGGCGGATCGACGACGAATGCTCGATGGGCTCGGCAGGCTCAATGCAATCGGCTTCGAGCGATTCCGTGACCCTGAAATCGAGACCCGCATCGCCCAGTATGAGATGGCGTTTCGGATGCAGACGAGCGTGCCTGACCTGGTAGACCTCTCGAGTGAGTCGGCCGAGACACTGGCCCTCTATGGGGATGACGTCAACAAGCCAGGCTCCTTTACGCACAGCCTGATTCTTGCTCGCCGACTGGTTGAGCGTGGGGTGCGAGCGGTGCAGGTGCTGCATCGTGGCTGGGACCAGCATGGCAATCTGCCCAACGATCTCACGGCGCAATGTCGCGACACCGATCAGGCCACCGCGGCGTTGGTGATCGACCTAAAACGCCGCGGCCTGCTCGACGACACGCTTGTCATCTGGGGAGGTGAGTTTGGACGCACGGTCTACTCACAGGGCACACTCACCAAGGAGAAGTATGGCCGTGACCACCATCCTCGCAACTTCTGTATGTGGATGGCGGGTGGCGGCGCGAAGGGAGGCACCACCTTCGGGGAGACGGACGACTTCAGCTACAACGTCGTTGCGGATCCCGTGCACATCAATGACTTCAATGCCACACTCCTGCACCTGATGGGCATCGATCACGAACGCTTCACGTTTAAGTTTCAGGGGCTCGACCAGCGGCTCACCGGCGTGGAGCAGCAGCGGGTGGTCAACGAGCTTTTGGCCTAAGCGACCGCCGCGTCAGGTCTCAAAGCGGGTTTCTACCGTGGAGGCTGTCAGCAGTCGCGTGTGCTTGCCATCGAAGGCGAGCAAGGCGGTGTTGCGGAGTTCCTCAGTCGTGCAGCCGGCAATACCCGTGCGGTGGAGCCAGTAGGTCTCGCCCGACTGCAGCGGGTGGCCTGGAAAGTCGTCCTGCCTCACCTTGGGGAGAGACGTTTTTACCCAGTTCCACGCGGTCACATGATGCTCCATCGCATCGTCTGGCTGTTGCCGACACCAGCGGCGGTATTCCACTTCGAGCAGGCAGACGATACCGCGTGGATCATCCGCGACGAGTCGCTCGGCGATCGTGAGCCCCAACGGCGTGGTGGTCAGCAGAATGGCGGGATCGGGATCGAACGCCGCGTTGCTGGCGGTGGCGTCGTGTGCGGCAGCGAGATCGCGGCGGCGTTGCAGCTGCTGCTCGAGCCGTTCGTCGAGCCAGTGCTGCACCGACACAGTCACCACCCGTGCCGCCTCAGCGGCCACATGCGGTTCGGGGTCGGGGGTGCTGCGGTGGCGGGGTCGCTGCCGGTCTTCGACGAGGAAGGCGACGAGGCCCGCCCGCCAGGCCCGTGTTGAGGGCGTCATCACTTCCCTCCTCGGCGGTTGCCTGTGAGTCCAGAGCGTGTGGCTTCGGCGGAGAGCGGATCGTCGGGCCAGGCATGCTTTGGATACCGACGCCGGAGATCCTTTTTCACCTCGTCGTAAGTGGTGGCCCAGAAGCTGGCAAGGTCATCGGTCACCTGCTGCGGCCGGTAGTTGGGACCGAGGAGGTGGAGCAACACAGCCACGCGTCCACCCGCGATCCGTGGTGTTTCCAACAGTCCAAACACTTCTTGAATCCGCACGGCAAGAATCGGTGGCCTGCCGGCTTCATACTGCAGCCGGTGCCGGTTACCGCTGGGCACCTCCAGGCTCTCTGGAGCGAGACGGTCGATCTCGCTGATCCGCTCGTATCCCAGACGCGCCTGCAGGTGTGCACGCCAGTCCGATTTCTTGAGCTCGTCCAACGATGTCATCCCCTGGCAGATCTCCGGCAGCATCTGCCTGAGAGCCTCATCGTCAAACGCGGGGAGATCCAGCTCAGGCATGGCCGTGGCAAGCCAACGCAGCCGGGCAAGCAGCATGCCCGCCGCCGTGTCAGTGGCGGGCAGGAGCTGAGCGAGCTGCGGCTCGGCGGCCGTACACAGCAGACTGGCAGCGGCCTCGTGGTCGACGATCGGCTGGGGCGTCTCCTCTAGGACAAGGTCTGCCCAGGTCTTCTGCCGTCGTGCTTCGGCACGTCCTTGGGCCGTGTTCCACAGCAGGGTATCTCGGCTGGTGAGCAGATGCGGATGTAGATCGAGCCACTCACGGTTCACCGCAGATGCCATCCGCACGCGGGCTTCGTGGCCGGCGTCATCGAGGTCGAGTGCAAGAAAGAGGGGCTCAGCGTTGACGCGGCTTGACCGATCAAGCCGGACGCCGCGACCACCGACCATCGTTCCTCGGTCGCGTCCACCAGTCCGCAAACGCACGAGACGGTCAGGAAATGCAGCCAGGAGTCCACGGCCAAACGCCTGCTCGATGTTCTCTGGCCTCGAGGCTGGCGGCGTGTTCACCAGCCGCATCATCTGCACGGCGACCCGCAGTACACCACGGGCGGCGGGAGGATGCAGCGGCATGTCGGGCACGTCACGCCCCGCAGCAAAGGCCTGCAACGCCTGCACGCGATCGAGGAGGTCAGAGCGGCTGCGGACCTGGCGACGGTCGCGTGGACCACCACCCCCGCGAACACGAAAGGGATCTCGCTCCGAGAGCAGCGCCGCTGCGACGGCGGCTTCCTCGAGCACCCCTTCGCCGGCACCGGCAACAAGCAATGCCCCCAGCCGTGGATGGCATGGCAGGCTGGCGAGCTGGCGACCGAGTGGCGTGAGCTGGAGTGAGGCTTCGCTCTCTCCAGTGACGGCGTGCAGCAGCCGCAGCAGGTCGACCGCCCGAGTGATCGCCTCCTCTGCCGGCTGATCGAGCCAGGAAAAGCCAGCCCAGGCTCCCAGCGCGATCAGCTGCAGCACGGGGCCGGCGAGGTCACTTCGCAGCACCTCCGGCCGCTCTGCTTCCTCGCGATGGAAATGCGAGGCCTCATCCCAGAGCCTCACGCAGATGCCCGGAGCGGTGCGACCAGCCCGACCGGCTCGCTGCTCTGCTGATGCTTTTGAGACTGGCACCAGTTCCAACACGGGCAGACCAGTCCCCGGGGCAAGCCTCAGCTGCCGTGCGTCGCCAGAATCGATGACCGCCGTCACCCCAGGCACTGTCACTGACGTCTCGGCGACGTTCGTGGCCAGGATGACCTTGCGACGGCCATCGTCGGCAAACACTCGGTCTTGCTGGTCGGCCGCGAGGTCGCCAAACAGCGGAAGGACAAGCGTCTGCTGGTCACACAGCGGCTCGATCACTCGCTGGCAGCGGAGGATCTCGCCGACCCCTGGCAGAAAGACGAGCACATGACCGTCACTGCCTCGCAAGACGCCGGGAAGCTGTCGGCGAATCAGCTCAACGACATCGTCGCGGATCGCCCGCTCGCCGCGACGCAGGTAACGGACGTCGACTGGAAAGCAGCGGCCCTCAGCCTCAACCACCGAGCACGCCTCAGGGCCACCGAGGGCTGCAGCGACCGGCGCGGTCTGCAGGGTGGCACTCGTGACCACAATCCGCAGGTCGGGCCGGAGTTCGCGGCGAAGGCGGCAGAGCATGCCGAAGATCAGGTCCATCTCGATGGATCGCTCATGGAACTCATCGAGCACCACGCAGCTGATGCCTTCAAGCGCCACGTCGTCAAGCAGACGACGGAGCATGATCCCGGTGGTTTCGACCGACAGCCGCGTCTCACGAGAGGCCATCACGTCGAAGCGAACGCGGTAGCCAACCTCACCACCCAGCCGACAGCCACGGCGACGGGCAATCTCTGCCGCGACCGCACGGGCCGCCAGCCGTCTTGGCTGGACTAGCACCACGTCGCCCTCGCTTCCGAGGTCATCGAGGATCGCCGGCGGGATCAGGGTCGTCTTGCCAGAGCCTGGTGGTGCGGTGACGACGACAGCCCGTGTCCGCGAGGCTGCAACAACCTCGTCAAGAACTGCGGAAACAGGCAGGTCGACTGCGGTGCTCACGCCGACTCCCGCAGGGCCCTCGCAAGCGCCTCAATGGCGGCCCCTCGGGCACCGGCGGTGTCGCCATTTGGCATCACGAGGATCTCGACGCCGGCCTGCTCTTCTCGCTGACGTGGCATCGCTTGACGGATCTCATTCACGAACCACTGCTGGAATGTGGCATCGGTCTCGACCGCGCCTCCTCCAACGAAGAGCACGTCGGGATCGAACACGTTCATCATCTCATCGAAGAACAGGCCCAGGGCACAGGCCTGCACGCGGAAGATCTCGCGACACATCGCGTCCCCCTTCTCTGCTAAGCCACGGACAAACTTAGCGGCTCGCTTGGGGTCGCTGAGTTCGCCGAGCTGATGACCTGGGTGGCGCTTGAGGAAGAACGGTAGGATGGTCCGTTCGATGGCCGTCAGTGAGCAGAGCGACTCCAGGTCGCCGGTGCGTCCGCAGTTGCAACGGGGCTCGAGGTCTTCGATGCCGGGAATCGACTGGTACGGAATCAGCACATGGCCGAGTTCGCCGCCAAATCCGTTGCGGCCGGTGACCACGTCTCCATGTACGATCACGCCCCCACCGAGGCCGGTGCCAATGATCGCCGACACGGAAGTGGCTCGGTTCTCCACACCGAAGCGGGTGAAGTGTCCCCAGAGGGCTGCCGCATTGCCGTCGTTGAGGTAGCAGACGGGCCGGCCGAGTTTTGCCTGCAGCCCGGCGCGAATGTCGAAGCCAGCCCAGCTGTCGTGCGCGAAGTTCGTCGAGCCGCGGGCGCTGAGCACACCCTCACCGGTGGCTGGGCCGGGAGTGTCGAGGCCGACCCCTACGATGGCGTCTGGACTGAGCCCGACACCCGTTGCGGCGATTTCAAGGCCGTCTGCAATCTGCTGCAGGCAGACATCTGGCCCCTCAGCCACAAGAGCTGGGTGTTCACACAGGCCCTCCACGAGAAAGCGGCGGTCATGGGTGAGGAACGTGTAGTTGACCGCTGTTCCGCCGAGATCAATGCCGGCTACAACCTGCTTTTCGTTCACGGAAATGCCTGTCTCCGAGTGAGGGGTGTTTCAGCACCTCTCATCGTAACGAACGGCGGTCAAACTTCTGATCCCTGTCGACAAAGTCCGCTTATGCGGCCCTTACGAACCGACCGGAATGGCCGTTGTGATCTGTTTGGCAATCTCGATGTAGAGCGGAATGCCGACCGTCACGTTCCAGGTGAACGTCAGCCCAAGTGATGCCGCCAGGGGCAGTGTTGGGCTCGCCTCGGGAATAGCGATCCGCTGCACGGCAGGGACGGCGATGTAGGAAGCGGCTCCGCAGAGCACGGCAAACAGGGCGTAAGTGCCCACCTCAAAGTGATGGCCAAGCACCAGGCTGTAGCCGTGGAGCACGAGCATGCCGATGGTGGCAAACAGCACCGGGCCGAGCAGGCCAAAGGCGATGAAGCCCCAGCCGGCGGTCTTGAGGTCCCGCAGCCGCTGGCAGGCCGTCATGCCCATTTCCAAGAGGAACAGACAGAGGGCGCCCTTGAAGATGAACAGAAACAGATGATTCGGCCCTTCCACAATCGAAGGATCCTTGAGAGCCTGGACGCCACTGATGAAGCCGACAATCAGGCCACCGAAGAGCATGAACAGTCCTGGGTTGAGAAACACCTCGTGCAGCAGTTTTGGGCTCAGCAGTGAGCCCTTCGCCACCGCAGCCGCAGGCTGGGTGTAGCCAGGTTCCCCCGGCATGTTGCCGGCGGGGTCCATGCCCTGGGAACGCAGCCTCGACACGAGGAACAGCCCAACCAGGCAGCCTGGGATCTCCATCACCGCCAGCATCACGGGCATGTAGCTGTCATGCAGCAGGCCGAGACTTGCCAGGATGCCAAGGCAGGTGACAAACGTGCCTGCCGAGTCAGAGCCGTAGTAGGCGCCCACGGTGACTGTGTCGATCTTCCGCATCGGCGTGATCCAGCTGAGCAGGACAGTCGCGGCGTAGCCAATCGCACCGTTGGTAAAAAAGCCGACCGCAGCGAGCCCGCCAGCAACTGCCAGCTCATTGGGAGACAGATGGGCCATCAGTTCGCCGCCATGCCACCCGATCGCGATCAGGAGGTAAATCACGAGGCTCTGATAGAGGGCCTTGGGAAACTCGAAGGGCACCTTCAGCAGAGGAATCGAAAAGCCCATGAAGAAGAACAGCAGCAGCGGCTGAAACAGGTTGCTGAGGAAGCTGTTGAGAATCGCTTCCAGGGGGGAGTTTGCCTCCTGTGCCTCGTGCAGCCGAACCCGCAAGACCCCCGTCGCCTCGGCCATCCGCATCCGCTCAAGCTGGCTGCCGTCGACCGCAAGGCTCACCAGCTTTGTCTCGAAGTAGTCATTGTGGAGCTCGGCTTCGACTTCAGAACTGGGGGTATCGTTGCTGTCATCGCCTTCGGCTGGCGAACTGGGCACGATATCGCTGACCTCCCGCATCACGGCCTCAGCACTCACAACCGCGAGCGCCCGCAGCATGACCTTGGCGACTGGGCCTTCATCACCAAGCGTGACGTGAAGCACATCGACTTTGTCACCAGCCTTGATGGCCGAGCCATGCTCCACCTCAACGATGGTGCGAAAGATCCGGTAGCCAATCGGCAGTTTTCGAGACGACGAAGGCTGCTCGGTTGCGTCGGCCACCGCGATGAAGGCGGCAAGCTTATTGCCGAGCACCACTGGCACGCCACTATCCATCTGATTGGCAACCGCTGCGGCTGGGAGCGCCATGGCGGAGACCGCGAGTGCCGTTGCTGCCATGAGGGCGGCGAGCCAACGAGGGCGTTGCAGCAGGGAATCAAGCGAATAAGAGGAACTGGCTCGAGCGAGGCAGATGGATTGCTCGGAAAGCATTGAGGAGGAATCTCAGCAGGTGCAAGACAAGGTTGAGCGCCAAAAAGTTTCACCGCCTTATGTGGTTTAGTTCGCAGTTTCAATCGCTACAAGGCACAATGGCTTACAAGTCCGCAAGCATTGCGGATGCTGCGGGCTACGCCGATCATCCGGCCATGCCGGAGGTCTCTTGGCGGCTTCGGGATGACTCGGCAAGGTCTGGTTGGGCGGGACGTTGGGATTGAACCGGCGGCGGCCAGCAGGCGGATGAGAACACCTTAGGGGGGCTTGGAGATGGGGCGACTGACAGTGGTGGTGCGTGAACGCTGGATCGCAGCGGTGTGCGGTGTCCTCATGAGCTGCGGCGTCGTTCGCGGTGTGGCTGCGGAGTCAACAAAGCCAAACATCATCGTTGTGTTCTGTGACGATCTGGGCTACGGCGACCTCGGCTGCTTTGGTCATCCCACCATCCACACGCCGCACCTCGATCGTATGGCCGCCGAGGGCCTCAAACTCACGCAGTTTTATTCTGCCGCACCGGTCTGCACGCCGAGCCGGGCAGCCTTGATGACCGGCCGTTTACCAATCCGTTCTGGAATGTGTAGCGACAAGCGGCGTGTGCTCTTTCCTGACTCTGGCGGAGGCATTCCAGATTCAGAGATCACGCTCGCAGAGGCGCTGCGGCAGCAGGGCTACGCCACCGCCTGCGTCGGCAAGTGGCACCTTGGCCATCTGCCGCAGTTCCTGCCCACCTCAAACGGCTTCGACTCGTACTTTGGCATTCCCTACTCCAACGACATGGACCGGATTGCTGAGGCACCCAAGGGACGTGAGTCATTCTGGAAGCCTGAAAGCCGCTACTGGAATGTGCCGTTGATGCGGAATGAGAAGGAACTTGAACGACCAGCGGATCAGACCACCATCACACGCCGCTACACCGAGGAAGCGGTGCAGTTCATCAAGGAACACCGAGAAGAACCCTTCTTTCTCTACATGCCCCACAGCATGCCGCACGTGCCGCTGTTCCGCTCCGACGCGTTTGCAGAGACCAGTCGCCGCGGCCTCTACGGAGACGTGATCGAGGAGATTGACTGGAGTGTGGGGCAGGTCCTCGATGCTCTCCGCACACACGGCCTCGACTCCAACACAATCGTGTGGTTCACAAGCGACAACGGTCCCTGGCTGACGTTTAAGGATCATGGTGGGTCTGCTGGCCTTCTGAAGGATGGCAAGGGCACCACCTGGGAAGGCGGCATGCGGGAGCCCACGCTCGTGTGGTGGCCGGGCACGATCGCTGCTGGCAGAGCATCTGCGGAACTGGGCACCACGATGGATATCTACGCGACGAGCCTGACGCTGGCGGGTGGCAGCCTGCCTGCGGATCGGGTTATGGATGGCGTCGATCTCGCGCCAACACTGCTTCATCAGCAGCCGAGTCCACGAACTGAGGTTCTCTACTACCGAGGCACACGGCTGATGGCGATCCGTAAAGGGCCGTGGAAGGCGCACTTCATGACCCAGGAGTCGTACACCGGCAACAACGAGCTGGTGCAGCACGACCCGCCGGTGCTCCACAACCTCGAGGTGGATCCGGGCGAACAGTGGGACGTGGCGGCGGACCATCCTGAGGTGATTACCATGCTGACCGAGGCGGCCGCTGCACATGCCGCAACGGTTGAGCCGGTGCCGAGTCAGCTGGAAATCCCACTTTCGAAAAAGTGAACTGCTGCCCTGTAGTCGAGGGGAGGACTGATGCGTTCATTGCGGCTGGCGAGTGCCTGTGGTGCGTTGTGCGTGGCTGCCTGCGCGAACGCGGCCACGTTCGACTTTGGCGAGCTCCCCCTCACCGTTCCTGACGGCTTCGTAGTGGAGCGAGTCGCGGGGCCGCCACTGATCGAGCGGCCGGTGACCTGCGACTTTGACGAAGCAGGACGGCTCTACGTTGCCGAGTCCAGTGGGTCGAACGCGCCGCTGGCAGAGCAGCGAGACGACCCGCAGCATCGGGTGCTGCGGCTGGAAGACAGCGATGGTGATGGCGTGTTCGATTCTCGGACGGTGTTCGCCGATGGCCTGATGATGCTCCAGGGCACGCTCTGGCATGACGGGTCACTGTATGTCGCGGCGGCTCCAGAGATCCTCAAGCTCACCGACACCGACGGTGATGGCTTCGCGGATCTCCGCGAGGTGTGGCACGACGGAGGCACGCTTACCGGCTGCGGAAATGATCTTCATGGTCCCTACCTCGCTCCCGATGGTCGGATCGAGTTCACCAAGGGAGCGTTTGCCGAGCAGACGCACGACCTTGTCGGTAAGCCAGGCTGGAGCACGCGAGCGTCGCATGTGTTTCGCTGTCGACCAGACCATACGGAGCTGGAAGCCGTGATGACCGGGGGTATGGACAATCCGGTCGACGTGGCCTTCACCCCTTCCGGAGAACGTCTGCTCTCTGCCACCTTTCTCACCCACCCTGCCGGCGGTGAGCGGGATGGTGTGGCCCATGCGGTCTACGGAGGTGTTTTTGGGAAAGAGCATGGTGTGCTGGAGGGGCATCCGAGGACGGGTGACCTGCTTCCTCCGCTGATCCACCTCGGTCCTGCGGCGGCCTGTGGCCTACATGTGCACTCAGGCTTCGCCCACGGCAGCGGGTGGGCGGGTGACGTCTTCGCCTGCAGCTTCAATCTTCGACAGGTCACTCGGCACACACTCACCCCCATCGATGGCAGCTTTGCTGTGGTCACGACGCCGTTCTTGACCGCCGACTCCGCCGACTTCCATCCCACCGATGTGATTGAGGACGCCGATGGCTCGCTGCTGGTGGTTGATACAGGCGGCTGGTACAAGCTCTGCTGCCCCACCTCGCAGATGGAAAAGCCTGCGGTTCCTGGCGGGATCTATCGGGTTCGTCAGGCGGATCGATCGGCACCAGTCGATCCCCGTGGCCTGCAGCTCAACTGGGACTCTGCAACGGCTACCACGCTCGCGGCAAGGCTCGCCGATGAGCGGCCGGCGGTGGGCCGGCGGGCGGTGGAAGCTCTCGCCGACAGGGGTGAGACGGCGGTGCTCGCTGAACTGCTCGCCTCGACTGAGACATCGTCAGCAGCCCGGCTGCGGGCCGTGTGGTGTCTCGCCCGTATTGATTCCACAGCAGCGCGGGGGGCCGTGCGGGCGTGCCTTACTGATTCGGATGCGACCGTCCGCGCGGCGGCGGTGCATGTGGCGGGGCTCCACCGCGATGCCGAGGCGACCACACAGCTGGTAGACGTGTTGCTGACGGACGCACCTGAGGTGGCACGCCCCGCCGCTGAAGCTCTCGGCAGGATTGGGAGTGAAGAGGCGGTGGCGGGCCTGCTGGAGCGTGCCATGATGTCGCAGGGACGGTTTCTTGATCACTCCGTCACCTTCGCGCTCCTGGAAGCGGGACGCACAGACCAGCTGCGAGCCGCGTTGGCTGCCGAAAATCCTGATCTTCGTCGGTGTGCGTTGGTCGCTCTTGCCCAGCAGCCGAGCCGTGGCAGTGCGTCTCCCGCGTGGGAGCAGGAGTTGCGTCATGGCATCAGCACTGCGGTGGCATCGCGCAACACACCACTGAGGGCAGCGGGACTGTGGCTGCTGAGCCGAAGGCCTGCCTGGGCGGCTGACGTCGTCAGCCAAATGCCGCAGGTGCTCAGCGAGATGTCGCGTGCCTCTCTTGAGAGCCAGCGGCAGCTGGTCACGCAGCTCGCCCGGCTTGCCGATGTGCCTGAGGTGGCTGCAACACTTGCGGCTGGGCTCGAGGGCGACCTCGCCTCACCGCAGGCTCAGGCAGTCCTCGCGGTCATGCAGCAGGCCAGACTGAAGCAGGTGCCAGAAAGCTGGGTCCGCACGCTCGCGGCAGGCCTTGCTGCCAGCGACTCACACGACCCGGCAGCTGTGGCTCGCGTCATCAGCACACTCTCGCAGCTGTCGCTCTCCGAGGAGCAGAGACAGACGCTGCGTCCTGAGCTGATAGCAATCGCGGTGGACGGTGAGATGCCGGTCACGGCATGCCTGCAGGCGGTACAGGCCGCGGGGACAGCGAAGCAGCTTCCACTGCCGCTCATCAGCCGTTTGCGGGACCTGCTCACGGAGCCTGAGGCGGGCTCACCCCTTGATCGCAGTGCGGCCGCAGACTTCCTTGCTGAGGCTCAACTTGATGAAGCCGACCTGCGGTTACTGGCGGCAGGGCTTGGCCAACTGCCTGCCTCAGACGTCGCCCGGCTCCTGCCGATGCTGACCAACGCGGGTGGTGTGCCGCTGACGGATGGGCTCGCTGCACTGATAACGCATCCACGGCCAGACATGCTGCCCCGAGCCATGGTTGAAGCGGCGGTGGTCAGGGCCACTGAGGACGGGGCAGCGGTGCCGCCGCTGCTGGCACAGATCGATGCGGCGGCAACATCCCAGCGGAAGCGTTTTGCCCAGCTCGCTGAGTCGCTGCCCGATGGCGATGCTTCCCGTGGCCATCGCGTGTTTCTTTCGGCAAAGGCGGCCTGCATCACCTGTCATGCGATGGCCTACGCGGGCGGCAGAATCGGACCTGATCTGACCAAGATCGGAAGCATCCGCAGCCCCACCGACCTGCTCGAAGCGATCGTGCTGCCGAGTGCCAGTTTTGTGCGGAGCTATGAGCCTGTGGTGGTGTTGACTGTCGATGGCAAGCTGATTGCGGGAATTCCTCAGGAGCCGGATGCCCAGCAGCTGGTGGTGCTGACGAGTGCCAGCGAGAGCGTCGTCGTGCCGCGCGAAGAGATCGAGCAGATCGAGCGTGGCGAGGTGTCACTGATGCCCTCGGGCTACGAGATGCTGTTTTCGCCGCAAGAGCTCGCAGATCTAGTGGCCTTTCTTGCCCGTGCGCGTTAACTGGGCGGAACAGGCTCGGCTCGCGAACTTCCGCGAACACGAAACGCGCGTCGGGTGCCGACCTCTTCGCACAGGTGCCAGGTGCGGAGCCGGCGTTTGTGGCGAAACAGCCTGCCGCTCGCTAGGCGAAACAGGCTTCCCTCGGGAAGATCGTCAAGCCGCACCACATCGCTGGCATCGTCGTCATATCGGGTGAGCGTGGCGAGTAGGCGTCGGTCGGCACAGCTCGACGCACGCGGGTTGTGCATCATGGCGGCGACGGCTTCAGCGACATCCTCCGGTAGATCGTGCTCCTCAACCACGGGTGTCAGCAGCTGTCCGTAGGCCCGCTTCCACTCCTTGCCGTGTGGGGCCACCCTGCGGCTGGCCGTGATCGCCACATGCAGATGGGCAATCTCATGCAGGAGCGTGACCAGAAATGCATACGGGTTGAGGTTGCTGTTGATGCTGATCTGGTGCCAGCGGCGACCGGCTGACGGTGGCCGGTAGTAGCCCAGCCGGGTCTTGCGAGGCGGAGTGATCTCAAGTGCGACAGGCTGGCAGGCAAGGAGATCAACGACGTACCGCAGCGACGTGTCGGGAAGCCGGCCTACCAGCAGCGTCGTCAGCTCTTCGCTTCGTATTGCGTGGCGGGTCATTTGCTGTGTCTTTCCCCTCGACGGTTCATCGCCCAGCAGCGTACTCGAAACGCCAGTTTTGTTTTGGCTTGTGCGAAATCTCGAAAGTGGGTGAGATAGGAGTCCCCGCGGCATCCTCGATCAGGCTGCCCATTCCTCCTGCCTGCTACGATGCCCCGTTTTTTTGCGTTTCTGGTTGCCAATCTCCGCTGGCTTGCCGCGGGATTTCTCCTCACGTTTGGCTCCGCGTTTGGCCAGACCTGGTTCATCTCGCTCTCAGCCCCCTACATCAAGCAGGAATACGGTCTCACCGATGGAAGCTGGGGCGGACTCTACACACTGGCGACACTCTCATCGGCAGCGTTGATGTTTTGGCGGGGTTCGGCTGCTGATCGAGTGCCGCTGTCGAGGCTTGGAGCGGGCACCGCTGTGGTGTTTGCCGTCGCTGCGGCTGGGATGGCGTTTGGTCGCTCGATCTGGATGCTGCTCGGCTCACTGTTTCTGCTGCGGTTTTGTGGCCAGGGCATGTTTGGGCATATTGCGATGACTGCAATGGGCCGCTGGTTTATCGCCCGGCGTGGGCAGGCGATCGCCGTTGCCAATCTGGGCTATCCCGCGAGTGAGATCCTGTTGGCTGCATCGACCATCTTGGTGATTGGCAGCGTGGGCTGGCGGTCGACCTGGCTGATTGCAGCGGCAGTGATTCTGCTGGGCATCCTGCCCCCGATCGCGGTGTTGCTGAGGTCCACGCGGACTGCGGAGCAGCTCGACTCCAGCAGCCTCCGCACCGGCCTTGGCGGCCGCCACTGGCAGCGGCGTGATGCGGCTGGGCACTGGCTCTTGCCGGCACTCCTGCCGGCGATGCTCACCCCGGGTTTCATCGGCACCGTCGTCTTTTTCCATCAGACGCATGTCGCTGAGGTCAAAGGCTGGCAGCTCGTGCAGATGGCACCTGGCTTTACGGCCTTGGCGGTGTCGGGTGTGATTTCTTCATTCACGGCAGGCTGGGCTGCGGACCGTTTTGGTGTCGCGAAGCTGCTGCCGCTGCTGCTGGTACCGATGGGGCTGGGGATCGGCTTCGTCGGGCCCAGCGAGAGCGTCTACGCCTGGTACTTCGCCCTGGCGATGATCGGTATCACGATGGGAATCGCGAGTGCGCTCTGGGGCGTGTTGCTGCCGGTGGTCTACGGCACCGAACACCTAGGGGCGATCCGCTCGCTCGCCGTCACGATCATGGTGTTCTCGACTGCGATTGGCCCAGGCCTGACAGGCCTGCTGATCGACCGCGGGATCGACTTTCCTACGCAGTGCCTGGCGCTTGGTGGCTGGTGTCTGCTAGCGTCGTGTGGTGGTCTTGTGATCGAGAGGCGGCTCAGTCGTGAGATCGGGGCCACACCACAGACCTAAGGCGGCCGGCCGTTGCCACCCCCGCCAGCACCAGCGTGCCAACCAGGATCCCCAGTCCCGCTTCGAGCAGAAGTCCACCTGCCACTGCAGCTGACCCATCGCCAAGCCACTCGACCAGCATCTGCCGCAACTCTTCCACGTGGTGATGCACCCAAGGCACTTCGTGGCTGATGATTCCGCCACCAACGAGAAACATGGCCACGGTGCCGCCGACGGAGAGGGCTCGCATCAGCCAGGGCATCGAGAGCAGGATGCCGCGGCCAAGCATGCCGGCGGCCGCTGACCTTGTCGACAACAGGTATCGGCCAAAGTCGTCGAGTTTGACGATTGCTGCCACCACGCCATACACGCCGATGGTCATCGCCAGACCAATCGCCGCAAGCACACCAAACTTCGTGGCGAGCGTTTTGTCCGACACCACGCCGAGGGTGATCACAACAATCTCCGCTGAGAGGATGAAGTCGGTCCGCACGGCACCACGAATCTTCGCAGCTTCCATATTCGCGGCAGGCAGGCTCGAGGCGTCATTGGACGGCTCGATCGATGGCGTTGCCTGTTGGCGGCGGTGCAGACTGTGGACGATCTTCTCCATGCCCTCATAGCAGAGGAAACTGCCGCCAGCGACGAGCAGCCAGGGGATCACCCACGGAGCGACCCCGCTGATGGCGACGGCCGCGGGAATCAGCACAAGCTTGTTCAGCAGCGAGCCGCGGGCAACTGCCCAGACCACCGCCAGCTCACGGTCCGGATGCACGCCGGTGACCTGCTTGGCGTTGAGCGCGAGGTCATCCCCGAGCACACCAGCGGTTTTTTTAGCCGCCACTTTGGTCATCGTGGCGACATCATCCAGCACGCTCGTGATGTCATCGAGCAGCAGGAGCAGACTTGTCGCCATTACCCTGCCTTCGCCGCCAGCTTCTCTTCGATGGCCGCCGCGGCAGCCTTGGCAGACTCGGCGAGGCCAGGCATCGCAGCGGCCTCCCGGGCAACAGTCAGCATCGCCTGGCTTGGGTTTCGAGGCAGAATCTCCACGACGAGTTTTCGCTCGTCATCGTTGGCCGCCGCCTTGAGGGCCGCCCGGCACATGTCTGCTCGCTGGTCATCGGGCATCGTGAACTGTCGTGCGATCCGCAGATAGCCCCGCAGGGCACGGCCGCGGAATGCGTTGTCCGACGACGCGAGTTCGAGCAGCACAGGAGCCGCGTCAGCGGTCATCCACGTACCAAGCAGGCGTGTCGAGGCATCCTCGAGTTCACTCGCTCCGGAGCTCGCAGCTGTCTGCACCGTTGCCAGTGCCTTACTGCCACCGACCGCCGCCAGGGTCTCCAAGAGCACGATGTCTGCGGCTGCGGCCTCCTTGGCATCTGCCAATGCTGCGGCAATCCGCTCGGCACAGCGATCACGGTCGGGCATTCGCACGGCGGCTTCCAACAAGGCGAGTTTGGCTGCCTCGCCCTCAGCCTCGCTCGACGGCTCGCGAACTCGCGTGATGATCACCTCCATGCTGTCGAGGTCGGCCACGCTGCCGAGCGATCGCAAGACAGCGACCCGCACGGACTCGTCAGCATGAGCGACCAGCGGCACTAGCTGATTGCCCGCATTGAGCCGACGCGTGCCGATGGCTTCGACCACGGCAATCAGCTCGGCCTGGTTGTCGCTATTAAGCTTCTCGATCAAGGCAGCGTCGATCGCATCGCCGGAGAGCCCTGTGACCGCCGCTCGAGCCGCGGCTGAGATCTCAGCGTCGTCGTCACCAACGGCCACGAGCAAGGGTTCGAGTACCGACGCGTCGCCCAGTCGCCCGGCAGCGTCGATCGCCGCCAGCCGCACAGACTGTGGTGAGTCAGCAGCGAGTCGAAGCACCAACGGCAGTGCTGAGCTGCTACCCCGTTGTCCGACCACGTCGAGCAGAATCGCGGCGCGGTTGTCGGGCCCCTTCCCTGCCAGCAGTCCTTCGATGCCAGCGGTCAGGGCAGCATCAACGCTGCTGCCGTCGTCGCCGGTAGGCATGCTACGAGCCGTGATCACCGCCATGGCAAACAGACGCTGCGAGGGCTCCCAGAAGCTTCCGGTGAGCAGGGCCATTCCCTCACTGCCTCCCGCGCGGATGGCCAGCCGCAGGGCCTCGGCCTCTCGCTGCTCGGAGATCTCCGCCTTGCGGACAACGGCTGCCAGAGCCGCAGCCTCGCTCGCGTTGCCGGCGTCGAGCAGCGCTTCGCCAGCCACGACACAGGCCTCGGCTACCGCGTTGCGACGGTTCTCGTTGTCAGAAATCAAGTGGCTTTCCAGGCCAGCCACCGCAGCGGCGCCCCCGATGCGGCCCAGTGCTGCCGCCGCCGCTTCAGCGACGTCGTCATCACTTCCTGAAAGTCGTGTGAGCAGCAGTGGCACGGCGTCGGCGTCGGCCCGCACGCCAAGTGTGTTGATCACACCGATCAGCTCACGGCCGCGTAGAACTGCCGTTGACCGCCGCAGGGCAGCGCTTGCCTCTGGGCCGGGAATTGCCTCCAGAGCGATCCGAGCCCAGGACGCCAGCCGTTCATTGGGGAGCAGGCGTTCGAGCGCCTCCACGGAGTGGGCAGAGCCGTAGATTGCCAGCTGCTTGCAGGTGATCGCCTTCTCGGCCTCCCCGGCATCGCTGGTGAGCACGGCGACGAGGTCACGTTCTTTGGCAGACGGCTCAGCGGCTGGCAACACAGACACGAGGCCTAGCCAGGCAATGGCCAGTAACACCGCCCAAGCGAAGCTCCTCGCGAGTCCCGGCTGTGTTGAATCGCCGGGCTGAGGGAGTTTGGCCTGAGAAAATGGCATGGGGATTGGCACGGCGATCGCCTTCGGAGGGTCGAGCTGCGTGTTGGTTGGGATCGGTCGGTCCGGCTGTTGTGGGCGTTGGTGCATGGGCATCATCCGATCCTCCATGGGCCACGCTGGGCCTCTGAACGCAGACGGTTGGCTTCGTCGTCGTCGACGAAGGTGTTAGTCGAGTTGTCGAGTGTGACCTGTCGCTCCAGTAACAGGGCCACGTTGGCGGCATGGCAGGCAATATGCGCGTTGCACGCGGCATCGACATTGCCCTTCGGTGTGCCTCTGGTCTTCACGCAGTCGAGGAAGTCCCGCACATGGAACGTGGCGGGATATCCGCCGATCTCCTCGACCGAGCGGCCGGCCAGGAGCGTTGGGGAGGAGAGCACGAGCTTGCCGCTGTCACCCGCCTCCACCCAGCCGTCGCTGCCCTCGAATCGCACCGGGCAGGAGCCGAGTGGGATCCAGCCTTTCTCGCGGAAGACGAGCTCCACGCCGTTGTCGTAGGTGCAGACAATCTCATCGTTGGCGGGTGGGTTGTAGACCCGCGGCGGAGCAACGTCGTCAACGGCCCACTGGCAGAGGTCGACGCAGTGCGAACCCCATTCAAGCACACCACCGCCGACGAGCCCGCCCCCCTTCTCGAAGTTGAAGCCGTCAAGCAACGCGGGGTTGAATGGCCGCCAGGCAGCTGGTCCGAGGTAGGTATCCCAGTCGATGGCATTTGGATCCGGCGCCGCTTCGCCCGGCAGCCACCCGCTGGTCATCGCCTTCATGCCCATTGGATGTGCGTAGACACGTGTGAGCTTTCCGAGGCGGCCGGTACGGGCAAGCTCGCAGGCGAAGGCAAAGTGCGGCAGATTCCGACGCTGTGTTCCGGCCTGAAACACCACGCCAGTCCGCTGCACCGTGTCGCGAAGCACCAGGCTCTCGCGGATGTTCTTCGTGCACGGCTTCTCGCAGTACATGTCCTTGCCAGCGCGGGCGGCTTCGCTTGCCATCGTGCCGTGCCAGTTCGGGCCGGTGGCAATTAAGACGGCGTCGATGTCCTGTCGATCGAGCAGTTCGCGATAGTCGCGGTAGGTGTCGCAGGTGCCCGCTCCATACTGCTCTTCGGCCTTCTTCTTCACTGCCTGCCGTTGTGTTTCTTTGATGTCGCAGACAGCGGCAAACTGCACGTCGGGCTGCTCCATAAAGCAGCCGAGGTCGTAGGTGCCGCGGCGGCCGATGCCGATGCCCCCGACCACGATGCGTTCACTTGGGGGCACGGCCCCATCAAGTCCCAGGGCCGACGCAGGGATCACCATCGGAGCTGCCACAGCGGCTCCGGCAGCGAGGCTCTTCTGAAGAAAGCCACGACGTTTGAGCAACGGAGCGTCACTCGTGTTCGACGTCTTAGCGTCCGAATCAGAACGCGCGGTCTCTCGCATGACGCACTCACCTCCCCGGGCCGAAGAAAATCCAAGCAGCACCACAGCTGCCCCCCTGCCATCGGTCGCGAGTATAGCAGCGGGGAGTAGGCGTTGCCTGAGCAGCTACTGGAGATCGCGTGTCCGCACAAATGCGTCTAGGCTGCTAGAAAAAGCTTCGACGCGGCTGTCGCCATCGGAAAACCCGTCAACAGCAAACGACACACGCACGCGATCGTATTCGTCACCGCCGCGGCCCACCTCATGCTCAAGCGGAGGTCCGCTTTCGGCATGAAAATGCTTCTCTGGCACGGCGAACATCCGCACAGGTTCGGCCGCATCGACGTAGAGGGCATCGGAGTGCTGATTGTTGAGCCATTTTTTCAGGCTCTCGGGCGTTGCGGATTCAGCGAAGAGATACACAACAGCCTGGGCGTCGGCGGTGCCATCCGTGGTAGAGACCAGAACCACCGCGTTTGCATCTGCCACCGTATAGAACTTCTTCGTTGGGCCATGGGCGGCCGGTGAGAAGTAGGCGTTGACCTCAAAAACAGGGGTCGTCTTCTCAATCGTTATCAGCCGCTGAGGCTCGGCGGCCACGATCAGGGAGGCGAGCGTGCACCAACAGAGAAGCGCTAGTGCTCCAGTGGTGAATGTCTTCAGCGGCGGGTGCGGTCTGGGTGTGGGATACGCCATGCCTTGTCCTTGCGTCGACGGGTAAAACTGTTTCGGCCTGCACATCAGACGCCCGAAGAGCGAAAAACGTTCACGGGCTGTTCGTTGCCGGA
>Ga0181607_10001088_pt1 | contig 24463 bp, 22 predicted proteins | sample 041ome_9_FD_132420 | JGI IMG/M metagenome (GOLD analysis project Ga0181607, IMG submission 132420) | Coastal salt marsh microbial communities from the Groves Creek Marsh, Skidaway Island, Georgia - 041413US metaG (megahit assembly) | ecosystem: Environmental > Aquatic > Marine > Intertidal zone...
AACCGCCAGCGCTGCCATGTGCTCCGCCACAAAATCAAGCTGGTCAAGACCATGCCGGCACACCAGATCCTGAGCATAGGTAAAATCCACCGGATCCGCCACCGCCACGCCACTGGCAATTGACTCCAAGCGGTCGCCCGGCACATCAGACAGCAAAAATTGGGTAATCGGTGCGGGCGCCGCCAACCGTGCCAAACGGCCGCCTTTTAGTGTTGAAAACAGCCGCCGGACAACATTCATATCGTGAATATCAAGACCGCTGGCCAGCAAGGCATCATTCAGGGCAATTTTTTGGGTTAGCGAAATACCGGCAGCCGGTGCTGGCAGCAACGCAGACCCACCCCCACTAATAAGCAAGAGCAAATGATCATCTTCGCCAAGTCCAGCAACCAGTTCACGTACCGCCTCAGCCGCCGCCAAACCGCGTTCATCAGGCACCGGATGCGATGCCGCCAGACAGTCAAAACCATCAATGGCACGGTGGTTTTCATCGGTTGTGATAACGACTCCCGGGGCCATGATACCGGCAGCCCTGACCCCATCAGCCATCGCCCCAGCCGCCTTGCCAAGCGCGATCACCGCAGTTGGCGGCACCCCTAACCGGCGGCAGGCGTTAGTGGTGATTTGTTCAGGCAGGCCAGCGCGAAGCGCCGCGGCAAATGCGTCACGCAACCACGCCTGATGCTGATCAGAACAAGAATGTCTTGGCACCGTCATAACCGTTAGATGACCGGATCAATCAAATCTTTGCCAGCAAAAAACGCCTCGGCATTGGCCACGACTTTTAGGCCCATTGCGGTACGCGCTTCAACTGTTGCCGAACCAAGATGCGGCAATAAAACAGTGTTTGGCGCTGCCAGGATATCCGGGTGAATGACTGGTTCACCTTGAAACACATCAAGACCTGCACCGCCGATAGTGCCCGCCGCAAGCGCCGCAGCAAGCGCCACCTCATCAACAACATCACCACGCGCCGTGTTGATCAGATAGGCGTCCTTGCGCATCAGTTGAAGACGCGTCGCATTCACAATATGAAAGGTGTCTGGGCTAGCCGCGCAATGCAGGGAAATAAAATCAGACGATTCGCACAAACTGTCAACATCAGCGACCTGCTCAGCCGGGTAATCGGTGATATCGGTAACTGGTGAACGATTAAAAAATATCACCTTCATACCAAAGCCCATTGCGGCACGGTGTGCCACCGCTTTGCCTATACGTCCCATACCAATGATACCAAGCGTTTTATCACGTAATGAGCGCCCCATCAAATGCGTTGGCCGCCAGCCTTCCCAGCCGCCACTGCGCAGTTCACGTTCGCCCTCACCGGCCCGCCGCGACACCATCAAAATCAACGTCAAGGCCAAATCAGCCGTGGCATCGGTCAACACACCAGGTGTATTGCTAACAGCAATCCCCGCACTGCCGGCGGCGTCAAGGTCGATATGGTTAACACCGACACCAAAATTAGCAATCAGCCGGCCTTTTCCCGCTTTGCCAGCCGCTATAATTTCCGCGGTGATAATATCAGACACTGTGGGGGCAATCGCGTCATGGCTGGCAAAACCAGCGGCAATCTGCGCCGCTGTCAGCGGCACATCATCAGGGTTGAAGGTTGGCGTGAAATGACGTTTTAACGCCGCCTCAGCTGCCTCAGGCCAGCGACGAGTCACAAAAATAGTTGGTTTTTCAGATTTATCTAACATACCCAGATAGTGCGATGAAACCGCGCCAAAATATAGTGGTTTTCGCACCAAAATGACAAAAAAACGAACGCTACCCATTGGCACCGTTCGTTTCTAAAAATTACAGTTTTCGCGTCAAAAAATGACGCGTCGATTAGCCGGGAATCTTACCCGCAATACCATCGACATAATAATCGAGCGTGGTAAACAGCTCACCATCATTGAGGGTTTTGCCAGCCGGTACTTTTTCAACGCCGGTATTATCCACAATCGGCCCAGTGAAAATTTTATTAGCACCAGATTTAATGTCAGCCGCCGCTTTAGTCGCCGCCGTCGCGACGTCATCGGGCATATTTTCAAAGGCGCTTAGCACCAGAAAATCATCGGCCATACCCGACCAGGTGTTGCCAGCCCAATGGTCCGGGCCTTCACCAGTGCTCCAACTACCATCAATAAGCGCCTGAATTTTGCGGACATAATATGGCCCCCAATTATTGACCGAACTAAATAGCTGGGCTTTTGGGGCAAAGGCTTTCATGTTGCTGGATTGGCCAAAACCATGCACGCCAGCTTTCTCCGCAGTTTGCAACATCGCTGGGCTATCGGTATGCTGGGCGAGGATATCAGCGCCCTCGGCAATATGCACTTTGGCAGCATCCGCTTCTTTAACCGGGTCGTACCATGAGTTGACCCAGATAACCGAAACCTCGGCATCTTTGTTAACCGACCGCAGCCCCAGGCCAAAAGCATTAATGCCTTGAATAACCTCAGGAATCGGGAATGAGGCGATGTAGCCGATTTTGTTGCTCTTTGTCATCAGACCGGCCACAACGCCTTGCACATACCGGCCTTCATAAAACCGAATATTGCCAGTCGCCATATTTGCGGCGCGTTTGTATCCGGTAACATGTTCGAACTTCACATCGGGAAATTCTTTGGCCACCTTTAAGGTCGGGTCCATATATCCAAACGAGGTGGTGAAAATAATGTCGTTGCCTTGTTTGGCCAAATCACGAATAACCCGCGCCGCATCAGGGCCTTCCGGCACATTCTCGATATAGGTGGTTACCACCTTATCACCAAAATGCTCCACTACCTTTTGGCGGCCAACCTCGTGCGCATAGGTCCAGCCATGATCGCCAGGCGTGGTCAGGTAAACAAAGCCAACCTTGACCTGTTTATCATCCGGTGCGCTGGCCTGTTCTTCCGGCGCTTTTTTAGATGTCGTCATGTAGGCCAAAGCAGCCACCACCAAAACACCTAATAAAATCAGAATTTTATTAATTTTCATAGATATCTCCTCTACGCAAAACCATCACATATAATTACCAAATTCATTTCACGCCAACAAAAATGCGGCCCAAATTTGCTGGCGCCCGGGTGAGCGCAAAATTTCTGTGGCGCGATATTAGCACCAATACGGCAATTGTTGCTAGATAGGGCAGCATAGACAAAAATTGTGACGGCAATTCCCATCCACGGGCCTGCCCAGCCAGTTGCATAATCGTGATACCGCCAAATAGCAACGCACCAACAAGAATGCGCGATGGCATCCATGAGGCGAACACCACGAGCGCCAACGCAATCCACCCACGGCCTGCGGTCATGCCTTCAGACCAATGCGGGGTCAGCACCAGCGGCAAATAAGCACCGCCCAACCCAGCCATAAGCCCGCCAAACAAAACCGCCGCACAGCGTACCCGCAACACTGCATAACCAAGCGCATGTGCCGAATCATGATTGTTACCAATAGCCCGCAAAATTAGGCCAGCGCGGGTTTTATTCAGAAACCACGCCACCACAAACAGCATGATAATCGACAAATAGGCAAGAAGATCGTGGCGAAACAGCAAGGTGCCAAGAACCGGAATATCAGCAAGACCGGGCAGCGCCACTATATGAAGCCCGTCAACCGTACCACCGACAAACGGGTCGCCGACCAGACCTGACAGCCCAGCCCCAAAAATTGTCAGCGCAAGACCTGTTGCGACCTGATTTGTCGCCAGCCCAAGCGCAAATAATGCAAATACAGCCGCCGTCAGGGTTCCAGCAGTGGCGGCGGCAACCACCCCAAAATAAGGGTTGCCGGTCAGGCTGGTAGTGGCAAACGCCGCTACCGCGCCCATCAGCATCATCCCTTCAACGCCCAGATTTAAGACGCCGCTTCGCTCGGCAACCACTTCGCCGGTCGCCGCCAATATCAGCGGGACCGATGTCATAATAACTGTGAGTAAGAGCGCTTCCATAACCATCACCGCCCGTTCGATGGGCGCGCCGACGCACCGTACCGTGGCCAGTTAACGCGCACATGGAACCTATTAAACGTTTCGCCAGCCAATAGCATGAACAATAATATGCCCTTAAACACACCGGTCACCACTTTTGGCATGCCCAGGGCCATCTGGGCACTGTCACCGCCCAATTCAGCGAGCGCAATGACCAGCCCAGCAGCGATCACACCCAGCGGGTTAAGACGCGCCAAAAACGCCACAATAATCGCGGTAAAGCCATAGCCAAACGACACTTCGGGTTGCAGCTGCCCCATATTGGCCGACACCTCAATCATCCCAGCGACCCCAGCCGCCGCGCCAGAAACCGACAGCACTGCCAGCGTTGTCAACGCCGGGCTAAAGCCGGAAAATTTTCCGGCACGGGGTGCATCGCCCATCACTTTGACCTGAAACCCAAACAGAGTTTTAGCCAAAACATAATGCGCTGCCACCGCCAGCAGTAGCGCCGCCACTACGCCCCAGTGCAATTGCCCGAGGGGGCCAATGCCCGGCACATCAATACGATGCACAAGCGCCGCATCACCATAAGATTTGGTCAAAGGAAAGCCAAAAGACTGTGGGTCGCGCCACGGCCCTCGTACCAGCCAGTCAATAAACAAAGCCGCCACATAGGTCAGCATCAGCGACACCAAAATTTCATTGGTGTTAAAACGCACCTTCAAAATGCCCGGAATAAAGGCCAGCGCTATTCCCCCAAGCATCGCCGCAAGCACCATAGCCGGCATCATAATGACAGATGGCAGACCCGGCAAAAATAACGCCACCCCACCAGCGCACACCGCGCCCATGACAATCTGTCCCTCAGCACCGATATTCCAGATATTCGCGCGATAGCAAAATACCAAGCCGGTTGCGGTAATAATTAATGGACAGGCTTTGACAAACAAATCTGCCACTTGGTCTAGGCGCGACAAGGGCGCGACAAAAAATTGATAGAGCGACTCCCACGGGTTGTAGCCAAGAAGCGCAAAAATTACCGCCCCCACCAGTAATGTCAACACAACCGAAACAACTGGCGTCAATAGCGTCAATTGCATCGGAATATCTTTGCGTGGAGTCATTGAAATCATGCGCTGGCCCGCGCTGGCGATGTGCTGCCGCCCATTAAAAGACCAATTTGTTCAGCCGTTACATCGGCAGCCGGCATCACCGCTGATAACGCACCGTTATGCAAAACCGCAATCTTATGCGCGATGGCAAACACCTCTTCAAGATCTTGTGAAATCATAATGACGGCTGAGCCCTTTGCCGCCAAATCTAGCATAGCCTTGCGGATAAATACCGCGGCCCCGACATCCACGCCCCATGTTGGCTGCGAAACAATCAATAATTTTGGCGTTTTGATAATTTCCCGGCCGACCACAAATTTTTGCAAATTACCACCAGATAATGACGATGCCATAGGATCATCAGACGGCACCCTGACATCAAAATTAGCAATGATGCGGGCGGCAATGGCTTTGGTGGCGGCGCTGTCAACAACACCTTTTCGCACCGTCTGACCAAGCGAGTGATTGGTCAACAGCGCGTTGTCTGACAATGTCATCTGGGGTACTGCGGCATGGCCGTTTCGTTCTTCAGGCACAAAACCAGCACCAGCTTGGCGTCGTGTCGCCGGGCCATGCTGGCTAATATCACGCCCATCAAGCATAATGACGCCGCTATCTGGTGACACCCATTCACCGGTCAAGGCGGCCATCAATTCATCTTGGCCATTCCCAGCGACACCGGCAATAGCAAGAATTTCTCCGGCATTCGCGGTAAATGAGATGGCATCAAGCGCAATCGAAAATGGTGTTGGCTTTGGCCGCACCAGCCCGGCGACGTGGCAAACCACTCTCGGTGCCGCAGGTTTTTGGCTTGCCGCAGATTTTGGGCGGCGCGTGACGCTGGTGACGGCGCTGCCAATCATCAGTTCAGCAAGCTGTCGATTAGATTTGCCTTCGGTGTCGACCGTGCCAACATTCCGGCCGCGCCGCAACACCGTGGCACGGCTGGTCAAGGCCCGTATTTCATCAAGCTTGTGCGAAATAAACAATACGGCCATGCCATTTGCAGCAAAGCGTCGTAATACGTCAAATAACTGTGCGGTTTCTTGCGGCGTCAAAACCGATGTTGGCTCATCCATGATCAACAATGACGGGTTTTGCAGCAAACACCGCATCACCTCTACGCGCTGTTGCTGACCAACCGAAAGATCATGAACACGCGCATCAGGATCGATGGCAAGCCCATAGGCGTCTGATAAGTCACGGATCCGGTCAGACAGCGCCGCCATGCTTTCACCTGCCGGTAAGGCAAGTTGAATATTTTCAGCCACGCTCAGCGAATCAAAAAGTGAAAAATGCTGAAACACCATGCCAATACCCAAGTGGCGTGCCTGTTGCGGACCGGCCAGCAGCAGCGGTTTACCTTGCCAGTAAATGCGCCCAGAGTCGGGGTACAAAAGACCGTAGATCAATTTGACAAAGGTTGATTTGCCCGCTCCATTTTCACCAAGCAAGGCATGAATTTCACCAGCAAATATAGAAAATGAGACATCATCATTAGCCCGAAAATCACCAAAGGATTTGGTGATTCCTACTGCTTCCAGCACGGGTGTCCTATCGACAAGGGTAGCAGAGTGCGAGGCCGTCATTTTCCGTCCAGCTAGTGCAAAAATATAGCGCGCCGCCGCTACGCTAAAACTGGCAGCCGACGTGGCCGGATGGTACGGCGCATGCCATAAAAAGTAAAGTCATGGTGGCGTTTCTGTTGACCGCGTAGCCGCCTTGATCCAACGCTTGGCTGCCCAAAACAGCCACAGCCCGCCGTGCCGAATGGCAATGCGGGCTATGGTATATTTATTTGTGGTTGAGCCAGCGCACTACCGGGTGAACTCTGGGTACGACTCCATCCCCAACTCGGCACTGTCAAGGCCGGCCAATTCATCATCGGCAGTCACTCTGATTCCCATGGTCTTTTTAATGATAACCCAGACAAGGCCTGAAATAATGAAGGTGAAAGCGCCGACAATTGCGATGCTGATGATCTGCGTTCCAAACGCCGCATCACTGTTGGTCAATGGCACCGCCAGCGTAACCCAAATGCCCGCAAGAAGGTGCACCGGAATAGCGCCGACCACATCATCGATTTGCATCTTGTCAAGTAGCGGCACCGCAAACACCACAATCACCCCGCCGACAGCACCGATTAACGTCGCCACACCAAGCGTTGGGGTCAACGGCTCGGCAGTGATCGACACCAGACCGGCCAAGGCGCCGTTCAACACCATTGTCAGATCGACCTTGCCATACATTATCTGCGTCAGAAGTAGCGCGGCAATTGATCCGCCAGCGGCAGCCGCATTAGTATTTGAAAAGATCCGCGAAATATCAGCAACATCGCCAATTGTGCCCATCGCCAGCTGTGATCCACCATTAAAGCCAAACCACCCGAGCCACAGAATAAAGGTACCCAAAGTTGCCAGCGGTAGGTTTGCGCCCGGCATTGGAATCACCCGGCCATCTTTGTATTTACCAAGCCGCGGTCCCAAGATTAACGCGCCAGCCAAGGCGGCCCATCCGCCAACAGAATGCACGACAGTTGACCCGGCAAAATCTAAAAAGCCCATTTCATCGAGGAATCCGCCACCCCATTTCCAGCTTGCCTGCAAAGGATAGATGAAAGCTGTTAAAATCAGTGTGAATAACAAGAACGGCCATAACTTAATGCGCTCTGCCAAAGTACCAGACACGATCGATGCGGTTGCCGCACAGAACATAAGCTGAAAGAAAAAGTCTGACCCGGTGGCCGCATAACTAAGATCATCAGCTTGATCAGCACTGATCCCCACCGCTTCTAGCACCGCGACGGACGGGAACACCCCTGATAGCACACCCTCGATGGACCAGCTGCCAAGCGGATACATCAAATTATACCCGATGAGGTAATAACCGATTGCCGCAATCGAGAATAGCGCAACGTTTTTGGTGAGCTGCATCGTGGTATTTTTCGCCCGCACCAAGCCTGCCTCTAACATACAAAAGCCGCAAGCCATAAACATCACCAAAAACCCAGCCATCAAAAACAACAATGAATTCAAAATGAACACACTATGGGCTGGCGCCTCTTGCGCGAAAGCCGGGCTGGACATCACTGATGCCAAAGCTGCCGGCACCAAAAATTTCGAACATGTCTTAATCATAAAAAAAACTCCCTAATGTCGCTCTACAGTGCGTCTGTGCCGGTCTCGCCTGTGCGAATACGCATCGCATCAGCAAGATCCAGTGTAAAAATTTTGCCATCTCCAATTTTGCCGGTAGCCGCGCATGATTTGATTGCCGCAACGACTTTTTCAGCAAGCTTTGCTGATACCGCTACCTCAATTTTAACCTTGGGCAGAAAATGCACGACATATTCGGCACCGCGATAGATTTCGCTCTTACCCTTCTGGCGGCCATAGCCCTGGACATCGCTTGTCGTCAGGCCGGTCACACCAATTTCAAGTAGAGCGTTGTGCACCGCTTCCAACTTGCTAGGCTGAATAACTGCAACAATATATTTCATAGTCTATCCTTCCTGTTCGGCAGTGCCTGTGTTTGCCACTGCGCTGGCAGATGCCGCCACCGGCATCATTTAAAATTCGTGGCGGTCTTTAAAAAAATACTGTTTTTGCCAACGGTATTTTTGTGGCGCCGCCTATCCACCCAGCCCACACAACGTGCGTGACCTGATGCATTCGGTCTTAACAGCCAGCCATGAAAAAAAATTCTGCTAATTTTGCATTATAGCGATGCAATTTTTGCAGCAGTGGTTAAACTGGCAGCAGACCGGCATCGGAAATAGGGAAATGAGTATGCGTTTTATGACTTCACTGCGGTTTGTAGATGCCGTGGCACGCGAAAAATCGATACGTAAAGCGGCCGAAAAGCTCGCCATCACATCGACCGCACTCAACCGCCGCATCTTGCAAATAGAGGAAGAAATCGGCCAACCGTTGTTTGAACGCTTGCCATCTGGGGTGCGGTTGAACACAGCGGGCGAGTTATTTGTGCAGCATATTCGGACACAACAAGCCGATTTAGCGCGCGTGCAATCGCAAATTGCCGATTTGTCGGGGATACGGCGCGGCCATGTCAGGGTCGCCGGTGGCGCCGAGACATTGCGGTATTTTTTGCCGGATCTTGTTGCCCGTTACCGTGCTGAGCATAATGCTGTCACCTTTGATATAACCCGCCAGCATGGCAATGAAGCAGAAACCGCGCTTGGTGCGCTGGAAATCGACCTAGCGCTGATTTTTGAACCGATTCGCAGCCGTGACTTTCAAACTATGGTCACCGCGCACCAGCAAATCCATTGTTGCATGGCTCCAGACCATCCGCTGGCACGCTTTGACACGCTGCGCCTACATCATTGCATTGATGTGCCAGCAATTTTACCCACAACCCAGAGCGGTATTCGCCAGCTACTAAATGTCGGCTTGATGCGGCGCAATGTCAGGTTTTCAACCGTCATTGAAACCGACAGCCAGGAATTCATTCAAAATTACCCGGCAGATGAACAGATTATCAGCTTTCAAATCCCGATTGGCATGCCCGCTGGCATGGCGGACGGCAAAGCCGTCAACGGTATGGTGGCACGCCCCCTTGATATGCGTGACGTGCCGCAGGGGACGTTGCATATTGGCCAGCTAAACGGACGGGTTTTGCCAGTCGCAGCGGCAAAATTTCTAGACAGCATTATCGCCGCACTTGGTGCCAGCTATCCGCAAGGCCTGAGTCAATAGTGCCAAAAAGCACAGCTAAGCTGGATTTTAGCGAAAAATTTTTGTATCGTAGCGTGACAAACGTTCACAGACATACAGGACCATGATCATGTCGGCAATGCCTCTTCCTTCTTATCTTGTGCAACGTTATCAAGGCTGGAAAGCCACTAAATATGTTGAAAACAAAGCATGGTTTCGCCATTTGGCTGACATGGGCCAGCACCCGCGCGCCATGGTGATTTCTTGTTGCGACAGCCGCGTCCATGTGACGGCCATATTCGGATCAGATACCGGCGAGTTTTTTGTTCACCGCAACATCGCTAATCTGGTGCCACCTTATCAGCCTGACGGCGACCATCACGGCACTTCAGCCGCCGTTGAATATGCGGTAACCACCTTAAAAGTGGCTCATATAGTGGTGTTGGGGCACTCTAATTGTGGTGGCGTCAAGGGCTGTTATGATATGTGTTCAGGGGCCGCACCAGAGCTTGAAAAAAGCACGAGCTTTGTGGGGCGGTGGATGGACATTTTACGGCCCGGCTATGAGCGAATTAAGGATATTCAATCGAAAGAAGACCAGCTTGCCAGCCTAGAACGCGAAGGCGTCATCGTATCAATCGAAAATTTGATGAGTTTTCCATTTGTACGCGAAGCGGTCGAGAACGAAACTTTATCCATTCATGGCTTGTGGAACGACATCGGCGAAGGTTCGTTGCTGCAATATGAGGCCGAGACCAATAGTTTTGCAGTGATTGACTAGCCCTGTAACGGGATCAAACATGCTGGCCAGCAACATAACCAGATGACCACGCCCATTGAAAATTATACCCGCCAAGATTACCGGTTACATCAACCACCTCGCCAATAAAAAATAACCCGGCAATGTGTTTTGCCTGCATTGTGGCAGACGACAACGCATCTGTATCAACACCGCCGCGGGTAACTTCGGCGGTGCGATAGCCCTCGGTCCCGGCCGGCACCACCTGCCACGCATTAACGGCTGCCCCAAGTTGGTGCAAGGCATTATCATTATGCGCTGTTAGCTGGTGCTGCATACCGGCATGCGCACAAATATCAGCAGCCAGCCGCTTTGGCATATATTTGGCAAGACAGGTAACCACATCCTGTTTGGGATGCTGGCGTTTACTGTCCTTTAGTACAGCCGCCACATCTATGCCCGGTGCCAGATCGACAGTGACCGGCACGCCGCTATCCCAATAAGATGAAATTTGCAAAATCGATGGGCCACTTAACCCTCTATGGGTAAATAACAGCCCCTCCGAAAAACGCCTGCGCTGGCTGCTAACACAGGCGTCCAGCGACAACCCACTTAACCCCTTACACCGGGTCAACATCGCCGCTTCAAATGTCAGCGGCACCAAGGCCGGGTGGGTCGGCACGATGGGCAGGCCAAATTTGCGCGCAATATCATACCCAAAGCCGGTGGCACCAATTTTCGGTATCGACAAACCGCCAGTGGCAATCACAACCGATGCGCAGCGCTTTGGCGCAAACGCCCCTCGCACCACAAACCCGCCATCAACCGCCTCTACATCATCAACCCGCTGGTCCAAACATATGGTGGCACCGGCGCGCGCGCATTCGGTTTGCAGCATAGTGATGATATCCTGCGCCGAATTATCACAAAATAGCTGGCCAAGTTTCTTTTCATGAAAGCCAATGCCGTGTGTGGACAACAAGGCGACAAAATCATGCTGGGTAAATTGTCTGAGCGCCGATTTGCAAAAATGCGGGTTTTGCGACAAAAACGCATCTGCATCCGTATAAAGATTGGTAAAATTGCAACGACCACCCCCGGAAATCCGTATTTTTTCAGCTAGTTTTTTTGCATGGTCCAACACCACGACCCGGCGTCCACGCTTGCCAGCCTCGATGGCGCACATCAAGCCAGCCGCACCAGCCCCGATAATCACCACATCACAATCGCTCACGCCACAAACACCCGCACCACAAACATACCTCACAAAAACAATTCATCGGCGATTAGTTGCAAATTTCTATTGGACCGCAGTCAGTTGCCGTTATGCTAACGCACTCACACGGCGGAGACGACAATTTTCATGGCTTGGCATGTCTATATTATTGAATGTGATGATGGCAGTCTTTACACCGGAATAACCACCGATCTCACCAAGCGCCTTGCCGCCCATAACGCGGGGCGCGGCGCCAAATACACTAAATCGCGGCGTCCGGTGCAACTGCGCTACAGCGAAGCCGCCCAAGACCGCAGCCACGCCAGCCAGCGCGAATACGCCATTAAGTCGCTCAGCAAATCAGCCAAAGCAAAGCTAATCCAGGGTTAATCCTAGGCTAATCAGCCATCACCCGATCGAGCGCAGCTTCAAAATTGCCGAGCGAGCGCGACAAATTATGCAACTTGTCCAACCCAAAAAGCCCAACGCGGAAACTTTTGAAGTCAGCGCCTTCGCCGCATTGCAAAGGCACACCTGCAGCAATTTGCAAACCCTCGGCGGCAAATTTACTGCCATTTTTCATATTATCATCATCGGTAAAGCTGACCACCACGGTGGGTGCCTTAAACCCGTCGGCGGCAACCGATTGAAAGCCGCGCGATTCCAAAAGCTGGCGAATGGCCGCGCCAAGATCAATTTGTTCTTGGCGCACCGCCTCAAACCCATAATTTCTGGTTTCAATCAAGGTATCACGGAACACCACAAGCGAATCAGTCGGCATCGTCGCGTGATAGGCGTGCCCGCCATTTTCATAAGCACTCATGATCGCCAACCACTTTTTGACATCACAGGCATAGCTTGATGATTCGGTTTCAGCAACGCGGGCATGGCCGCGCGCCGACAACATAATAAGGCCAGCACAGGGCGACGCGCTCCAGCCTTTTTGCGGGGCACTGAGCAGCACATCAACGCCCAGCGCCTCCATATCAATCCACAACGCACCTGACGCCACACAATCAAGAACAAAAATACCGCCAACCGCATGAACGGCATCACTGGCCGCCCTAATATACGCATCAGGCAAAATCATCCCTGCCGAGGTTTCAACATGCGGGGCAAACACCACGGCCGGCTTTTCATTGCGAATTGTGGTGACCACATCGTCAATCGGCACCGGCGCAAACGGCGCCTGCTGGTTGCTGCCGGTCACATCTTGACGGCGCGCTGCTAGCACAGTTGTGCTTGACGCGATTTTGCCTTTCTCTAGAATTTCACTCCAGCGGAAGCTGAACCAGCCGTTACGAACGACCAAAACATGTTGGTCATTGGCAAATTGCCGCGCAATAGATTCCATGCCAAATGTGCCGCCCCCCGGCACAATCGCAACCGCCTTGGCGTTGTAAGCTTCTTTCAATAATGACGAGATGTCCGTCATCACCTTTTGAAACCTGGTCGACATTGAATTTAATGACCGGTCGGTAAAAACAACCGAATATTCAAGCAAACCGTCAGGATCCAGATGCGGGAGAAGTGAGGGCATGGGCTAATCTTTCCAAAAACATGCTAGGTTTGACGTATCTTTACGGGCGCCAAAATGGGCTGAACAGGAAATAATGACGATCACAATACTGTTGAAGGTGCGTATTTTGACTCTACACCAAAAATCCAGCCTTCGCGCCGAGCAATTTTACCCAGCAGGTCTGGCAAGTCAAACAATGTCTTGCCCTCAGATGTTGTTTGTTGGGCAAAATAGCGCAATGCGGCAGCGGCAATAATTGCGTCAGCCTGATCAGCGTCACGTCCTTTTGCGACAAAATCTTTATCTACGCCAGCGCTATCATAGGCTGCCAAGGCCTTATTCAAGACCGGCGCATATGCGGCCGCACCGTTTGCAGGAGACAGCCCCACCCGATAGAAATAATAGCTTGGAAATATCTCAACAAGTACCATTTTCAGGTTATCCAGACTGGCATAAACCGAATCGAACGGCCAAATGGCAAGACTATGACCAAGCGCGGCACGAAGATTATGCAGCAGCCGCATTCCGGCCATAGAGCCGGTGCACACATTATCTGCACCAACCGCCTTAAAGGTTGGCGATGGTGCGCGCCCAGCGGCCTTTGCCGCCAATTCGGTAACCCGTCGCCGGCTGGCATAACGCGCCGCATCAAATGATGGTGGTGCCATATAATACGCCCCCCAGACCGGGTGCCGGAACATTGCCCCACCATAGACATGCGGCATGTCTTTATTGACTTCATCAACAAGCTTCCACAAACCAGCCGCAGAATTTGGGGCTTGTGCCGTCTCTGGAAAATAGCTGTTACAATCGGCAAAGGGATGCGCAAAGGCAAAATCGATGCCCACCAATAATGGCGCCCCAGCAGGCGCTACCCGGGCGCGCGTGAGAAGAAAATCAAATATGTCATGGCGCGACCAAAGCCGGTGTTTGGGCGGTGTCACGGTGCGCGGCGCTGACGCGCCCGGCATCACCATCGCCAGCTGGATGCCGGGGGTGAACTGGGCCTTTGCACCAGACCAATCAATACCAACAAACCCACTAAATCGAGCATAGTCGGCATATTGGCAAATTCCGCTAGATTGCGGCGATGATTGCCCCGCGCCATTTCCGCACTGATCATCATGCATCGCGACACCTTTTTGACAACGGCGTTGACACCACTACACATCTTTAGCATTTGTGAATCGGTGGGGATAGGATATTGAGGCCTGTCTATTTTCTATCCGCGCCCTACCCCGCGCCCCTATCCGTTCCGAAAGGACCGATTGAGATGACAATAACTAGCACAGCCTTACTCAACGATCAGCTCTATGACTTGGTGATTATTGGCGCTGGCCTAGCCGGTCTTGCCGCAGGCCGGATGGCGGCAGATGCTGGGCTGTCTTGTGTCATTCTAGACAAGGGCCGGCGCGTCGGCGGCCGTGTTGCCAGCCGCCACAGCGATGGGTTCACATTTAATCATGGCGCCCAATTTGTGACCGCAGACACCGATGCATTTGGCAAATTATTGACAGATGCTGAGCAGGCCAGAGCAGCGGTGCAGTGGCAGATAGACAAAGGCAAGACAGTCATTGTGGGGTGCCCACTGATGCGCCAGTTGCCACGTTTTTTGGCCAGTGGGCTGACAATTCATCAAAACATAACAATAAAAGCAATCAGCCGTACAGCCGGGCATATCCAGTGCCGTGATGATGCAGGACATCATATTTCAGCCCGGCAGGTGATTTGCACCGCGCCAGCACCACAAACTGCCAATTTGCTGGCCGCTGATTTTCCAAATATGGCGGAAACCGCCGCCAGCGCCGCTTACGCCCCGTGCTGGACGGTGATGCTGGGGCTTGAAAATGACAGCGACATACCCGACATGCCGGTACGCGCAGCAGATCATGGCATTGGCTGGGCCATGCGTGAAACCGCCAGACCTGCCGCCACACAGCACCGGCCAGCCCTAACGATTCAGGCTGATGCGGACTGGAGCACAGCGCATCTTGATGATCCGGCAGAGGATGTCATCGCCAAATTAATCACCCAATGGCAGCACGCTACCGGCTGCAACTTGACCGGTATTTTACATGCCCGTGCGCATCGTTGGCTCTATGCAAAAGTCATCAAAACTGCCGATCCCGCCGGCATCACTTGCCTTAACAATCTTGCGGTTGCAGGAGACTGGCTCGGCGGGCCGCGTGTCGAACATGCATTTACCAGCGGTATTCAGGCGTTTCAGGCCCTAAACGCAAGATAGCTAGCGGATAAAACTGAACAGTGGCCGTTTGGGCAGCGCCGCATTGGACAAATGCCGGTTAAGGCGCCGGTTAACACGGCCAAAAATCCACACAATCAACACTGTCACAAGAATAAAATATCCCGCTAAAATTGGATAAGGGATAAACGGGTTGAACGTCTTATCGGCAAGGTAGTTGGCATAATAGAGCGCATCACCTTTCTGTCGCCATGCCGGAAAACTGGAAAAAAACACCAATGCGGTGGCATGAAACATGAAAATGGCTTCATTCGTGTAAGACGGCCATGCAAGGCGTAACATGGTCGGCCATATGATACGGGTAAATCTTTTGCGCGGCGACATGCCAAAGCTATCAGCAGCCTCGATATCACCAACCGGAACGGCGCTTAATGCACCATAAAAAATTTCCGCCGAATACGCCGCGGTGTTACAGAATAAAACAAGAAGCGCCCCCAGCCATGCCCGCGTCAACCATCTTGTTTCAGCCGAAAACACCGTGCCAAATATTTCAAAATCTATGCCCAGCTTGGGCAGAAGGACAAACGCCTCATAGGCCAAAAAGAACTGAATAAACAGCGGCGACCCGCGAAACAAAAACACAAAGCCAGTTGCCGGCAGCCGCAACCAAGGTGACGCGCTGCGTTTGCCAAGCGCCAACGCCGTCGCCAGCCAAAACCCCAACAATATCGCCAGAACGCCAAAATAGATGTTCCATAAAAGGCCGCTACCAATCAGCACAAATTGTTCACACAAAGTGATATCGCTTTTCGGCAATAAGCGTTCACCGATGCCCAATGAGCGCAATCCATAATCTTGAATGGTCGCAAAACAGCTGTTCATCTGGTCACCTCAAGACTGCCGAGTGTGGCTTGACCATATGAAAAACGCGTCATCAATTTCGCAAAAAACCGTTCACTGAACCAGGTGATGGCAAGGTAGAACACCAACAGCGCCAAAAAATACCACAAGCGCCAATCATCATGTGGGTAGCTGTGCGCTGATGTTTTACTGCCGCCCAATTCGCGCGCCCAGTAAACAACATCCTCGACCCCCAATAAAAACAATAATGGTGTGGCCTTGACCAAAATCATCCATAGATTTGACAGGCCAGGCAGCGCATACACCCACATTTGCGGCAGTAACACCCGCCAAAAAACCTGGCGCCTGGTCATACCAAAGGCGGCGGCGGCTTGCAGTTGCGGTTCTGGGACAGCGCGCATAGCACCGCGCAACGTATTGCCGGCAAAGGCGCCAAACACAACGGCAAACGCCAGCAACGCCAGCATAAAACCATAAAATTCATGAACCCATTGCGGTGATGATCCAAGCGGCAATTTGGCGGCATCACAAACCAAAAATTCATTACCGCGCCAGACTGATCCGGTCATGTCGCCACACAGCATTTTATGCCGCAAAAATTCAAATGCCTGATCTAACGCCACCGGCACGAAAAGGAAAAATGCAATATCAGGGATACCGCGCACCATCGTGATGTAGCCCTGCCCCAACACCCGCACCACAACGAGGCGCGACCGACATGCCAAGGCACCGGCAAATCCAAACAGCAACGCAGCAGGCGCTGCCAGTGCCAGCAACACCAGCACCACACCAAAGGACAGATAAAATGCCATATGCTTGCCTGTCGTCACATAACAGGTAAACCAGACAAATCCATCAATAGTGGCCGGGTCAGCGCAAAAAGAAAACATATGTTAAAAGCGCATTTGGCCAGCACAAATTTATCATCGGCTGGCCAAATGACATGTCACGATTTAGAATTTTGGTGCATCAGCGCCGAACCATTTTGCGATCATCTTGTTCAGCGTGCCATCTGATTTCACCGAGGCAATCGCCGCATCCAGCTTGGCCCGCAAGGCGCCGTCTGATTTGCGCATGCCCATGCCGACGCCGCCACCGATTTGCACCGAGTCACCAACAAAGACCAGTTGGCCATTTGACTCTTCAACGATTGGTTGCAAATAGCCACGGTCGGCTAACACCGCATCAGCCTCGCCATTGCGAACCGCGGCAATGGTCTCATCAGGTGTTGCAAATTCAACCAAAGTGGCTGATGAACTGGCAACATAACCAGCCTGAATAGTAGCTGTCTGAGCGGCCACAACGCCGTTTGTTGCCGCCGCACTCGCGCCGGCCAAACCAACGAACGCAGATGGGTCAGCTGGGTAATATTCTGATGTAAAATCAATAACTTTCTGACGCTCTTCAGTAATTGACATGCCGGCAATGATGGCATCATAGTTGCCAGACTTCAAATTTGGGATAATTGAATCCCAGTCATTTTTGACCCATTCACAGGTCAAGCTGGCGCGTTTGCACAATTCATTGCCAAGCTCAATTTCAAAGCCGTCAAGCTTGCCCGCATCATTAACAAAATTCCATGGCTCATAAGCGCCTTCGGTGCCAAGGCGAATGGTGTCTGCGATCGCTCCAGTTGCTGCAAACATAGCCACAACAGCGCCTAAAATGATTTTTTTCATCGTCGTCTCCCTTTAGTGAAGTTAAGTAATAGTTGTGGATTTCAAAAACTGCTGCAGCCTTTCAGATTTTGGAGTTTTCAATAGCGCTTGCGGCGGTCCTTCTTCCAATATTTTGCCGTGGTGCAAAAACACCACATGGTCTGAAACGTCATACGCTAATTTCATGTCATGTGTCACTAAAATCATCGTGCGGCCTTCTTCTGCCAGCGCCTTGATGACCTGCACGACTTCTTGTTCCATTTCAGGGTCAAGCGCCGACGTTGGTTCATCCAGCAAAATCGCTTTGGGGTTCATTGCCAAGGCCCGCGCAATCCCTGCGCGTTGTTGCTGGCCGCCTGACAATTGCGCAGGATACATATTTGCCTTGTCCAAAATGCCGACTTTATCCAACAGCGTGCGGGCGCGCGCCTCAACAACAGCCGGGTCTTCTTGCAAAACAGTTTTTGGGGCTTCGGTGACATTTTGCAAAACAGTCAAATGCGACCACAGGTTGAACTGCTGAAATACCATTGATAGTTGGCTGCGGATCAGGCGTATCTGGCCTTTGTCGGCGGGATGACGCGCCGCCCCAGCCCCCTGCCAGCGCACGGCGTCACCGTGAAACACGATATCACCAGCCTGACTGTTTTCGAGCAAATTAGCACAACGCAACAAAGTGGATTTGCCAGATCCTGATGCCCCGATCAAGCTGACAACACCGCCCTCATTGGCGGTTAAATCAACCCCTTTTAAGACCTCAAGATCGCCATAGCTTTTATGCAGATCACGGATTTCTATGACCGGTAATTTTTGTGTCATACTGTGCCTTTGCTATGCGCTGCCTGGCTTTGCTGTTAGCTATTTTGCTACAGTATCAGCGATCTTTTCCCGGCAAGCAACCGCGAAAGCGGTTTTTCGTCTTTACCCGAATTTTCACGCACCAGCCAAATTTTGCCACGTCAGTCTTCCAAGAGATAGCCCTGCCGGTTGGGCAACAGGTGATCGCCAGCAATTTTGGCAATGGAACAGCCTGGCCAAACATATTTTATCGAGCGCAGCGAAATCACCTGCCCACTGGTGCCTGCGGTGATGGGCGTTCGCGCACGGTAGGCTTGCGGCCCGTCAAGCGCAACCAAATAGGCAATAACATCACCAGATTGCACCATATCACCAAGCCGCACCTGATAGGCCAGCACCCCTGATGACGTGACCCGTAAAATTTCGGTGGCGGCAAGCGGTTTTGCGGCTGGAGCGGTTGTTTTGGGCTGAGGCGGCGGCGCATTCTTGTCGCCAGTGATAAAGCCACGAGCACGGAAAAAACCGACTAAATTATGTGCGTCCTGCCGATTGACGCTGTCATTGACATCTGCCAGCCCGCGATATTCCAAGGTGGCCGCAAACGGAACATCAGCGATCGCCTTGTCCGGGTACCGGCGCACCAGCTGGAGCCAAAAGCCAGGCCAGACCTCATCGAATGATCCGCCGCCACTATCTTCTGCGGTCAATACAGCCGCCGCCCCCATCCAGTCTGCCAAATCCTGAAATGCCGGCATCAACTGTGGCACAATGAAAATGTGATTGAGGGCTTCATCGTCGCAATGAAGATCAAACACCATGTCACTGTCATAGGTTTCCCGCATAACCTCAAGGCGCAGTTTATCAACGGCGGTTACCGGTGTCTGCCGGGCCAGACACGCAGCCACCACACGCCGCACCAGCTGGCGGTTAGCAGCGCCATCATCTGGGCTCAATCGGACAGCCAAATCGGCAATTTCCGCATCGCCAAGCAATGCCATCACATTCGGCCAGCGCCGGTTGTAATTGATCCCATTCACCGGATTGTAGCGGCCACGATGCGTGTGAAACTGAATTTGCCCCATGCCTATAGGGTTTACCATGGGCATCACCACAAACTGCGCGGCCAGCTGCCCGGCCGCATCCGCCGTCTCCAGCAAATCCAAAAAATGATGTAATACCATCATGCCCGGCTGTTCATCAGCATGCAAACCAGCTTGAAGGAAAATTTTGGTCGGCGCGGAGTCTGGACCGCATTTATAGCGCACCAATTCAAACCGCTGGCCGGGGCTGTCACCATCTATCTGGGTAACTATGTGCTGCAATGCCATTCTTTTTTTACCTTTCCTCACCGGTCTTCACCGGTCTTTACACGCTGTCACGGACGCCAATACCCGCTACACTCCAGCAAACACCAAAGGCCGCATTTTGGCACGCTGCAAACCCATGCACAACAAACCTTTTCGGCATCTTGAGCAGTAATTTTCTGCGACAAATCGTCTTTTTGGCGGGGCGCAGCACGTAGGTGCATTTTGCAGCGTGGCAGACTATGCTAGGCTCGTCGACGTGGTATGCATGTAACAGCGGGCGCGCCCAAGACAGCCGGATAGTCAAGACAGCCGGATAATGTGTGACACCGGAGTTTTGCGATTGCCGGTCTGGAGATGAAAAATGGGACTAACCGAATTTGGACATTTTGCCCTGATCTCGGCCTTTGTGTTGTCGCTGGTACAAGCGGTCGTTCCGTTCTATGGCGCAGCCCGTCAAAACATGCCCTTGATGCTGGTTGGCCCAGCCGCGGCGCTGAGCGCTGCCCTTGCCACCATCATCGCGTTTGGTGCCTTGGTGATGGCGTTTGTGCGATCTGATTTTTCGGTAGCATTGGTGGCCAACCATTCGCATTCAGCCAAGCCGCTGATTTACAAAATTTCCGGCACTTGGGGCAATCATGAGGGCTCTTTGCTTCTGTGGATATTAATTCTGATGATTTATGGGGCGGTTTTGGCGCTCAGCGGTCGCGGCATGCCCACCGCCCTAAAAGCCCGCATTCTTGCCGTTCAGGGCATGGTTAGCACTAGTTTTCTTGCCTTTAGCCTGTTTACCTCAAACCCTTTTCTGCGCCTTGGCCAAGCCCCCATTGACGGCAAGGGATTAAACCCGGTGCTGCAGGATCCCGGCCTCGCCATCCACCCGCCGATGCTCTATCTTGGCTATGTTGGCCTGTCGATCGCCTTTGCCTTTGCGGTGGCAGGGCTCATCAGCGGCGATGTTGACCGCTTGTGGGCAAAATGGATGCGGCCCTGGATCATTGCTGCTTGGTGCGCATTGACGCTTGGCATCGCGCTTGGTAGCTGGTGGGCCTATTACGAATTAGGGTGGGGTGGCTGGTGGTTTTGGGACCCGGTCGAAAACGCCTCATTGATGCCATGGCTGGCAGCAACAGCCTTGTTGCATTCGGCGATTGTTGTCGAAAAACGCGGCCACTTAAAAAGCTGGACGGTGCTGCTTGCCATTATGGCTTTTTCTTTGTCGTTGGTCGGCACATTTATTGTGCGCTCCGGGCTGTTGACTTCGGTCCATAGCTTTGCGTCTGATCCAGCCCGCGGGGTGTTTATTCTGGGCATTTTGCTGGTCGCTGTTGGCATACCCTTGCTACTGTATGCGTGGCGTGGCCCGCAATTGGTCAGCACCGCAGATTTCAGCCTGAACAGCCGTGAAGGGGCGCTAATTGCCAATAATATGCTTTTGGTTATCGCCACCGCAATTGTGTTGCTTGGCACCTTTTACCCGCTGGGGTTGGAAATGATCACCGGCGCCCGGATTACCGTTGGCCCACCCTATTTTAACGCCACATTCAACCCGGTAATGGGCGGCTTGGTCATGGTCATGGTGATTGGCCCGGTGCTGGCCTGGCGGCACGGCGCCACGCCGCGTGCCAAGACTGCATTGATAACCGCGGCGGTGGCGGCGTTGCTTGTTGGCGCTGCCGGGCTGGCCGTCGTCAAAGATATCGCTATTGGTGCGATGGCGTCTGTGATGCTGATTGGCTGGCTGGCGGGCGGGATTGGCGCTGACATATGGGGCCATCTAAAACCGACCGGCACTATGGGGCCTGCAAGCCGACTTACCCGCATCCCAACGGATGTGATGGGCATGTGGCTGGCACATTTTGGCATTGTCATTTTTTTGCTTGGTGCCGCCGGTGACAGCCTGTTTCAGAGCGAACAGGTGGTGCGTGCAAAGCCGGGCGATGTGATCAGCATCGCCGACCGCGATGTTACGCTGGAACGGGTGTTTGAACGCGCTGGCCCAAATTATCAGGCGATAACGGCAGAACTTAGTTATCGTGACAAATCAGGCCGCCACATCGCCACCTTAATGCCCGAAAAGCGGATTTACACAGCCGAAAGACAAACCACCACCGAAGCCGCCATTCGGCCGCGCATTGGCGGCGATGATTATGCTGTTCTGGGTGATGGCGATGACCGCATTGGCTATAGTTTGCGGCTCTATTACAAGCCGCTTATTAGCTGGATTTGGGGGGGCGCGGCAATCATGGCGGCGGGCGGGCTGCTGGCCATGGTGGGACGGCGCCAAAAAGCCAAAACGCCGCACACGGCCGGTCTTGGGCTGGCACGAGGCCAGCCATGAGCCGCATTCGTCCCTCATTCTTTATCCCGCTGATTGCGTTTTTGGGGCTGGCCCTTATTGGCGGGCTGGCGTTGAAAGACACCTTGTCTGGCAGCCGCAACCCATCACAACTACCGTCGGTTCTGATCGGCAAGACGGCACCTGACACGCCACTGCCCTTGCTAAACAATACCGCTGCGGCATTGTCATTGGCCGCCTATCGCGGCGAGCCGGTGTTGGTCAATTTCTTCGCCTCATGGTGCGCGCCATGCCGTGCCGAGGCGCCCGCCTTAGAGCAATTATCCGCGCATGTGACAATCATCGGCATTGCGTATAAAGACCGCAGCGAAGACACCGCCCAATTCTTGCAGCAATATGGCAATCCCTTTAGCGCAATTGGCACCGATGATGATGGGCGCACCGGCATTAGCTGGGGTGTTTATGGGGTGCCGGAAACCTATCTTATTGACAAAACCGGCACGGTAAAATGGCGGCATGCTGGGCCGCTGACACGAGATGTTATTACCACCATCTTAATGCCACAACTGGCCGAGATGACGTAAATGCCGCGGTTTTTTCATATTATTGCCATAGGCTGGCTACTGGCCAGCATTTGGGGCGTTGCGATGCTGGCATCACCGCCGGTAGCGGTTGCGCTTAGCGTTGAAGAAATGCTTGATGACCCGGCCCTGGAAAACCGTGCACGCGAGCTATCAAAAAAGCTACGCTGTCTGGTCTGTCAGAATCAATCGATTGATGATAGCGATGCTGATCTTGCCAAAGATTTGCGCCGTGAAGTGCGTGACCAGCTTCTGGCCGGCAAATCTGACGATGATATCTTATCATTTTTGCGCGCCAAATACGGCGATTATGTATTGCTAGCACCACCGTTGGCCTCCCAGACAATGGCCTTATGGCTGGCCCCTATCGGCTTTATCATTTTGGGCATTACCATCACCATCAGCATGCGCCGCAGACGGTCCCCGTCAGCCGAAGCCCCTATGTTGAGTGCCGCGGATAAGGCGCGCATTGACGCCTTAACTCAACATCACAAAAATCTGAAAAAGCGTGATCATAATGACTGAATTCTTGGCAACTGGCGGGGCAATGTATGTTGTGGGTGTAGCGCTTTGTCTTGGCCTTGTGGCAGTTATGCTGGGGTTCATAACACGCGCAAGCCGCCAGCACGCAACCCACTTTGGCGACACATCGGCGCCTGATCTGGCTGATGCCGATCTTCATAATCAACTGGACAGTTTGATGGCCGCCCGCACGGCGCTCGATGCAGACCAAGATGCTGGACGCATCAGCGCCGATGATCATGCCGCCGCCAGTCTTGATATTGACCGCCGCCTGCTAAGCCTCAGCCAGAAATTAGAGCAGACGCGTGACCATGACACCGGCAAAACGATTGTTGGTTTAGCGGTTAGCATGGCGTTTATATTGACCGTCAGCGCTGCCGTCATTTACGGGGCATTGGGGCGCCCCGATCTTACCGATAACCCGCTGGCTGGCCGCCGCGCCGAGATTGCCAATCGCAACCAAGCCATCGCCAGCACACAGCAAGATCTGGCGCAAAACCTTGCCGCCGCGCAAGCCGCCAGCGCCGCCGCCCCACAAAATGTCGAAGCTTGGTTGCGGTTGGCCGAAGCCGCCGCCGCCGTGAATGACAGCCCCACCGAAATTCGGGCGCTTCGCACAGCGCGCCAGCTTACCAATGATGACCCAAGCATCCTGTCACTTTTGGCCGAAGCCCTAAGCCGCGCCGCCGACGGCCAGGTTACGGTGCCCGCCCGCAGCCTAATTGATACGGTGCTGGCGGCGGACCCGTCAGAACCACGCGCCCTGTTTTTGTTTGGGCTGGCGGCATTTCAGGATGCGGATTACCAAACCGCCATCACCAGATGGCAACGCCTGCTGTCAATTTCAACGCCAGATGCACCATGGCTGCCGCTTGTGCGCACCAACATTCAACAAGCGGCTGACGCTGGCAACATTCAGCTTGCCCCACAAACTGGAAACACTACCGAGCCAGAAGCCGGGCCAGATGCAGATAGCATCGCCGCGGCCGCTGATATGACGCCAGAAGCACGTGAGGCAATGATCATATCAATGGTTGAAAATCTTCAGAATCGGCTAGACAG
>Ga0181607_10001090_pt1 | contig 24433 bp, 16 predicted proteins | sample 041ome_9_FD_132420 | JGI IMG/M metagenome (GOLD analysis project Ga0181607, IMG submission 132420) | Coastal salt marsh microbial communities from the Groves Creek Marsh, Skidaway Island, Georgia - 041413US metaG (megahit assembly) | ecosystem: Environmental > Aquatic > Marine > Intertidal zone...
AGTTCCAGCAGGGCCGTTTTCAGCGGCTCACGAAAGACGGTCAAGACGTTTGGCTGGAAGCAACCTACTCACCCATCATCGATGACACCGGACGTGTTCAGGGTGTCCTCAAACTCGCCAGCGACATCACGACTTCTGTGCAGAAAGAACGCGAGAACGAGGACACCCTGAACACGTCCCGAGTCATCGATGATGGGTGAGTAGGTAGCTTCCAGCCAAACGTCTTGGCCGTCTTTCGTGAGCCGCTGAAAACGGCCCTGCTGGAACTCACCGCGACGAAGGTTCGCCCAAAATGTGGCGTACTGAGAGGAGTTTCGAGTCTGTTCATCAACGAAGGTCGCATGCGGCTTTCCGACAACTTCCTCGAGGGTGTAGCCCATCAACGAGAGAAAATTGTCGTTGGCGGAGACGACCGTCCCATCAAGATCGAACTCGATCCGGGCCATCGATCGGTCAAGGGCCGCGAGCAACTGCTGATTGTGTTGGGCATCTCGAGCACCTGCTGCTGCGGCCGGACGACGAGAAGATGATGTGCGGCGAGGACGTGAAACAGCCATGTCAGCGTGAGGCTCCTGAGGCGTTTTGAAGGTCTGGCGTGGAGGAGTTGCCGCCGGCAAGATTGGCGGTGTGGACATCCTCGAGGTGTTCGGGGTCAAGCAAGCGGTCGACATCGAGCAGGATCAGGATTTCGTCGCCAACGCGAGCAAAACCTTCGATCGATCGGCATGTGGTGCCCGCAACCATGTCTGGGGCTGGCTCGATCGCATCAGCCGAAACCCGCAGCACACGGGCGACCGCATCCACGGTGCATCCCATCGTGCGGTTGCCAACATTCAGCACGATCGTCCGCGTCTCGGCATCGACCTCGCGTCGTTCCAGGCCGAAGAGCATCCGCAGGTTGATGATCGGAATGATCGTTCCCCGCAGATTGCTGACGCCTTCGACATAGTCGGGAACCTCGGGAATCCGTGTGATGCCACTGGGGATCACGATTTCCTGGATCCGTTCAATGCGAAAGATGTACCGCTGGCCAGCGAGTTCGAAACAGACAAACTGCCTGGTCGCGCTGCCGGCCTGTGTGTGGGCCTGTGGATGGTTCGAGGTGTTGTCCATGCGGGTGACTGAATGATCGGATTGGGAGGATGACGCGGCCTGCGTGTCGCAGTGTGAAAACGAAAGGCCCTCCCGACCGATCCTCAAACCGCCTCGTTAAGGAGCCCTCTCTAGTTGCTATATCTTCCAAAAACACCCCAGGCAAACGTCTTGCCCGACATCGTGGAGTTTGCCGAGCTATCCTAAGTGGTGTTGTCATTACAACCCGCTGTACTGTCGCCCAGCCGATGCGCGATCCGTGGATTGTGCCCGTTTGGCGGGCTCGCCGATGCGTGGACTGAGGAAGATTGATGAGTCGTCAAACGCTCCGCGTGCTGGTGGTCGACGACTCTGCGCTCTACCGAAAGATGCTCCTGAATGTGCTCGGGAGAATCTCCGGGGTTGAGGTGGTGGGTGTTGCAGAGCATGGAGCAGAGGCGGTGGAGATGGTCGCCACGCTGCGGCCCGATGTGCTCACGCTCGATGTGCAGATGCCCGAGCTTGACGGCATCGGAGTGCTGCGAGCCCTGCGAGAGCGGGGTGTGGACTGTCGCACGATCATGGTCAGCTCACTGACCCAGCAGGGTGCTCCCATCGCGACTGAGGCGATGCTGGAGGGGGCATTTGACGTCGTCGCCAAGCCGATGGATTTGGCACCTCATGAGGCCCGCGAGTTTCTCCACCAGCAGCTCGTTGAGAAGTTCGAAGCCGTACGGGCCTCGCATCAGATAGCGAAGGGGCCGGCATCTGCTCCCCGCGGCCGTGAGGCAGGCCGTGCGTGCGGCTTTGATGTTGTGGCGATTGCAAGTTCCACCGGGGGCCCGCCGGTGCTGCGTGAAATTCTCTCGGCACTGCCAGGTGAGTTTCCCGTGCCGGTGCTGATTGTGCAGCACATGCCCCCGGTCTTCACGGCGTCGCTCGCCAAGCGACTCAACGAGGTCTGTTCGCTTGAGGTGGTCGAAGCGACTGACCGGATGCGGGTGGAGCCGGGCAAGGTCTACATCGCTCCGGGTGGTGTGCATCTCGCGGTCCGGCGGCGTGACGACGTGGTCCGCACGCGACTTCTCGACGCCCCGCCACGCCATGGCTGTCGTCCCTCGTTTGATGTGCTGGGAGAGTCGTTGGTGGAAGTCTACCGGGGCCGGGTGGTGGCTGCGGTGCTGACCGGCATGGGGTGTGATGGCCTTGAGGCCTGTCGGCAGCTCAAGGCCGAGGGAGCCAGTGTGCTCGCTCAGACAGCAGAAACCTGTGCGGTGTATGGTATGCCCAAGTGTGTGATTGAAGCAGGGCTTGCCGATGGCGTACTGCCGCCGGATGGGGTGGCGATGGCCTTGGTAGCGATGGCCCGCAAACGGCACCAGGGCTAGTCACCCGGCAGTGGGCGACGGCCAAGAATTGCCTGTCCAAACGCCAGTCCACCGTCGTTGGCTGGGAGACGGCTTGGCAGCAGGGTCTCAAAGCCCTCGTCGCTGAGCACCGCAATGGTCCGTTCGCAGAGCAGCCGGTTTTGAAACACGCCTCCGGTGAGACCGATCTGCAGCCGCGGACTTGTTGGATCGGATGCGGCAAGCCGGTCTCGCACCTGGCGTGCCAGTGAGCAGATGAGCTGGACGACCGCTTCATGAAAGCCGAGGGCCACGCATGCTGCAGGCGCTCCACGGGCGAGATCCAGGCAGACCTGCCGAATCAGTCTCCGCCAGCCGATCGGCAGCGGTTCGCCAGGATCAGGCGCGAGTTGGGTGTCAAAGGCATACGGAGTCAGCAGTGTCGTTGGGTGTTGCTGCTCGTCGGCGGCAGCCTCAAGCCGAACCGCCGCCTCTGCCTCAAAGCTCACGTCATGGCAGAGCCCTGCAAGTGAGGCGACTGCATCGAACAGCCTGCCCATGCTTGAACTCAGTGGGCAGGCAACACCTGCAGCGAGCTGCCGCTCGACGGCGTGGAGGCGTGAGGCGGTTGTCGGCTGGTGTCCGGCAGGCCAGACGCTCGCAGGAGCGACTCCACAGGCCTGAAGAAGCCCCACCGCCAGCCGCCATGGATGATGGACTGCGGCATCACCGCCAGGCATGGGAAAACGCTCCAGGTGCGCGACACGTGTGATCGACCCGGAGTGCACCAGCAGAAACTCACTCCCCAGACTGCTGCCATCCTCGCCGTAGCCTGTGCCATCGAAACAGGCGACGAGCGTCGGCTGCTCGGAATCGAGGCCGCGTCCATGCTCGGCAAGCAGGGCTGCGGCATGGGACTGATGGTGCTGCACCTGCACAAGCGGCAGCCCATGCTCGTCGGCGAATGCCCGCGCCCAGTGTGTCGAGAGTGAGCCAGGATGAAGGTCGGCAACGACTCGTTCAGGCGTTGCGTGTGTCAGGGCGAGCAGCTGTCTGGCTGTTGTGGTGAACAGCTCAAGGGTGGCGGGGCTGGCCTGGTCACCGAGATGCTGACTGAGGATGGCCTGTTGGCCAGATGCGAGGCAGAGGGTGGCCTTGAGATCGCCACCGACCGCGAGCACGCACGGGCCTTCCTCAGGGAGTCGCAGGGTACGCGGAGCATGGCCGCGGGCAAGCCGAATCGGCATCGGCAGCCCAGCGACACACCGCACCACCGAGTCATCGCAGGCCGCATGGATAGGCCGGTCGTGCATCAGAAAGCCGTCAGCGATCGAGCCGAGGCGTTCGGCAGCCAGCATATTGTCAGTGGTGATCGGTTCACCCGCGAAGTTGCCACTGGTCATCACCAACACCTGTAGCGAGGAGGTGTTGTCCGCAGCGGCGGACTGCTGAAACAGGAGCTCGTGCAGAGGGCTCGATGGCAGCATCACCCCAAGAAAAGGGCTCTCTGGTGCGACACACTCCGCCAGGGTGACCGCTTGTGGGCATCGCTTGGGGAGGAGCACGATGGGGCGAGCCGGGCTGCTGAGAAACGCGGCGGCCTGCTCGTTGACCTCGGCGAGTGCCGCGGCTGCCGCCACGGTTGGGACCATCACGGCAAATGGTTTGCGTGGACGCTGCTTGCGGCGACGGAGCGTTGCGACCGCTTCTGGATGGGTGGCATCGCAGGCGAGGTGAAAGCCGCCCACACCTTTGACAGCCACAAGACGCCCTTCGTGGAGATGCTGCTGGGCGGCGGTGATCGCTGCACTGCTGAGGAGGCCAGTCTGTGGGCGGCTGACCTGAAGGTGACGGTTCGAGTCGAGGGTGGTGTACCAGATGGCCGGGCCGCAGTCGGGGCAGGCGATTGGCTGCGCGTGGAAGCGGCGATCAGCCGGGCTGTTGTATTCCTTGTCGCAGGCAGGGCACATCGGGAAGCCGGCCATCGTCGTCTGCGGTCGGTCGTAGGGAAGGCCTGTGAGGATCGTGAAGCGTGGGCCACAGTCGGTGCAGTTGATGAAGGGATAGCCATGCCGACGGTTGCGAGGGTCTCGCATTTCCGCAAGACACCGCCGACACGGAGCCACATCCACCGGCACGTCGGTGGAGGTGCGGGCAAAGCCGTGGCTCGTGCGAATCGAGAACTGTGGCCGTTGGGATTGCTCGTTGGATGAGTCAACGGCAGGCGGCAGTGCTGTCTCCAGCAGTGGCACGACCAGTGGCACGATCGAATCGACCCGTGCCAGAGGCGGAGCTTCACTACGGATATCCCCGAGAAACCGCTCGATCGAATCGGCCGGTCCTTCCACTTCGACGGTCACGCCAGAAGGGTCGTTTTCCACCCAGCCGGCGAGCCGATGTCGTTGGGCCAGCCGCCAGAGAAAGGGCCGCATCCCCACGCCCTGCACAAGTCCGCTGATCCGCAGTCGCCGGCGTCGCATCATCGTGGGCCCATCCCGAGAACGCCACTGCTTTCTACCATAGCGGGAGACCCGTCTTCTGGAGGCCCACATGCCTGTCTTCGATTACCGCTTCACCGTGCCTGCGAGCCTCACGGCAGTTCGGGACTTCCACCACGACACCTCGGCGCTGAAGACGCTCACACCGCCCCCCACGATCGTGCAGCTGCATGCGATCGAGCCACTTGGCGAGGGATCGGTCTCTCGTTTCACACTCTGGGTCGGCCCGCTTCCGCTGAAATGGACGGCTGTGCATCGCGATGTCTCAGATCGAGGGTTTACCGACGTGCAGGCTGAAGGGCCCGCTGCCAAATGGGAGCACACCCACACCTTCACGCCGTTGGCCGATGACCTCACCGAGATTCATGAGCATATTGAGTATGCCCATCAGCGAGGCTTCTGGGGACTGGTGACGCGGCTGCTGTTCTCGAAGCCCAACCTCTGGTTCATGTTTGGCTATCGGCGATGGGTGACGCGGCGGAAGCTGTCGTAGGCCTGCGAAGCAGTTGGGTGTGCGGATACGAGGCGAGCTCGCTGTCGGTGAGTGGCTCGAAGTGCTGGAGCTGCTGACGGACAACCGCTGCGGAGGCGTCGGAAGCGTCGTCGTTGCGTTGCCGGCGGGCTTCGACGCGGGAGAGGAGTTCGCCCTCGGAGAGCTCAGGAGCAAGCCAGACGAGGTGGCTGCCCGTGGCCCGGGCGGCATTGGTGAGAAGAGCACGCTGCCAGCGAGCGGTGCAGGCAGCGTCAACGACAACGCTCGAGCCGTTGCGGAGGATGCTCGTGGCCAGGTCGGCGAGCCGCTCGTAGGTCTGGCGGGTGGCAGTTTCCGCGTAGAGCGTGGCGGCTGCTTCCGCTGAGCCTGGGCGGTCAGTGGGGGCCATGCCGAAGAGGCGTTTGCGTTCGACATCACTCCGGACGTGGATCGCCGACTCAGCACGAACCAGCTGCTTGGCCAGGGTGGTCTTTCCAGAGCCACTCACGCCGCAGGTGGCGTAGAGGACCGCCGGCTTTGGCGTGGCGAGTTGCTCGGCCAGATCGAGATAGCGATCACTCTCTGTGTGGGCGGCGTGGGTGTTGGCATCAGGCTGTGTTCCTCGGATCGCTGCGATGACCGATCGCACAATCGCTCGGTAGACCTGGTAGATCAGCAGCACTGCGGTCGCATCGTGGTCGTTGGCAGCCTCCATCCAGCTGCTGGTCACGATGCCGGCGAGATCGCCGCGGCCTCGGGACTTCAGGTCCATCGCCAAGAAGGCGACATCGCTGGCCACATCGATCCAGCGGAGGAGCTCCGAAAACTCGATCGAGTCAAACGCGACGAAGCGGCCTTGATGACGGACGAGGTTGGCGAGATGCAGGTCGCCATGACACTGCCGCACGCGGCCGGTCAGGCGACGGCGATGAAACACCTCGCGCTGCTTTTCGACCTGCTCACGCACCCATTCCCCCAGCCGTTCACTCCGCTCCACGACATCATCGCGATGCTCACACAGCTGCTGGAGATTCATCTCGATCGTGTTAGCGACCGTCTCTGCCGTGCCCCAGTCGGTCTCCATGCTGGCAACTTCGAGCCGCTGCTGAACCGCTGCGATCTCACCCGCAAGCTGTTCGCAGTCGCCTTCAGAAAGAGAGCCGGTGTCGAGGAGGGTGTCGAGCCGGCACGCCTCGTCAAACGCTGCGAGCTGCACGGCCCATTCGCTGGGCTCACCATCGCCACCAAGCATCGCCTCGCCTGCTGTGCCGGTGATGGGCACCACACCGAGATAGAGAGACGGGGCAAAGCGACGGTTGAGCCGCACCTCTTCGTGGCAGAAATGCTTCCGTTTGGCCAGAGTGCTGAAATCGAGAAATCCCAGGTCGACAGGCTTCTTCACCTTGTAGACGTAGTGGCCAGTCAGGAAGACCCACGAGATGTGTGTCTCGATCAGATGCACATTCTCCACCGGATGCGGATAGGCCTCGGCGGAGAGCAGACGACGAACAAGTGGATCGGCAGCCATTCCCGCAGTATCGCACGCCGACGTTGGTATGCTGCAGAAAAAGCCCTCTGAGCAGTGCGTCATGCGGTTTCTTGTCGGCATCCTGGCCTCGATTGTGCGGACGCATCGTCAACGACGAAATCTGCGTCTGCTCGCCTGGCTGGGGCTCACGTTTGTCGGACTCTTAGCGACGTTCAGTGTGATTTTTCACTGGCTGATGGCTCGTGAAGGTCAGGAGCACTCCTGGGTGACCGCGGTCTACTGGACCTTCGTCACGATGTCGACGCTCGGCTTTGGTGACATCACCTTCACCTCAGACGCTGGGCGGCTGTTCACGATCGTCGTGCTGATCACCGGCACCATCTTCCTGCTGGTGCTGCTTCCTTTTTCCTTCATCCAGTTTTTCTTCCTGCCATGGATGGCGGCGAGCGAAGCGGCTGATACTCCGCGGGAGATGCCGCAGGAAATCAGCGGCCATGTTGTGCTCACACAGCTTGGACCGATCGAAGAAGCCCTCGTGCGGCTGCTCAGCGCCGGAGGAATCGAGCACTGCGTGATCGTGCCTGAGGCAGCCGCGGCGGCACCGCTGCTCGATGCGGGCTATCGGGTGATGGTCGGCCCCTTCGATGATCCGGATACCTACCGCAAGGCGCGGGTCGCAGAGGCCCAGCTGGTGGCGACCACGCTGGCTGACACCACCAACACCAACGTGACATTTACCGTCCGCGAGGTTGCTCCCGAGGTGCCGATTGTGGCCACGGCGTCGTCGGAAGCGTCGGTGGAAATCCTCCGCATGGCCGGCTGCACTGAGGTCATGCAGCTGGGCAGAATGCTCGGAGAGGCGATGGCCCGGCGGGTGCTCGGCCGGGATGGACGAGCCCGCGTGGTTGGCCAGTTCGACGACCTCCTGATTGCCGAAGCCGCTGTGGCATCATCCGGCCTCGCAGGAAAAAGCCTCTCTGAAGTCGATTTTCAGGCGAAGACCGGCGTGCAGGTGGTGGGAGTCTGGCATCGGGGTGGGCTGCTGATGCCAGCCCCCGCGACACCGCTGCCCGCAGCGGGGCTGTTTGTCTTAGCTGGCGATCATGCCCAGCTGATGCGATATGACGAGGCTTTTGCACACGCCGCTGCTGAGGTTGGGGAGACCTTGATCATCGGCGGGGGCCGGGTGGGACGAGCCGCTGCTGCGGCGGTTGAGAAGGAAGGACGTGGCTGGAGCCTGATCGAGAAAGACCCTAGCCGTGTCCGCTGGCCTGAGCGGACCGTGACGGGTGATGCAGCTCGTCGTGCGGTGCTCGAGGAGGCAGGCATTGACCGCTGCTCATCGATTGTGATCACCACTCGTGATGACGACACAAACATTTACCTCGCCTTGTACTGCAGGAAACTCAGGCCGGATGTGCAGATCATCGCCCGCAGTACACGTGAACGAAACATTGAGACCCTCCACCGGGCAGGAGCGGACTTTGTAATGTCGCACTCGGCCATCGGTGGCACCATGATCTCCAACCTGTTGCGAAAGGTCGACATTCTCATGGTCGCCGAGGGGCTGCATCTGTTCCGAGTTGAGACGCCTTCACAGCTCCTCGGCCAGACACTCGCCGGTGCCAATCTCTCTGAGACGACAGGCTGCCGTGTGATCGCTGTTGGTCAGGGTGGACATGTTGATGGAAACCCCGACAGCGAACAGCCCCTCACGGCTCAGAGTGAGCTGGTGCTGCTGGCTGACTTTCCCAGCGAGCAGCGGTTTATGGAGCGGTTTGGGCGGGGCTCGTTGTAAGCAGCGTGAGCAGCGAAGCGATCTCATCAGCGGTGAAGCTGTCGAGCAGGCCCTCTGGCATCGGTGAACGCGCTGTCGGCAGAGACTGCTCGATACGACTGCGGTCCACCACCACCGTGGTGGCTTTCAGAGGGTCAACCTCGACCGTCAGTTCTCGACTATTGACCCCAACCGCCCGCCCGGTGATGACCGTTCCGTCATCTAGCAGCAGTGTGGCGAGGGCATACTTCGGGTCGATCTGCCGCGATGGCTCAACGATCGATTCCAGCAATCCTCGGGTGTTCAATCGCCTCCCAACTGCAGTCAGCTCAGGCCCCGTGTGTGTGCCGCGATCTCCGTAGCGGTGGCAGCTGAGGCAGCCGGCCTCGGCCAGCACACGCATGCCTGCTGTAAGCTCGTCTGGCGATGCGTCATGGGATGCGTCGTTTGCAGCTGGCTGAGCCACGGCGTCAAGCAGGGCATCCACAGTCCAGTCACGCACGAACGGCCGTGATGGTCCGGCGTTCACGCGTTCGTCAGACCAGTCACGGTCAAGCTCGGCCAGTTCGCTTGCCAACGCAGCGCGAAGCTCTTCTGGCCAGACAGCGGTGAAATCACTGCGGAGATTTCGCCAGGCGGTTTCGACCAGCCGCCCGCCTGGCATACCGAGGCTGCTGTTGAGCCAGGCAACCACCTGCCGGGCAGTCTCCACCGACCAGCCTGTCTCGATCCGAGAGAGCGTCTTGGCATACTGCAGCTGCTCCTCCTGCGTGGCAGCAGCGGCAAGCGCACGCAGCAGCCAGGAGACCGCGTGGTTACTCTCCAGACGCACCAGCAGTTCACCGCTGAGCCAGCCGATCGCAAAGCTGCCCTCGGGATCGATCATGTCCAGTCGAGTGAGCAGCTGCTCGCGACGATCGGTAGCAGGCAGGCCTTGCCGAATGATCGACAGTTCGACCGTCCGCAGTGTTTCGGCGAGGGCTGCTGGTGAGAGTGTCTGCCAGTCGTCATGCAGGCAGGCAGCGAGCACCGTCTCGGCGGAGGCCGCTGGTCCAACTCGAGCCAGGGCCAACGCGGCGGTCCGCCGGGCCTGGGGATCGCTGAGTTCAGCCGGAAGCGACATCCAGCTGGCGATCGGCTGTCGTTCCAAGGCCGCTCGGGCGGCGGAGCGGAGCCAGCGATCGGGGGAGGCGAGCTGTTCGATCAACAGCGGCATGTCGGCGTGCTGAGGCTCACGCTGCATCTGCTCAAGGGTATGCCGGACGCCGCGGGCTCCGGCTGCAGCAGCCACGACAGCAGGGTCACGGATCACTGGCAAGGGTGGCGTTGACTCGCCAGTCCACCGCACCCGATAGAGCCCCGACTGAGAGCCACGGCCACCAGTAATGAAATACATCGCCTGGTCAGGTCCGATGGCCATGTCGCAGATGTTCAGTGGAGAGCCTTCGAGAAACACCTCAGCGGTGGCGGTGTAGCTTGCTCCCTCCGGGACGAGGTCGACCAGCAGCATGCGGCCGTGCTGCCAGTCAGCCATGAAGAGGGCATCGCGATAACGGCTCGGCCAGTTTGTGGCGTCGCCGAAGAGCATGCCAGTTGGAGAGGCGAAGCCGGTGTCGAGCGTGGAGGGCAGGCTGTCGGCGAAAAACACGGGCCACTTCCCACTTCCCCATCGCCAGCCGTATTCCCCGCCGGCCACCACATGGTTCAGCCTCGTGGGCCGATACCATGGCAGGCCAGCATCCCACTCCATGTCGGCATCCCAGGTGAAACACTCGCCGTCGCGGTTGAAGGCGAGGTCGAAGGGATTGCGAAAACCACCAGCGATCACCTCCCAGCTGCCGTCGTCGGCACCGCTGGTGCTGGGATCAAAACGGATCACCGCACCCACGCGGTCGTCTTGGCCAAGGTCGTGCGGACTCGGCAGCAGCCAGTCTTCACGCGGATCACGGTAGGTCGACCTCGGCGAAGGCGTGGCTGGCAGCTCAACGTCATTGCCAATGATCAGAAATAGTTTTCCCTCGGGTCCTTGGACAAGCTGGTTCATGCCATGGCCGTAGCGGCTGGCATACGGCAGGTCGGCGAGGGTGGTGCGGTGTTCAAACACCCCATCACCATCACCGTCGACGAGTCGCACGAGCTGCTGGCTGTCGGTGGCCACCAGGTAGAGGGCGGTGTCGGTTTTGAGAATGCCTCGGCAGTGACGCAGGTCGTCGGTGTTGTCGATCCGCTCGAAGTCCCAGGTCGTGCCGTCGCTGGTCGTCAGCCGGGCAGCGGCTGCAGTATCGAGCCCGAGGTAGATCACGCCTGTAGAATCAATCGAGAGGCTGATCCAGGAGTCTTCGCCTTCAGCCGCCGAGCGAAGCCGTTCCACCTCAAAGCCGGCGGCCGCACGGATCGACTCAGGGCCGGTGGCCTGGCGTTCGCCTTCGCCATGGGTGGCCTGTGGCAGACAACAGAGCATCCCGGCGGTCATGACCGCCATCATCACGCGTGCCATACAACTCTCCATCATGTGGGTGAGCCCAGATGGTGGCCGCGGAACGCAGCTGCTGGCAAGTGTTGCCCGACCAGAGCAGGCAGGCCTCACTCCTCGGAGGAGCCAAACCCTTCGTCGTCTTTCCCCTTGGTCTTGCGACGTTTGGGCTTGGGGGTCGGTGAGCGACGAAAGACTGCCACGACGTCTTCGATCGGCACCACGTAGAGCAGGTTGTTCTGCTCGAAATCGACAGGGATCGAGTTCTTGGGATTGAAGAGCACTTTGTCGTACTTCTCGATCGGAAAGTCGACGTCGCGGTCGACCTGCACGCTCACCTCAACAACGCGTCCGGTGATCGTGGGAATCTCCGCCTTGTCCGGCAACACGATGCCACCACGGGTGGTGGTTCGCCCTTCATCCTTTCGGATCAGGAGCCGCATGCCGAGGGGTTCCACGAACTCGTTGTCGTTCACGCATTCTCTCCGAGCAAGCCTTCTTTCACGGAAGTTCATCGTGACTTGAGGCGGGACGGCTGTCGAGGATGGGGTCTGGCGGACGCTGGATCAGGGCCCGGATGGCGACGAACAGCAGGATCAAGCTGGCGAGCAGGAAGGCCATGGCATTGGGCGTGCGGCCGGTCCAGCTCAGCCAGGGCCATGGATAGTGGAAGAACGCAAAGTTCAGACCGCAGAAGGTCAGAGTCTGTGTGAGCAGTGGAAGTGCCAGCCACCAGCTGCTCGCGGCGGAATCACGGCTGCGGACAATCAGCTGCGCGGCGACCCCAAAGGCCACAAGCAGCGGGAGTCCGGCGTAGACCAGCCAGCCGAGCACCGGGTCAATGACCGCTTCTCCAAAGGCTAGCTGCATCACGGTTTTGGTGGCGATGGGCAGGACTGTGACAGGCAGGAATAAAAGAAAAGGAGCACAGCGGCCTCCTGCTATGGCGACCAACGGCAGTACGCCGGCGACAAGGCCGTGATCGTAGCCCTGGTTGATCAGCGGCATCTCCGCATACTCACAGACCATGACCAGCGTGACATGGACGGCGATCAACACCAGATCGATTCCGGAGGCGAGGTCGCTTGTGCGGGAAGGTGGCTTTGTGGGCGATCCGGCCACTGGCAGGCCGATCAGGTCACGATTTCGCACCAGTCCAACTGCAAGCACACCTCCCATCACGGTACCGAAGGTGGTCTCCATCCAGTTCCACCAGTTCATGACGCTGTCCATCGACGCCCAGGGCTCTACCGCAAACCAGTCGCGGTTCCAGGCGTGAAAGGCCTGCAGAGACTGGCCTGCGGGAAAGCCGAGGGCACCGCCAAGCACGCCCCAGAGTGTGAGCTGTCGCACGAGGGGATCGCGGCGGACAACGCCCATCCAGAGCCATGCCCCCAGCAGTGCCAGCAGCATGCCTCCCCAGACCTCGGGCCGTGGCTTGAGGTTTTCAGCATCGGGTTCCCAGTGCCAATCCGCAGAGAAGTAGATTGCTGGGAGGGTGCGACTGGTGGGATCGAAGGGGGTGTTGAAGAGCCAGATGCCGACGAAGAACAGTCCCACGAGCGTGACCGCCAGGCCTGCCATCTCTCGCCAGCCGGTGCGACGCGACGAGAGTCCGATGCCCAGGAAGAGCCCGGCGAAGCCGATCCAGAGTCCGCCCTTGGTTGCCAGCCCGAGCATGCCCCAGAGAAGCGCCGGAACGTTGCCGAGCACGGGGGTGTTCTGTGTCAGGCCGATTGTCTGGCCGTAGGTCATCGAGCCACCAAAGCCCATCGCCAACGTGCCGAGGGCGACGGCACGTGCAGCGGGCAGCAGCGAGGCGTGTGGAGCAAGTCGCAGCACGAGCACCAGGCTCACCAAGACACCAGCGATCATCGCGCCGGTCTCGTGGCCATACTGTCCACGGATGCCCCAGCCCATGCCGCCGGCCGCTGCTGCAGCGAGCACGGTCAGCCACCAGTGGCTGTCGAGTTTGCTACCTTGATCGGGCATCATGTTCCCCTCCTTCCTGCTGAGTGAGGCTCTGCACCCCGATGAAGATCATCCGCTTTCTCGATGCCCACGGTGAACATCTTGGCCGCCAGCATGATGATGGCACGGTCACCCTGCTTGAAGGCGACCTGTTTGGCCCGCTCACCGACACGGGCACGCCCGCCACGGTGGAGAAACACCTCGCACCCCTCCAGCCCCAAGACATCCTCTGCATTGGGCTCAACTATCGCAAACATGCCGCCGAAGGAGGGCAGGAGCCGCCAGAGCATCCGGTGCTCTTCATGAAGAACTCCGGTGCTGTGCAGAACCCTGGAGACCCGATCGTCTTGCCACGCGTGCTCCGCAGTGAGCGGGTGGACTATGAGTGCGAACTCGCGGTGGTGATCGGTCGCACATGCCACAATGTGAGTCGAGATGAGGCCCTCGACTACGTGCTCGGCTACACCTGCAGCAACGACATCTCCGCCCGAGACTGGCAGCGGAATGGTGGAGGCGGCCAGTGGTGTCGGGGCAAGACGTTTGCCACCTTCTGCCCGCTCGGTCCGGTGCTGGTGACCACAGACGAGATCACCAATCCCAACGCACTGTCGATCAGTACCCGCCTCAATGGCGAGGTGATGCAAGACTGGACCACCAGCGACATGATTTTTGATGTGCCAACGCTGATTGAGTTTCTCTCCTCCAGCACGAAACTGCTGCCAGGGACCGTGATCCTCACCGGCACGCCGCATGGCGTCGGCTTCGCACGCACGCCCCCGGTATTTCTCAAGGACGGCGACACGGTGACGGTGGAGGTCGAGGGGATCGGCTGCCTGACGAACCCGGTTGTCGATGAAGAGCTGCCGGCTGGTCGGTCGGCTTAGCAACTGCCGAGCTGGCGAACCTCGACCGTCTCGACGGCAATCGTCTTTTGGCGGTGGTCATCGATGCCTGCGATGTCATAGGCAGAGTAGGTGTTCGCTGTGGAGAAGGTGAGTTCGAGCCAGCCAGTTGCGGCCTCGGGCAGCTCGGCAGTTGCCGTGAGGATCAGCCGTTCTCCCTGCTGGTGGATCTCATATGGCACTGGGCGAGCGGCGACCGACAGCCGCAGGCTCGTGAGCACCGCATCGCTGATGACGGAGAGAATCGAGACGCGAATCTCCAGCCGGCCCTGTGGGCAGCAGGAGAGAAACAGCGTCGACTGCCGTTCAGGCCCGGCCCAGCGGCATGACTGCAGCGGTCCGCCTTCGCGTTCATGCCAGCCGTCGCCAACGAGGGGCTGATCCATTGAAAATCGCAGGACGTCGCCGTGGGGCAGTGGGGTCGGCTGGTGCGAGCTGGCCGCCACAAACTGGTGCAGTTTCCAGCGGGCACGCATCTGCCAGAAGCGTTCTTCGCCCGCTGCATACAGAGAGGCATCGCAGCGGTTGAGTTCGCTCAGTGGGCCACGAATCCGTTCCTTCTCAGCTGTGGTCAGCCGCCGGTCATCACGGGTGACGTTGAGCCGCTCGCTGCTCATCGAGTTGAAGAAGCCCATTGCAGAGGAGAGACAGGAGGCGGTCTCGTGCATCTGCTCGGTGAGGCCGACGTAGTCAATCGATGTCAGATTGGCTTTGGCAGCGGTGAGCAAGGGCTCCCGCGGTGGATTGGCGACGTGGTCTGACACCCCGCCGAGCATCTTGGACTGGTGGTCGGAGAGCCGCTGCTGGTGTTTCTCCACGAACGCGTCGGCTGGCATGCTGCGGGCATCGAGCACGAGCTCACGTCGCACGTCGTCGAGTGTGGCCATGTGGACCTCGGGCACGCGACGCCAATGCTCGATCATCGAGAAGCACCGCGCGACCGGCCGTCGTAGCAGGGTGACAACTCGCAGGCTCGGGTCCATCTCCCGCTGTCGGGCAACAAAGGAGAAGTCGAGATGCAGCTTCGTGATTAGCTGCAGCTGGTGCAGCCGCTGCGCGAAGGCCGTGGGGTCTTCTTTGAGCCGATGCAGTTCGGGAAACGCATCGTCACGGATGGAGGCATCGCGGGGATAGTTGTTTTCCAGAAAGCGATAGAACGAGGTTCCACCCGTCTTGAGGATGTGCAGAAAAAACAGACGGTGTGGGGGAGGGCAGTGCATATCGGTGGAACGGCGAGCAGCCCGTGGACGAAGTCGATTTTCGATGACAAGTCGGCCTGATCACGCCGCCGTCGCCTGAGTTTCCAGGACCCGCATTTCGCCGGCAGTTGAGAGTGCTTTTACGCGATCACCGCAAATCGCGCAAGACTCCATTCGCTTGGCTGAGGGCGAGATGTGGCTTCCCCCACTCCCCCGAGTCACTCTATGTGCGAACGGGCCACCGAGTTTGAGGACACCGTGTATTCCCCTTCGTGCAGAGCAAAAAGGTTTTGGACAACGCTTCGGTTTTTTCGAGAAGCAGATTTTGGGTCGAAGCCTTTTTGGGCTGAATAGCCACAGCCGAATCGCTATTGCCGCTCGCTACTGTCTTGCCCCGCGGCTGCGGACTCTGAAGCGATTTCAATCGTGATGGGGCCGCCGCCTTCGGTGACTTCCGCCCGCAGGCCGCCAGTGATGGTCGAGTAGCGGCTGTTGACGCGGGGCGGGCGAGTGAACTCCTGTCCCTGCTCGGGTCGCTCTTCGAGCGTGTCGACGAGGATCACGTTGTGGCCGCCGAGCACGGCGCCTTCGCCCTGCTCATAGGTTTTCAGCGTGAAGCGGCCTTCAGCATCGGTGACGGCATACGAAGTGGGCCGTGGCTCTCCTTCGATCTCATCGGGGAGAAACTGCACCGAGATGTCAGCCGCCGGCTCGCCGTCTATCAGCACGACGCCTTCGGCGGGCACAAGCGTGGGGGCAGAACCACCGCAGCCTGCCAATGAGGTGAGGCCTGCCACGATCATGACCAGCCGGCTAAGGCGTGCGGCGGAATGAACGCGTTGCATCAGGAATGTTCCTTTCTCGGCCACCGGCCTCAGTTTTCGTTGATCACCTGGCCGTCGGCTCGCACGCAGTAGAGAGCGAGCACGGTCTGCGGCATGTCATCGATCATGAACCGCACGCTGCCATCGCCCATCACCACGTTGGCTCCCGAGGGATGCAGGCTGCCGATGGCGCTGAGACGCTGATCCTGGAACACATACCACCCGCTCCGCGAGCCCGGGGCGCCAGGGTCGCCGTGAGCGAAGGGCGTGGTGTAGTTGATTGGCGCAAAGGCGCCACACATCAGGTTGCCGAGGCCAGCGTCTCCGCCGGCGGGATACCACCGCGACCAGGTACTGATCGTGCTGCCGGAGTTCCAGCCGGCGACCGTGAACGTGTCGAAGTTGGGGTCGAAGTGGGACCCTTCGGCAAAGAGGATCGTCTTCGAGAGGCCGTCGCGGACGCTCGCCATCGGCACCTCGATGCCGGCTTTGGCATTGCGGGCTTTGCGAGCCCTACTGCCAGTGGCCATGAACATGCCATCGTTGGTGGCGCTGGTGGCGTAGATTGGCCGGCTCCCACCGTTGGCCCGGTAGCTCGTGCAGCCATACCACTGCGTGCTGCTGTATTGGTGAGGGTTGCCTTCGGGAAACTGGTCTGAAGCGCAGATCAGCGTGCTGATGGCGGCGGCCGCTCCCTGGCCTGGGGTGGATGTGATGTTGTTGCGGGGCACCTCGCTGTCCATCGAGTCATAGAGGGCGTTTTCCTCCATGTAAGGCAGCAGAAAATAGAAGACGGAGTGGCCCTGGAAGCTGCCGTTGATCCGCTCCTGCGTGTAGCCCGACGGGAAGCGGTTGCGGGTGTCGTGGTAGTTCATTGCCGCCAGGCCGATTTGGCGGATGTTGTTTTGGCAGCTGACCCTGCGGGCCGCCTCGCGGGCCGACTGCACAGCAGGCAGGAGCAGGCCGACAAGCACGCCGATGATGGCGATCACGACGAGCAGTTCCACCAGCGTGAAGCCACGGCTGCGGCGGCTGCTTCGCGGCCGCTCGGGTTGAGAAACATCAACGAGAGAAGCAGTCCTAGGCGTGGTGGACTGCACAGAGCGAACACCGGACAAGCATGCCTGCATGACACGGGCCTCCAGGGGGCAAAAGGTGGGGGGGGTGAAAAATCAAGGCAACAACCTACTTCGGGCATCTCAAGCCACTGACGTTGTCTCTCACTCCTCCCAGATCTCCCATTAAAGGCAGCCTGGGTCGTTCGGGGATATTAGCAAAATGTGAGCGACCGGTTTTTTCCTGAGGAGGTTTTTTTCCGTTGTGCGGCTTCCCGTCAGGGATTGCGGGCGTGGCCACAAAAAAACCGCCGAGGCTGACTCGCAGCCTGGGCGGTTTGAGAGAGCCAGCGGATGGTTGCTGAGGCTGAGGCAGCCCGTGGCGGCTGCCTCAACGCTCGATCACACGCCCATTCCTCACGCCGCGATTTTCGAGGCCGCAGCAAGCCGCCGCCGTCGTGCCGCCAGGCCCGCGACCGCGATGCCGAGGCCTGCGAGAGCCAGCGTCGAAGGCTCTGGCACGGGCGCGACACCAAAGCCCGAAAGTCCCCCTGAACCAGAAGGGGCCGTACTTACGGTTTCGAATCGAGTGCTAGGGTCTGTCCAGGCGGTCGTGGTCCCAGTGGTGATGCCGTTAAGGATTTGGATGTTTTGGTTTGCTGTGCTCACTCCACCTCCTGACCACGCTGAGCCAGGGTCACTTCCTGGAGTGCCGAAGACGTCGACCAAGACACCCCCAAGTTGAACCGTCAGGGAATCATCGCCGTTGAACTGGAAGCCCTCTTCTGAAAAGTTTTTGACCCCAGTGCCGAACGTGTTGTCCAGATAGGTACCTATGTCGGAGGTGCCAATCACCCAGACATCCCCGGCGGCAAGCGTGCCTGTGTTGAGGGTGAAGTCACTTACGGGAGTTCCTCCGTTCGTGCCCTTGAGGACGTCCAGGCTCGTCACAGAAAAGTCAATCGGATTGGCGGTGGGATTCCAAATCTCGATCCCCTTAGGAGTGGTTCCCGAGTTGGTCTCGACATACTGACTAATGACTACACTCGCGCGGAGTTCCTCAACTGTAATGAAGCTAAACGTGCAAGAGAGCGAGAAAAGTAGGGCGGAAAAATAAAAAGATCTGCTCATGACGTTGTCTGGACCTTTCTGGCACCGCCGACAAGTTGTCGCGAGAGGTGCCAAACGGGTTTCGGATCGCTGGTGACTTCCTCGGTGGTGCCTTTGTGGCGGGGGGCCGAGGGAGTCGGTTCATGAGCACGGGTGGTGGAGCGGCGACGGGCCGGCCGTGCGGTTTTCAGGCGTGGTGGTGGGAGTTTCCCCGGCACCCTTGAGAGGGATGTGAGCCAGGAGTGAGAGTTTCGTGAGACGGAAACGGAGGCGGCGGTTCGGGTCACGGCTCGTGGTGGCTGAGCGGGAGCCGCTGGGCTTCGTTTTCGGGTGACGCGAGACCGTGGGGCAGCCGCTGCGGATGCAGTAGAGTTGCGGCCGAAGCGGCGTCGGGGGATGGAGCTCGCGAGGCCGAGGCCGGCGAAGCCAACGAGCACGATCGACGAGGGCTTGGGGGCGACGGCGTAGGGTGATCTGGGGGATGGTCATAAGCGGGCTCCTGGTTTGGATGAGGTCATGAAGGGTCTTGTTGGTGGCAACGCAGGGTCTTCGGGGAACGGTGTTTTGGGTTACAGGCCGAGCACGCCCTGTCCGTCGAGCCGACGCCATACTCGAGAAGCTCGTTAGAGCGCAAAGGTGGCGTCTCTCCTACTCGTGGTGGAGGCGTGCCAAACACGCGTTTTCTGCGCGGCCATGGGGGAGCCCACGGCCTGCGATGGGAGTGCACGGCGTCCTCTCAATGGGTGGCGAGCCCGTAGGACCGTGTGCGAGCATCCGTGGCGGCAGGCGAAGAAGGGATTTCCGGCGTTGGTTCCCGCGGTGTGAAACGCAGGTGCCCACCGGCGACGGCGCAACCCGATTAGCGATCAGGCTACGGCTCTACCGGGAGGCAGACACATCCAGGGAACACCGTGTGCAGCGGGCACATCGGTGAGCGAGCGGATGCACTGACTGGGGAATCTCCTCGTTGCGAGCTCAGCTCTCTACCCTTCGGCGGAGTGCTTGCTCCTGCAGTCACGAGTGATCGCACGCGGTCAGTAGCGTCCCTTTCGCGAGAAGCATCAGAGGGCCATCCCCTGATGTCATTGCGAGAAAGATAGGGGGTTCATGTGAGGGTTTGATGATCGCAGTGTGAGGCGTTTGTGAAATCAGGATTTTTTTGACGCGGCTCTGCGGCGGCTGGCGATCCAGCCGGCGGCCAGGATGCCGATGCTGGCGAGCGTGAGCGATGACGGCTCTGGCACGGGCACGGCAGCGAACTGGCTGTTGTGGTCGATCACTGCCCAGATGGTGTCGCCTGCGGTGTCGATGCCAAACGCGCCGAGGGAGTTGGCTGGGGTGCGACTGTTGTCAGCGGCGACGTAGTCGAGCCAGGTTCCCGTGAAGGCCTCGGTCATGCTCACCAGCAGGCTCGTGTTGCCGTCGATGGCGGGCAGCCACTCGCCAAAGGTGGCGGAGCCGCTGCGTTCGTCGAGCCAGCCGAGGGTGAGCAGGGATTCGGCCGTGGCATCGAGGCCCGCGGCGGCGTAGCTCATCTCCAGCACGACCGCGTCGCCATCGGTGCCGGTGAGGGAGAGCACATCGCTATAAAAGCTGCCGGAGAGTGGGGCGTCGGCGAAGGCCATGGCCACCGTGGTGGTCGCAGAGGCCGTGCCGGCGACGAGAGTGGCCTGCGTGCTGCGTCCGCCGGAACGCTTGGTGCCGAGGCCGGCGTAGCTGGCACCCGCGTCGACTTGTGCTGAGGCATCGCCAGTCTGGTCGGTGAGCGTGGTGGAGAGATCCCAGGCGAGGGAGCCGAGGTCGCCGGCTGCCGTGCCCAGAAGCGACTGATCGGCATGCTCAAGGCCGAGGGTGAGGCTCGCAGTGTAGGTGCCGTTGAGCCGGCCGCTGGTATCGAACGCTGCTGTGCCGGAGGCCGTGTTGCCGGCCGTGATCGAGGTGCCCACCGTCAGGCCGCTGACGCTCCAGCCGGCATCGCCGCTAAGCGAGCGGCTGGCAATCGCACCGGCAGCGCGGGTGGTGCCGCTGGTGGCGGCGGCGTTGGAAAGGGTCAACGAGCCGGCGGAGTCGACCGGGTTTGCGTTGTTGCCGGAGAGGCTCGCGGTGTCGATGACCGTCACGGCGAGATCGTGGGTCGAGGTGGCGACGGGCACCTGAGGGCTGGTTGTAGTGATCGTCAGCCGGCCGCTGGCGTTGCCGGCAGCCGCGGTGTCGAGCGTGAAGGCGAGGTCGTCGCCGGCTGTGACCGCTGCCACGCTGCCGCTGCCGCTGGCCGAGAGATCGTCCGAGCTGCTCACGCTGTAGCTGAGCGTGTCGGCACCGGCAGCCACGGCAACCGGCGCGGCGTTGCTGATCGTGAGCGTGCCGCTGACGGTTGCCCCCTTGAGCACCTCGGCAGGCAGGCTGGTGACGACAGTGGAGAGCGTGGCGGGCAGCTGGTAGTCGGCGACGACCGGCAGGTGATCGGAGGCTGACATCAACGCCGTGATCACGCCGCTAGCCTGGGCCGTCGAGTAGCCGGGAAGGATCGCCTGTAGGGCGGAGGCGCTGCCGGTGGAGAGGGCACCGTCGTAGTCGTGGGTGCCGGTGTTGCCGAAGGCCCAGGATGAGCCGGCGATCAGGTCGAGGCCGCTGCCGTCAACGAGTTCGCTGCTGACGAGTTGGAAGTCGAAGCGGTCGTCCATGCCGCCGGTGACCTGGCCGCCGTAGTTGGCTGTGGTGACGGGCGATTGGGTGTGGGCGGCACGGTTGGCCTCACCGCCCCAGCCGCTGGCGTAGCCGAGCGGGTCGACGGCCTGGCCGTTGCCTGAGCCGATCAGGGTTTGGAAGGCGGCCTCGCCGGGATCGTAGAGGTTGAGGTCGCCGGCGTAGATGATCGACTCGCCGTTGCCGAGGGCATCGGCATTGGCCCGGATCTCAGCGGCCTCGGTCGCCCGACGGGCTTCGTTGCTGCTGCCGGAGCTCGCCTTGAAGTGGCTGGAATAGAGATAGAAGTCGGCAGACGATGTGTAGCCGACCGGGCGGAACTGGTAGCGGAGGGTGGCGCGGGCGGCGCCGGAGGAACTGTTGACGGCGTTGACCTCGATCTCGCTGATCAGCTGCACCGACTGCGTGTTGTAGACCACGCCGGGGCGGCCGCCGCCGCTGGTGGCTCCGTCAACGGTGCCGCGGGCGTAGGTGCCGGCGCCGTAGAGGCCGTTGAGCAGGTCGACGTAGGCCTGGGTGGTGGTGGCGACGTCAGCCTGCTCCTGCATCGTGAGGATGTCGATCGGCCGGGCAAAGCCGGCCTTGGCTTGATCGCCGAGGGCCGAGAGCACGGTGGCCACGCCGTCGCGGGGAAGGCCGCTTGAGTTGGCCGTGTTGTACGTCACCACCCGCAGCTGGGCGGAGGCCTGGCCGGCGGAGGCGAGCAGGGCGAGGCCGGCGAGCAGCAGAGAACTGAGGCGGTGGGTGGGCAGATGGAGCATGGGGATTGTGGGGCTCTGGAAGGAGCGTGTGTTGAGGCCGCTGGGCTTTAGGAAACAGCGGCGGCACGAATCAAAAAGGCAGGCCTCAAAAGAAACACGCCTCCACCGGATGTTCGTCAGAGGTGGAGGCGTGTTGTGGGTTCGAGGGCGGAAAGGCCGCCCGAGTGCCAGCGTTAGGCTGCCGTGCGGGCGTTGCGGCGGCGGCGACGCAGGGCGAGGCCGGCACCGGCCAAGAGGCCACCGAAGGCAAGGGCCAGGCTCGATGGCTCCGGCACCGCCTGGGCGGTGAAGGTGCTCACCTGGCCATTGACCACGCCTGCTCCGAAGTCAGCTCCCACCGCTGTGGTGGCGATGTCGAAGGAGAGCAGTGGGTCAAAGCTGTCCAGCGAGTAGTAGCCCTGGCCGCCGGCGGTGATGTCGGTGCCGTTGCCGTCGCCGAGGACGTAGTAGGCGAAGTCGGCTCCGGAGATGCTCGCGGCGAAGTCGGCTGCCGTGTCGGTGAAGAAGCCACCTTCAAAGCTGTCGCCCGCACCGAGGGTGGGAACCTCGAGGAAGACCTCGATCAGGTTGGTGCCATCGAGGCTGGCCGTGAAGGGAGCCGCATCGGTCAGCCGGATCACGTCGTTGACGCTCGCCGTTGGCGAGTTGTAGGTCGGAGCAGTCCCGGTGAACTCCATCTGGAAGTCGAGCCCGCCGGAGGCGTCGAGGGTGGTGGCTGTGAGGATGCCCGGGCTGGCACCGGCTGCGACCGTGCCTGCACCGCTGATGGCCCCGCCGATGGTGCCGGTGCCCAAGAGGGTGGTGCCGGCTCCGGTGACGACGTTGCTGCCAGTGGCACCGGTCACGTTGAGGGTCACCGAGTCGGCGAGGGTGACTGGGGCTGTCAGCGTGGTGCTGCTGTCGGTTGTCAGGGTGAGGCTGCCGGTGCCACCGAGGGTCAGACCGGTGATGCTGGCTGCGGTGGCGAGGGTGACGCCGCCGTCGATGGTCGTAACGTTGTTGACGTTGAGGACCATCTCCCCCGACCCGGTTCCCCCGAAAAAGCGAACATCACCAGAGACGGTCAGTGCTTCATTCCCACCGGCTCCGCCGAGAACCGCCTCGTTTCCGGTTCGGCCGCCAAAGGAGATTCCGTTGGCCATCGTGATCGGTGCGGTCAGTTCGACGGTTCCCACATTGAAGAACACGGTCTGGCTGCCGAGTGCCGCCGCATTGCTCACGCGGACCACCCCGCCGGGGGCATACGTAAAAGCATCGCCGAGTGAGAGCCTATCGATAGAAGAGCCGCTGCCTAAGATCAGCGTGCCCTCGCCATCCTTATTCATGCGGTCGGTCATGGTCAGGCCCCCTTGGAGGTCCAGAGTGCCACCGGAGCCCACAACAATGGTTTTCGTTCCGGCCCCGAGGTCGAGGGCCGGCACGACGGTGGCCGTGCCGCTGCTCACGGTGGGGGCGGTCACGCCCGAGCCGGTGATTCCACCGACCGCGGTGACCGTGCCGGCAGCGTTGAATGTCAGGCTGCCGACGTCACGGACGGTGCCCTGGAGGTCGAGCGTGCCGGTGTTTTCGAGCGTGGTGCCGGCGCTGTAGTCGCCATTGACCGTCAGCGTTTGGCCGTCGGCGATGTCGAGACCACCGGCTCCGGAGACGGCCCGGCCGGCACCGAGCGTGAGCGAGCCGGTTGGGGCGAAGGTGCCGCTAGCAAGAGCCAGGCCGTTGGTGGCATCACCGAGGGCAGCTTCGCTGGAAACCTCGAGGCGACCACCGCTGATGCTGGCTGGGCCCACGAAGGTATTGGCTCCGCCGAGGATCAGCGTGCCGTCACCGGCCTTCTCAAAGCTGGTGACCGTGCCGGAGAGCACGCTGTCGATCGTGGCGGTCGCCCCGTCGGCGACGGTGACCGTGTTGCTGGCGGCACCGAGGGTGATCCCGCCGCCGGTGACGGTGTAGCCATCGACGTCAAAATCGATTCCGGTCTCGGCGGTGACGCCAGCTCCAGCGACGGTCACGGTGCCGCCGGTCGTGTCAAACACAGCCTTCTTCGTGGCATCCCAGCCACCGGCAGCGCCGCCGTTGTCTGACCAGTTGCTGCCAGCGGTCGACCAGGTGCCGCTGCCGCCGGCAGTCAGGCCATCGCCATACCAGGTGAGCGAAGGGATCACCGGCGGCGGGGCGACCAGGACCTCGTCGAACGTGGTGGCGACGCGGAGCTGGCCGATAGAGAAATCCTGGTTGGGCGTGGCGGCCGACTGGCGGAAGTTGAAGGCGTCGAGCGTTCGTCCGGTTACCACGGTTGTGGATGTGACACTGGTATCCGTAACGGCGGAAGGGTCAACCCACATGGTTGTCAGGCCTGTCGTGAAATCGTAGCCAACAACCAGCCGGTAGTCGGTGGCATAAGAGAGTTCCGATCCCCAGAGCACTTCAGCCGTGCTGCTTCCCGAAGCGGTGCCGGGGCGGTAGCCGGTGGCAGTGAACTCCCCGATGTCTGTTCGAGCGGTAAAGGCGGAACCGCTGAAGTGTGCGAAGTATTCGAAGTCCGTCCCGGTGTAGGAGCCAGGATCGGCGACGCTGAGGTCAAAGCCGAAGTAAAGGTTCCCAGTGGTGAACGACGTTCCGAAGCCACTCTCACTGTCTTCGCTGGCCGAATCGGTGAGCTGGACGCGGTTGTTGACCACCTGGATTTGATCGGCGGTCCCGCTAATGGTTGTCCAGACCCCGCCAACCGCCGGAGTCGTGCCGGTGAGCGTGCCGTTGGTCGGAAAATCGTCGGAAACCA
>Ga0181607_10001093_pt1 | contig 24375 bp, 25 predicted proteins | sample 041ome_9_FD_132420 | JGI IMG/M metagenome (GOLD analysis project Ga0181607, IMG submission 132420) | Coastal salt marsh microbial communities from the Groves Creek Marsh, Skidaway Island, Georgia - 041413US metaG (megahit assembly) | ecosystem: Environmental > Aquatic > Marine > Intertidal zone...
CAACCTGATGGTGGTGCTGTGCGGCGAACGCGAAGTGAACCCCGTCGTCAACGCGGGCTCGCTCTACCAGTAAAGCCATGCCCGCCGCGAAAAAGAAGGCCTTTGCCCTGCGGCTCGACCCGGCGCTCCACGATGCGGTGGAGTGCCTTGCCGCGCGCGAATTGCGTTCAGTGAACGCAGAGCTGGAAATGCTCATCCGCGAGGCGCTGAAGAAGCGCGGTATCGACGTGCCGATCAGCGCGCGGCCCAGGCGAGGCAGGCCACCCAAGGAGGATTGAAACAATGTGTGACGAAGACAAACCCTATGTCGCCCTGCGCAACGGCTGGATGGTGCAGATTACCCCGCGCAACGCGGCCGGCTGGCGCGGACTGGGCGCGTGGTTGCTGCCATTCCTGGTTCTGGCAGGCGTTTTCACTGCTGTCGTCTCTCGCGAACTTGGCGACACGGTGCTGTTCGCGCTGACCGGACTGTTCCTTCTGGTGACAGTCGGCTTGTGCATACAGATGATACGCTGGATGCTGGCCCGCGCCGAGATTGTCGACCTCAAGGAATTCCAGGCGATCAAGCGCGGGCAGAAGAGCGGCAGGAAACGCTGAACCATACCGGTGTGATTGACCGGCGCGGCCAGTGCGATAACCTGTCCGGCAGGAGAGAGGGCAGGCATGCAGTTCGGTATTTTTGACCATGTGGACGACAGCGGGCGTTCGCTGCCCGATCATTTCGAAGCGCGGTTGCAAATGGTGCAGGCTTTCGAGGAGGCTGGCTTCTCACGCTATCACGTGGCTGAACATCACGGCACTCCACTGGGCCATTCGCCGTCGCCCGGCATCTATCTTTCCGCCATCGCCCAGCGCACCAGCACGATCCGTTTCGGCCCGCTGGTCTACCTGCTACCACTCTATCACCCGCTGCGCCTGATCGAGGAGATCGGCATGCTCGATGCGATGTCCGGCGGGCGACTGGAACTGGGCTATGGCCGCGGCATCTCCCCCATCGAGATGGGCTTTTACGGTGTCGACATGGCGGATCAGCAGGAACTTTCCGCCGAAAGCTTCGAAGTGGTGATGAAGGGCCTCACCCAGGAGAGGCTGAACCACAAGGGCCGTTTCTTCAATTTCGATGATGTGCCCATGACCGTGCGCGTGCAGCAGCCGCCGCATCCGCCCTTGTGGTATGGCACCAATTCGCCCGGATCGGTGGAACGCTGCGCCAAGGACCGGCTCAACATGGTCACCCTGCTGGCGGGCGAGCCGATGCGCGCCATGGTGCAGGGTTACAAGCAGGCGTACGAGGCTGATGGCGGCGATCCCGCCGAAATGCCGCTGATCGGCGTAGGCCGCCATATCGTGGTGGCAGACAGTGATGAGGAAGCGCTCGCCATCGCCCGTCCGGCCTTCGCCCGCTGGCGCGCCAGCTTCGTGCATCTGTGGGAGACGCGCGGCGGCAACAATCCCTTCGTGGCCAATTTCCCGAAAGACTGGAACGCGGTGGAGGAAGCTGGATCGGCCTGCGCCGGATCGCCAGCCAAGGTGCGCGATTTCCTGCTGAAGGACGTGGAATTCGGCGGCTACAACTATTCGCTTGTGCAGATGGCCTTCGGGGACATCAGCGTGGAGCAATTGCGCCGATCCGCACAATTGTTCGGCAGCGAGGTGATGCCCGCCTTTTCCTGATTGCTTTGCGGGCTGTTAACCAATCGCGGCTAGTCATGCCAGCATGACCCGTGAACCATCCCTGCCGCTGTCGCGCCCTTCCTTGCGGCTTGCTTCTGCCATTGCTGCCATTGCCGTGGCCGCGATCCCGCTTACCGCGCTGCTCGCCCAGCCTGCGCAGGCACCCTACACGGTGGCCGAAACGGGACAGGGCTTTGCCAATTTGCAGGACGCGGTGAACGCCATTGGCGATGCGCGCGGCACCATCGTGGTCGCGCCGGGCAACCATCGCCAGTGCGCGGTGCAGGAAGCGGGGTTCATCTCCTATCTTTCCGAACTGCCGGGCGCTGCGGTGTTCGATGCGGTGACTTGCGAAGGCAAGGCGGCGCTGGTGCTGCGCGGGCGCGGCGCCGAAGTGTCTGGCCTGGTGTTCCAGAACATGCGGGTTCGCGATTACAACGGCGCGGGCATCCGGCTGGAGACTGGGGACCTCACCGTGGCGCAAAGCTGGTTCCGTGACAGCCAGCAAGGCATACTGACGGCGGGCGACGGCATGCCACGCTGGTGATCGACCATTCCACCTTCACCCGCCTCGGCACGTGCGAAGGCTCCGGCGGCCGCGCGCACTCGATCTACACCGGTCAGCTAGGCCAGGTCCGCATCACCAACAGCCGTTTCGAACAGGGGCGCGGCGGGCACTATGTGAAGGTGCGCGCGCCGATCGTGCAGATTGCCGGCTCAAGCTTTGACGATGCGGGCGGCAAGGCCACCAACTACATGATCGACCTGCCGGCAGGTGCCAGCGGCCAGATCACCAACAACTGGTTCGTGCAAGGGCGCGACAAGGAAAACTACTCTGCCTTCATCGCGGTTGCTGCCGAAAGCCGGGACTACACCAGTTCCGGCCTCGTGGTCGCAGGCAACCGCGCGCGCTTTGCGCCCGGCGTGGACCGCAACTCCGTGTTCGTGGCGGACTGGTCCGGCGAAGTGCAGCAGATCGAGGACAACCGCCTCGCGGCAAACCTCAAGCGTTCCGAAATCCGCTAACCACCCGGCGCGAGAGCCGAAGCATAGCTGACGCTGGCAGCGGGGATCGGCGCGCCGAAGCTCTTCACTTGCAGATATTCGCCAAGCTCGCCTTCAAGCGTGATGGGCGTGTGCTGCCGGTAGCCGAAACGCGCATAAAACTGCGGATCACCCAGCACGGTGATGCCCTTTGCGCCCAACGCTCGCATTCGCGCCTCGCCTTCATCCATCAGCGCGCGGCCAATGCCTGCACCCTGGCGCGAAGGATCGACAGCCACCGGGCCGACGACCATCCAGCCATCCTCGCCGTTGGACAGGATTGCCTTGCTGTATGTTATCTGCCCCAGCACGGCATCGCCTTCCACCGCCACCAGAGACAGCAGCAGATCGCCGTCAGCCCGCAGGCGATCGATAACATCGGCCTCATCACCATCGGAATAGGGATGGCCAGCGAAAGCGCGCAGCACCATCTGCCGGATTGCTGCTTCGTCTCCCGGCCGCTCTTCGCGGATGGCCCAACTCATGTGAGCAAATGCCCTGCGCGGTCGCGCTTGGTGGCTAGGTAGCGTTCGTTGTGCGGGTTGGCGGGCAGTTCGTGCGCCACGCGTTCGGTGATGGTCACGCCTGCTGCTTCCAGCGCTTCCACCTTGGCCGGGTTGTTGGTGAGCAGCCGCGCCTTGTTCACGCCCAGCAGGTCCAGCATCCGCGCCGCAGTAGGGAAATCGCGTGCTTCCACCGGCAGGCCCAGCCGGGCATTGGCATCCACCGTGTCGAAGCCTGAATCCTGCAGCCGGTAGGCACGCATCTTGTTGATGATGCCGATGCCGCGCCCTTCCTGCCGCATGTAGAGCAGGATGCCCCAGCCGCCTTGCGCCGCCTCTGCCGCCATCTGCGCCAGCGCTGCATCAAGCTGCGGGCCGCAATCGCATTTCAGGCTGCCGAAGATGTCACCTGTCAGGCATTCGGAATGGACGCGCACCAGCGGCACCTTGTCGTGGTCCGGCTTGCCGATCACCAGCGCCACATGCTCGCGCATGTCATCCACCTTGCGGAAGGCGACCAGCTCCGCCTCGGCATTCGCAGCAATCGGCAGGCGCGCGCGAGTGGCGATGGTGAGCCTCGCGGGATCGGCCCATTGGGCAATGTCGGTAGCCTTCAGCGTCACCACCTCGCCCACCGGCGATGGCGCGAACAGGAAGGCGGGCAGGATACCGGCAATGCGTGCCAGTTCCATCGCCGCTTCGGCTTCGGCCATGCAGGCGATGCTTTCCACCTTGAACGGCCCTTTCAGCGGCATCACCGGATCGAGCGCGGGATCGGCAATCGGCAAGGCGCTTTCCAGCGAGATCGGGTCAGCCGCGCGGATCAGCACCGGATGATGCCCGTCTGCCGCATCGCGCTGGTTGGTCAGCTTCAGCGTGGCGGCGCGCGCGGCGGAGATCAGCGCGCGGTCGCTGCGCGCATCGGGTGCCAGCGCGGTTTCCACCGGCAGCAGCACCGATGCCTCGCCCACCTTGATCGGCCAGCCATGGCGCAAGGCGTCCACCGCCTGCGCCACCCTGCGCGAGGGGGAAGAGGCAGCTGGCGTGCTCAGCTTGCGAATTCCGTGGTGATGGGGATGTGGTCGGAAGGCTTTTCCCAGCTGCGCGCATCCTCGAAGACGCGGTGGCCGGTGGCCTGCGCGGCCAGTTCGGGGCTGGCCCACATGTGGTCGAGTCGGCGGCCGCGATCATTCTCGCGCCAGTCCTTCGCGCGGTAGCTCCACCAGCTGTAATAGCGTTCCGGATCGCGAATGAATTCGCGGCCCACGTCGGTCCAGCCGTGCGCATCCTTGAAGCGCTGCAGCGTATCCACTTCGATCGGCGTATGGCTGACGACCTTCAGCAACTGCTTGTGGTTCCAGACATCGCTTTCCAGCGGGGCGATGTTGAAGTCGCCCACGATCATGGTCGGCCTGTCCACCTTGTCAGCCCAGCGAGTCATGCGTTCCAGAAAGTCGAGCTTCTGGCCGAACTTCACGTTCACTTCGCGGTCCGGCTCGTCACCACCGGCGGGGATATAGACGTTTTCCAGCACCATGCCTTTCAGCGCCCCGGCCTCGTCGCCCGTCAGCTCCACGCCCACGTGGCGGGCCTCGCCATTGTCCTGCCAGTCATGACGGGAAAATTCGCTGATCGGGATGCGGCTGACGGTGGCGACACCGTGATAGCCCTTCTGCCCGTGCACGGCGAAATGTGTGTAACCCAGCTCCTCGAACGCCTTGTAGGGGAACTGGTGTTCCTGGCACTTGATCTCCTGCAGGCAGAGGATGTCGGGCGACTCCTGCTCAAGGAATTGCGCCACGATCGGCATGCGCAGGCGCGCGGAATTGATGTTCCAGCTGGTAATCGAAATCATGCCACGGTGCTTAGGGCGGCTGCCGCAAGTCAGCAAGCGGGGAGCCTGATTCTCACCGGCAAAGAAAAACCCTCGTCCCAGGGGCAAAATGGGACGAGGGTTCGTTCTTTGCGTTCGTCACGCTTTGCAAGGCGGGCCTTGATGGCGGAGGGGCAACAGGGGAGAAACCCGCGTCCACCAGCCGTTCTTGCAATTTCCAATATAGGGGCAGGTGCCTGTCGCGTGAATGAATGAAGCGCACCGCTTTGTCGCAACATTACAACCGCTCGCCGCCGTTCCGTTTATCCCGGGCGACGGGACGTTCCGCGCGGGTCACGATAGCGGAAGGCACTGTCAGGAACGCTCATGCCATAGCGGTGGTTCGACAGGCGCACGGTGGTGCGGATATTCTGCGAATCCAGCGCCACCCATGCGCTGAGTTCCAGCCCGCCCGGGGCAGAAGGCTTTTCCACGAAGATCAGCGTCAGCTCGGGAAATTCCGGCTTGTCCGGATCGGACACGGCAATGCTGACAACGCTCGGTGAATTGGTTGAGACCACGCGGCCGTACTGCTTTAGGTCATGGTTCGAATCGAGCAGTGCGCCAAGCGGGCTGTCGCTCACCGGATACCGCTCAAGCTGCTGCACGTCATAATCGGCAATCGCCAGCTGGCGGCCGTTGGAGACGATCAGCATGTTCACGTCTTCGGAATATTCGAAGCGGATCCGGCCGGGCATGCGGATGGTCAGCTCACCGGTCAGCGCCTGGCCGCTGCGGTCGGTCTGGGTGAAGTCCGCCTTCATCGTGGTGATGGCGCGCAGCGCACGTTCCGCGCGGTGGAGGCTGCCGGCTCTCGCTTGCGCGGCGGCGGGCGCTGCGGGGGCCAGCACGGCGGCAGCGGGCACACAAACGGCAAGGGCGCCGACAGTCGCGGCGCCCATGGCTTTGGCAGAGATGGTCTTAAGGATGTTCATGCTTCCAGTCCTGGCGGTGGAGCATTGAACTATCACTGAACCGAAAGGGTTCCAATCGTTCAGCATTTGCGGCTCCCTGGCGGGAACGCGGCCTGCTTACTTGATCTTGCCTTCCTTGAATTCCACGTGCTTCTTCACCACCGGGTCGTACTTGCGGAACGACATCTTCTCGGTGATGTTGCGCGGGTTCTTCTTGGTGACGTAGAAGAAGCCGGACTCGGTCGAGTTCAGGCGGACTTTTACGGTTGCAGGCTTCGCCATGGCTTAATTCCCAAAAGGTCTGGTGAGGCCCATCGAAAGGCCCGAAATACAACAGGCGACGCGTTAGGCGCCGCCCTTCGACGGGCGCCATTGGGGGAGAATCGGGTAAAAGTCAAGGCGCGAGGGGCCGCTGCCCTGCGCCTACCAGCTCACCCTGCCGCGGTTGGCCTTCTTTTCGGCATGTTCCTTCTTGGCCTTCAGCCGCTTGACCTTGCCGACGCGGTTCACCCTTGTTTTTGCGCGTTTTTTCGGTTCCTTGAGGCTCGCCTCGATCATCTCGGCCAGCCGCTCGCGCGCGTCCGCACGGTTCGCTTCCTGCGTGCGGAAGCGGCGCGCATCGATCACGATTTCGCCCTTCGCGTTGAGGCGGCTGCCGGCCAGCTCCTTCAGCCGGGCAAAGATTCGCGGAGGCAGTCCCAGGCGATAGATATTGACGCGCAGCTGCACTGCGGTCGCCACCTTGTTGACGTTCTGTCCGCCGGGGCCGGATGCGGCAATGAAGCTCTCCTCGGCCAGCGATTGGGCGCGATCGAGGATAGCGCCCATCTTATTCGGCCTCCTGCGGCTCCGGTGCGACAAAGCCCAGCGCGGCAAAGTCTGCCGGCATCGGCGCGTGGGCCTCGATCGCGGGCTTGCCATCGCGCGGCACGCTGAGCGCGCTGGCGTGGAGCATGGTGCGCGCGAAACCGGCCTTCTCGCCATAGACGGGATCACCGGCGAGAGGGATGCCGATGCCGCTGGCGGCGTGGACGCGTATCTGGTGGGTGCGGCCCGTTTCAGGGCGAAATTCCACCAGCGCACGGCCGTTTTCCTCGGCCAGCACGCGCCAGTGGGTGACGGAGGGCTTGCCCTTCTTTGCCGGGATCATTCGCCAGCCCTTTTCGGCGCTGCTGATCTTGGACAGGGAGAGCGCGACGGTGCCTTCCTTCTCCTGCGGGATACCCGCCAGCACGCCGAGATAGGTCTTGGAGACGGTCTTCTCCTCGAACGCCTTGTTGAAGCGCTTCAGCGCCTTGGGATTGCGCGCCAGCAGCAGGCAGCCGCTGGTATCGGTATCGAGCCGGTGAACCGGCTGCGGCAAGCGCTGGAAACCCAGCTGCAGCTCGTCCAGCCGCGCTTCCAGCGACGGCCCGCCCTTGCGCGGCACGTCCACCGGCAAGCCCGAAGGCTTGTCGATCACCAGCGCTTCGCCGTCTTCGTAAAGGATTTCGAGGTCGTTCATTGGGCGGCCCCTAGCACGATTGCTTCAGGCAAGCGCTACCCCAATGCGCCGGATTGCCTCTTCCAGCACCTTTTCTTCCGTAGCGAAGGAGGTGCGGAAGCCGTTCTTCCCGCCGAATGCACTGGCGGCGACTACCGCTACGCCGTGATCGAGCAGGTGCAGCGCCAGCTTTTTATCATCGCCGCCAAAGCGCGCCATGTGCTCGCTCGCGTCGATGAAGCAGTAGAACGCGCCATCGGGCACAGGCGTTGAAAGACCGGGGATGGCGTTGACCCCTGCCACCACCATGTCGCGCCTGGCGATGAAGCGCTTGCGCCAGTCCTGCAGGAAATCCTGCGGGCCTTCGAAGGCGGCCACGGCGGCAGCCTGACTAATGCTGGCGGGATTGCCGCTGGAATTGCTTTGCAGCTTGCCCATTGCGTCGATCAGCCACTTCGGCCCAGTCGCCACGCCGATGCGGAAGCCGGTCATCGCGTGGCTCTTGGAAACGCCGGAAACGGTGCAGATGCGGTCTGCCAGGTCCGGGCAGAGGTTCGCCAGCGTGGCGTGGGGGCCGTCGGTATAGTTGAGCGGCGAATAGATGTCGTCGGACAGCACCATCACCTGCGGATGGCGGCGCAGCACATCGCCAATGCCCTTGAGCATGTCTGCCGGATAGACCGCGCCGGTGGGATTGCCCGGCGAATTGAGCATCAGCCAGTTGGTGCGCGGAGTGATGAGCGATTCCACCTCGCCCGGATCGAAGCGGAAATTGCGGTGGGCATGGGTGCGCAGCGGCACCACGCTGCCACCGGCAAAGCGCACCATCTGCGGATAGCTGACCCACCATGGCGAAGGCACGATCACCTCGTCCCCTTCGGAAACGGTGGCGACGATGGCTTCGAACAGCGCCTGCTTGCCGCCAGATGTGACGATGATGCGCGAAGGATCGGTGGTGATGCCGAGGTCACGCTCGAAATGCAGCACGGCGGCTTTCTTCAGCGCCATGGTGCCGGCGACCGGCGTATATTTGGTGTCGCCTGTATCGAGCGCTGCCTTGGCTGCTTCGATCACATGCGGCGGAGTGGCAAAATCCGGCTCGCCCACGGAGAGCGAGATGATGTCCCTGCCCTGTTCGCGCAGTTCGGTGGCGCGGTCGGTCATGGCGGTGGTGGGGGATGCTTCGATGCGGCCCAGCATCGTGCTCAGTTGCGTGCTCATGCCAATACTGCCTTCATCAATCCGCGCACTGAATTGCCGAGCAGGAAGCCGCCTGCAAGGTCATCCAGCGTCAGTTCCGCTTCCACGGCGCGGCCTTCCTCGATAAGCGAGCGGCGCAGCACGCCCGGCAGCAGGCCCAGTGCCAGCGGCGGGGTGAGTAGCTTGCCATCGCGCTCCACGAAGATGCTGCAATAGCTCGCTTCGGTTACCAGCCCGTCATCGCGCACGAAGATCGCCTCGGCAGCGCCTTCATCCTGCGCGGCCAGCCGCGCCATGTCATAGAAGGAGCGGTCCGTGGTCTTGTGCCGCAAGCGCCAGTCCCCCGTCACCACCGGCAGCGGCATCGCCTTGCAGGTGACCGGCTGCGCCACCGCGCCATCGCCTAGTACCACGGCCTGCAAGGTCACGTCACCGCTGCGGGCGAGGAGGATGCGCAGCTTGGCGGCTTCCTCCAGCTCGAAACACGAGGCCTGAATGCGGTTGCGGGTCTCTTGCCGGTCAAAGGCAAAGCCCAGTTCCAGCGCGCTCGCCTTCATCCGCTCAAGGTGCAGTTCCAGCAGCGGGATGCCCTTTTCGGGATCGAACAGCATGCTCTCTATCAGGTCTGCGCCCGACGCCTCGCGGCGCAGGAAGCTGCCCTTGACGAGGCATTCGCGCCATTCGCTCATGCCTTCGCTGTCGGCCACGATGGCTCCGCCGACACCGGCGACGGCATGGTGGCGGTTGTTCTCCCCCGGCGTCAGCCGCACGGTGCGAATGGCGACGTTGAAGGCGGCATCGCCGTTCCCGTCTATACGCCCGATCGCGCCGCAATAGGGGCCGCGGGCATCGCGTTCGACCTCGTTGATCAGCTCCATCGCGCGGATCTTGGGCGCGCCGGTGATCGATCCGCAGGGGAACAGCGCGTGCAGCATGTCCATCGCGCCCTTGCCCGGCTGCAAGGTGGCGCGCACGGTGGAGACCATCTGGTGCACCGTGGGATAGCTTTCGATGGCAAAGGGGCGGTCCACCCGCACCGTGCCTGCTTCGGCAACGCGCGAGAGATCGTTGCGCATCAGGTCCACGATCATCAGGTTTTCGGCCTTGTCCTTCACCGAACCGGCGAGTTCATCGGCAAAGGCCTTGTCCTGCGCCTCGGTGCTCCCGCGCGGGCGGGTACCCTTCATCGGCTTCACCTTGGCCTCGCCATCGTGGAGGGTTAAGAACAGTTCCGGGCTGAAGCTTAGCAGCCAGTGCGACCCGTCGAACACCACGCCGCCATAACCTGCCGCAGCAGCCGGGCGAATGGCGCGATAAATCGCAAGCGGCTCGCCATAGGCAGCGCCGGCCATCAGCATGGTGTAGTTCGCCTGGTAGATATCGCCTCCGCGGATGGCTTCCTGCAGCCGCTCGAACTGTTCGAGGTAAGCGCCGGTGGAGATTTGCGGCTCCATCGGGCCGATGCTGGCTGGCCCCGTGCCGCCGCGCTGTTCCAGCCATGCAGGGACATCAGCGCTGGAAAGCGTGGTCACCTCGTCGAACAGGCCGAACCAAACGAGCGGACCGGACGCGCCGCTGCGGGCATCGGCCAGCGGCCCAAGCCGCGGCTCCATCGCCAGACCCGCCTCGTAAGCGAGATAGCCCGCCAGCGCGCCCCCTGTTTCGATCCGCGCCGCCTCTGCTTCGGCCAGCACGCGCTCCACGTCTGCCGGGCGGTGCGCCACGAAGATGGCCCGCGGATTTTCATACAGCTGTGCATCATGCGGCGCATCGCTGCGCGCATCATCGAGCATTACAAAGGGCGTGGTCTCGGACATTTGGCTCGCTCTAGCCTGAAATCGGCTGATGTCTATGACTTGACCGCGAATAGCGGCACGCGCCAAGCATCTGCCATACGGACTTGGGTACTGGAACGGGACGCGAAATGGGCGAGATTTTCATCGGTAATGACCTTGGCGGCGAGCGTCAGGTTCTCAATCTTGGCCGGGCGAACCGCCACGGGCTGATCGCAGGCGCCACCGGTACCGGCAAGACGGTGACCCTGCAGGGCCTTGCCGAGAGCTTTTCGGCAGAAGGCGTGCCGGTGTTCGTGGCAGACGTGAAGGGCGATTTGTCCGGCATCTCCATGCCCGGTTCGCCCACCTTCAAACATGCCGACAAGCTGGAGGGCCGCGCGAAGGAACTCGGCATGGATGACTATGCCTATTCCGATAATCCGGTGATCTTCTGGGATCTTTACGGCGAACAGGGCCACCCGGTGCGCACCACGGTTTCCGAGATGGGGCCGCTGCTGCTGTCGCGCCTGCTGGACCTCAACGACACGCAGGAAGGCGTGCTGCAGATCGTCTTCCGCCATGCTGACGATGAAGGGCTGCTGTTGCTCGATTTCGAGGATTTGCAGTCGGTGCTGGCATGGGCGGCGGAAAATTCGAAGGAACTGTCCGGCGAGTACGGCAATGTCACCAAGGCCAGCGTGGGCGCGATCCAGCGCCAGTTGCTCAGCTTCGAGAGCCAGGGCGCGAACCTGTTCTTCGGCGAACCCGCGCTGGAGATCGACGATTTCCTGAAGGTGGACGAACAGGGCCGCGGTTACATCAACGTGCTGGCGGCAGACAAGCTGATGCGCAGCCCCAAGCTTTACGCCACCTTCCTGCTTTGGCTGCTGGCCGAACTGTTCGAAAGCCTGCCCGAAGTGGGTGACCCGGAAAAGCCCAAGCTGGTGTTCTTCTTTGACGAAGCGCATTTGCTGTTCGACGATGCGCCCAAGGCTCTGGAAGACAAGATCGAGCAGGTCGTGCGCCTGATCCGCTCAAAGGGCGTGGGCGTCTATTTCGTGACGCAGAACCCGATCGATATTCCGGAGGAAGTGGCCGGCCAGCTGGGCAACCGCATCCAGCACGCGCTGCGCGCCTTCACCCCGAAGGACCAGCGCGCCATCAAGGATGCTGCCGAAACCTTCCGCATCAACCCCGAACTCGACGTGGAAGAGGCGATCACCGAACTGAAGGTGGGCGAGGCGCTGGTCTCCGCCCTGATGGAAGACGGCGCGCCCTCCATCGTGGAGCGCACGCTGGTAAAGCCGCCACGCTCTCGCCTTGGCCCGGTGACGGCGAAGGAACGCGCGATCATCCAGTCTGTCAGCCCGGTCGATGGCAAGTATGACGAGAAGGTCGATCGCGAGAGCGCGGCAGAAGTGCTGGCGCAGAAGACTGCCGACGCTGTCGAAACCGCGAAGGAAGTCGAAGAAAAGGGCGAGGAAGAAGTCCGCAAGCGCCAACGCAAGACGCCTTCCTGGTGGGAAAAGGCCGGCAAGGCAGGCCTGCGCGCTGCGGCAGGTTCACTCGCTTCGGTGGCAGTGGCCACCGCGATGGGCCGCAAATCCAGCGCAGACCCGATCCGCACCGGCGCCAACGCCTTCGTGCGCAATATTATCGGCGGGTTGATGCGGTAGGGGGTGAGGGGGACGGCTGCCCACCCCGCTGCGACTAACCTCGCCTGCGGCTCGGCAAGTCTCGCTCCCCTCCCGCTCGCGGTAGGGGTTGTGGGTGGGCCTCCAAGGTCACTAATCCAGCGGTAGCCGGATCTGCGCCACCAGTCCGATCACATCGCCACTCGCGCTCAGCCGGTTGGCCAGCGTCAGCGTGCCGCCGTGCTGTTCGGCGATGGCGCGCGCCAGGGTGAGGCCGAGTCCTGCGCCGCCGGTTTCGCGATTGCGTGAGGCTTCGCCGCGGGTGAAGGGTTCCAGCATGTCGGCGATCTGGTCTTGCGCGATGCCGGGGCCGTTGTCCTCGATGCGGATCACGGCCTCGCCGCCAGTCTTCTCGACCGAGACGACGGCCTTCTCGCCGTAGCGCAGCGCGTTACCGATCAGGTTGCGCAGCGCACGGCGCAGCCAGGTGGAGCGCAGACGCAAGGCAATGCGCTGGGTATCGGCCAGTTCCACGTTTTCGCCCATGTCCTCGTATTCCTCGACCACGGAGGCGACGAGAGCGGAAAGCTCGGTACGTTCAAGCGGGTCGCTGGGGCGGCCGACGCGGGCAAGCGAGAGGATATCGTCGAGCGAGTTGGTGATGTCCTCGATCGTGGCGGCCATCTTGGCGCGCTCGCTATCGTCTTCGACCGATTCGATGCGCACGCGCAGCGCGGCGAGCGGTGTCTTGAGGTCATGCCCGATCGCGCCGAGCATCACATCCTTCTCGCCCAGTAGCGCGGCAATGCGCGCTTCCATGGCATTGTGCACCACGATCAGGCGGCGGGTATCGTCGGGGCCGGAAGGTTCAAGCTGGCCGGTGGTTTCGCGCGTGGCGGCGAAGGTTTCCATGCGGTTGCGCAGCGCTGCCAGCGGGCGGGTGATCCGGCGCAGCAGCAGGGCGAGGCCACCGACAAGGATGATGTAGATCAGCAGCGTTTGCACCACGATGCCGACATAGCGGCCCGGATCGACACTGGGCAGCGGCACGCGGGCGACCAGCCATTGGTCCTGCCCTTCGCGCTTCAGGCCGGCGAGGAGCATGTCGCCTTGCGGATCCCACCCGTCGCGGTTGTTGAAGCGCGGTTCGTTGCGGATCCGGTCGAGCCCGCGCATGATATAGTCATCTTCCGCCACGGGGCGGGTGAGAACGATCAGCTGCTCGATCTGCGCACCCTGTTCGGTCAGCACTTCGCGCAGGCGTTCCAGCCGCTCGGCATCGGGAGCCTCGCCATCGTGCACCGGTGATTGCAGCGCGCGCTCGATGCGCAGCCGGCGGCGCTCCTGGCGGCGGTTGTCGCGATCGGTTTCGCCGGTGCGGTAATCCACGCGCGGGTCCGAAATCAGCTGGAAGGCAAGGGCGTTGATCAGCCCGTTTTCGCGCCGCGTTTCCTCTGCTCTGAAGCGCAGGAAGCCAGACAGCGTCTGCGCCACCAGCAATGCCAGCGCCACGGCCAGGAGCATCTGCCCCAGCAGGCTCTTGGGTAGTAGGCGACGCATCAGACTTCGTCCGCAGCGCAGCGCTTCACGTCAGCGGCAAGCCGATATCCGCCGCCCCAGACGGTCTGGATCAGCTTGGGATCGCGGCTGTCCTCTTCGATCTTGCGGCGCAGGCGGCTGACCTGGTTGTCCACCGCGCGATCGAACAGATGCGCCTCGCGGCCCTGCACCATGTCCAGCAGCCGGTCCCGGTCGAGCACCTGTCGCGGGTGGTCTAGGAAGGCGCACAGCAAGCGGAATTCGGCAGAGGAGATCGGGATGATCGTGCCTTCGGGATCGGTTAGGCGGCGCTTCAGCGGGTCGAGCTTCCAGCCTTCGAACTCATATTGCGCATCGGCCTCCACCGGCACCGCCTGCTTCGATGCGCGGCGCAATACAGAGCGGATGCGGGCGACCAGTTCGCGCGGCTCGAAGGGTTTTACGACGTAATCGTCCGCGCCGATTTCCAGCCCGACGATGCGGTCCGTCGCCTCCCCCTTGGCGGACAGGAAAATCACCGGCAACTGCTTCGCCTCGATCAGGTGACGGCAGAGTGACAGGCCGTCTTCCCCGGGCATCATGATATCCAGCAGCACGAGATCCGGCTTGCCATCGAGCAGCAGGCTGCGGGCCTTGGCGGCATCAGCGGCCTGTTCCACGCTGAACCCCTGGCGAGAGAGATACTCTGCCAGGGGTTCACGCAGGCTTGCTTCGTCATCGACAAGCAGGATCCTGATTTCGGCCTGTTCGCTCATTCTTGTTATCAGCCCCCTCTTCTGAAAACCAGCTTAGCCCCTTGCGCGGCCACGTCCAAGCCTGCCTTCGGGGCGGGCATTGCGACGTTCTTCACGGGTTACGGTGCCGTCATTGTCGGCGTCGGCTGCATCGAAGCGGGCGAGGGCGGCAGATGTGAATTCTTCCTGGGTGATCGCGCCGTTGCCGTCAGCATCGGCTGCGCGCAGCATTCGGCGGGTACCGCGCATGCCGTCGCCGCGCATTCCCGGTCCGCCACGGCGGCCTTCGCCGCGAGCCATGCGCTCACCGCCGCGTTCAGTGCGGGCTGCTCGACGGTCCTCGCGGCGTTCGGTGCGGTTTTCGCGCATCGCTGCGAATTCTTCGCGGCTGATCGCGCCGTCACCGTTCGCGTCCATCTTGTCGAACTGCTGGTCAGCGCGGACCTCGCGGTCGGCATCGCTCAGCTGGCCATCACCGTTCACGTCAAGGCGCGAGAACATGGTTGCAGCGCGCTGCTGCGCCTGTTCGCGGGTGTGTTCCATCGCCCGCATCGGGCTGCGCGCTTCCTCCCCGGCAGCGGCGGCGGTTGTGGTCTGCGCCACGGCAACGCCGCCGGTGGCAAGGGCAATTGCGGCAAGGGACAATGTGAGGGTCTTGTGCATGTCACTCTCCAAACTTGTTGGCATGGTTTAGAGCAGCGGTGTGTCGCCGAAGAAGGGGGGGAAGGGCGACACCCCGCTGCTCAGGATTCCGGTTATAGGCCGGGTTTGTCGCAAGCATATCCCGGCGCGCGGGCTTTGTGTCGCAATTTGTCGCGTATCGCCAAGCCGGTTCACCCGCCCGCAAGCAAGCGTTTAGCGGGCGTTCAGCTTGCCACCGGGGAGGCGGGTCACAGCGGCTGACAGGCCTCTTCGAGCCATGCCTTCGCCGCGCCTTCCAGCTGCGGGCCGACTACTTCCAGCACTTGCGCGTGGTAGGCGTTCCACCAGGCTATCTCGGCTGCGGAGAGCAGCGCCGGGTCCACCAGCACCTTGTCTATGGGGGCCAGGGTCAGCGTTTCGAAGCCCAGCCATTCGCCTTCCATCCCGGCGATCTCGCGCGGTTCCACCAGCACCAGGTTCTCGATGCGGATGCCGTATGCGCCGGTCTTGTAATAGCCCGGCTCGTTGGAAAGGATCATGCCGGCAAGCAATTCCTGCTCGGTCCCGGCTTGCGATCCGCGCGGCTTGGCGATGCGCTGCGGGCCTTCGTGCACGCCCAGGAAGCTGCCGACGCCGTGGCCGGTGCCATGGGCATAATCCACGCCTGCAAACCACAGGTGCTGGCGCGCCAGCACGTCCAGCTGCGATCCGGTGGTGCCTGCGGGGAAGGTCTGCAGCGCCAGCGCGATATGGCCCTTGAGCACGCGGGTGTAGCGATCGCGCACCTCTTGCGGCGGGGCATCAGGCCCGATCCAAACGGTGCGGGTGATGTCGGTCGTCCCGTCAGGATACTGGCCGCCGCTGTCGACAAGGTAGACGCTGTTCGGCTCCAGCGCGCGGTTTGTTTCCTCGCTCACGCGGTAATGCACGATGGCGCCATTGGGGCCAGAACCGCTGATCGTGTCGAACGACAGGTCGCGCAGGTCGCCGCAAGCCTCGCGGTATCCTTGCAGCTTTGCCGCAGCGGAAAGCTCGTCGATTTCGCCCTTGGGGCCTTCGACGGACAGCCAGTGGAGGAAGTTCGAAACGGCCGCACCGTCGCGCCGCTGGGCAGCGCGGTGGCCCTGCTGTTCGGCCAGCGTCTTGATTGCCTTGGGCAGCACGGCAGGGTCCGTATCGGGCACGATGGTCGCCCCGCCTACTTCCAGCGCTTCGAAGATCGCGGCGACGGACCGCGCCGGATCGGTAGAGACGCGCTTGCCCGCAAATTCACCGAGAGCGGCTTCGAACTCTGCCCGGTCGCGAATGCGCACGGCATTGCCAAGCGCGCTGGCAACATCGGCAGGCACCTTGCCGGGAGCGATGAACCAGTCCGCCGTGCCGTCTGCGCGTACGGTGAGGTAGGACAGCGCCACCGGCGTGCGCTCGACGTCCGAACCGCGGATGTTGAGCACCCACGCCACCGAATCGAGCGCCGAGATCACCACGGCATCGAGGTTCTCTTCCTGCAGCCATTCGGCAATGGCGCTGCGCTTGTCCGCGCTGCTGCGCCCGGCGAGCGCCTCGTCCTGCAGGAAAGCGGGAGCTGGCGAGGGTTCGGGCTGGTCATCCCACACCGCATCAACCGGGTTGCTCTCCACCGCCACCAGTTCGCTGCCCGTCTTGGCCAGCACCTTGGCCGTAGCCCTGGCCCAGCCCTGCGTGTGCAACCAAGGGTAGTAAGCGACCTTCTCACCCTTTGCGGTATTGTCTGCCAGCCATTGCGCCAGCGAATCCTGAGGCACCGATTTGTATTCGTAATGGCTGCCATCCACCTGATCGCGGACCTGGATGGTGTAGCGGCCATCGACAAAGATCGCTGCCTTGTCCTTCAGTACGGCCACGGTGCCCGCAGAGCCGCCAAAGCCGGTAAGCCACGCCAGCCTTTGGGCATAGGCGCCGACATATTCGGACAGGTGTTCATCGCTGATCGGGATCACGAACCCGGCGAGGTCGCGGCGCGACAGTTCCTCGCGCAAGGCGGCAAGGCGGGCTTCGTGGGTCTTCATCAGCATGGCGGTTTGCATCCGGTCTAATTTGTAACTAAGTGCCCTAGCACATCTTCACACCATAGCTAGGGGCGCACTTGCGGACTTTAAACCCGCAGCCGCTCCTGCCAAAGGGACGCACGGACCATTGAAAACCAACCTATCCATCGCCGCCGCCATGCTTGCTGCAATGGCGTCCGGCGCGGCAGCCCAGAGTAGCGAGACATCCAGCGTGAGCGAAGCCACACCATCCGCACCACCCATCGCCGAGCATCGCCCCTACAGCTATTCGCGCCACGGTATCACGATCGAGGACCCGTATCACTGGCTGAAGGACGAATCCTATCCGGTGATCGATGACGAGGATGTGCTCGATTACGTGAAGGCCGAGAACGCCTGGTTCGAAGCCCAGATGGAACCGCACAAGCCGCTGGTGGAAGAGCTGTTCAAGGAAATGCGCGCGCGCATCAAGGAAGACGATTCCAGCGTGCCGCAGAAGGATGGCGATTACCTCTACTGGTCGGAATACGAGGAAGGTGCGGAATACCGGAAGTACTACCGCAGGCCGGTGAGCGGCGGCGATGCCGAACTCTATCTTGACGTGAACCAGCTGGCCGAGGGGCATGAATACATCAGCCTCCACGATATCTCGGTCAGCAAGAACGGCCGCTATGTCGCCTGGTCGGTCGATACCGAAGGTTCCGAGCGGTTCGACGTCTTCGTGAAGGACCTCGAAACCGGCGAAATGCTGCCCGACGTGATCGAGGACACCAACTCTGCCCTCATCTGGGCAGCGGATGACAGCGTGCTGATCTATGGCCGCGCGAACGAGAACTGGCGCGTGGAGAATGTCCGTGTCCACCGCATGGGCACCGATGCCAGCGAGGACGAGGAGATTTTCACCGAAAAGCAACTCGGCTTCACCGTCAGCGCCGATCTTTCCGCCAATGAAGAGTGGCTGGAGATCAGCACCGGCGATAACGAGACCAGCGAAGTGTGGCTTGTGCCTGCCAGCGATCCCTTTGCCGAACAGCAGCTGGTCCGCGCCCGCCAGACCGGGGTGGAATATGCGGTCGATGTGAGGGAGGATACGCTCTACATCCTCACCAACCGCGACCACGTGAACTTTTCCGTGATGACCGCGCCGATGAGCGACAAGGACAACTGGACAACGCTGATCGAGGGGTCTGACGATTTCTACCTGACCGGGCTCGACCTGTTCCGCGATTTCTACATCACCGAAGGCCGGCTTGCAGGCCTCGACCAGATCCAGCTGCGTTATTACGACGAGCCGGACCGGATAGAGCCGATCAGCTTCCCCGAAGCATCCTATTCCGCAGGCCTTGGCAACAATACCGAATGGGCGATGGACACGATCCGCATCGGTTATGAATCGATGATCACGCCAGACACGGTCTATGACTATCACGTTGCCACGCGCGAGCTGGAAGTCCTCAAGGTGCAGGAGATCCCGAGCGGTTTCGACCCCTCGCTCTACACGGTCGAGCGGCTCAACATCCCGGCGCGCGATGGCGCGCTGGTGCCCGTCAGCATCGTCTATCGCAAGGATCGTCCGATGGCGGCCGAAGGCCAGCCTGCGCCTCTGCACCTCTATGCCTATGGCGCCTATGGCTATGCCGTGCCGCCGGGCTTTTCGACCGCGCGCTTTTCCTTCGTGGATCGCGGCATGGCCTATGCCATCGCCCATATCCGCGGCGGTGATGACCTGGGTCGCAACTGGTATCTGCAAGGCAAGATGGAAGCGCGGACCAACACCTTCAACGACTTCGTGGACGTTGCCCGCGGCCTTGCCGAGCGCGGCTACACCCGCGAGGGCGAGATCAGCGCCAGCGGCGGCTCTGCCGGTGGCGAGCTGATGGGCGCGATCATCAACCAGGCGCCCGAATTGTTCGGCGCAATTGTGGCGCATGTGCCTTTCGTGGACGTGCTCAACACCATGCTGGATGAAAGCCTGCCGCTGACACCGGGCGAATGGCCCGAATGGGGCAATCCCGTGACCAGCAAGGCCGCCTTCACCCACATCCTGTCCTATTCGCCCTATGATCAGGTAGTGGCTCAGGATTACCCGCCGATGCTGGTGACGGCTGGCCTCAACGATCCGCGCGTCACTTATTGGGAACCGGCCAAGTGGGTCGCCAAGCTGCGCGTCACGAAGACCGATGACAATGTGCTGCTGCTCAAGACCAACATGGGCGCAGGCCATGCCGGCCGCTCGGGCCGGTTTGAAGGTTTGCGCGAAACGGCCGAGGAAGCTGCTTTCATCCTGTGGCAGCTGGGTGTGGCGGCAGGCGCAGAATAATGGCGAACCGCTTCGCGATGACCTTCACCGCCAAGGCGGAGCACATCGACGAGATGGGCCACGTCAACAACGCTGTCTGGGTGGGCTGGATGGAGGACGTGGCCACATCGCACTGGAAGCACGACGGACGGCCCGAGGACGTGGCCGCCTATGCCTGGGTCGTGACCCGGCACGAGATCGATTATCGCGGCAATGTGCGTGAGGGCGATGTGGTCGAAGCGGTCACCGAAATCCGCGAAGGGCCAAGCGGGGCGCGGTTTGATCGCCACATCACCTTCAGCGATGCCAGCGGCAAGGCCATCGTCAAGGCGAAGACGACCTGGGCGATGGTGGACCGGGCAAGCGGGCGGCTGATGCGCGTGCCTGCCGAAGTGGCGGCTCCGTTAATGGCGGCGCCTGACGAAGGCTGATCCCTCAGGCGGCAGCCTTCTTCGCCGGGCGTGCCTTGCGCTTGGCAAAGCCTTGCAGCTTCTCGCTCAAGGTCCGGTTGCGGCCGGTGGCCTTGGCTTCATACAGCAGGCGGTCGGCATGGCGGTAGATCGTATCGAAACGGGCCTTGGGCATGGCCTCTATGGGGATGTCCACCACGCCCATGCTGGCGGTAACTGGCCAGTCCAGCTGCACGGCATGGGCCACGGCAAGCGGAATGGCCTTGCGCCGGTGTTCGGCGCGGGCAAGCGCATTGCGTCAGGCCAGCAAGGTTTCTAGCTCTCCTGTCATGCAATTCGCGATGAACCAACTCGATCCCGCCACGCGCTACAAGCTGCTGGTGAACACCATCACCCCGCGACCCATCGCATGGGTGCTGACCCGCGATGGCGAGGGCTCCAACAACGCGGCACCCTATTCCTTCTTCAACGCCATGGGCGGATCGCCGCCGCTGGTGGCCATCGGCATGGCGGCAGATGGCCAGCGCGCAGGGGTGGAGGTGAAGGACAGCCTCGCCAATATCCGCGCATCGGGCGAGTTCGCCGTGGCGCTGGTGAGCGAGGGGCAGGCAGAGGCGATGAACGTGACCGCCGTCGATTCCCCGGCAGGAGTGGACGAGCTTGCGCTGGCAGGCCTTGAAGCGCTGGATGCCGCGCAGGTGGATGCGCCGCTGATCGCGGGCGCGCCGGTGCAGTTCGAATGCAAGGTCTGGAAAATCGTCGAAACCGGCGCGCATTCGGCCATCGTGATCGGCGAGGTCATCGTCAGCCATATCGACGATGCCTTCGTAGGAGAGGAGGACGGCAAGCTGCGGATCGACAATCCGGCGATGAAGCTGGTGGGCCGCACCTATGCCGCCGGCGAATATGTTAAGACCGACAGCCCACTGCACATGGACCGCCTGAGCTGGAAAGACCTGTCCGGTGATTAGCTGGCGAACTCTTCCAAACCCGGCACGGTGATCGAGCGTTCGCAGCCAAAATCCTCGCGCACCACGATCAGGCCGGTCTTTTCCAGATGTTCGAGCAAGCGGCGGATGCGGCCGGGCGATGAGGTGCCATAGACGCGCGCCAGCTCGTCCTCGTCGGGTGCGCTGCGCCCTTCGGCGGCCGCCGCAGCGATGGCGAGATAAGGCGCCAGCACATCGTCGCTGACAGTTTCGGCCAGCTGTTCCACCGCGCTGCGCTGCGCATCGCCGAGCCTGCCCAGACCGGCGCTGGCAATGGCGAACAGGCGCTTGAAGGCCATCATGTCGATATGGGCGGAAGCGACGCCGCGCTGGCGGCAGCGGATCGCGAAATCGCGGAACAGGTTGGCGGCAGGCTGGAAGGTCGCGCCGTCTTCTGCCGCCATTTCCTGCAATATGGCATCGATACCGCCTTCGCCTGTTGGCGGCGCGGCTGGTACTGCGTCTGCATTTGCGGATGTTTCCACCAGCGACTCTTCAGCAGAGGCGAGCGAGATCGCTTCGGCCAGTTCCTCAACCGGCGGCGAAGGCGGCGGTGCGGGTTTGGGGCGCGGCGGGGCGGTCTCAGCCGCTTCCTCTGCCAGAGAGGCGTGGAGCAGGGCCTCAATGTCCTCGCTCGGCGCATCGGGCAGCGGCATCAGGCCCGATGCGGCGTTCTTGCCGCCGGTCTTCACGGAACCGATCATTACCGCCACCGGCGTGCGGCTGACAGCCGGGCCAAGGCCGAGGAAATGTCCGCGCTCGAGGTCACGGATACGTTCGGCCTGCCTGCGGTCCATGCCGAGCAAATCGGCGGCACGCTGCATGTCGATATCGAGGAAGGTGCGCCCTATCAGGAAGTTGGAGGCTTCCGCTGCGACATTCTTGGCAAGCTTTGCCAGCCGCTGCGTGGCGACGATCCCGGCAAGGCCGCGCTTGCGCCCGCGGCACATGAGGTTGGTCATGGCAGACAGTGTCATCCGCCGCGTGTCCTCGGCCATTTCACCTGCGGCAGAGGGGGCGAACATCTGCGCCTCGTCCACCGCCACGAGCGCAGGATACCAGTGCTCGCGCGGGGCATCGAACAGCGCGGTCAGGAACAGCGCGGCGCAGCGGATCTGCTGTTCAACCTCAAGGTCATCCAGAGAGAGGACCACCGAAGCACGATGCTGGCGGATGCGGCCTGCCAGCGCCTCGATCTCGCGGCTGGTATAGCTGCCGCCCTCGATCACGATATGGCCGAACTCGTCCGCCAGCGAGACGAAGTCCCCTTCCGGGTCGATCACCACCTGCTGCACCAGATGCGCACTCTGTTCCAGCAGGCGGCGCAGCAGGTGCGACTTGCCGCTGCCAGAGTTGCCCTGCACCAGCAGGCGCGTGGCGAGAAGCTCCTCCACGTCGATACTCACGGGCTTGCCGCCCGAATCCCTGCCGATTTCGATATTTGCCTGCACGGAATGCAAAATAGCAGGCCGCCCGAAGCCGGAAAGCTGCGGACGGCCAGTTATCCAGTGATCCAGGGATCAGCAGGGCTGATTATCGCTGTGCAAACAGCTCCAGTGGGATGCTTTCGCCCACTGCCTTCAGCCCGGCGTCGCTGCCATGCAGGAAATCACCCATGTGATAGCCTTCGCGCATCTGCTGCGGATCAGCCGGATCGGCAAAGGCCGTATCCAGCCGCACCGTGGCATCGAATTCGCCCGAATCGAGGATCCAGCTATTGATCGCCTGGCGCGCGGCCTCGCCTTCCTCGCTCCAGTATCCTGCGCCCTTGTAGGGGCCGATGGGGGAGCCGATCACGGTGATCCCTTCGGCCTTCGCGCGGGCGATCAGCTGGCGATATCCGGCGATCATCTGCGCTGCGTCGATTTCCGGCTGGTCCAGCGTCAGCCCGCCCACGCCGCCGCGCTGCGGGCCATAGCGGTTGCCGATGTCGTTCACGCCTACGAAGATGATCATGTGGGTGACATTGGGCAGGCTCAGCACATCTTCGTCAAAGCGGGACAGCGCACTTTCGCCCATGCCGGGGCTGAGCACGCGGTTGCCCGAGATGCCGGCATTGGCCACGGCATATTCCATGCCTGCCGCTTCGAGCCGTTCGGCCAGCACATCGGGCCAGCGGCGATCCTCGCCCGGTGTGGACCCCAAACCATCGGTGATCGAATCGCCGAAGGTGACGATGGTGCCCTGCGCGTCGTCGGACAGCACTTCCACCGTGTGCAAGAAAGCGCGGTGCATGGCGGTGCTGGCAGGCGCGAAATCCTCGCCCACATGGTTGCCGGGGGCAGATACCGCCAGCGTATCGAGGCCGGTCAGATGGCAGGTGCACGGGCCGGTATCTTCCGGCAGATACATCACAACCTTCGCTTTCTGGAAATCCTGCGTCGCAAGTTCGACCACGTCGCTGGCGAAGGGCGCGCCGCGCGGGACCACCGCGCCAGCTTCGCCGCCGAAGGTCAGCGCGCGGCTGGAGCCTGCCACCTCCTTCCCATCATCATCCAGCAGCACGATCCGCGCTTCGCCGATGTGCAGCGGCGCCCCGCCATAGCGGTTGGTGAAGCGCACCCGCAGCGCCGTGCCGCCTTCGGACAGGTGGATCACCTGGCTGATGGTCACATCGTCATAGCTGGCAGCGGCAAAGGGCCCTTCGGTCGTAAGCGGAGCGTGCGGGCTGGCTGTCCAACTGCCCACCCAGGTGCCTTCGGCGTGATGCTCTGCCAGCGCAGGCGTTGCCGCCAGCAGCCCTGCGGCCAGGGCAAGTCCTGTCGTAAGTTTGCGCATTGTGTGCTCTCCCGTTTGAGGCGGGAGGTTAGCTTTGCTGGCACGCGATACAAGTCACGTTGTGTATCGCGTGCCGGCTTGGTAGCGCTGCGACACGAAGAGAAGGGGAACCCAGAAACATGACCAACCGCAACCGCATGATCGCCTCGCTGCTGCTCTGCACCGCCGTTGCCGCACCCATCACGGCCAGTTCCGCACTGGGCGAATCCAGGGCCACGCCGGGCGAACGCTGCGCAGCGCTTGGCGGCACGCATATGGGCGATGTCGCCATTACTGCTGCGACCTACTATCCCGAGGGGCGCGAGCTTCCCGGATGGCAGGGCGGCCCGCCCACCGCCATGCCCCCGCACTGCCTTGTCGAAGGCATGATCAACGAACGGACGGGCGCAGGCGGCAACACCTATGGCATCGGCTTCGAGCTGGCGCTGCCGGCGGACTGGAACGGGCGTTACCTGCTGCAGGGCGGCGGCGGGCTGAACGGTTCGATCAGGCCCGCAGTGGGCCCGGTCGCCGCGGGCGCGCGGAACGCGCTTTCCCGCGGGTTTGCAGTGACCAGCCACGACAGTGGCCACAAGGGTGCCGGTTTCGATTCCAGCTTCATGGCGGACCAGCGCGCCGCGCTCGACTTTGCCGAAGCATCGGTGCGCACCGTCACGCTGGCAACGCGCGAACTGGTGCAGTCCTATTACGGCGAGGCGCCGCATCACTCCTATATGACGGGTTGTTCCACCGGTGGGCGCGAAGGGATGCTGGCCAGCCAGCGTTACCCCGAACTGTTTGACGGGATCGTGGTGGGCGCGCCTGCCATGCGGCCCGGTTTCTCAAACCTTTCGGCCGAATATGCGCAGGTACTGCTC
>Ga0181607_10001096_pt1 | contig 24338 bp, 25 predicted proteins | sample 041ome_9_FD_132420 | JGI IMG/M metagenome (GOLD analysis project Ga0181607, IMG submission 132420) | Coastal salt marsh microbial communities from the Groves Creek Marsh, Skidaway Island, Georgia - 041413US metaG (megahit assembly) | ecosystem: Environmental > Aquatic > Marine > Intertidal zone...
AACTTATAGGGAATTTATCTTTACTGTTATGGTGTTTAAGTTTTTATTTCCAACGTAAATATCTTTTAGAAAATAATTCTAGATACTTAATTTTTTTTATATCTACAATAATAATAATTTTTTTAACGTATGAAAGTAGCTTGCCTCTCCTGGGCATATCACTTTCTTACATATTTTTTTATAAACCAATAAAAAGGCGATTGGTCAAATTCTATATAATTTTTTTCTGTCTAATTATGGTTTTTATGGCTGTTCTTTTAATACAAAAATTTGTTATCCCTATTTATCTAGAAGATATTTCAAGATTTAGATCAGACCCAAAAGATTTTTACTTTATGGCAAAAATATTAATTGCAAATATTATGCTAATAATAAATTCTTTTTTTAATTTATTTATTTTATCAACAATATTTATTGAAAATAACTTTTATGACTCAAGCTTTATAATTCAAGCAATAATTTTAATTATTTTTTATATATATTTAATAAAAAATGAAAAAATTGACTCTAAGACTAAAATTGAAATAATAAATACTAAGTATTTAATTGTAGGTCTATTTAGTACACTTTTTTTGGTTGCAATGATGCATACATTAGCCAAAACAGGAATAAGAGTTTTTGGTTATAACAACAGAGGTTTAATTTCAATTTCATATTTATTACCAATTTTTTTTTTATTGATAAAAAAAAATATGACAAATCATCAAAAATTCATAAAAATATTAGAGACTTTTTTTTTAATAAACTTTTTAGTACTCATATTAATTACCCAAAATAGTTATATACAATTTACAACTTTTATTGACAAATCAGTTTTAAATATAGCTAATAGAGATAAATTGAATAATAAAAATAATAATATTATTTACTTTGATGATCATTTTATTAAAGAATATCCTCTAGTTCAGTATTTAACGCCTATAAATAATACATTTCAATTCAGTATCAAAAAAAAGCTTCTAACTAAAAATAGTAAAGAAGGTTTATATTTAAATTCTAGTATTTTATGTAATAGTAGTTATTTTATGACTTACATAAAGCCGACAATTCTTAATTATTATCAAAATAATGATACAATTTTGTTAATTGTAAAAAATGAGAATATTATCCGCAGATATTTTTTAAAAAAGATTGAGCTAAATAAAAAATTGAATATCTTAAAAAATTGCTCTCAAAATTTAACTATAGCTAATGATTTTATTAGGTCTTTTGCAAAAGAAGAAATATTATATGAATACGATATTTTAGAATATAATAGTCTATTTGTAAAATCATTAATATATTTATACACAAATTACATTGATAATTAAATTAAAAATGTATCTATCAAATTTATGATGATTATAAAATCTATAAAGTTAAGAGACAGTATAGAGAAAAATTAATATTTATCTTATAAATATAAATTTTATAATTAATGAAAAAAAATTTAAATTTATCAATCGTTATACCTTTATATAATTCTGCCAGAACTATAAAAGAAACTATTAAATCATTAAATCATAAATCGCTAAAGTTTATAAATGATATTGTAATTTACAATGATGGGTCTAATGATAACTCTTTACAAATTTTGAAAAAATTAAAAAGTTCTAATCCTAAAATTAGATACTTTACTAGCAAAACAAACAGGGGTGGTGCTTATGCAAGAAATTTTGCTATTAAAAAAACTAAAAATGAATTAATAAAAGTTGTAGATGCAGATAATATTATTGATGCTAAATCATTAATAACATTATATAGATATGCTTTAAACAATAACCTCATAGCTCACTACCAAATAGGAAAATTTTTTAGTGATAATATAAATAATATAGACTCTGAATTTAATTTTTCAAAATTATATAGCAAAAACTTTACATATAAAAAATTTTTAAACAAACTTGATCCGTTAGACAATTTTATATTTACTAAAAAAAAATGGCTATTAGCAGGTAAATATAATGAAAAAACAAACTGGGATACACAAGACTTTGTGGTAAATTTTTCTAAAAAAGTTGGTGATATTCCAATTGTTAAAAATACCTTTTATTTTCACCGCAGATATTTAAAAGATCATAAATCTTATTGGGAAAGACAAGAGCTAAAAGGAGAAAATTATTTTAATTCATATAAATTATTTGAAACTATATTTGAAGATTTAAATAAAGAAAAATTATTATTTTTAATTAGGGAAAACATTTTTATGCGCAGATATGTAACTGATTTATTAAATTCAAAAAATTACAAAAAATCTACAACTTTAAATAAAGAATTAAAATTACTTGATAATCTTTTAAAAATAATTCTTTTTGTAAAGAAAAAAAACTTATTAAAATCTAAATTTTTTTTAAAAAAGTATCTTTCAAATAAAAATATTATAATTACTGATTTAATTCTATTTTTAGCTATAAGGAGTGAAAAATCTTTTTCAAAAAAAGAATATAATGAATTAAAAAAATATAATAATTTATTTATTTTTATCAAAATATTTAGCCAATACCCTTATCATTTAAAGTTAATATTGTTTTACTTGAAATTTTTAAGTTTTATAATTCTTAAGAAATTAAAAAATAAATTTACATAAATTTTACTAAATATTAAAAGTTATATTGTTATCATGATTATTAAAAAAATTTTAAATAAAATTTTACATTATTATGACATGAAGATTGTCAGTTTTAAGTATTTTAAATCTTTAAACGATACAAAGCTGGAAAACGATCATTTAAAGAAAAAAATTAACTTAGTATTAAAATTTAATGTTCAAGATAATAGAATTATTAATAATTTATTTTCGTCAGAATCTCAACTAGGCCAAGATTTATTTGTATTAAATGAACTTAAATATAAAAAAAATGGTTATTTTGTTGAATTTGGTGCTGGTAATGGCAAACATTTAAGTAATACTTATCTACTTGAAAAAAAATATAATTGGAAAGGTATATTAGCAGAACCTGCAAAATGTTGGCACAAGGAACTAATTAAAAATAGAACCTGCTCTATTTGTTTTGACCTTGTTAATATTGACTCTGGATTAAATTTAGATTTTTTTGAATTTTATAGCTCTTCTGCATTGAAGAAATATGAAGATAAAGATGTATTGAATAATTTAAAAATTAATAATGAAAAACCAAAAAGATATACTGTTAAATCAATTAATATAAATGATATGTTAAAGCAATATAATGCTCCTTCTATCATGGATTACCTTTCTGTTGATACTGAAGGTGGTGAATTAGAGATATTAAAAAGTATAAACTTTAAAAACTACAAATTCAAAATCATTACCTGCGAACATAATTATAAAAATAAAAATGAAATAAGTAAATTTCTACATAACAAAGGATATACTTTAAAATTTGAAAATAATTCTTATTTTGATGGCTGGTATACCTTAAAGGAATAGTTAACGTGTGTGGAATAGTTGGTTTAATTAAAAAACAATCGTTAAACAAAATAGATATACTTAATATTAAAAATTTAAGCTCAAAACTTAAGCATCGAGGGCCAGATGATGTTGGCGAATTTAGTGATCCGAATATTATCTTTAGCATGAGAAGACTTAGTATTATTGGCTTAAAAAATGGACATCAGCCTTTAATTAGTAATGATAAAAATACAATTCTTATAATAAATGGAGAGATATATAATTACATTGAATTAAAAAATAGACTGAGAACAAAATATTCATTTAAGACTGATAGTGACTCTGAGGTAATACTTGCACTATATAGCTTATATGGAAAAAAATTTATAAATTATTTAAGAGGTATGTTCGCCTTTGCGCTTTATGATAAAAAAAAAAAATTAATACTTATTGGTAGAGATAGAATAGGTGAAAAACCATTATATTACTCTAAAAACAAAGGAAAACTAATATTTTCATCTGAATTAAGAAATATTTTATCACATCCAGAGATAAAAAAAGATTTAGATCCTGATGCTGTTAATCAATATTTCCACTTTGGTTATTCTGTGGCACCAAGAACTATTTTCAAAAATATTAGACAAATTGAACCCGGCACAGTCATAGAAATTAAATTAAAAAAATTAGATATTAAAATTCATAAATATTGGACAATAAATAAAGTTATAAATAAAAAAAAATATTATTTTCGCAATAATATAGTTAATGAAATATTTAATTCGTTGAAATATTCTACTAGATCTGAAGTAAAATCAGGATTAGCATTTAGCTCTGGGATTGATAGTTCAACAATATTAAAAGGTATAGAGGAAAATAATGTTAAAGTTAATCTAATATCTATAATTTATAAAAAATTTAAAACATTAGACTTTCAAAATATAAAAAAATTTATCAAAAATAAAAATAAAAAGAAAAATATTGATTTGATAAATATTCCAGACACAAAAATGATTAAAAATTTTAAAGAAATGGTGATTGCAAGGGATGAACCAATTTCTGATATATCAGGTTCAAGCTATTATGAGATAATGAAACATGCTAAAACAAAAAAAGTTAAAGTAATATTTTTAGGTCACGGTGGGGATGAATTATTTTGGGGATATAAGTGGTTCAACCAAGCAGCTAAAATTACTCAATTATTAAAAAAAAATAAAATTTTCGCTTTTTTTTATATTTGGTATTGTCAAATTAATAAAATTACTAATATCAGAAGTTTAATAAAGTTTGTTATTAACTTATTTGATCTAAAATTAGTGTTTAATATTTTAAAATTAGATAAATGTACTTATGAAAATAATCATGAATACCAATTGTTTAAAAAATTAAAAAATAAGAATTTTTTCAATAAATCTTTTTTTAAAAAGATTCAATATCAAGACCCTTGTTTAGAAATATACAAATCTTTAAAAAAAATTAAAAATGATAGAGTTTTTCATTTAGCTTTTATGTTAAAAACATATCTTCACACCAATGGCATAGCTCAAAATGACAGATTGGCCATGTCTCAAGGAATTGAATCTCGACTTCCCTTGATTGATTACAAAGTAGTAGAATGTGTTATCAATCATGAACTATTTACACATTCTAACAATAATTTTTCAAGAGATGAGATAATTAAAAAACTAATTAAAAGAATAAATTTTCAAGAGAATTATATAAAAAAAGGATTTGAAGTTCCTAATGATTGGACGAGTATTATTTATGATAAATATAAAAATCTTTTAAATGATGGTATGTTAAAAAAATTAGGGATCGTAAATAAAAATTATAAAAATTTTGATAAAATAGCATTAAAATCCATAATTTTAGAAATATGGTTAAGAGATGTATTTAAAAAAAAAATCTTATGTAATTAAATTTTATTATAAAGGTCAAAATATTTTTTTTTAAAGTTGGTAAAATTAGATATTTTTTTAAAATTGTTAATTATTACTTTTTTTTTAATAAAATACTTATTATTTAAAATGTTACTAATTATTAAAGAAGCATGTTCTGAATTATTGTATTTGTAGACAAAACCAGTTTTATTTTTTTTAATTAACTCACTCGATCCTTTAAATCCATTGCAAATTACAGGAACACCAAAACTTAGGCTTTCTAAAATAGAAAAAGATTTAGTCTCTAGCTCTGAAGTATTTAAATAATAATCAACTTGAGATAGGTATTGAACAAGAATTGGATGATCAACATAACCTGCAAATATAATTCTTTTATCTTTATCAAAAAATTTTCTATATTGAGGGTCAAGACATTTACCAAAATAAATAAATGTGACGTTAAAATTATTTTTAATGACGTTTTTAGCAATAGCAAAAAATAAATCTGGTTGTTTAATTTTTTCTAAATTAGCAATACAAATTATTACTTTAGAATTTTTGTTGATATTATAATTTTTTTTTAAATTATAAATTTTTTTTTTTTTTGGCAAAGGTATAGCTGTAGGAATATATGTAAAATTAAAATATTTAAATAACCTATTATTTTTAAAATTAAATACTTCATATTTAGATATTAAAATTATTTTTTTTACATTTAATAAAATTAAAAACTCAATACAAAAATGGAAAAATTTTTTTATATTTTTAACTTGTGTGTGCCGAAAACCATGAGGTGTATAAATAATATTAATTTTTTTTGATATAAAATTCAATAAAGATACTAATAAAGCTGCTTTTTGTGTATGTGCATGAATATACTTTATTTTGTTGATTTTAACTATTTTATTAAGCAAATATACTTTATAGAGAATAGTAAAAAAATTATATCTAAAATCAAATTCTATAATTTTTTCTTTTTGAGATTTATTCTTACATATAACCACATTTAAAAAAACATTAGACTGAAATTTTTTAATCAAATCAATGTAACGAGCAACACCTCCTAAATTTTTATTTATAACTCCAATATGAAATATTTTTTTTGACATAATTTATATAATTTTTGTATTTTTTATATATAAATTTAAATCAAAAATATTTTTGTTCTTTAAAATAAATTTTGGAAATATCCAATTAGTGTTTTTAGATAAGTAAATAGGCCACCAACAGAAAGTTGAGTTTGATGCTACACCTCCATTTGCATTAAACATCAACCTAAACGAATCTATCTCAGATAATTCCAATATTTCGATTTTAAAAGGTAATTTCTTAACAATATTGTTCATAATACCTAAATCATCTGAAATCGCATAAAAAGTTTTATCATCTGAAAAATTTGTTATTGCTTTTTCATAATATTCGCTATCTAAACAATTGTGTGTTTTGCTTGTAAAAAAATCTAAAAATCTACCATGCAAAACAAAATACTCTTTATCTGTTCCAACAACTCTTTCAAAAAAAGAATTTTTGAAATCTGTATTCATTAAATGCTTTGCAAAAAAAATATCCTGCCAATAACCATTGTAATAGGGTCTTTTTATGAGTAAATTATTTTTATATAAATTAATTATTATTTTTTCTAGTTTTGAATTGAAAAACTGAGTAAATTTTGAATAATTATTTTCTGTTACTTCGAAATTATTTATTAGATATTTTTCTAAAAGAAAATATCTTTTTGTATCTAATATATTTTGATTTTTATACCAAGATTTATCAATAAACGTTTCTTGATTAACAAATTTTTTTATAAATTTGTAAAAAGCATATTGAAAAAGTTGATTTCCAAGGCCACCTTTTATATTAATATATGACTTCAAATCTTTAATTTTTCCCAACTAATTGTATCGGAAATCATCTTAGATATATTATTATATTTTGGTTTAAATTTTAATATACGTTTTAACTTAGAATTATCAGCTATCATTCTAGCGCAATCTCCTATTCTTGGTTTTTTATATTCAATTTTAAAATTTGTCTTAGTTATTTTTTGAAATAATTTTGCAACTTCTAAAACAGAATACCCTTTGCCGTATCCACAATTTAGTGAAATATTTTTTTTAGTTGAAAGAATTTTCTTTAAAGTTTTAATGTGTATTTGTGACAAATCTTTGACATGAATATAGTCTCTGATTGCAGTTTTATCTTTTGTATCATAATTCATACCATATATTGAAAACGAACTTTTTTTCTTAAGCACCACATCAGCTAACTTTTTAAATAATTGTCCTATATCATACATGCATCCAATATTATTCTGATAGTCTGACCCAACAACATTAAAATATCTTAGGATTCCATAATTAAAATTAAAATTTGAAGAAAAATATTTTGTCATTTGTTCTGAAATTAATTTTGTCCTTGCGTAATTACTAATGGGAGACAATAAATTTTTTTCTGAAATCTTTCCGGTTTTGACATTGCCATAAACTGCACAAGTTGACGAAAATATAAATACTTTGCCACCTGCATTTTTAAATGCAGTAAGTAATGAGTTTGTGCCAATGCAATTGTTTTTAAAATATTCTGCTGGTTTATTCAATGACTCTTTAACACTTAATGAAGCTGCTAAATGAATAACTATTTTTATTTTGTTTTTTTTAAAAAATTTTTCAATTTTTTTAGTTTCATTAATATCTAATTTTTTGAAAATACAATTCTTATGCAATAATTTTTTACTTCCTGTAGAAAGATTATCTAAAACAAATACTTTAAATTTTTCTCTGATAAGATCAGACGTTATTTGACTGCCAATAAAACCTGCACCACCTGTGACTAAGATATTTTTTTTCATTTATTATTATTTTTAAATCTATATAAAATTATTATTTATGCTAATTTATTCTGCGTCAATATTAATTATTACATTTTTATCATTTTATCTTTTCATAATTGTAGGTAAAAAATTCAACTTTTATGACAAAAATAATTTTTTTGAAATCAGTTCTAAAATATTAACCGGATCCGGAATTGTTTTTTACATCTTAACTTTTATATCTTTAATAATTATATACAAATTTACAACGATTCAGTTTCCAAACAAAATTTGGCCCCTAGTACTTTCAATTAGTGTTCTAGTACTCGTCTCTTTCTATGATGATTTTAAACCAGTAAACCCAATTATAAAACTAGGTTTTCAATTATCATTTATTTATCTGTCGTTAGCATCTATTAATCTTTATGCATTGAATATACCATTAAAAATTGCAGTTTTTTTTGTTGTGATTGCATGGGTATACACCATTAATATTATAAATTTTATAGACGGCGCAGATGGTTTTTTAACAATATTTTGTATTTCTTTTTTTTTAATTTTGTTGATAGCTAGTGAGAAATACTCTTTATCTTTTTTAAATGTTATATCCATCACTCTTTTACCAATTTTAATATCGTTTTTATTTTTTAATAAACCAGATGCGAAACTATATATGGGTGATACAGGAAGCATTTTCCTGGGTTATATAATAGGATATACATCTATAGAGTTAGTGGTAAATGGTTATTGGTTTATTGCTATAACACTATTAGGTTATCCAATTTGTGACTGCTCCTTAACACTAATTAAAAAAGTATTAAAGGGTAACCTGCCATGGGCAAGAATGTTTGATTATTTTTTTTTAATGCCTATTAAAAAAAATTATTTGTTAAAAAAGAATGTATATCATATTATGATCTTATCTTGCTCAGTCAATACTATTATTGCTTTTTGTCAAATCTCATTCGAGATACGATACCTTTTTATTCTAAGCTTGATTGTTAATTTTTTTACCATCTGGAAGTATTATAATTTAGGAAAAAAAAATTAACTTCTTAAAAATTTTTTATATATATGGAGTTTAATCCTTGACGAAAATGATAAGATGGATAATCTGATTAAGATATTAGTCAATATATAAAAACCACTTATTAATTTTTCTTTATATGCATTCTTTTGAAATTCTAAAAAATTTTTAAAATAAGAGATACCATCGCGTCTTTTAATATAACCTAAATCAATATTAGTTACTGCTAGGTTTTTTTTAATATTCAAGAAATTAATACCAATTTTTTTACATCTTAACCATAAGTAATAGTCTTCAAAAAATGGCATATGCTTATAATTGCCAGCTGAAATAATTTTCTTTTTTTTAAACATCACAGTTGGGTGATTAATTGGATTTCTAAAATTCATCACAAAACAAATTGCTTTATTTTTAACTGGTGTTTTTTTTTTATAAATTTTATTAGAAGAATCTACCTCAGACATCCAAGATCCAAAAATATCTATATTTTTATTTTTTTTATAAAATAATATAAATTCTTTATTTCTATTTATATCATAAATTACGTCACTATCTGCCCGAATTATTATTTCATAATTACATTTTAGTATTGCTTTATTTAATGATTTTCCAAGCCCAATATTTTTTATGTTTTTGATAATTTTAACGTTTTTTTCAATCAAAAAAGTATTGATATAACTTAAGATTATTGGTTTTATTGGGCCATCTAAAACAATAACATATTCTATTGGTTTTAAAGTTTGCCTCATTAAACTGTCAAATGATTTTTTAAACGTTTTATAATTTACATCATAATGAATAGGTAAGATTAGACTAAATTTAATCATTTAAATATAATTTTTATATAAAAAATATAAAAATGGAATAAAACCAAATTTAAAAAAAATAAAAGATATTAATGAAGAAGATTTACTTTTGTAAAAGTTAAATAGTTTTATTGAACACTTTTTTCTAGCAAAGTTTACAATATAAAAATTTCTTTTACCATGTCCATAATTAATTTGATTATATTTAACAGTTTTTCTTTTCACATTATATATTTTTATTCCAGATAATATATATTTAGTTAATGTCAAGTAATCTTCACATTCTTTTTTTTTTCCAACGTATTTAAAAGAATGCAAAATATTTAAGTTCAACACCCAACTTGAATGAATTAGTGTATTTCTATTTACAAGATATTTATCATTCGTAATTTTCTGTAAAAAATTTAAATCAATTCTATGAGAATATAAGCCAAAGCTAGGATTTTTGTTAATTATGTTTATATAAGTTTGAGTGTGATTTATGTGCCAAGTATCATCAACATCTAATCTAAACAAAATTTTAGTTTTTGCTGTTTTTATTGCTTTATTTAGGCTTATTGCAGATCCCAAATTTTTTTTATTTTTAATTATTATAACTTTTATTTTTGGATTTTTTTTTTTATATTTTTTTTTAGTGTTTTCTAATAATTTATTTTTACCATCATCGACAATAACTATTTCACAAGGTTTTAATTTTTGATTATATACTTGATTAAAATATTTATTTATAAATTTATCCCCATTGTAAATAGAAGTAATAATACTAAATTTTTTATTTAAATTTTTCAAAACTTTTTTTTATCATCTCATCAATCATTTGATCTAATGATATTTTTGGTTTCCATTTTAAAATTTTTCTAGCTTTTGTATAATCCCCTAATAAAAATTCAACTTCTTGAGGTCTAAAATATTTTTTATCAATTTGAATTATTGTTTTTTGAGTTTTGGCATCTTTTCCTATTTCATTAATTCCTTTTCCAACCCATTTGATTTTAATACCTAATTTTAAGAAAACCTTATTAACAAAATTTTTTACTGTAATGCTTTTTCCTGTTGCTAATACAAAATCACCTGAGTTTTTTTGTTGTAATATTTTCCACATTCCATAGACATAATCCCTTGCATCACCCCAATCTCTTTTGGCATATAGATTTCCTAATTTTATTTTATCAGTTTTTTTTAAATATATTTCTACAGCAGAATTTACAATTTTTTTTGTTACAAACGTATCTCCTCTATCTGGCCCCTCATGATTAAATAAAATTCCTGTGCTTGCAAACATATTATAAGAAGCTCTATAAACACTCACCATCCAATGTGCAAAAAGTTTTGCTACTCCATAAGGAGATGCTGGTCTAAATACAGTTTTTTCATTTTGTGGTGGCTTGGAGGTACCAAACATCTCAGATGTGGAAGCTTGATAAAATTTAATATTTTTTTTTCCATTTTGTCTTACAGCCTCTAATAATCTGAGACACCCCATTCCATCAACCTCTGCTGAATATTCTGGTAGTTCAAAACTAACCTTAACATGCGATTGTGCTCCCAGATTATAAATTTCGTCAGGATTACATTTTTTTATTATATTTGATAAACCGGCAAAGTCTAAAACATCTCCATAATGTAAAAAAAGTAACTTATTCATAATTTTTTTATTATTATAAAGATCATCAATTCTCGAAGTATTAAAAGTTGATGATCGCCTTATAACTCCGTGAACGATATAATTTTTTTTTATTAATAATCTAGTTAACAAAGATCCGTCTTGACCAGTAATTCCAGTAATTAGTGCAACTTTTTTTTTCATAAATTAATATTTTTTTAATTTTTGATTATATATTTTAATAATGTTTTTAACTAAAACATTAATAATTACAATTAACATAATAAATTTTACAATAAAACTAATTTCATGAATTATGTTTGACCTGAAAGACATTGACAATAAAAAACAAATAATTACTCTAAAAAAATTTATATCATGGCCTTGATTTACCAAAGTCAGAACAAACTTTTTTAATATATAATAATAAAGTACCAAAACAAAAGGATAAGCCATTATGTAAGTTGCACCATGATTTGCAAAATAGTTATCCATATAAGTATGATGCCAATAATTATAATAGTCTAGACCAGGATAATAAAAAAAATCTCTTAGTAAAAAATTTATATTATCATTAATATAAAAGAGGAGCATATTTAAAATAGTTGATAACTTTAAAAATAATTTTATTGTGATCAGCAAATTATCAACAAATATCATTAATGTTGAAAAAACAGCAAAAAACTCTCCTGCGGCATGTCTAAAAAAATATTTAGTAAAAATTTCTAAATCAAAAGTATTAAAACCTAAAAAATACTGTGATATTGGACGATAAGAAAATAATATTGAAATAACCAATAGTAAAAAAAAAATATTTTTTTTGTTGATATTAAAATTGTTAAGAAGAAAAACTATTCCAAGTATAGCTATATTAAATCTGGATAAAGAAATTAAATCTAAAACAATAATTGATAAAAAACCCAATAAAGACAAAACCTTATCTATTTTAAACAAAAAAACTGAAGTAATTATAGCTATTTTAACATAAGTTAGTCTTTTACTCAAAAATTCTTTGTATATATGACTTCTAGTATCAAAACCTAAATTGGTAAAGTTTTCATACCAAAATATTAAAATTCTTAAAATATCTAATAAAATATAAATAATACAAATTATTAATATTATTTTTAAAGTTGAATAAAAAAGTTTATTATTTTCAGTATTTTGTCTAATAACTTTTATGTTAGTTAGTTTTACTATCTTTTTAAAAACAAAACAAAATATTAAAATAAATAGAAATGATAGAAATAAGTTATAATGTGAATAGAATAATGTTATAAAATTATATTCTGTATCAAATAATGTATTTTTTATAAAAACTAATGGAAATATATAATAAAAAAAAACAATAACAAATAAAAATAAATATTTATTAATATTTGTCATTTTTTTTTTTATACCATTCTATCGTATGACTAATACCAGTTTTAAAATCTACTGTTGGACTCCAGCCTAATCTTTTGATTTTAGATATATCTAACATTTTTCTATAAGTTCCATCTGGGTATCTTGAATTAAAGATTATTTTGCCTTTATAACCAATAATGTTACCAATAATTTGTGCCATTTTTTTTATTGTCATTTCATATCCACTGCCAATATTTATTATATGGTGATCATTTTTTTTTTCATGATATACCAATATAGCTCTAGCTGCGTCATCAACATAAAGTACATCTCTTAACGGTTTTCCCGAGCCCCATATCTCTACATTATTTTTTTTATTTAATTTTGCTTCATAAAATTTTCTTATGAGTGCAGGAATAACATGAGAAGTTTTCAAGTTAAAATTATCATTTGGTCCATACATATTTGTCATCATGGCGGCTTTATAATTAGTTTTATATTGTTGATTAATAGATTGAACTGCTTTTACACCAGCTATTTTTGCAATAGCATATGCATAATTTGTTTGCTCAAGTGGTCCAGTTAAAAGATATTCTTCTTTAATTGGTATTTTATTTTTTTTTGGATATATGCACGATGATCCGATAATTGTAAGTTTTTTAATTTTATTTTTAATACTAGCTTGAAAGATATTATTTTGAATATTTAAATTTTCTAAAAGAAAATCAGCTGGGAATGTGTTATTGGCGTGAATTCCACCTACTTTACTAGCACACAAAATTATCTCTTTAATATTATTTTTTTTTATAAAATTTTCAATTTTTGTTTTATTAAATAAATTTATTTGTTTTCTTGTTGTTTTAAATACTTCATATTTTTTTTTATCAATATTTTTTAATATAGCCTGGCCAAGCATGCCTGCTGAACCTGGAATCCATATTTTTTTTTTTAACATGTTTTAATTTTTATAATCTAATTTCGAAACATTTATATATTTAAATTTTGAAGTATTTATATATTTTGGAAAATTTTTTTTTAATTTATGTCCAGCCCAAAATTTAGGTGCTAATATTTTACTATTTTTATTATCTAATTTCATAAGATATGAAGCCCACCAACCATATGAACTTGGTGATATAATTCCTTCATCAGAATTTACCATCATAAAAAAATCAACTAATTCATTGTAGTGTGCTACTTCCTGTTTCAATCTAATTTTTTTCTTAAAATATGAAATGTCATCTGTAAATATTAAAATTTTTTTATTATTTTTATAAATCATCTTTAAACATTTTTTAATCCACTTTCGTGGCAATATTGCAGGATAATTTTTGTTTGGCCAGTTAATAAAGTCTGTAGCTCGATAATGTATAAATATAATTTTATTATATTTTTTTTTTATATCTAATATTTTTTCTTTCGCAATTTTTTCAAAAACTGTATCTCTACAAATCCATTGAATAAATTTAGAACTGATAAATTGATGATTTTGAAAATAACCTGATACAAGACGAAGATTAGATATAAAACCATATTTAGTAATAATTCTTTCATTTTTTTGTTCATAGATAATTGTATTTAATTTTAAAATTTTTATTAATTTAATTATGTAATATCTATATTTTATTAAAAAATTACTTAAAAAAAGAAAATTTGGCATAAATATAATAAAGAAATTTTTCTTAAGAATTTTTTTAATAGAATTAAATCCTATTAAAATTATAAACTCATTGTGTTTTCTTATTTTAAAAACATAATTTAATTGAAAAAGTTGATTACCTAACCTTCCATTTTCAATTAAAATAATCATGTTATAGTTAAATATTATTTGATTTATAATAAATTAAAAGAATATAAATCTTAACATGCATTTAAAAAAAAATACAAAATTTTTTCCTATTATTTTATTTGCTTACAATCGACCTATACATACAAAAAAAGTTTTAAATCAGCTTAAAAAAAATAAATTTGCAAATAGATCTGAATTGTATGTCTTTTGTGATGGTCCAAAGAACAAAAAAGATGTTTATAAGATCTTAAAAATAAAAAAATTTATACAAAACCTCAATGGTTTTAAAAAAGTTCAGTGTTTCTTTCACCCAAAAAACGTTGGATTAAAAAAATCAATTTTATTTGGGATAAATAAAATTTTTAAAAATTATGAAGCTGCTATAATTTTAGAGGATGATATTTATACATCTAATAATTTTTTAATTTTTATGAATCAGTCACTACATCAATTTAAAAATCATCATAAAGTTTGGCATATAAATGGTTGGTGTCTTCCTTTAAAGAATGAAAGTAAAAATAAAACTTTTTTTTATAGAACAATGCATTGTTGGGGGTGGGGAACATGGGCCAATAAATGGAAATACTATTCAGATAATATTAAGAGTATAGAAAAAAAAATGAATAAAAAAAAAATTTTTTATTTTAACAATGATGGTACTGAAAATTTCTATTGGCAGCTATTAGCAAACAAAAAAAAATATACGACAACCTGGTCTATTTTTTGGTATCTTACAATTTTCATTAATAAAGGTTTATGCTTAAGTCCCTCAATATCTCTAACAAGAAATATTGGATTAGATGGGTCTGGAGTACATTCTAAAAAAACAAATAATCCTAGCACAAATTTAAAACTTAATAATTCATTATATTTTATGTACCCAAAAAAAGTTGTTGAAGATAAGTTGATGTTTAAAAAAATTTCAGGCTATTATAAGTCTTCTAATTCAATAAGAAAAAGACTATTTAATAAAGTCTATTATTTTTTTAAAGTTTTTTGGTAAAGTTTTATTGCCCCATTAATTTTAAGTCTTTCACTTAATTTTCCTTTATGAGTAAAAACGTAAGCGTATTTACAAAATTCACGTATTATCTTTTCTTCATGAGAAATAAATATAATCGAGGATCCAGACTTAATTTTTTTTCATTAAATTTATTGATTTTTTTTTTGAAACTTTGATCACTTACTACTAATACTTCATCTAGTATATAAATATCTCCTGGAAAATTAATTAAAGTTGAAAATATTAATCTAGTAACCATACCAGAAGAATATTTTTTTAAAGTTGTATCTAAAAATTCTGTAAGATTTAAAAAATCTAATATTGAATTTAATTTTTTATCAATAATCTTTTGAATTATTTATACCATTTAAAATCGAAGTATTTAAATTATTTGATAAATTTATAAAATATTCATCATTTCTTTATCCATGAATGAAAGGATAATGATTTCAAAAAAAAACAATTAAAAATATTAAATATTTTTTTTTTATCTTTTGAAAAAACTGTTTTATTAAACCAATATTCAATTTTAATTTGATTTCTATACTTGCTTAATACATATTGAGCATATGTTTCAAATTCAGAATGATTTGAGTGTTCAAGATAATCTAAATTAGCTAATATAGCTTTATGCCATTTTTTGTTAAATCTATTTTCTAAAAAGTCAAGCATCTCTTTTAAAAGCAATCTATCATATATAATATGATGAGAAGTAAATGAAACGGGTAAAAATTTTTTAAGTCCTATTATTTTTTTTGCTACTAACAAGTGTGGTAAATAATAGCTATCACATACATTAAATATGATCTTATTTTTTTTTTCAAAACATTGTTTTTTACAAAAAACAGTGTCTGCATTTACTGCTAATTTAAATTTTTCCTCGCCAAGCATAATCACTGCCTGATAATTAAGTAATTGTTGATATAACCATCCAGATCTATCTAAACCTTTATAAAAATAATTTATTTTAAGATCTTTCTTGATCAAAAGATCGTCTTCAATAATAAAATTACATGAATATTTTTTTGCTATTTCTATAATTGTTTTATCTTTAGGACCAATTAGAAAAATTTTTTTTATATTATGTAAAACATTTTTCCTAACTCCGATTATACAATTTTTAATCATGTCAGAGTCTTTAGGATGTACTGTTATAATTACATCTATATCTAGTGAACTTTTTTTTAATGGAAAAAAAAATTCATACACAAAAATAAAGTAACCTTTAATTTTAAGATAAATCTTAATCAAATAATTTAAAAAACAAAAATATCTAATATAAAAAATATTCAAAATTTAAGTTTCTTCATTTGTAATTGTTTTATTTTTTTATAACTTTTAAAATATTTTATTTTGTAAATAAATAAATTAATTATTTTATCTCATCTTAAAAGAAAAATTTACTTGAAAAAGTTGATTGCCAAAACTTTCATTTTTAAAAGCTGAGTCATAATTAAATATTAAAATACACTAATTATATATGGTTGATTCATATAATTTTAATGCATCATTAATTTCTAATTTTTCACTTAATTCTCCTTTTTTAATAAATACATACCCACACTTACAAATAGATTTAATAATTTTTTCTTCGTGAGATATACAAACTATTGCTGTTCCATTTTCATTTTTTTTTTTTAACTCGCTAATAGCTTTATTTTTAAAACTTTGATCACTTACGGCTAATACCTCATCTAAAATTAATAAATCACTAGGGATATTAATTAATGTTGAAAATATCAATCTTGTAATCATCCCAGATGAATATTTTTTTAATGGCGTATCTAAATAACCCTCAATATTTGCAAATTTTTCAATTTTATCTAGATTATTTTTTATATAACTTTGATCCACACCAAACATTGCTCCTAAAAAATTAATATTTTCTAGGCCTGAAGTCTCAACTTGAATGCCAAAAGTTAAAGCTAAAATTGGCACTATTTTTCCATTTATTTCAATTATACCGTCACTTGGTTCTGTCACCTCTGAGATTAGTTTGCAGAGTGTTGTTTTGCCAAATCCATTTTTACCCAGTATAGCAACAGATTCACCTTTTTTGATTTCTATGTTAATTTTATTTAATGCAATGATTTCATCGTCTATTTTTTCTTTATTTAAGAAGTATTTATTCACGATTTTATAAAATTTTAGTAAATTGTAAGTGCCCAAATAATAATTCTTAGAAAGATCTTTAGTTTTTAATATTATATTAGACATAATCAACTACATCACTAATTACATTAATATACAATTTTCGTGCAACATAAAAAATTACTAAAAAGATAAAACAAGAGGAATAAAAAAAAGTCATATCTAAATTGTTAGTAGAAAAAAATAAATTTCTAAAGTAATCAATAATAAATGTTAAGGGATTTAGGTAAAAATAAAAATGATATTTTACAGGAATGCTATTAATAGAATAAACTATTGGGGTCACGTAAAAGACTATTTGCAAACCATAAGTTGCTACAAAACGTAAATCTCTAAATTTTGCACTTATACATGCTATGATTAGACCAATAGAACCTCCTAATATACATACATATAATATTACCAATGGTAAAACTAGTAAGTATTTATAATTTAAATCTAATGAGAAGCCCAAAAATATAAAGTAAATATACAGTGCTATGAAAATTACAAAATTTATCGAGAACACAAAAATATTTTCAAGCATTAAAGATAAAACTATTGTAAGTTTTGGTATATATGAATTTCTAATTAATCCAGCAAAATTCAAAAAACTATCTCCGACTTTTAAACATGTGGATTGAAAAAAAACCCAAGCTAACATTGCAGAAGAATAAAATAAGAAAGGGGGAATATCATCAGTGGGTAATTTAGCAATTTTTGAAAAAACTAAAGTAAATAATAAAGATTGTATTAATGGATTTAATACCTGCCAAATTGGGCCTAAAATTGTTTGCTTATATACTGTTGAAATATTTCTAAGAAATAAAATATAAATTAAATTTTTATATTTGAATATTTCATCAATAGAAAAAATTTTAGATGAACCTTTTTTAATAATTCTCATGGCTTCATTTTTAAGACCTGTTAAATTATTTCCTTTTATTGAAAAATTTAATGGATTTTTGAGTTTTTCTTAACATTTTTTGTATTGTTATTGGCAAGTATTTTTTTAAAAAAAAATAAACCTTATATGTCAGTATATTCTTTAAACTATATTTGATACAATCAGATCTCCATGTATAGGGCATTTTTTTATTATAAACATATTCATTATGTGTTTTAATACTATCAAAACTACTTTTCCATTCTTTAAAACCAGGATAATTTGGGTCATTTACTGAATTACAACCATTAGATAACTGTTCCAAAATCAAACTTTGATGGGGCATAATTACGTATTTGATATTTTTTTTTATATAAAGTTCGATAGGACCATCATAAGGTTGATTAATGTTTTTTTTTAAAAAATAAAAATCAGCCCATATTTTTTTTAACAAAGGCCATCTGTCTTTAGGAATACCCCAACATTTACAAATACCCCAAATAAACTTAGAATAGCAATTTACGAACTTTGGATCAAAAAGCTCTCTTGACATTCCATTAACAGCAAAAAAATTTTTATCTGAAGTATATGTTTTTAAAATTTGTTCATAAAATTCAAAAATATTTTTTGTAACTAAAATATCATCCTCTATATGTATTGAAAATGAAGAATTTAATTTCTCGAAAGTTTCTTGAAAACCATAATATGTGTTTTGATTTACTTTTTCATACAGAAGAGTGTCTTTTGAATAGGAGGTTTTAATAATCTTAATATCTGGGTCTATCTGATAAATTATATTTTTTTGTTCATCAGTACAATCTTGATAGATGATTACTTTATTGTACTCATCATATTTATTTGCTTTTGTTAATGAAATAATTGTATTTTTTAAAATATCATCCCTATTAAATGCAGTTATGAAAAAAGATTTATTTATTTTCATTTTTAAGTTCAGATTAGATGTTTGAAAAAGTCTTATAATGTTTTTCTATTAAAAAACAATCAAATCCAGATTTTTTTTATACTAAGCATGCTATTATTCCAAAATACGACCACTAATTAAAGCTTTTTTTCATAAAAAAAATTTCTAATATTTTTAAAATATGTTTAATTTTTTTTTTAACATTAGATGCTTCTAGTAATAATTTTTTTGGTTTAGAAAATAGAAATGCATCATTATTAATCACCTTATCTCTATCTAAAAAAAATACCTATTTTGTTATTGTTCAAAATTATTTAATTATTAAATATTTTATTTTAGATATTAATTTTTCTCTTAATGGTCTGTGATCTCTTTTTTTATAAAAATTTCTTAAAAGTTCGAAACTTTTGATATCATTTTCTTTAGATGTGCCATTAAACTGATAAAGAAGTGATCTAATCATTAAATAAATAGAAAGATCAGAAAAATTAGTTAATTTAATTAAATTAGAAGATATTATTAATAAATTAGAATATTTTTTTTTTGAAAAAAAATAAAACCATTTATAATAATTATTAATAATCGACTTTTCTTTATTATTTTTAATAGAATTTTTCTTTAATAGTAAATGATTAAATAAGTTAATATTTTCATCAAAAATTTTAATCTTAAAAAAATTAACTAGAATATCTTTTTTATATAGGATCAATTTCTCATAAATTAAATACCAATTAATAGAAAATCTATTAACGTAACTTTCTCTACTATAATAGCTTTTAATTTTTTTAAATCTTCTATGATGATAATAAGTATCTTTTGCAATAGTCACACTTTTATTAAACATTAAATAGTTAATAGATAAACCTTGGGTATCAAAACCATGATTGTTTGGATAACCTGGCGTTAAAAGATAACTTTTTTTTGACATCATAAAATTATCCATAAAAACATTATATTTTAATAAATTGTCTAGAGTATTAAATTTGTTGTTTTTTAATAATTTAAGCCAATCACAAACATGATCAATTCTATCAATATTTTTATCATAAAAATGAAATCCTTTTTGGAAATGTGCTGCATCTAGATTATTATTCACCATTGATAAATATAATTTTTTAATACTTGCATAATTTTGAACATTGTCACTGTCGCATACTAAAAAATATTTAGTTTTAGTTAATTTAATTCCATAATCTTTTGCATAACCAGCGCCATTATTATTTATTAAACTTTTAATTTTTAATTTTAATTTATAATGTTTATTAAATTTCCTAATTACACTAACAGTATTATCTTTAGAATTATCATTTATGATAATTGCTCCACCTTGAGATTCTTTAATAACTTCTTTTAATGAAAAAAGTGTCTCCTCTATAAACATACTAGAGTTATAGACAGGTATTATAATTGTTAAATTCAATTAAATTCACCACCTTCTATGTCTATTTTTATAAAAGTTTTTTCTCCATACAATTTTTTATCTTTTAGAAATTTTTTAAAGATATACATTTGATAATATTTCCACTCTTTATTCGATTAAAATTTATTTCAGAAAATAATTTTCCACTTACAAATTTTTCATTTTTGTCTTCTGCTGTTACTGCATAATTAAAATTTTTGATAATATTTTTATATTTATTGAGTCTTAAGTTTTTCATAAAAATTTTATATGCAACTGGGTTTGGATCAAAGCCGAATGTCATGGGATATAGTTTTGCTGCAAACAAAGAAATAGCACCTATTGCTGAACCTATATCAATAAATACTTTATAAAGTGCGTCTTCTTTAGAACTAACATAAAAAATAACACCATCTCTTTTTATTTTAATCATCTTTTTAATATAATCCAATAATCCATAATAAACTCTCTCTTAAATAAAAAATTACTTATCTTAATAATAAAAAAAATTTTTCAATTTATTATTATATCTTTCATTAAATTGATTGATAACTCTTAATGTTTCAGTTTTTGTAATTTCTAATAATTTTTTTTTAATTTTTTGTATCATATCATTCTTTCATAATTTTTTTATAAAAATAAGAAATTTTTTTTCTAACAATTAATTTTTAAAAATTTAAAAATTTTCTAATATAAAATTTTACACATTGCTTAAAATCTGGTGGAAATATTCTAGAATTACATAAATTTATACATTTAATACCTCTTTTTTTTTTTATTTTCCACAAATAATATAAAACTGTTAAGCATGCTTGCTCCTGGCTATGTGCTCTTGGTTCATTTTTATTAAAAAAATTTGTAAATTGAGATCTGTTATTGATATCAGCAGTAATTAAACACCACTGTTTAATAAATTTTTTTGAGATATTGGAGTTTTTTATAATTATAGCACCGGCCCAAATATGATGATTGTTCTCAAATTTATTTAAAGAATATTTGTCTATAATTTCTTGTTTGCAATCAACTTTTAAAGGCAAAGAGTCGTCATTAAATAAAATAATATGATTATTCTTAATTTTAGCAGAAATCCAATTTTTCCATTTCTTTATATTTTTGAGATAATCCGGGTATTTTTTTAAATTCACATCATGATAAATAAATATTTCTCCACTATTTTCTTTTGGTTCGATATTTAACATATGATCAATTAAATTTGGCTTCCATTCTATAAAATTTAATGCAGCCCAATTATGATTCCATTTTAATGTAGAATTTTGTGTCATTTTTTTCATATATTCACGTTGGTCAGTGAAAATTTTTTTCCATTTTTGATTTAGTTTTATTAATTTTCGTGGACAATAAGCTGTTACTTTGTCCACATAAGGTTTTGATTTTTTAATAAATTTACTAGCTTCAGAAGTTAAATTTTCTCCTTTATCATAAGGCTTACCTTCTGTGTAAAAAATAATTAAGTGAAACTTCATCAAAAAATAAATCTCGATTTATAAAATATACTTATCATAAAATTTAATTTAACTCTTAATTGCTACTTTCTTAGGTAGTAAGATAAATAAATATTTGAGATTATCAAACGGGTATTTAATTTTTTTGTATATAAAAAAATTTTTTTTAAATTTTAACAATACATTTTCATCGTTTGCTGCATAAAAAATTATAAAATCATTACTGTTTTTTAACACATTATTTAAATCAACATCTAGTCTATTTGAATATAATTTGTTAAACCTTTCGTCATAATAAGATTCTACTAGGTATTTAGAGGTTTTACTCATAAGTCCAAGAATTGGTGTTGCAGAGTGGTTGTAATGGTTGGCAACTGTATAATTGCTATGCACGTCGTCAATCACATTCTCAAATTCCTCATAAAAATTAGCCACATTTTTGGGAAATTTTTGAAAATTAAAATAACCAGATTTAGAATAAACTTTATCGCTACTAAATTTATAATGATACTCGTAAGTATAGTTGTGTTTGCCACCCTGCCAAGTAAAAATTAAAATAAATATAAATAAATATAAAAAATATCTGAATATTTTTTTTTTTCCTAAGAAAAAAATTAAAGGAATAAAGCCAAGTGCAAGGCCTGTACTCATTCTAAATATCTCAACTAAATGAATATTTTCTGAGCACAGAAATAAACTTACAAATGTTAAATAAAATACTTTAATGTTATATCTTTTCTTAAAAAAAAAAATAAATGCAAAAATGTTAAAAGTAAAAATTAGTAAATAAAAAAAAAATCTTGGATCTAAATTTTTAATTGATAGAAATAAATTAGACAATAAAGGACTTAACAAATTATATGTGTAATAAAAATAATTAAAGATTTTAATATCATTTGGATTTCTAAGTTCAGGAAGGTAACTTCCTGAAATATCAAATGTAATACTTGTCCAATAAGTAAAAATATTATTTAAAAATAGATAAGACAAAAAAATAAAAATAGGAATAAAAAAACCAGATAGTAATGAAACAATATATTTTTTATAATCCTTTTTTTTTTCTACACAAAATTCAAATACAACTATTAAAACAATACTCAAAAACAATGGGACAATAAAAGTTTGCCTAGATAAGCAAGCTAAAGACCAAAACAATCCAGCCAAAAAGAAATTATATTTGAAAATATTTTTTTTTGTTAGATTGTAAATCCCTAATATTAAAAAAAAATATGCATAATAATTTGGCCATGGTAAAGCAATGCTAGGATGGATTAAAAAAAGTAAAAAAATTGATAAAATTGCTGTAATTTTATTAATCTCTAAATTTTTTAAAATTGCAAAAAAAACAGGAAAAGTAAGACCATAAAATAATGAATTAATAATAAAAACAGATAATATTTTTTCTCCAAAGAGGTTTATAGCAAAAGCGTTGATTAATGTTGTCAACGGTCCATATAACATAAGTATTTCCTTATATGGAGTTAATCCTGACAATAGTTGTTTGGCTCTCACAAACATTATTTGTGGGTGATGATGATCAAAATTAAATAAACTAAAATAAATAGATAAAAATAGTGAAAGTAAAAAAATTAAAATAGCCGTTAATTCAAATTTTTTTTGAATAACAAATCTTAAAAACATATATCTTTACTGAAAGTATTTTTTTATTTATTAAATTACTAATAAGATAATAATGTAGTAAAACCAATTTTTCTATTAATAATAAATGTATTTAAAATAAATATTAATAGATTATTTAACAATTATACAATTAACGTTCATTTTTAATAACGTTAATAATCTATTTAATCAAAAATTTTTTTCAGTGCATAAATCAAGCCAATTGAGCTATTAGTACTGGTCAGCTGCACGCATTACTGCGCTTCCACATCCAGCCTATCAACGTGGTGGTCTACCACGGCTCT